>Ga0116170_10000031_pt1 | contig 123136 bp, 112 predicted proteins | sample AD_JPNHW1_MetaG_FD_89797 | JGI IMG/M metagenome (GOLD analysis project Ga0116170, IMG submission 89797) | Active sludge microbial communities of municipal wastewater-treating anaerobic digesters from Japan - AD_JPNHW1_MetaG | ecosystem: Engineered > Bioreactor > Anaerobic > Digestate | place... | reverse complement strand
TAGTTAAGCTTCTCAGCGCCAATGGTACTCGGACCATACGATTCCGGGGAGAGTAGGTCGCCGCCACATTCCTTTAGAAAGCCCTCCGTCCAACGACGGAGGGCTTTCTGCGTTCCAGGGAAAATCAAATAGGCAACAATGCCAGCTTGAGACACGAAGTTGTGTCTCGCATTTGGATCTTGGATCGGGACACCTTATATTCGTTCAGTCCACGGAACTGACGCAATCGGGGAGCACCCCAAGGAACCGTGGAACCAAAATGCTCTTCGAAGTGTTTTGATGGCCGCCGCGCGTCTGGGCAACCCTTCTGGGACCCGGGCGGCCGTCCAGGTCCCTCCACCTTCGGAGGAGCCCATGAAAAACAACATCGAACCAGAATTGGAAACCTTGCTCCAGTTGGAAGCGGCACGTCAACGTGATCGCATCCGGCTGATCGCTTCGGAGAACTACGCGAGTCCAGCAGTTCGAACTGCGTGTTCATCCGTATTGATGAACAAGTACTCGGAAGGATATCCCGGCAAGCGATTCTACGAAGGTCAGCAGGTGGTCGACCAAGTGGAGCGCTTGGCCATGGCTCGAGCCAGGCAATTGTTCGGAGCAGAACATGCCAACGTCCAACCTTTGAGTGGATCGCCGGCCAATCTGGCTGTCTACCATGCCTTCATGAATCCAGGTGATACGGTTTTGGCCCTGGATCTGGATCATGGTGGTCACCTGACCCATGGCTCCAAGGCCTCCGTCACAGGGAAATGGTTCAAGGCCGTGCACTACAAATTGGATCCTTTCACAGGGAATCTGGACATGGGCGCGGTTGCGGCGTTGGCCAGGTTGCATCGCCCCAAGCTTCTGGTGTGTGGACACTCCGCTTGGCCACGCATTCCGGATTTCGAAGCATTCCGGCGCATCGCCGACGAAGTCGGTGCCGTGTTATGGGTGGACATGGCGCATTTCGCGGGATTGGTCGCAGGGGGAGTGCATCCGAATCCCGTTCCGGTCGCCGATGTGGTGACCACCACCACACACAAGACTCTCCGTGGACCTCGTGGGGGCATGATCCTTTCGAAAGCCATCCATGCACAAAGACTGGATCGCGCGTTGTTCCCGGGTCTGCAAGGTGGGCCGCACCTCCATACCATCGCGGGAATCGCTCAGGCCTTGTGGGAGGCTTCCCAGCCGGAGTTCGGGATCTACGCGAAGAACGTCGTGGCCAATGCGCAGGCACTGGCCTCGGCGTTGGTGACGGAGGGATTCGATCTGGTCACCGGCGGGACCCAAAACCATCTGGTCCTGATGGATTTCCGGAAGCAGGGTGGGGATGGAAAGTCCCTGGCAGAGGCTCTGGACCTGGCGGGGATGGTGGTGAACGCCAACAAGGTTCCCTGGGATGCGGGGACGGCCACGAAGCCATCGGGAATTCGTCTGGGGACGCCCGCGGTCACCACACGAGGCATGGGGACGCAGGAAATGGTCCAGATCGCCAGATGGATTCGGGAAGCCGTCGACGGACACAATCGTCCGGCCAAGCTTGCCGAGTTGCGGGTGCAGACCACCGATCTGGCCAGGAGGTTTCCCGTTCCCTAGACGCTCATCCTCCACCTTTGCGCAGGGTGGAGGGCAGCAGAGGCGTTCTTTGGAAGGATTTGCGGAACATGTCGACAGCCATGCCTTCGCGGATGCCCGTGCCGGGGACCGCGAACGTCTTCACGTCCAGCCACTTGAACGACTGGTAGAAGATATGGGCGGCATGGACGATGACGTCGGCGCGGTCGGGTTTGAGGTTGTATTCGAGGATCCGATCTTCCACGGAAAGCGCTGCGAGATCGTCCCACAAACGATGAAGCTCCTTGCGAGTCATGTCGCGGTCCTTGCCACCCGCCAGATCCAGGAGCTTTTCCGCATTGCCTCCCACGGCGACTCCGTCCTCGGGGACGGAGTCCTGAGGAATGTCCTCCAACCATTCGCGCAGACGATCCCACTCCCGATCATCCACTCGATCTTCCAGGAGACGAACGGCGCCGATCTGGAAGGATTCTCGTCGAACGGCCTTTCCCTCCCGGAGAAGGGAAAGCTGTGTGCTCCCACCCCCCACATCCACGCACAAACGCAGCCCACGGGAAAGTTCCGGATCGGCGGTGTGTGCGAGAAGGGACAATGCCGCTTCCTCCTGTCCATCGATGATCTCGAGTCGGATCCCGGATTCCGATCGCACCTGCTCGGCCAGTTCCAGACCGTTCTTCGCGTCGCGCATGGCCGATGTGGCAACGGCCCGCAGCGAGCGAGGGCCGAAGACCTCGGACAGTTCGGCGAAGGCCTTGAACGAGTGGATCAGATGGCTCGCGCTCGTCTTGGATATGGAGCCGCTGGAGAAGACATCCTCGCCCAGTCGGATGGGAACGCGGTAACCGGCTTCGGGGACCAGGTGATCCTCGCCGCGCGATTCCATGGCTTGCCAGACCTGCATGCGCACGCCGTTGGTGCCCACATCGCAAGCTGCGAAACGAGTGGCGCGGGATGTCATTGGCATTTCTCCTCGAGCCAGCGGGGAATGTCCCTGTGGCAGTCCCGGGACGGGCCCGCGATGCGGAGATTGGCGTTGTCCTGGCTCCATCGCCGGGCGTTTTCCGTGTCGCTCCACTGCATCTCGAATTCCTCCAGCAACCTCCTGGAAAGGATCTTGTCGTGGACCGGGCAGGACACCTCGATCCGACCGTCCAAGTTGCGGGTCATCCAGTCGCCCGAGGTCAGAAAGACCTTCGGCTTGCCTCCATTGGCGAAACCGACCATGCGGGAATGCTCCAGGAACCGTCCCACCAACCCGCGGGTTTCCAACAGCGGGTGTTCCTCGGGCGCAGGGGGAACCAGGCAGTTCATGCCACGGACCAGGATCTTGACGCTTACGCCCTCGTCGGCCGCATCCAGGAGTTCGCGCATCAGGACCTCGTCGGCGAGATTGTTCAGCCGAAGACGGATCCAGGCGGGTTCGCCGCGCCGATGACGGGCCCGTTCCTCCCGGATCCATTCCACGAATTGATCGCGCGATCCGAAGGGCGAGACGACGAGCTCCCGGAAATCGGGAACCTTGTAGTTGTTGCGGAAGAACTCGAAGACGTCGGAGATCTCCCCCGCGATGGCGGGATTGGCGGTCAGCAGCATGTGGTCGGTGTAGATCCGTGCCGTGTCCTCGTTGAAGTTCCCCGTTCCGATGGCGGCGTAATGGCGGGATCGCTTGCCTTCCCGGCGCGAGACCAGACAGATCTTGGCGTGAACCTTCAGGCCCCGTACGCCGGGAATGACTTCGACCCCTTCGTCGCGCAGGTCGTTGATCCAGGAGATGTTGTTCTCCTCGTCGAAGCGCGCCAGGACCTCCACCAGGACGGTGACCTTCTTTCCGTTGCGGGCGGCGTTCACGAGCGCGTTGAGGACGCTGGATTCCTGGCTTACCCGGTACACCGTCAGCCGGATGTGCGTGACGTCCGGATCGATGGCGGCCTCGCGCAGGAAGTCCAGGAAGATGCCGAAGTCGTGCCAGGGGAAATGCAGCAGACGGTCGCGCTTTCCCACGGCCTGGATGATCCGGCGGACGCCGGACAGCTCGGGGTGGGGAACCGGCTGGAAACGCGGATAGGACAGCTCCTTGCGACCCAACCGCGGAAACGACATGAAGTCCTTGAAATTGTGCTCGCGCATGCCGGGGATGCGGGCGTCGGCGCGATCCAATCCGATCTTGCGGAGGATGCTTTTCAAGATGGATTCGGGCATTTCCCGATCGTGGACCACTCGGACGGGCGCACCCGCGGCGCGCTTGCGGAGTCCTTGGTTGACCCGAGTGAGGAATCCTTCGGCGAATTCCTGGTTGAGATCCAGTTCCGCGTCCCGGTTCACCTTGAACGCCCAGGCATGGATCTGGCGGGGTTGGAACATCCAGAAGACCTCGCGGAGACCCCATCGGACCACGTCCTCCAAGAGGATCACGCAGTGGAATCCCTCCGACATGGAGAGCTCCAGGAACCGCGGCAGCGTTTCGGGAACTTCGATGAGCGCAAGCGGAGGAGCTCCCGATCTGGCTCCCGTGAAGGAAATGGCCAGATGGACCACGTGGTCGTGCAACAGGGGAAGCTCGGCCCCGCGAGGCACCAGGATGGGAACCAGCCGCGGGCGGACCCTTTCCGTGAAGAAGGCGCGGACCTCGGCTTCCTGTTCCTTGGAAAGCCGTGTTTCGTCGACGATGCGGATCTTTTCCCTCAACAGCTCCCGCGAGATCCTTTCGTAGGATTCCTCGAAACGTTCGCCGAGCTCCGTGACCCGATGTGCGATGGTTTGCAGGAGCTTGCGAACGGAGGTTCCCCCCACGCGGTGGCCGGGGCCGTTCTCGGATTCCATTCGCCGGAGACTGGCGACTCTGACCCGGTAGAATTCGTCCAGGTTGTTGGAATAGATCCCCAGGAACCGGAGGCGATCCAATAGGGGGTGGCGTGGGTCGTTGGCTTCTTCCAGCACACGTTCGTTGAACAGGAGCCAGGAAAGCTCCTTGGGGAAGGGAAGGCCATGGGGCGATTTGGCGTTTTTAGGCATCAGAGGGAAAAGATGGACCGTGGATGTTGCTGTTCGGTTTCTGGACCGATGGTTGCGTCGCGTGGGAAGCTCAGCGCGATCGACCCCACATGGGAGGCACTCGACCCAGGGATGTCTTCAGACGATTGAGGCGGACGTGCTCCAGCAACAGATCCCGGTCCCATCGCTCCAGGTACTCCGGTGCAAGGCTCTCGAAGGAAAATCCGGTGATCTCGAAGGGGCGGTCCCGCAGGACCTGGGGAATGGCGACCTTGTAGCGTTCGGATGGAAGGATGGGTTTGTCCTCGATCAGGACGACACCCCGGGATCCGCCGAAGGCCGAACTGTCGCTGGTGCAGGAGGCCCCCGAAAGGAACAGGTATTCGGAGGATCTGGACATCTGTCGCCGCAGGAGACGCTCCAGTTCGGAGCCGGGAAGCTCGAAGACCGAAACCTGCTGGGCCGGCCCCAGGATCTTCCAGATGTCGCCCACCGTGATCTTGCCGCGGGGCAGTCCCGCCTTCAAGGCCGAGACGGGGACCAGGGCCATGTTCGTTCCCGCCTGCATGCGAAGGGCATCGGCCACCCAGTTTCCCAGGTTTCCTTCCCGGTTGGGGATGGGCCAGGCTTCCTTCAAGGTGTCCACGACCGAATCGGTCGTGGCCTTGGCAAGTTTCGCCAGACTGTCCAGAAGCGGGATGATCGGCGCGTTGGATTTTGGTTTTTGGGGTAAGGGCTCCAGAATCGCTTGCACCTGGATTCCGGTTTCGGTGGGCGAGAGCTCCAGGCGATGGAGGCGGTTTGGACCGCCGCCAAGTCGCGCGTACCACACGGCATCCTGGCGGAAGACCGTGTCCCGACCTTCCGGTTGCATGGAGATGACCAGGTCAAGTCCGGGGATTTCCTGGGCGATGGCCTTGTCGATTTCCCAGCCGGCATGGGAAAGCAGGACCACCAGCTTGGCGTTGGCGGCGCGAAGCTCCTCGATGGCCGTCTGCACGTACAAGGAGGCCTCTTCCGAACGAAGATCGGTGGTGCGCACAGGGCGATCGGTGGAGGATGCGTTGGGATCCACCACGCCCACCACCCCGATGCGGAAGCCGTCGAAATCCCAGATCTTGTAGGAACTTCCGCCGTAGGGCATTCCGGTGAGCGCGTTGCGGAGATTGGCCGTCAACAGAGGATAGGTGCGGAACTTCTGGAGGGAATCGAGTTGGGCACGCGGCCACACGAAATCCGCTGCGCCCAGGATGGCCGCATCCGGATGGATGAGTTGCAGAGCCTTGGCTGGGCCGGCGCTTTTGGTGAGGAACGCCATCTCGGATCCCGAAAGCGCGTTTCCACCGTCGAAGGAAAGCAGCGGTCGGCGTTCGCGATCGGCTTCCTTGCGGAGGGAATCGATCCGAGTCACCAGTTGGGGAGGGAATTCTCCACCGAGATCGCTCCAGACCAGCAACGTCGCGGTGGATGGATTGGAGTTGGCGACCAGGGCGGCCAGCACGGTTGATGCGAAGAAGGACATGGAGCTCTCTCACGGTCGGAGGTTCTATCCGGTGTCTTGGATCCAAGTTAGCACAAATAGCCGTTCGGGGGTTCATCGAATGGTAGGATGGCGGGGTATCGGAGGAGTTCGCCCTTGGGTTTCAAATCCTTCCTTTCCCACCTGATCGACGACGAATCCACCCATCCGGACGCGGAAGCATCCCCGGCGGAGAAAAGAACCACAGCGGACCGACCCGAGACGGTCCTGGCGGAGGTCTTGGGAATCCTGGTGCGATCGGCGCCCAAGGATGGCGAAGCGGCCGGTCTCGCCGCCAAGCTTGCCAAAATCTGTGATCGGATGGAAAAGGGTGGAGCACCCCTACCGGAGATTCCATCCCTGGTCGAAGAGCAGAGGAAGGCGGAAAAGGACTGGTTCGAAGGAAACGTCCGCAGTCTTGCGGAAGCGGTTCTGGGAGTGTTGCGGAGGTTGGGATCGGCCGCAGGTGCGACACGCGAGGAAGGAAAAAGCCTGGGTGACCATCTGGAAACGTTGCGATCGGCCACCAGCACGGAAAATCTCCAGGAATTGCGCAGATCCGTCCTGGCTGCCGTGGAACGGATGACCGAAGAGCTGAAGGCCAACCAGGAGCGCCAGAACCGGGAAATGAGCCTGATCAGCGGGCAACTGGAGAGTCTGAAAGGGGAATTGAACAGGGTTCGCAAGGAAGCGACCCTGGATGGTCTGACGCGGGTGGCCAATCGCGCGTCGCTGGACGAACACCTGGAGGCCGTGCTGGCGGTGCACCGGATCACGGGGCGCCCTTCCTGCATCCTGATGATCGATCTCGACCACTTCAAAGCGATCAACGATCGACTTGGGCACCCTGCCGGAGACGCCGCCTTGCGTGCCGTGGCCGATTGCCTGGTGAGATCGTTTCCGCGCAAATCCGATTTCGTCGGCCGGTACGGCGGCGAGGAGTTCTGCATCGTGCTTTCGGAAGACGGCCCGTTGACGGGGCGACGACTGGGGGAACGTTTTGTCCAGAGCCTGAGAAACCTGGAAATCCCCTGGTCGGAGGAAGCCTTTTCCGTGACGTGTTCGGTGGGAATCGCGGAGCCTGGAAACGTGGAGACCGCGGCGGAGTGGGTTGCTGTCGCCGATCGCATGCTTTATAGGGCCAAGGAAGCAGGCCGCGACCGGGTGGTGTGCACTGGAGAGCCAGATTCGATCCATGATTGAACTGTGACGGAAAATCGACGTGTGGGTATGGCGGAGGCACCCGATATTCCGATCATGACCAAGCGGTTGTGGATCCTTTTGATCGCGGGATTGGTGGGTGTCGCCATGGCGAACCTGTCCAAACCCTCGAAGTCCCCCCACTGGAGCCAGCTCCAGGGGCGGATCCAGGTGGATCTATCCGGCGAAGCGTTTTCCCGGTTCGAACTCGTGGATCCGCGGGGCCGTCACCTCGCTTCGGGCAACCTCGTGGGCCGGACTTGGTTCGATCTTCCCGTCTTCCGCGGTGCCGCCACCTTGCGGCTGGTCGGTCGAGACACCACCAACCTCCAGGTCTTCTCGCGCTGAGGGATCCGAGGCCGTAGACTCAGTCGATCGCCCAAAGCGAATCCCGCCACCGGAACGTGGGTTCCTCTCCGGTCCAGATCCAGGTAGCCCTGGATTGACCCTGCAACGCCGGTGGACTGGGATGGTGCGAGAGTTCCAGTCTCAGCCCGGGAACCCGGTCGATGCCGTGGTGCCCTAGCGAGGCCCACAAGGGGTCGAATTCCGTCCATCCCCTTCCCGGCAGGAAGCCTTCAACCCATTGGTGGGATTCCGTGGTGTTGCCTGAGCGTGTCCAGCCTCGCGGGGTGCGGGCGGGGATTCCCGACTTCCGCATCAGGCTCGCCTGCAAGTCGCTGAATTCGGAGCAGTCGCCCCGCCCCGTGGCCAGAGCGGCGGAGGCTCCTCGGTCGACGGGATCGTAGCCGCCGTATTTCAGGCGTCCTCTCACCTTCTCCCAGATCCGGAGCGTCACCTCCTGGGGCGTCCCCTCCGGGAGAGTGGCGGCTAGGTTCGCGATGGCGGGATCCTCCAATGGATGGAGGGAATCCGAGGCGAGGTACCTCGACGGATCTTCCAAGGATCCGGGCAAGGTGATGACGCCGGACAGGTCGTGGCGGATCCGTTCGGCGCACTGGACCAGGCTCACCGAGCCCGAGTCCGCGGGGGAAACGAAGCGCCATTCCAGCCAGGTGCCCGCACTGTTGGTTCCCGAGTCCGTGGGAAGCGGGATGGCCGTGCGGGAAAGAAGCGTCTGGTGGTCAAGCCGATCGGGGATCGCCAGCATGCGGATCCGGACGGATTCCGTCCCCGGGCGAGGAACAAACCGGATGTCGGAGCGGATGCAGGCCCGGAAGGAGCGGGCAGAGGGGTCTTCGCCATGGATCCTGGGAGGATCCGGTGGGCCAAGGTGATGGATCCTTGCGGGATCCGGTGGGCCAAGGTGCGAAAAAACAAAGGCCGCGAGGAACCCCGCGGCCAGTAGAATCCCGAGATTGCGGATTCCGCGACTCAAGCGCCCTTGGCGATGCCGATGAAGTCGTCGGCCTTCAGGGAAGCGCCGCCGATCAAACCGCCGTCGATGTCCTTCTGCGCGAGCAGGCCCTTGGCGTTGTCGGGCTTCATGGAACCGCCGTACTGGATGGGGATGATCTCGGCGACATCGGCGCCGTACAGTCCCACCAGGACCTTGCGGATGAAGGCTTGGGCTTCCTGCGCCTGTTCGGTGGTGGCGACCTTGCCGGTCCCGATGGCCCAGACGGGCTCGTAGGCGACCACGGTCTTCTTCGCGTCTTCGGCGGAAACGCCAGCGAAGGCACCCTTCAACTGGCGCTCGTTGACCGCGTCGGTCTTTCCAGCCTCGCGCTCGGCCAGGAGTTCGCCGATGCAGATGATGGGGAGCAGTCCGTGCTTGAGGGCCTGCTTGACCTTCTTGTTGACGGTCTCGTCGGTTTCCCCGAAGAACTGGCGCTGCTCGGAGTGGCCGATGATGACGTACTTCACGCCGGCGGAGACCAGCATCGCGGCGGAGATCTTCCCGGTGAAGGCGCCGGACTCTTCCCAGTGCAGATCCTGGGCGGCCAGGGCCACGCGGGATCCGGCGAGGACCTTGGCGACTTCGGTGAGGCACACGAAGGTGGGGGCCACCACGAGATCCACCGAGGCGGGGGCTTCCGAAGCCTTGGCGACCACGGCCTTGGCCAGTTCCACGGCCTCGGGAACGGTCTTGTTCATCTTCCAGTTGCCAGCGATCACGATGCGGCGCGCCATTTGGACTCCTCGGCCCCGTTACAGGCCATTTGGATGTGGATTGGACAATGGATGCGAGCCAGGAAAAATAGTTCCCCCCCATCCGACCTGCGAGACCGTCCGGGAGGTCCCGAGGGGCGATCTCTACTACTTTGTCTCATCTATGGAAGCGAAAGCGGCGATCTGGATCGATCTCGTCCCCTCCATCGACGCGGAGCTCGCGTCCATGGAACTCTTCGAACGCGGAGCCTTGGGGCTGGAGGAGCTGGACGACCCCGCAGGCGCCTTGCGCGCCTGGTTTCCGGAAGACTGGGACCGCTCGCAGCTCCCCTCCGATTGGAAGGTGGTGGGAGATGGCGCGGTGGAATCGCGCGACTGGGATCTGTCGTGGCGCTTGCAGCAGGAGCCCATCCAGGTCACCGATCGCCTGGTGGTGTGCCCCCCTTGGGTGGAGGCTCCCGCGAATGCGGCCACCTGCCTGCGCATGGAGGCCAAGCAGGCCTTCGGGACCGGTGGCCACGAAAGCACCCGCCTGGCGGCGAGGCTCCTGGAACGCATCCCCGTCCAGGGAGCCAGCGTATTCGACATCGGCGCGGGAACGGGGATCCTCGGTTTCTACGCGGGAAGGTTGGGGGCCGCTCATCTGGAGCTGTGCGACATCGATCCGGATGCCATTCCCTGCCTGGTGGAGAACGCAGAACTCAACGGCATCGTCGATTGGAACGCCTGGGCCGGATCGGTGGGCGACCTGCCCGCCGGCTCGCGGTTCCAACTGGTGATCGCCAACATGCTACGCACCGAATTCTTCCCGATGCGCGACGAAACCCTGGCCCTGATGCCCAAGGGGGCGCGACTGGTCCTTTCCGGATACCTCGCCAAGGAACGCGAGCTGGTCCTGGAATGGTTCGCCCAGGCCGGATTGGAGCTGGAAGTGGAAGAAACCGAAGGCGAATGGTGGGCCGGGTGCGGCCGGAGGGTATCCGAATGAACGCGAAGGATCTGATCAAGGGGCGACATTCCTGCCGGGCCTACCTACCCGAGGTTCCCAGCCGGGAGAAGGTGCTGGAAGCGGTGGAGCTCGCCTCCACGGCGGCCTCCTCCAAGAACACCCAGCCCTGGATGTTGCATGTCGCATTGGGCCCTGCCTGCGATCGGGTGCGCGAGGCCCTGCTGCAGGCGTTCGACAACGCCCTGCCCACCAAGGCCGACTTCCAGTATTCCCCCGCGGAGCTTCCCGCCCGGATGACCGACCGCGCGCGCCAGAGCGGCATCGCCATCCTGGCCCACAAGGGGATCGGTCGCGAGGACAAGGTGGCCCGTCGCGCCCACGACCGCGAGAACTTCCGGCTCTTCGGGGCGCCCGGCGTGGCCGTGCTCACCCTCCCGACCGGAAGCGAGCGGGGGAACTTCCTCGATGCTGGACAATTCCTGGCAACCTTCATGCTGGGTCTGCGCGAGGTGGGCTTGGAGTCCATCCCCATGTTCTCGGTGGCCAACTACCCGGGAGTCCTCCGCGACGGACTCTCCATCCCCGCCGACCGCATCGTGGTGTGCGCGGTGGCCTTCGGGGCCGAGGATCGTTCGGCTCCGGTGAATGCGTTCCGCACCGTGCGGGAGTCGCCGGAAGGCCTCGTCGCATGGGCTTGATGGACTCCCCCTTCCTGAAGGCATGCCGCGGGGAGGCCGTGGACCGCGTCCCGGTCTGGATCCTGCGCCAGGCGGGGCGTTTCCTTCCCCAGTACCGCGAGGTCCGCGGCCGTTTTCCGGATTTCCTGGAGTTCGTGCGCAACCCCGAGGCCTGCGCCGAGGTGACCTGCCAGCCTCCCGCGATCCTGGGAGTGGACGCCGCCATCCTGTTCTCCGACATCCTCACGGTGCTTCCGCCGTTGGGGTTCGATCTGGCCTTCCGCGAGGGCGAAGGCCCCCGGATCGCCAATCCCCTGCGCGCAGGCGATGGACGGAAACTGTCTCCATTCGATCCGGCCAGGGAATTGTCGTACGTGATGGACGCCGTCCGCGCCTGCCGCCGGTCGCTTCCCGTCGACCTTCCCCTGATCGGATTCGCGGGAGCGCCATGGACGGTGGCCTGCTACGCCGTGGACGGTGGGGGATCCAAGGAGTTCTCCCGCACCCGCGGATGGTTGCACGCCGATCCGGTGGGGTTTTCCATGGTGCTGGAAGCGCTCGCCGACACCACCGCCGACTACCTGGCCGCGCAGGCCGAGGCCGGGTGCCAGGTTCTCCAGGTCTTCGAATCCTGGGGAGGCCTGCTTTCTCCCACGGACTATCGACGCGTGGTGGTTCCGGTCCTCCAGAGGCTCCTCGCGCGGCTGCGCGAGCGCACGGAGCTACCGGTGATCGTCTACTGCAACGGCGGATCCACCCTCCTGAAGGAGCTGCTGGTCCTGGATTGCCAGGTGCTGGCCTTCGATTGGCGCATCGAGATGAAGGACGCCCGCGCCATCGCGGGAAGCCGTCCCCTGCAAGGGAACTTCGACCCCTGCCTCCTGCACGCCCCTCACGGGGACATCGCCCGTCGCGTCCGGGAAGTCGCCGCGCAGTCCAAGGGCGGACCGTGGATCGCCAACCTGGGACACGGCATCCAGCCCGACGCTCCGGTGGAGGGACTGAAGGCCTTGATCGACGCGGTCCACGCGATCGATCCGCGGAGTCTGTCGTGACCCTGCGGGTGGGCATCGTCGGGGCCGGGATCTCGGGCCTTTCCACCCACCATTTCCTGGAGCGGGAAGCGGCGAGGACGGGGGTGGACATCCAGGTGCAGACCTGGGATCCGCGCCCCGCGCCCGGAGGCAACGTCCGCACGGAGTCGCGCGACGGCTGGCGTTGCGAGGAGGCCGCCGAGAGCATCCTCAACAGTCGCACGGAGACCAAGGACCTGGCCTTGGAGCTCGGTCTGGCCGACCGCATCGTACAGGCCTCGCCGCTGGCCAAGAAGAGGTTCCTGGTGTGGGGTGGAAGGTTGCGCGCCATGGGGCCCGGTTCCGTCTTCGGATCCTTTCCCACCTGGGCGGCCAAGATCCAGGCGCTCAAGGAGCCTTTCGTCGCGCGTGGCCCCGTGGACGAGACCTTCGCCGAGTTCGGTCGCAGGCGTCTGGGCGCGGGCCTGTTCGAACAAGTCATGGATCCGATGGTCACCGGGATCTACGCCGCGGATCCGGAGAATCTGTCCATCCGCAGCGCCTTTCCCCGCATCAAGGCCATGGAGCAGGAGCACGGCTCCCTGGTGCGCGCCCTCTGGAAGGGGCGGAAGGCCCGGACGAAGTTGCCCAAGGATCGCCAAGCCGGTTCGGGATCCTACAGCTTCCGTGGCGGGATGACGGATCTCGTCAACGCTTTGGCCGCTTCGCTGAAGGGGCCGGTCTTCGGCGGAGAACCCCTCTCGCGCCTGGAACGGCTGGAATCCGGTTGGTGTCTGCACGGTGCCACCCGCACCGCGGAGGTCGATCGGGTGGTCCTCGCTCTGCCGTCCCACCAGGTCGGCGAGATCGGCGGTCTCCCGGAGGGATCCCTGCGGGATCTGCGCTCCATTCCCTACAATCCCGTGGCGGTGGTCGGGTTGGGCTTTTCGCGGGACCAGGTGGAGCACCCGTTGGACGGATTCGGATTCCTGGTTCCCCGGCTGGAACGCAGGAAGATCCTGGGGACCCTGTTCACCTCCTCGCTGTGGAAGGATGCGGCTCCGGCCGGCCATGTGCTGTTGCGGACCATGGTGGGAGGGGGACGAAATCCCGAATTGGCCGGTCTGCCCGAGGACGAAATGGCCGAGATGGTCCGGCATGAGCTTTCCGAACTGCTGGGGGCCCGTGGCCAGCCGGTGTTCACGCACGTCAAGCGCTACGTCCGGGGGATCCCCCAATACCCCGTGGGGCACCGCGAGGTGGTGGAACGGCTACGTCGGGATTTGTCGCCGCTGGACCTGTTCATCGCGGGCAACGCCTGGGACGGAATCGGGGTCAACGACTGCGTGGCCGCTTCCAAGGAGCGTGCGGCGAAGATCCTGGCCGGAGCCTAGTCGACGATCTGCACCGCCCTTCGAGACGCCCATTCCATGGGCTCCTCAGGACGAACGGCTTGTTTCGCCTCTTACAGATCGGTACGCTAGTCCACCGACCAGACCAGGACCTTCAGGTAGAGGGTCTCCGGCATCGAGGGATGGAGGGGATGGTCGCAAGCGGCACCCAGGCGCGCCAGCAGACGGGCCTGGCGCTTCTTCTGGCGCAGGGCGCGCAGGACCGCCTGGTGGAAGTCAGCTTCGTCCACCAGACCCGAGCACGAGCAGGTGACCAGGATCCCGTCCGGTTCCAGGACTTCCAGACCCAGGCGCGCAAGGTTCTGGTAGCCGATCAGGGCCTGGTCGACGGTCTTGCGGCTCTTGGCGAAGGCGGGTGGATCCAGCACCACCACTCCGAACCGGCGTTCCTGTCCGGCCAGCTGGCGCAGTCCGTCGAACACGTCTCCGTGCAGCAACCCAAGGTTCCCTCGGAAATCGGCGCGTTCCCAGCCTTGACGGACCCACTCCAGGGCCGCGGCATCGGCGTCCAGGAAATCGCATCCGACCGCTCCGGCCTTCGCCATGGCCAGACCCCACCCGCCCGTGTAGGAGCAGGCGTCCAGCACGGTGCGGCCGGCGGCGAAGGAGGCCAATCGTCTGCGGTTTTCCGTTTGGTCCAGGAAGAATCCGGTTTTCTGGCCGGCACCGATGGGAGCCGCTGCTTCCACGCCTTCGCCAACCGGAACCCAGGCGACTTCCGCAGGCGTCCCGATCCACCGATCGTCCTGCGGCAGACCTTCCAGTTCGCGCGAATGGCTCTTGCCGGAGAGCTTGACTCCCTGGAAGCCCAGTTCCAGAAGCGCCTGCGCGATGACCGGAGCGCGCTGGTCCATGGCGACCGTCTGGGCCTGCACCACGGCATGGGTGCCGTAGAGGTCGATGGTCAGTCCAGGAAAACGATCCCCATCGGCATTCACCAACCGGCAGAAGGTGGACGATCCCACCCAGGTTTTTCGTTGGGACTGCGCCTTCCGGAGACGCTCCTTCCAGAAGGATGCGTCCGGGGCCGGCGAGGGAAGTTCCGGCTGCAGCCGTGCGGCGATCAAGGTGTGGGGATGACAGTCCACCAGTCCCAAGGGGCGCCCGTTGGCGGTCTGGAGCAGGCGCGATTCACCCGGTTCGGGCCTGGTGGAGCGTTTCCAGTCCACTTCGTTTGAGAAGACCCACAGGTGCCCGGCGAGCACCCTGCGTTCTTCGCGTGGCAGCAAGAAGAGAGGTTCCATAGAAAAAAAAAGACGCCTCCCGAACCGAATCGAGAGGCGTCGAAGTGGGCAATGCAGGGCTCGAACCTGCGACCCGGTGATTAAGAGTCACCTGCTCTACCAACTGAGCTAATTGCCCGACGAGGAGAGAAAAGATACGTCAAACCCCGGATCCGTCAAGATCCCCCTCTGGAAAAAAACGTGGCGGATCCCGTATCCCGGTGTTGTCGGGAATGAATGTCAAAAGTGTTACGATGGACCGGATGGCGATGAATCGGGAAGTCGAGCTGGGTTCCGTCCAGCAGAGGGTGGTGGACAATCTCCACCTCGTGGTCTGCCTTTGCGGATTGTTGACGATCGGCGCCGGCTTCCTGCGTGGGCATTTCGTCCTGGGAAGAATCGAAGTCTCGGTTCCGGCGATCGCTTCCTTGGCGTTCGTCGCCCTGAGCTATCTGTTCCGTCGATGGATCCCCTGGATCGTGCGATCCTGGGTGCTTCTGCTGGGGTTGCTGGTGTCGGGAGGCAATTCCCTCTGGGTCTTCGGCGTATCCGGCACGGCCGGCATCCTGTTGATGATCCCCGTCATCATCGCCTGGTTGATCTGGCCAAGGATCTGGGCATGGCTTGTATCGCTCCTGGCGATCCTTTCGATGGTGCTGGTGGCGGCGAAGAACATCCTGTCCGGGTGCGAATTCGAAGGCGTGCTCTCCGAGTTCAATCGTTCCAGCATGGTTTGGCTCAATCTCGGGTTCGTTTACATCTCCACCGCGGCGATGCTCCTGGTGGTCAGCTTGAGCCTGTTGCGCTCCTGGCGTCGGGCGGCCGACCATGCGCTTGATCGGGAGAGGGAATCCAAGGAGGATCGGGATCGGCTTTCGGGCATTCTGCAAGGGATCCACGATGCCATCTTCGTCCACGATCCGGAGGACGGAAGGGTGGTGGAACTCCATGGCAGGGTGGAGGGCATGTACGGGATCCCGCCGGAGCGGATCCTGCAGGAGGGGTTTGGGATCGTGTCGGCCGCCGAGCATCCTTGGACCCTCGAGGAGGCTCGCGGTTGGATCGAGTTGGCGAAGTCCCAGGGGCCGCAGACACTTCCCTGGAGGGCCAAACGCGGAGACGGTTCCCTGTTCTGGGTGGAGGTCACGATCCGGATGGTGAATCTGAGGGGATTGGATCGGGTGCTGGTGACCATCCGCGACATCGACGAGTCGACGAGGATCCACCAGGAGCTGACCCAATTGAATGCCACGTTGGAGCAGCGCGTCCAGGAGCGGACCGCCGAGATCGAACAAGCCCGGGCCGCCTCGGAATCGTTCGGCTACACCGTTTCCCACGATCTGCGCGCGCCGCTGCGGGCGATCGATGGCTACGCGAAGGCCCTGCTGGAAGACCATGGCGGGAAGCTGGGGGGCGAGGCGGCCAGCTTCCTGGAACGCATCGTGTCTCGGGCCAATCGCATGGGAAGACTCATCGACGCGCTCCTGGATCTGTCCCGGATGGACCGCCATCCCGTCCGACGGGAGAAGGTGGAGCTCGACGACCTGGTGCGGGAGGTGGTGGAGGAGGTCCGCGGTCCCGCTCTCGGAGATAAGCCGGATGCCGTCGCAGCCCGGTGGGTCGTGGAGCCGCTGCCCTCGGTGGAAACCGATCCGGAACTTGCCAAGCAGGTGTTCGCCAATCTCCTGGCGAACGCCCAGAAATTCTCCGCGCCTCGGGAGGAGCCTGTGGTCTCCGTCTGAACCGTGCAACGCGAGGATGGCGTCTGGTTCGAAGTTTCCGACAACGGCGTGGGATTCGACGGGGCCTTCGCCTCCAACCTCTTCCAGCCGTTCCACCGCCTCCACGGCGAGTCCTTCGAAGGCGTGGGCATCGGGTTGGCCACCGTGAGTTCCATCCTGCAGCGGTTGGGCGGGGCGATCGAGGTCGACGCGGCCGAGGGACGTGGGGCGACCTTCCGGTTCCGGCTGGGCCCCCCGGAACCGGCGGAAACGGTCAGAGCCTGACCACGACTCCCGCCCGGGCCAAGGACTCCTTGAGCTGGCCCACGGTGTAGCCGTCGATGTGGGTGAGGCTCGCGACCAGCGCGGCGTCGGCGCCCACGTCGGCGTGGAGAACCTCGGCGAGGTGCTCGGGTTTCCCGGCTCCGCCGGAAGCGATCACAGGGATGGAAACCGCCTGGGCGATCTTTCGGGTGATCTCCAGTTCGTAGCCGGCCTTGGTACCGTCCGCGTCGATGGAATTGAGACAGATTTCGCCGGCGCCGAGTTCCTCGGCACGTCGTGCCCAGGCCACCGCGTCGATTCCCGTCCGCTCGCGGCCACCCTTGACCACGATCTCGTAGCCGCTGGGGTTGGATGGGGATTCGCCCACCTTGAGAGCGTCCATGCCCAGCACGATGCATTGGTTCCCGAAGGCTTTGGCCCCGTCCGCGATGATGGACGGATTGCGGACGGCCAGGGAATTGAGCGAGACCTTTTCCGCTCCCGCCAGCAGCACGTCGCGCATGTCGGTGAGGTTGCGGATCCCGCCACCCACGGCGAAGGGGATGAATACGTTCTGGGCCACTCCTCGGACCATCTCGATGTCGATGGCCCGATTCTCTGCCGAGGCGGTGATGTCGTAGAAGACGAGTTCGTCCACGCCCTGGCGGTAGTATTCGGCCCCCATCGCGACGGGATCGCCCAGATCGAGGTTTCCCGCGAACTTGACTCCCTTGGTGACTTTGCCGTTTCGCACGTCCAGACAGACGATCACGCGTTTGGCGAGCATGGAGGCGGTCCTTCGGGTCAGGGTTTCCAGGCGCCGAAGTTGGCGAGGAGGCGCAAGCCGGATTCCCCGCTCTTTTCGGTGTGGAACTGGGTGGCCACCACGTTGCCGCCATCCAGGATGGAAGTGAATTCGAGATCGCCGTATCCGGTCGAACCGAGGCGGACTTCCGGCCCCAGCGGATCCGGATAGAACGAATGCACGAAATAGAAATGGGACTGGTTGGGGATCCCTGCCAGCACCGGGTGTTCGCGGTGGAACGAGACGGGATTCCATCCCATGTGGGGCACCTTGGGACGCGGCTGGGCCAGGTGGGCGAAATCGAAGCGCCGCACCCTGCCCGGAAGGATTCCCAGGCACCGGACACCGCCGTTCTCCTCGGAGCTGTCCAGGAGGATCTGGCATCCGATGCAGATGCCCAGCACCGGATGCCCCTTCCGGACCACTTCGACCAGCGCCTGGTCCATTCCCGTGGAACGGAGGTTGTCCATGGCCTGTCCCGCCGCTCCCACTCCCGGGAACACCACGCGGTCGGCACGGCGGACCACCTCGGGATCGTCGGAGATGGAGTGGGGAACGCCGACCTTGGACAAGGCCAGGGAAACCGAGGTCAGGTTGCCAGCCTTGTAGTCGACAAGAATCGTCACTTGGCTCTCCGCGGCTTGGCGACCTTGGACGGGCGCGAAAGGGGCCGCGCGCGACGGGGAGCGGTCTTGCCCGCAGGTTGGGATGCGGCCTTGGCCTGGGGCAGTCGCAGGCGGATGGCTTCGGCGTGGTGGTGGAATCCTTCCGCGTCGGCCAGGGCTGCGATGTGCGGGCCGTCGGCGGCCAGGGCCTGGGGACCGTACAGGAGAAGGCTGGTGCGCTTGATGAAGTCGTACACGCCCAGGGGAGAACCGAACCTCGCCGTTCCGTTGGTGGGGAGGATGTGGTTGGGGCCGGCCATGTAGTCGCCGACGGATTCCGCTGTCCATGGGCCCACGAAGATGGCACCCGCGTTGTGCAGGCCCTCCAGGATCTCCTGGGCGTTGGAGGAGAGGATCTCGGCGTGTTCGGGCGCGATCCTGTTGGCGACATCCAGGGCGGAGGACCAGTCGGAACACACCATCAGAAGGCCGTAGCGCGAGAGTGAAGCCTCCAGCTCCTTGCGCTTGGGAGACGCTTCGAATTGCCGCTGCACGGCCGAGGAGAGCGCTTTGGCCGCCTCCGAGCTGGTGGTGAGGGCCACCGCGGACTCGTATCCGGAGCCGTGTTCGGCTTGCGACAGCAGATCCGCGGCCACCCATTCGACATTGGACGTGTCGTCGAAGAACACGAGGATTTCGGAGGGACCGGCGATGTTGTCGATGTCGACCGTGCCGAACACCTCGCGCTTGGCGATGGAGGCCCACACGTTGCACGGACCCACGACCTTGTCCACGCGGTCGATTCCCTTGCCACCGTAGGCCAACAGCCCGATCGCCTGGGCGCCGCCGATGGCGTAGACCTCGTCGATTCCCAGCTCCCGCAGGGCGAATGCGACCGAAGGGTCGATCCCGTGGGGGCAGGGGGTGACCACGACGATTTCCTTGACCCCCGCCACGATGGCCGGGACGGCGCTCATGATGACCGTGCTCGGGTAGATCCCCGCGCCCCCCGGAACGTACAGGCCCACCCTGCGCAGGGGGGCCACCCGCATTCCCAGCCACTGGCCGGAGGCGCCTTCCAGCACCCAGGATTCTTCCAGCTGGCGTTCGTGGAAGGCACGGACCTGCCGGATGGAACGCTTGATGGCGTCCTGGATGGGCTTGGGACACTTGCCGGCGGCGGACTCCATCGTTTTCGCGGAGAGTCGCAGCGACTGGCGGGCTCCCAATCCATCGAAGGAGCGGGCGTACTCGGTGGCGGCGACCAATCCCCGCTCGCGCACGTCCGCCAGGATGGCGCGGACCTTGGACTCGATTTCCGGGGTCGGGGACGTGCCCCGACCGACGATCTGCTTGAGCCTGGCGGAGGCCTTGGCTCCGGAAAGCGCAGGGAAGATCACGAGAGACCCGGGATGGGCGTTCCATCCACGCGCGTGAAGGCCTGGAAGTCGGCGAGCAGTCCCTTGAAGACGTCGCCCACGGCGCCTTCGCCGATCTCCCGACCGTCCACCTTCACGACCGGAATGAGTTCCGCACCGGTGCCGGTGAGGAACATTTCCTGGCAGGTGTAGATGTCGAAACGCGAGATGCGTTCCTCGCGCACATCGATTCCCTTCCGGCGGGCCAGATCGATTACCGTGTTGCGCGTGACTCCTTCCAGCGCACCTTCGGTCGCCGGAGGGGTCACGAGCTTGCCGTTGCGGAAGATGAAGAGGTTGTCGCCGGTGCACTCGGCCACGTAGCCCTGGAGGTTCAGCATGACCGCTTCCTGCACGCCGGCGCGGATGGCCTCCATCTTGGCCATGATGTTGTTCATGTAGTTGAGGCTCTTGATCCTGGGATTCAGGGCCTCCGGATGGTTGCGCGGGGTGGCCACCGTGACGATGTCCAGGCCCTTCTGGTAGAGATCCTGGGGATAGAGCTGGATGGTGGCGGCGATGCAGACGATGCTAGCCTTCTTGCAGAGGTAGGGATTCAGGCCCAGATCGCCCACGCCGCGGCTGACCACCAAGCGGATGTATCCGTTGGCGATCCCGTTGCGGCGGCAGCATTCGACCACGATACCGGTCATCTCCTGCTTGGAGACGGGAATCACAAGCCCGATGGCCTTGGCCGAATCGTAGAGGCGATCGATATGGGGTTCCAGCTTGAAGACCTTGCCGTGGTAGGCGCGGATGCCTTCGAACACTCCGTCGCCATACAGGAACCCATGGTCGAACACGGAAACCTTTGCCTCGGCCTTGGGGATGTATTCACCGTCGATGTAGATCACTTGCTCGGACATGCCGTCTCCTCGTGCTTGCGATTGGGATGCTGAAATCTAAGATGCGCAACGTCGGGTGCGCCGGGCCGGGTGTGGAGTTCAGCCGACATGCGGGGAGGCTCGCCGTTGTTCCACGACGATCGTTCCCGACCAGAGATCCTGGAGGGTGCGGTGGTCGGGGCGGAACAAACCCAAGGCGAGCGATCCCATCAGAAGGAAGCCGCAGAACTGCTGGTACTCCTGCCAGCGGGATGTGGTGCCGGTGGATACCGCCTGGACCTGGTCCACCCAGGCCTGGATGACTTCCGGAGTGGGTTCGCCCGTCGGGTAGGGGGGCATCTGTGGAAGCAATTCCGATAGACCCAGGGAGAAGAGGATCACGAAGGCCAGAGGAAGGACCTGGCGCTGGAACGCGTCCACCCAGTCCATGCGGCGTTCTTCCAGGGGGACCACGGAAATGGACAGGAGACGTTTTCCGACCGAACCCTGCCACTTCCAGGTGAACAGGGCCTGGAGGACGGGGTAGAGCAGGAACATGGCCGCCAGGGGGCCGATGTTCTTGGTGCGGAAGGTGGCTTGGATGGCCAGTTCCATGGGGTAGTAGAACACCAGGAAGTAGAACAGGAGGTCGAGGAACTTGGCAAGCAGCCTCCGGCCCAGGGAAGCGGTGCGCCAAGTTGGTTGGATCGATGGGGTTTCCACGCAGGGCAATGTAAGTTCCGAGGGCGAAACTCCCTCCGCCCATCGTCGAGACAAGGCAGGACACATTGCGACACCCATTGCTGAACGATCGAGATCTCGCCTTCCTGGAAACCCGTGGAATCTCGCCGGAGGAAGCCGTCCGCCAGCTCCAGCTGTTGGAAAACGGCGTGAGGGCGCCGGTCCTGTCGCGAGCGGCGACGGTTGGAGACGGGATCGTGCGCTGTCCCGTGGAGGAGTTGGACGCGTTGCTTCCACAGTTCGATGGTGCCGCCGGATGCGGCGAGGTGGGATTCTTCGTTCCCGCCAGCGGGGCGGCCAGCCGGATGTTCGCGGGGCCGGCCCAGCTTCTTGCCCACACCCACCCCGACCCCCAGGCGGAATCCATCCGGTTGCGGCGGTTGGCCCAGGCGCCCGTGGTCCATCGGAACCTGTGGGACAAGGGCGTGGACCCCGAGGATGCCGAGGGAATCGCCCGGCTTCTGGTGAAGGATCCCCCGGAGGGGTACGGCTGGGCGGGGCGTCCCAAGGCGTTCGTCCCCTTCCACGAAGACCCCGAGCCCAGTTTTCCCTTGCGCACCCCGCTGGTGGAACAGATCGCCGAATCCGCCGAGATCCTGGGCAAGGCCGGGAGGGGCACGGTCCATTTCACCCTCGCGGAGGGGTGGCCGCTGCCAGCCCAATTCGACGAGACTTGTCGTGCCCTGGGGCGGCGCCACGGCGGCGACGTGGTGGCCGGAGCGTCGCTCCAGTCGCCGTCCACAGACACCTTGTCCCTGGAATCCGACGGGACCCTGGTCCGCGACCAGGACGGTCGCCCGGCCTTGCGGGCGGGAGGTCATGGATCGCTCCTGGCGAACCTGTCCATGACTCCGGGCAAAGTCGTGCTGGTGAAGAACATCGACAACATCCAGCCCGACGCCCGACGCCCCTACGTGGTTCCCTGGAGGAGGCGCCTGGGAGCCTTGGCCTTGGCCTTGCGCACGCGGTCCGATCGTTTCCTGAGCGGTGGGAGTTCCCAGGAGTTGCGCGATCTGGCCGCACGCACGGGGGTTCGCCTGCCGGAGGCGGATGGTGAACTTCGCGAGCTCGTGGATCGTCCATTGCGCGTTGCGGGGATGGTCCCCAATGTGGGCGAACCCGGAGGAGGGCCGTTCTGGGTGGTCGGCGAGCGTGGAGAACGTCTGGAGATCGTTGAGCAGTCGGAGATCGATCCTTCGCAGAAGGGGCTGATTTCCGGTTCCACGCATTTCAATCCCGTGGAGCTCGCCTGTTGCCTGGATCGGGCGGATGGAACCCGTCGTTCGTTGGACTCGTTCGTGGATCCCAGCCGGGCGTTCCTTTCCAAGAAGCCTTCTCCCCGCGGAGACCTGCGCGTCTTCGAAAGGCCGGGACTCTGGAACGGTGCGATGTCCGGCTGGTGGACGGTGTTCCTGGAAATTCCCTTGGACACCTTCCTGCCGGCCAAGACCGTCCACGATCTGGCGCATCCCTGGAGATTGGAAACAGACCGGGCCTGAGGGACAAACATGAGGAAAGGGAACAATGTTCACAAGTTGGTCGCCTTTCCCTTCTTGAATCGTGACAAATCGCAAATTGTCACGATTGTTGGCAGAACACTGGCGTATTTGCTTCCATTGGCATAAGCCAAAATTTCTTGCAAATCATTCTGGCCCGGTTGTTGCGTTAGGGATCGTTCATCAAAAGCCAACGCCCTGTTGGACCATTGCCACCACCCTTCTTCAGAAGGATGAGACCATGTTTGTGAAAAAGATCCTTGCCACAGCCTTGATGGCGTTCACCCTGGTACTCACCTCCCCGGCTTTCGCCGCGGACACCACCAAGGTGGCCGACTCCGCGGTCGTCGCCGCTGCACCCGTGGTGGCCGCCGCCGAAGACACCGCCCTGAAAAACCGCGTGGCGGCTCTGGAGGCCTACATCCAGAACACGGACCCCACCAAGGGAGTGGAGGCACGGGCCATCGGTGTGGCGGGCCCTGGCCACAACGCGTTCATGATGATCTGCGCGGCACTGGTCCTGTTCATGACCCTGCCGGGATTGTTTCTTTTCTACGGAGGTCTGGTCCGTTCCAAGAACGTGCTGTCGGTGATCGCCCAATGTTTCGGGATCGCCGGCATGGTGACCCTGCTGTGGTGGGCGGTTGGGTATTCGCTGGCCTTCGCCGGAGACGGTGCCGTCATCGGCGACTTCAGCAAGGCCTTCCTGCGAGGAGTCACCTCGGTGCCCAACACCACCTACTCCACCTGGGTTTCCGAGAACGTCTTCTCCATGTACCAGCTGATGTTCGCGATCATCACCCCGGCCTTGATCATCGGAGCCATCGCCGAGCGCATGAAGTTCAAGGCCATCATGCTCTTCGTGCTCCTGTGGATGCTGGTCGTGTACTTCCCGCTGGCCCACATGGTCTGGAGTGGAACCGGCCTGATGAACGGCGTGTGGAACGCCGCCGCCGCCATCAAGTCGATTGATTTCGCCGGAGGCACCGTGGTGCACATGAGCTCGGGCTGGTCGGCCTTGGTCCTCATGATCATCCTGGGCAAGCGCAAGGGCTGGGGAACACAGAGCTTCGCACCCCACAGCCTGGTGTTGACCGCCATCGGCACCGGGATGCTGTGGGTGGGCTGGTACGGATTCAACGCGGGATCCGCGGTGGCCGCCGACGGTGTCGCCGCCAACGCGTTCATGACCACCACGCTCGCCACCGCCGTCGCGGCCTTCACCTGGCCCGTGGCCGAATGGCTCTCCAACGGCAAGCCCACCATCCTGGGCATGTGCTCCGGCGCCGTCGCCGGCTTGGTTGTGGTCACCCCCGCCACCGGCTTCATCAACGCCACCGGCGCCGTGATCATAGGATTGCTGGCGGGCATCATCCCTTTCCTGGCCTGCACCAAGCTCAAGAGCTGGCTCAAGTACGACGACGCCCTGGACACCTTCGGCGTGCATGGTGTGGGTGGAACCCTGGGGGCGTTCCTCACCGGCATCCTGGCCGTCCACGAAGCCAACGGAAACCTGGCCACGAATCTCAAGGACATCGTCGGGCACACCCTGTGGATCGAGCAGCTCAAGGCCATGGGCTTGACCATCGCCCTCTCGGTGGTGGCCACGGTGGTGATCGCCTTCGTGGTCAAGGCGTTGGTGGGCTTGCGTCCGGACGAGGAGAACGAATTGATCGGTCAGGATCTGGTCGACCACGGCGAACAGGGATACCACTACGCCGAATAAGGCGTGATTGTCAGTCTGATTTTTGGAAGGCTTCCGTTTTGGCAACGGGGGCCTTTTTTGTTGTCAATCTCTGTGACACCAACAAAACCTGACAGTTTTCGCGAAGCCCTTCCCATTTCTCCTCAAAACCCGGGAAAACCGGATTGGTACGCCCAATGCTTAGGGAAAAGGAGTCGGGCCTCCTGAGTAGGAGACCAACCGCATCAAGCATTCTGGGGAGGAACTTTTATGCTCAGCTGCATCCAGAGAAACCAATTCAGGGTAGCGTGGATCGTGGCCCTGTGCCTATCCATGGTCGTCGGGGTCCATGCCGCCGACACCGCCAAGGTGGCCAAGGAGCCTGTCGAGGTCGGCGTGGTCGATTCCTCCAAGAAGGACACCTTCGCGGTGGCCAAATCGTCGCCGGATTCGGCGGCTGTTGCTGCCGCTTCCGCCGCGCCGGCCGCCCCCACCCCCTCGCTTTCGGCCCTGTCCGATCTTCGCGTGGGCCTGGACACCGTGTGGGTACTGGTGGCGGGCATGCTCGTGTTCTTCATGAATCTCGGTTTCGCGCTCGTGGAATCGGGCTTGGCGCGGGCGAAGAACTGCGTCAACATCCTGGCCAAGAACTTCATCGTCTTCGCCGCCTCCACGATCTCCTTCTATGTCATCGGATGGGGTTTGATGTTCGGCGACGGAAATCTCTGGGTGGGTCTGCAGGGACTCTGGTTCGTGTCCGGCGCCGACAACTCTCCCTCGCTGGGAGCCGCCTACGCCGCCATGAATCCCTTCAGCACCAGCGTGTACGAAGGCGTCTACAGCGCGATCAACTGGACGGCCGTGCCGCTTTGGGCCAAATTCTTCTTCCAGCTGGTGTTCGCCGGAACCGCCGCGACCATTGTGTCCGGTGCCGTGGCCGAGCGCATCAAGTTCAGCTCCTTCCTCATTTTCTCGTTCCTGCTGGTGGCCTTCGTCTATCCCATCTCTGGACACTGGATCTGGGGTGGAGGCATCCTGGGGGCCACTCCCGGTGAATCCGGCCTGGCCTCTTTCTTCGGGAATTTCCGAGACTTCGCGGGATCGTCGGTGGTCCACTCGGTGGGCGGCTGGGCCGCTTTGGCGGGAGTGATCGTGCTCGGACCTCGCATCGGGAAGTTCGTCAATGGCAAGGCTCGGGCAATTCCCGGTCACAACATGACCTCGGCGGCTACCGGCGTCCTGGTCCTCTGGCTGGGCTGGTTCGGCTTCAATCCGGGATCCACCATGTCGGCCGGCAACGGGTTCGCCATCGCTCACGTGCTGGTGAACACCAACATCGCCGCGGCGACCGGAGCCTTGGGCGCCTTGATCACGGCGTGGATCTTGCTGAAGAAGCCGGACCTCTCGATGGTCCTCAATGGATGCCTTGCGGGTCTGGTGGCGATCACCGCGCCTTGCGCATTCGTTTCGATCCCGGCGGGAGCCTTCATCGGATTCGTGGGCGGAGTCATCGTGGTGTTCTTCGTGCTGATGTTCGACAAGCTGAAGCTCGACGATCCGGTGGGCGCCTTGTCCGTCCACCTGGGCAATGGAATCTGGGGAACCTTGGCCCTGGGTATCTTCTATTCCAAGGAAGTCGCAACTGGCGTGGCCGCGCTGGACACCGGACTTTCCGCCGGCGCCCAGTTCGTCCAGCAGCTCAAGGGCGTATTCCTGGTGGGCATCTGGGCGTTCGGCCTGTCGATGATCTTCTGGCTGATCCTGAAGTACACCATGGGAATCCGCGTGTCCCAAGCCGAGGAAATCGAAGGTTTGGACATCGGCGAACATGGCAACGAGGCCTATCCCGACTTCCAGAGTTCCGTGAAGGGCTGATCGCTGGAGACATCGGGACCGAATGGGGAAGGCAGGACCGGTCGGTTCTGCCTTCGAACGTTCTCTCTTTCGCTCGTCGCCCAGCGGAGATCAGTCGGGGATGGCTCGGTCGGGTTCGGACACCTTCAATCCCAGGAAGGAATCGTAGGGAAGTTTCTGGCCTTGCAGCCAGGTGGCGGCGTACAGGATCGGCAGGACCAGGATCGGCAGGGACAGGAATTTGATCAGCTCCCGGACCATCGCACGCGGGACGGTGATCGCCTGTGGATCCGACACCACCTTCAGCGAAAGGACGCGTTTTCCAGGGCTGCGTCCATCGATCCCTTCCAGGAATCCGATCGCGAGGATCCCGGGAAGCGCGGCCAGCGGGAGGCTGCGCACATCCTGGAGCAACGACTGGACGATGGGAAGGAGTGCCAAGGTCGAAAGTCCCACGAGGGTGGTGTCGATCGCGAAAGCTCCCAATCGACGAATCTGCGAACTCGACATGGCTCCCATCCTTCCTCCGGGAAACGGAACGCACCTGGTGTGGCAGACAAGGTAGGCATCGCGCACGGGCCGGGTGGCGATACAAACGGTTTCCCTCGGGTCGGACATTTGGGAATTAAACTTTCCGCGCCTCCGAAATCTCGGATGGCGCACTCTTGAGGTTTGACGTGGACGAACAAAACATCGAAACGCCTCCTCTCCCTGAGACCAGGCCTTCCCTCTTCGAGAGGCTGAAGCGCATCGTCCTCGGGGGCGAGAAGAACCCCTTCGACCGCAAGATCTTCCATTCCATGGCGCTTCTGCCCTTCTTCGCCTGGGTGGGTCTGGGTGCGGACGGCCTTTCCTCTTCCAGCTATGGTCCCGAGGAAGCTTGGCATGTCCTCCACAGCTATCCGGCCCTGGGGCTTTTCGTGGCCCTGGGAACGGCGATCACGGTTTTCGTGCTCTCCGCCGCCTACAGCCAGATCATCGAACTGTTCCCCACCGGCGGTGGTGGGTACCTGGTCGCCTCCAAGCTCCTGGGGGCAAGGTGGGGAATGGTGTCCGGCTGCGCCCTCCTGATCGACTACGTGCTGACCATCTCCATTTCCATCGCGGCCGGCGCCGATGCGATCTTCTCCTTCCTCCCCGCCGCCTGGATCGGCTGGAAGTTCTGGAGCATCGTCGGGGGAATCGGCCTCCTGACCTTGCTGAACCTCCGCGGCGTGAAGGAGTCGGTGGCGGTGATGGTTCCCATCTTCCTGGTGTTCGTCATCACCCACGCCTTCGGCATCGTCTACGCGCTGTCCACGCACATTCACGAAGTCCCCGCCATCGCGATGGAAACCACCACGCAGGTCCACGGAGCCGCCCAGGCCTTGGGGTGGTTCGGGATGTTCTTCCTGATCATGAAGGCCTATTCCATGGGTGCCGGTACGTACACCGGTATCGAGGCGGTATCCAACGGTCTGAACATCCTTCGCGAGCCCCGTGTGAAGAACGGCAAGCGCACCATGACCTACATGGCGTGGTCCCTGGCGATCACGGCAGTGGGTCTGATCCTCGCCTACCTCTTCTACGGCATCCACAAACCCGTAGGCGACACGCGCACCCTCAACGCCATCCTCTTCCAGACCATGTCCGGCGCCTGGGGCCAGGGCGGAACGATTTTTGTCTGGGTCACCCTGATTTCGGAGGCGGCCATCCTCTTCATCGCCGCCCAGGCGGGGTTCATCGGCGGGCCCCGCGTTTCGGCGAACATGGCCGTGGACCGCTGGCTTCCGTCGCGCTTCGCGGTCCTGTCCGATCGATTGGTGACCCAGAACGGCGTGTTGTTCATGAGTCTTCTGGCCTTGGGAACCGTGGTCCTCACCAAGGGAAGCGTCCAGGCGCTGGTGATCCTCTACTCCATCAACGTGTTCATCACCTTCGCGCTGTCCATGTTGGGGATGGTGCGCTACTGGTGGATTTCGCGATCGAAGGTCTCCAACTGGAAACGTCAGATCGCCACGCCCACCCTGGGATTCATGCTTTCTGTGTTCATTCTGGTGTTCATCGTGGTGTTCAAGTTCTCCGAGGGCGGCTACCGCACCTTGCTGGTGACCGGGGGATTGATCGTCCTTTCGTTGTTCATCCATCGCCATTACCGCAAGACCAAGGAACTTCTCAAGCGTCTGGACCAGCTGGTGCGCACCGCCGACATTTCCAACGCCTCCGAGAAGGAAGTGGAGATCCCCTGCGATCCTCGGGCGAAGACCGCGGTCCTTCTGGTGAACGGATACAACGGGTTGGGATTGCACACCTTGCTGAACATCCAGAGGATGTTCTCCGGTGTCTACAAGAACTGGATCTTCGTGTACGTGGGGATCGTCGACGCGGGCAACTTCAAGGGAGTGGAGGAAGTGGAAGCCTTGCAGGCCCACGTCCAGGAGGAAGCCCAGAAGTTCGTGAAGTTCATGAAGCGGCACGGCGCCTACGCGGAGGCCCGCACGTCGGTGGGAACGGATGTGGTCGCCGAAATGCTGGAGCTCACCCCGACCATCCTCAAGAGCTTCCCCCAGAGCACCTTCTTCGGGGGCCAGCTGGTGTTTCCCGAGGATAGCGTCTTCACCCGCTTCCTCCACAACAACATCGTCTTCGGAATCCAGAGGAAGTTTTACAACCTTGGCATTCCGTTCGTGATCCTGCCCGTGCGAGTCTACTGACGGTATTGGGAATGCCCCGACTAGCCCCCGTGCCCCGTGCGAACGGGGCAGGAGCCGAGAATAAAACCTTGGCATTCCGTTCGTGATCCTGCCCGTGCGGGTCTATTGAGAAACCGAAGGAAGCTCATTTTGGAAATCCACCGTTCGCCCTTCGAGACGCGGCGCTGCCGCTCCTCAGGGCCAACGGACGAATAGGCAGTCAAACATTTCGCAGCCTATCCGGGAGCGGTGGCTTCTGCCGTGGGGAAGGCTGATGGTTCTCAGAAGAAGATCAAGGTCACCAGAGCGAACAGCGGCAGGAGGATCGCTCCGGACCATCCCAGGTAGCCGATGAACGACGGCATCTTCACTCCCTGCTCCTCGGCGACGGCCTTCACAAGGAGGTTGGGAGCGTTTCCGATGTAGGAGTTGGCGCCCATGAAGACCGCACCGCAGGAAATGGCGGTGAGGATCGCCCCTTGCGACATCAGTTGTTGGACTTGGGCATCGCCACCGGCCACATTGAAGAACAGCAGGTACGTGGGAGCGTTGTCGAGGAAGGAGGAAAGGGTGCCGGCTGCCCAGAAGTAGCGAGCTGGCGTGCTCACGGCCTCCACCAGCCACCCCAGGGCGCCATCCGTACCGGCCTGGAGGATCAGGATCAAAGGAATCAATGTGGCGAAGATGCCCGCGAAGAGCCGGGCGACTTCCTGGATGGGAGCCCAGGTGAATCCGTTGGCCTCGCGAACGCCGTGGGGAGTGGTCTTGAGGGAGGCGAAGAGGAGTCCCACCAGGAGTCCGTCGCGGAGGAAATCGGTGAAGCCGATGGTGATGGGGGCATGGCTTCCGAAGGGGATGGTCACCGATCCCGTCCAGATCTTGGAGAGGGTTCCCGTTCCCACCACGGTGGCCACCACCGCCAGGAGGATGACGATGTTGGAGGCGCCTCGGATGTCCAGGGGAATTCGCTGGAGCTCCATCTTGTGGGTGGCGCGTTCCTTCTTGAAGTACCAGGAATCGAGCGCGAAATACACACCCAGCAGGACGATCGAACAGAAGATCATGGGAGGAGAGCAGTGCCTGAGTGGCCAGAGGAAGTCCACTCCATGGAGGAACCCCAGGAACAGTGGAGGGTCGCCGATGGGTGTGAGGCTGCCTCCGATGTTGGACACCAGGAAAATGAAGAAGATCACCGTGTGCGCCTTGTTGTCGCGCTTGGAAATGGAGCGGATGACGGGCCGGATCATCACCATGGAGGCGCCGGTAGTCCCCACCAGGCTTGCCAGTACGGTTCCGAAGGCCAGGAGGAGGACGTTTCCGAAGGGATTCCCCGGTTCACCCCCCGTGAGGTAGAGCCCTCCCGCCGCCACGTACAGCGTGGTGATCAGGATCAGGAAGGGGATGTAGTCCTTGATCAGCGTGTGGGCACCGAGATGGAAGGTGGATCCGAAACCATGGAAGATGGAGTAGGGGAGGGCGAAGGTCAGCGACCAGAACAGGACGATCCACCCCTGCTTGTGCTCCCAGAAGTGGGGTGCTTTCAAGGGGAGGATGGCCATCGACAACAGCAGACCGACGAAAGGCAGGCCGTAGAAGATGGATAGTGGCTCGTGCATGAAGACTCACCTCCTGGTGCTGGGTGAACGCCGAGACCCGCACATGATGGTGGAAAGGAGACCTGAATACCGGACAATAATGTCCTGTGTGGAGAAAATGTTCCTGTTTGTTCGCGACTTTGATGGTCTGCGGGCAAGGTGCTGACAAATCAAATGGCTTGTTCGACAAATGACATTTCCGTTGTGACAAACGCGGAATGGAGAAGGACGTTATGGGGATTGCCGTGGTTTGTGATGCGGAAATACCAATTCTCTGGCAATTGGCTCACAATTTGCGAAATGTTGTCGTTTTCGCGGTATTGTCGACCGCGGAAGTCGCATCAGAACATCGAGGAAGCGCACATGTCCAATCGTTTGCGGCAGGTCCTGGCGGTCCTGCTTGTGGCCCAACAACTGGTTTCGGCCAAAATCCTTCTCCCCGAATCCGCACCGGTTTCTCCGGCGACCGCCGATCGCGTCCGGCCGTCGTCGGAGCCGATTGCCGACCTCGCCATCCCGGAGCCGGTGGCTTCCGATGCGGCACCGGCCACCGATGCGGCGGTGCTCAAGCGCTTGGCCGACCTGGAAGCCTACGTGAACAACACCCCCCGCCAGGATTTCCAGAGCTCCAAGATCCAGTCGGCGGGTCCTGGGCACAACGGCTGGGTGATGATCTCCGCCGCGTTGGTTCTGTTCATGACTCTTCCAGGCCTGACCCTCTTCTTCGGGGGCCTGGTGCGGGCCAAGAACGTTCTGTCCGTGTTGGCCCAATGCATGGGAATCGCGGGCATCGTCACCTTGTTGTGGTGGGCGGTCGGGTACTCGCTGGTTTTCGCTCCCGGCAACGCCATCTTCGGGGGGCTGGACTACGCTTTCTTCCGCGGGGTGGACGCGCTCCCCAACCCCACCTACTCCAACTGGGTGAGCCATAATGTGTTCGCCATGTTCCAGCTGATGTTCGCGATCATCACGCCCGCACTTCTGATCGGAGCGGCCGCCGAGCGTATCAAGTTCTCCTCCATGATGCTGATCTCGGTGCTGTGGCTGTTTCTGGTGTACATCCCGGTGGCCCACATGGCATGGGGTTCCACGGGACTGTTCAACGGCATGGGCAACCCCAACGCGGCGATCAAGGCAATGGATTTCGCCGGTGGCTTCGCGGTGGAGATGGCTTCCGGGTGGTCGGCGCTGGCTCTGGTGTTGATCTTGGGGCATCGCAAGGGCTACGGCAGGGATCCGATGCCCCCGCACTCCATGGTGCTGGCCATGACCGGTGCCGGGCTCCTCTGGGTGGGCTGGTACGGTTTCAACGTGGGATCCGCCCTGGGTGCGGACGGTGTTGCCTCCAACGCATTCGTCGCCACTACCCTGGCGGCCGCCGTGTCCTCCATCCTATGGCCTGCGCTGGAGTGGATCCTTCATGGAAAACCCACTGTGCTGGGTTTCTGCTCGGGGATCGTGGCCGGCCTGGTAGCCATCACCCCGGCGGCGGGATTCGTCGGGTCCGGAGCGGCCGTTGCGATCGGTGCAGTGGGGACGTTGGCGTCGTTTTTCGCCGCCATGCGCCTGAAGCACCTCCTTCGCTACGACGACGCATTGGACACATTCGGGGTGCACGGTGTGGCGGGCACGGTGGGAACTGTCCTAACCGGTGTCTTCGCCAGCGTGGCCGTCAATCCCAACATCCAGGCCAACCTGGGAAGCCTGGTGGGCAACAGGCTTTGGCTGGAGCAGTTGAAGGCCATGGGCATCGTGGTGGTTCTGGCCTTGGCAGGAACCACGGTTGCCGCCTTCGTCGCGAAGCTGGTTCTTGGGCTGCGTCCGGATATCGAGGACGAAGTCGCCGGCCTGGACTACCTGGACCACGGCGAGGTGGGCTACCGGTACGACGAGGCGTAAGCCTTCTCATACGGCTGCGCCTGGCTTTTTTCTCGGATTTTCATCAGAGTGGAGTTTGGCGGGGCTTTCGCCCTGCACAGGTTTACAGGAGGACGCTTCCTGCTCCTCCGAATAGCCTGGCCCCCTTGGAACCCCTGCCGACCCTTTGCGAGGAATGCGGGTTGCTTTGGGGCGGACTAGATTTGGACTGATGAAGAGATCCCGTGTTCTTCTGACGTTTTTAGGTGGTTGCAGGCTCCTGGATCCCACCACAGGCAAGCCCAAGCAATACCACCGCTGCCACTATCGATTCGAGGATGGCTGGGAGGCGAAGGATACCGAGTTTTTCGGGCTGGAGGTGGTGCGCTGGATGGCGCAGACCGGAACTCCTCTCGATCAAGTGATCCTTGCCGGTACCAGCACCAGTATGTGGGACCTCTTCGCGCAAAAAGCTTCCGACGAGCATTTTGATCTTGATGACCTGGCACTGAAGCTGATTGAACGCTGCGAACCACCCCATGACGGAAGTTTATCGCCAGGGGCCGAGGGGGGCCATCTGGAGGCCCTCGGGCAGAGCTTGAGCCGAAATCGTTGGCGGGGCGTTGGGAGTTGGCGTTGCATGGATCTGCCGTTGGGGACCGACCAGAAGCAACACATGGAGCTGCTTTCCCTGCTTGCCGCGCAGGTGCCTCCGGATTCCGAACTCTGGATCGACATCACCCACGGATTTCGCATCTTCCCCATGTTCGCGCTGGCGTTGGGCCAGATTCTGTCCGTCGTGAAGAATGTACGGGTGGGCGGCATCCTCTATGGGGCCTACGACATGCGGGACGATTCCGGGATCGCACCCGTGATCGATCTGCAGGGGCTGTTGCAGCTCCAGAAATGGACGGATGCTCTGGCGATCTACAAGGCCAGCGGGAGCTTGTCCCCGTTTGTTACCCTCCTGAAGGAGGACGGGGCGACCCTGAACGGGCAGATCGACAAGCTGAGGGAAATCACCCTGGCGGAGCGCGCCAACAGCCTGCACCGGGTCCGCGATTCCAGAAAGCATGTATCGGAGGGGATCAAGAAAGATCCTCCTCGCACGGGAACCGTTTCGCACTTGTTCGCGAAGGATCTGGAAAAGGCGGTGAGCCCATATCCGCCCCGGCTTTCCCAAGCCCAGCGGGAGCGGGCTAGACATTTTTTGGATCATGACGAACTTTTCCAAGCCACCATCCTTTGCCATGAAGGCTTGGTGAGTCGTGCGGTGGAGGAATCTGGGCATGACGCTTGGGTTTCCGGCTATGAGAAGCGGGAAAGTGTCCACATCGAGGTGCCGATAAGCCAGAAGGAGAAGATCGACATCCTTAGCAAAGTCCGGAATAGTCTTGCTCATGGAACCCCTTCCGATTCGAATTTGGAATCATCCTCCTATTGGAGGCGAGTGAAGTCGGAGGCTGAAGATTTGCGGAGGAATCCCGACAAGCTTGCGGGCTTTTTGCGGGAGATTTTGAATCGGGGTGAGCTGTGGGGCTGAATCGATTGGATGGCTCGGCGCGCGTTACCTTGGCAGCACTCTTGCACGACTTGGGAAAGCTTGCCGAGCGCGCTAGGGTTCCAGAGCTTTGCCAGAATCGCGAACGTTTGGCGCGGCAGGAGCAATTGGTTTGCCCGGAAGCCTGGGTAAACGGGAAGCCTTCGGGGCGAAGCACCCACAAGCATGCGGCTTGGACAGGTCTTGCCTTCGATTTCCTGGAACGACAGGGTCTCCTGCCAGATTCCATAGGGAAGGAGACTTGGCCTTTTGCCCAAGGTGAGGTCGACGATTCGATGGCCAATGCGGCTGCGATGCATCATCGACCAAGTACCTTTCTGCAGTGGATTGTAGCCACCGCCGATCGAATTGCCAGTGGTTTCGAACGAAGAGCGTTCGATGACTACAACCAATCGGAAGACCACAATCATTACTCCGCTCGGTTGAGGGTTCCATTCGAGTCCGTGCGTTTGGATGAGGCATCGCGCACATGGACTCAGGCATACCCCCTGGATGCCCTCTCGGCAGGGGCATTGTTTCCTCGAGCCATCAAGGACGTGGAGGCGCGTTCCAATGAAGCCGCACAAGGCGAGTACCTGAGGCTTTGGGAAGCATTGGTGGATGGGCTCAGGAAGATTCCGGCTTTGCACAGGTCCTCGCTTTCCCTGTGGATCGACCACTTCGAATCGTTATGGCTTTCGGTGGCGCAGGCCATCCCGTCTGCGACTGCGTTCGGGACGCTACCCGATGTCAGCCTCTACGACCATTCCCGCACTGCCGCTTGCTTGGCCACAGCCTTGTGGCGCTATCACGCCGACCAGGGACATGAAGAGACCGAATGTGTCAAAGGATTGTCTCGGCGCGAAGGTGCACATGGTTGGCAGGAGTCGAAATTTTTGCTCATCCAAGGTGATTTTTTCGGGATCCAGGATTTCGTGTTTGCAGAAGGTGCGCAAACACAACGGCACGGAGCGAAGATCCTGCGCGGGCGTTCGTTCTCGGTTTCACTGTTGTGCGAACTGGCGTGCTTGCGGTTGCTCGAGGCTCTCGAACTTCCGGGATCCAGCCAGATCCTGAATGCAGCCGGCAAGTTCCTGGTCGTGGCCCCGAATACACAGGAAGTCCGCGAGGCCCTGGACGTGGTGCGCAGGGAGATCGAGGAGTGGTTCCTCGCAAAGACCTATGGCAAGGCCGGGATCGGACTGGCGTGGTGCGAGGCTTCGCCCGAAGACTTCGTGCCCTCCCGTTTCAGGTCGCTTCTGCAATCCCTGTTCGCTTCCCTGGAGGAATCCAAGCTCCAGCGTTTTGCCCTGACTGTGACCAGCCACGGTGCGGTCTTCGAAGCCTACCTGGATGCCTTTGTCCATGACAGGCCTTGCGCGTACACGGGCCTCCTGCCGGGCGAAGCGACGAACCGGGAAGGACTTTCCGTCTCGAGATTGGCGCTTGACCAGGTCCGCATGGGCGAGCAGCTCGTCAAGTCGGAGCGGATCCTGGTGACCCAAGGGATCCGCCTTCCTGGATCGCTGGAACTGGACTACTTCGGATACTCCGTGGGCTTCGCCCCATCCGAAGAGGCCTCGGGAAAGTATGGGCCATGGGCCAGCGAAGGGGTTCTGCGTCGTTGCTGGGATGTCTCGCTGCCAAAATCCGTCCAAGATCCGCTCTGGAACGGATATGCCCGGCGCTGGGTCGCGGGGCATGTGCCGCGATGGGAAGGCGCCATCCCGGAAGAATGGGAGCAGGGCAAATACAAGGGCTGCGAAGAGAAGGGGGAGTTCGGGGAGATCAAGACCTTCGAACATCTGGCCTGCGAAAGCCGAACCCTCCCTGCCGAGGGTGGTTCTTGGCGCGGCCAAAGAGCCTTGGGCATCCTCAAGGGCGATGTCGACAACCTGGGCACCATTTTCCAGAAGGGGATGCAGAACCCCACCTTCGCCCGCTGGGCAGGACTTTCGCGCCAGCTCCATTTTTTCTTCGCCGTGCACCTGCCGGCTCTTTGCCGGGAAGATGCGCGATTCCACGACATTTACACGGTGTTCGCCGGGGGCGATGATTTCTTCCTGGTGGGCCCCTGGAAGGCCATTCTGGAACTTGCCGGGAAGCTGCGACAGGACTTCGCAAAATTCATCGTGCATCCTGGCATCAGCTTCTCCTGCGGCATCGCCATGGGCAAACCCGGCATGCCCTTGCGGCAGTTGGCGGGCTTGGCCGAAGATGCCCTCGAACAGGCCAAAGCCTTTCCCGGCAAGAATGCCGTCACGGCCTTTGGGCGGACCGTACCTTGGGCGGACTACCTTGCGCTCCTGCACGAGGCGGAGGAGATGAAAGAACGTTTTGCCGGTTTCTCGACTGGCTTCGTGTACGATCTCCTGCAAATTTCCGACATGGCGGATCGCCACTCGAAGGATGGGCAACCGGAAGATGGCCTCTGGGCTTCGAGGCTGGCCTATCGCGCCCAACGCGCTTTGCCCAAGCGCGAACAAACCGATCAGCTCCAAGAATTGCTCGAGCATCTCATCCATTCACCGGACACGGGGATTCGCCGGTTCAAGGGCGACTACCGCATCGCATTGTCCACCCATCTCTACCAGCAGAGGGACGCATGAACCAAGGTTACCCAGGGGAATATGGCCGTCAGCCGTCTCATTCTCGTGGAGGTGGGAACTCCTTCCATTCGGGTGCAAGGCACGGTGGTGATTTCCCTCGCCCGGCACGCGAAGAGGTTCCGGCGCTGGACCTTACTGGCGTGGTGATCTGGCCCAAGATGTCCCCGGATCTGCTTGATTCGGTTTCCCTGAGCGTCTGTAGAACCCTGGTTGAGCGCGCAAGGCACTGGAAAAAAGACAAAGTCACCATTTGGCGTTGGGACTCAGATCATGAGGACTCTGATGCCAACAAGTCCTCCCAGTTGCGCAAGTTCTACGACGAGCTGGTCGAGTGGCAGGAAAACATCGGGTTGGATCCGAACCTCTTCGAAGAGCGGCTACCGCTGGTCATGATGCTCAAGGCCAAAGTCGCCTATGCTGAGGGGCGCAACCATGTGACGCCCGACTTCTCCCAACTGCTGGGAACTCTCCTCGATCAGGTGCGCAAAGCGAACGACCCAAAGGCACTTCTGAACGCCAAGCTGTTCTTCGAGGCCTTCCTGGGCTTCTACAAGACCTACAACGCCAAGTGAGGATTGCGACCATGCCCACCCAACTCTTGAACATTCGTCGACTTTCTGCCACCTTGGAACTGCGCACCGGTCTCCTGGTGGGGGCTGGCGACACCGCCATGCACATCGGCGGGGCCGACAAGACGGTGCAACGCCACCCGCACACCCGCATCCCGTACCTACCAGGCTCCAGCCTCAAGGGCAAGATGCGCTCACTCTTGGAATGGCGCGCTGGTCTGGTGGGAACCACGAACGGTGCCCCAGTAAAGCTGGAGGATCTCCCCAAGATCACGGAAGAGTCTCGCAAGGCCCAAGCCGAGCTGATCTTGCGTCTGTTCGGCTTTCCCCCCAAGGGCGGAAAGGACACGGCCTACGAGAACGAGCTAAAGCGCATCGGCCCTTCGCGCCTTTCGTTCTGGGACTGCGATTTACAAGCCCAATGGGTGCAGGAACGCAAGGACCTGAACCAGAGCCTAACTGAGGTCAAGAGCGAGAATGCGATCAACCGCGTCTCCGGCGTTGCCGAAAATCCTCGTTTCTTCGAACGCGTCCCCGCCGGTGCCCGTTTCGATTTCACCCTGTCCTGGAAGGTCCTGGACGGCGATGATGATCTGAAGTTCAAGGCGTTCTTGTTGGAGGGCCTGCGTCTTCTGGAACTGGATGCTTTGGGTGGGCAGGGTTCTCGCGGCTATGGAAAGGTGCGATTCCTGGATCTCAAGCTGGACGGTGTGGAGTGGCTTGCGGACCTGGAAGGAATCCGTCCCTTCGCGGACGCGGCATGAGGAATTTCTGCATCGGGCTAAAGCCTCAGTCGGCTTTCGGGACGCCTCTGGTGGGGGACACGCTTTTTGGGCAGGTCTGCTGGGCGGTGTGCGAGCGATGGGGTGAGGCCCGCCTCGCACAATTGCTCGATGGCTATACCAGAGGCGTTCCCTTCCTGGTCCTTTCTGATGCATTCCCCCGTGGATATCTGCCTCGGCCCCAGGTACCGGGCAGGTTCCTTCTCCGGCGGGAACTGGGAGATGATCCTTCCCAGCGGAAGCTTCTCAAAAACAGGGCGTGGATCGACTCTTCCCTGCTCCCGAATCTCCCATCCACCCAATGGCTGGACAATGCCCGTGTGCTGGACTGGAACGAAACGGCCGAGCGTTGCCACAACAGCTTGGACCGTTCGACGGGAGCCACTGGTAGCGGGGAGTTCGCTCCGTTTTCGCAGTTGGTTCGGCGGTATGGACCGGTGGGAGTGGACCTCCATGCCGTGCTGGATCCAACTCGGTTGGGTCCTGAAGAGTTGCGACAAATTCTGACGGATATCGGATCCTTTGGCTATGGCCGCAACGCCACCACGGGCGAAGGACGGTTCGAGGTCGAGACCTTCGAGCAATCGACCGCTTTGGGGCCGGTTGCCACAGGAGGGGCGGGTATGCCCTATCTGATCCTGGCGAACATGGCGCCCCAAGGTTTGGAATGGGTGGCCGAGAAATGTTGGTACGCTCCCGAGACTCGCTTTGGTCGGCATGGCAGCCAGGCTGCCTTGTGGGGGCGGCCCTTCAAGAATCCAATCCTGATGGCGCGGACGGGTGGGGTCTTCACTCCCAAAGTCGCTCCCCTTCACGGCTTTGTTGGACAAGGGGTTGGTGGCAGAGGGGAGCTGAGTCGGGTGATCCCTGAAACGGTCCATCAAGGGTATGCACCCGTGGTCCCCTTGCGGCTGGAGGTGGCGGCATGAGCTTTCTCAAGACCTATCCGTTGCGCCTCACGCCGCTTTCCCCGGTCCACATCGGCTGCGGGGACGATTACGAACCGACAAACTACGTAATCGACGGACAGATCCTGCACGTCTTCGATCCGGCGCGGCTGTGCCTGGATGTTCGGGAACGCCAGGAGCTCATGGCTCTTTGCGACAAGCCGGGCGATGCCGCAGTGAGGGGCCTCCAGAGCTTCTTTGCCCAGCGCAAGAAGCGTTGCATGGATGTGGCCCATGCGCGCATTCCGGTCAGCCCCGGCGTGGCGGAGAAGTACCGCGACCGCATCGGCAAGGTGGCCCAGCACGAGGGGCGTGGGAAATCAGTGAACAACGTCCTGCAGATCGCCCGCACGGCCACCAATCCGCACGCCCAACAGCCGATCCTTCCCGGCTCGAGCCTGAAAGGTTTTCTGCGCACGGCGATCCTGGACCGTCTCAACCACGGAGAGAATCGGGCCATCGATCCGAGGAATCAGCGCCACATCCAGAATAATCTGTTGGGTGGGGAGTTCCAGACCGATCCCTTGCGCTTGGTGAAGGTTTCCGATGCCCAGGGAGAGGTGCCGCGCCGGGTGTGTTTCCAGGTGAACCGTCGCAAGAAGGATTCCACGATCGCGCAGAATCAGGAACTTTTCCTGGAGTGCCTGGCCGGAACCGCCACTGCCAGCCTGACCGGGGAGCTGACCTTGCAGGACAACCCGCGCGGCGTGGCGACGGGAGAGATTCGCGACAAAACGCCCAGCAAGTCCTTCGCTCTCCAGGAAATCGCCCAAGCCTGCAATGCATACGCCTTCCGCGAGCTCAATCGCGAATTGGCCGAATCAAGGAACAAGAGCTGGTTTCCTCCCCGGTGGAGCCAGGCGATGGAGCGCCTGATCGCATGCACCGCACTGCAAACCGGACACGTCTTCCTTACCCGGGTGGGGCGGCATTGCGGTGCGGAATCGGTGACGGTGGCAGGCTTGCGCTCCATCAAGATCATGGGGAAGAAGGGGGAGAAGCCACGACAATTGGATCATGCCCTCACCGCCTGGATGGCCGCTGACAGTAAGGGACAGGAGCGCGACCTCCTGCCGTTCGGCTGGATCCTGGTTGAGACTGGAGAGCGCGATTCGGAGATTGGACAGATTCTGCTGGAAATCGCCGCCAGCATCCCAAAAGCGACACCTGATGCCGAGGCGCCTTGTTCGGCCACATCCGCCGTGCTGCATCCGGCAGCCCTCCCTGTCGATTTCACTCCTACTCCAAAGTTGCCCGCCCGCCTGCGCCACGACAGCAAGGATCTCCCGGCGGTGGTCGTCGATGAAACCACCAAGCCCTGCCTGGTGCGATTGGATTGGGAAGGTGCTCCGGAACTTAGTCTACGTTGTTCCGGTTATGCCAACGCAAGGAATGGGGAGCGATTGCTTGTGTCGGTGAGTGAATGGGACAAGAACAAGCAACTCCCAAAGGCAGTGAGACTGCAGAGGATCTTCTGAGCAAATTCAACACTTTTTCGGAAACCTTGATGCCCCTTCCCGTCGGAATCCAGGACTTCGCCCAACTGCGCGAGGCTGGTTTCCTGTATGTGGACAAGACGGGAATGGTCAAGCACTTGGTGGCCAATTCCAAGGCGGTCTTCCTGTCGAGGCCTCGGCGATTCGGGAAGTCGCTTCTGGTCGGAGTCCTCAAGGAACTGTACGAAGGGAACGAGCTGATCTTCCGCGGGCTTGACATCCACCGCGACTGGGACTGGACCAGGAAACACCCAGTGGTGCGCATTTCCTTCGGGACGGGGAAGTTCCAGGAGCGCGGAAGCTTCCGTCGTCAGGCCCAGGAAGAATTGCGAAGCCAAGCCATTCGCCATGGAGTGGAGCTCCCGGGGGAATCCAACGAGGGAAACTTCCGTCGCCTCCTGGACGAGCTTACTCTGCGTGGCTCGCGTCCCGTCGTCTTGATCGACGAGTACGACAAACCGATCCTCCAGTGCCTGGAAGGGATGCGCCATGTGGTATCCGCATCCGATCCCGCTGTGCTGGAGGCCCACGAAGCGGATGCTTCGGTGCTGGAGGAAAATCGCCAAGAACTTCGGGCCTTCTACAGCTGTCTCAAGGATGCGGCTCCGGAATTCCTGTTCATGACAGGAGTGAGTCGCTTGGCCAAGGCAAGCGTGTTCTCGGAGCTGAACCACCTGGAAGACATCACCTGGAACGCACGCTATGCGACCTTGTGCGGGATCACGCAGGAAGAGTTGGAACGGGACTTTTCCGGCCATCTGGTGGAGATGGCCCGCGAATTGGGAATGGACCAGGATGCCCTGCTTGCGAAACTCAAGATGGAATACAATGGCTTCCGGTTCGCTCCAAGGTCCGAGACGGTCTACAATCCCTTTTCTTCCTGCAGCAGCCTCAAGGCGCGGAATTTCGGTTCGTACTGGGCGGAAACCGGCACTCCGGAATTTTTGATCCGCTTGATGCGTCAATCCCATGTGGAGTTGGCGGATGTGGAGGGCCGACACCTGGCGATCTCGAGCATGGCCAGTCTGGATCCCGACAGGCCGGATGTGCTCCCCCTGTTGTTGCAGACTGGGTACCTCACCCTTGCGGGCTGGGAAGAGGAAGATTGCTACCGGTTGGGATTTCCCAACCGGGAGGTGCGGGTCGCGTTCGTGGAACATCTACTCAAGGCCACCCACAACAAACGCATCGAGGTGGTCGCGCCCTTGGCCCAGTCGATGGCCAAAGCGCTTCTGGCCGGGAATCTGGAAGCCTTCTTGGGGGAGATGAAGCGGGTCTTCGCGGGGATCGCCTACCAGTTGGACGATGCCCACGAGCGCAGGTACCACGGGCTCTTCCACGCGATGTGCATCCTGGCCTTCGCGCGCAAAGGCGTTGTTCTTTCGGAGGTTCCCAACGCATTGGGCCGCTCCGACTTGGTGATCGATCTCCCCGAGTCCTGTTGGATCTTCGAGTTCAAACGCGACACGGACTCGGCGAATGCCTTGTCGCAGATGGGGCGGAAGGAGTACGACAGCCAATGGGTGGGGCGCACCCGTTCCGATGGGGGCCCCAAGCCCGTCCGGAAGGTGGCGGTCACCTTCGGGACCGCTGCGCGCAACATCGTGGGCTGGGCTTTGGCGACGCCGGAGGAAGCGGCTCCATGAGCTCTTCGATCTGCCTGGTGGTGGTCGCCGGGGGACTCCCGCCTCCATCGCAAGTGGTCCTGGTCACCCAACGGCTGCGGGGCGCGGTGATCCGCCAGGCGATGCGCGGCATGCTGCCGGAATCCGCGGAGATGCGTTGGGAATCCCTGGGGGATTCCATGAGACAGGAATTGTCTGGTTTGACCGGCAAGAACGCGGATGGCTCCCTGTTGCAAGGAGGCCTTCATATGGCCTTGTTCCCCTGGTACGGAAGCGAAGGAGAGCCCGACCGTCTCTACGCATGGAAGAGGGAGGGGTTCTCCGCGATGGAATCCACCGCGTTGCTGCAGGCCGTGGCCAGGCCGATCCGGTGGGGCGAAGGCGACCGGCTGGTGCGATTGGCTCCGTTCGGACGACTGCCCTTGCCGGAATCCTGGACGGCGCCTTCACGAGAATGGCATTCACTCACGCCGTTCGTTCCCGTCGGGTCGCGATTCCGGTTCCGCACCGATGGCAGCCCCAAAAAGTCTGAGACTCCCCAGAAGCAGATTCGACTGATCGCGGGCAAGCAGGGTCTTCCCGTTCCCGAGGTGGACGTGGAGGATGCCGGCCCGGTGCGCATCCACCACACTTTGGCGTTGCGGCGGCAATCCGAGCGTTCTCCCGCCACCCATTGGCCTGGCGTGATGGCCCGGCTTTCCTTTCCCGAGCCGGTCGCGGGGCCTTTGTTTTTTGGGCATTCGGCGCATTTCGGCTTGGGCTTGTTCGAGGCGGTTTCCGGTGCCTAAAACGCTTCTTTTCTTGTCGCACCGACTCACCTCCCCGCAGGAACGGGAGCTGGAAGCGCTGCACGGAGGCCAAACGTCCTTCCTGAACTTGCCCGAGAGGCTCCAGGTTCGCTTCAGTCAGGTACCGGCTGGCAAGGAGTTTCCTTGGGCATTGCTCTCGGATCTTGTGGCCTGGTTGGAGGAGCAGGCATGTTTCGGCGATCAGGCCGTGATCCAGGGGGATTGGGGCCTCACGGTGGGTTTGGTGGATGCTTGCAGGAAGCGAGGGATTCGCGCACTGCACGCCACCACCGTGCGCCAGGCTCGGGAAGTTCCCGATTCGGACGGCGGGGTGTTGCTGGAGCATGTCTTCCTTCACCAGGGCTTTCGGGAGTATCCGCCCTCCGTGACGTGAAAATGTGATTCTTTGACATCGACGAGGGGCCTTCGGGCCCCGGCAAATCGCTTCCAGCGCAGGGAAGGATTCCATGGAGCACGATGTCCCGCCTCTGACATTCGAGCAGGTGTGTCGCTACCTCTACTGCCCTCGCCAATTCCACTTGGCCCTCACCGCCAGCGAGGCGGACCTTCGGGCGTGGCGCGAAAGGCCTTCGGAAGACGACGACCCACCCCCATGGCCGGTCTTGGATGCACCGCTCCGGCAGCTTGATATTTCCGGATCCCCGCTGGGGCTTTCGGGCGATCTGACCGTGGTCGATCTGGGTGGCAGGGTTTCGCCGGTGCTGTGGCGCGGGAATCCTCCGGATTCCATGGACCTTTGGCCAAACCAGGAGGTCGAAGCCGCCATCGCCTGTGAACTGGTTCGCGAGCATGAAGGCGATGCGGGACCTTGCCTGGTCCTGTTCCGTGGCGAGGATTCTCCACGACAATTTCTGCCGGAAAGGGGGTCGGATCCCTCATGGCGCCCCGCTTTGGAGGGCGCCTTGGCCTGCGCCTGCGGAGACAAGCCTCCTCAGCCGTTGGATGGAGGCGACTCAAGGTGCGGAAATTGCGCCCTGCTTGGGCTTTGTCTTCCCGATGAAACCTCCCTGTTGGGCGCCCGTCCAGCTGGCAAGTCGATGCGATGCATGACCCCGCGTGACGATGTCCTTCCCTTGCATATCCAGACCCAAGGAGCGCGCGTCCAGAGATCCGGGGAGGTGCTGGAGATCACCAAGGGAGGCAAGGAACTGGCAAGCGTCCCGATCAAGGACATCGCGCAGGTGATCCTTCACGGAAACATCCAGATCACCACGCAGGCCATGAACTTCCTGCTCAACCAGGGGATTCCCGTGACCCACCTCAGTACCGGAGGCTGGTTCTACGGGATTTCCCATGGCTTGGATGGGGGAAATCTGGAGACGCGCAGGTCCCAATACCGGCTCACCGAAGATCCAATCCGATGTTTGGAAATGTCCAGACCGTTCATCGAAGGAAAGATCGCCAACCAGCGGACCCAGTTGCGCCGCAATGGCAAAATGGTACCTGATCGCGTCCTCTCGGACATGGCCAAGCTGGAAACGCAGTGCCAGGACGCGACCACAACGGATCAATTGCGAGGTCTGGAGGGGCTGGCAGCCCACCTCTACTTTTCCCACTTCGTGGCCATGCTCAGGCCTCGTGTGGGCGTATGGTCTTCGGAGGAAGGGTTGCGATTGGAGATGGAGGGAAGGAACCGCAGGCCTCCGCGTGATCCAGTCAATGCGCTCCTCAGTTACGCATATGGAGTTCTGGTGCGGGAATGCACGGTGGCTTGTGCGGGTGTTGGGTTGGATCCCATGGCAGGGTTCTTTCACGTGCCGCGGCCGGGGCGGCCATCGCTGGCTTTGGACCTGATGGAAGAGTTTCGTCCTGTGGCAGCCGACAGTGCGGTGATCACCGCCATCAACACCGGCATGGTGGGACCGTCGGATTTCCGGCAGGTGGGTGATGCCTGCTGGCTTGCGTCATCCGGGAAAAAGGCCCTTCTCCAGGCTTGGGAAAACAGGCTCGACCAACTCGCGACCCACCCACTCTTTGATTACCGCTGTTCGCTGCGACGGATCATCCGACTGCAAGCGCGAATGTTGGCCAAGCGTTTTTTGGGGGAGACCGGAGCTTATGTTCCGTACCGGATCCGATGAGTCGCCGTCGATTCCTGGTGGCGTGGGATGTTGCCGATTCCAAGAGGTTGCGGGCGGTGCGTCGGTGTGCCGAGGATTTTGGCCACCCATTGCAGAAAAGCGTATTCCTGTGTGATTTGAAGCGGGAGGAGGCGGCACGGTTTCGATTGCGGTTGGGGAAGATCCTCAAGCCCAGCCAGGATCAGGTGGTATTCTTGGATCTTGGACCCGACCAGCGCGACCCGGCGGACTACCTGACCGTCTTGGGGCTCGCGGTCTCCTTGCCAGAACGGATCGTGGTGGTTTGATGTGCGGGAGGTGTTTGTCACGCGAGTCCGTGCTAACCGCCCGAAGTCCTGGAAAGTTCAGGACTTGCGAGGGTTCAGGGCTGTTTCTGGAATTTTCTGGCGCCAAGGAGCGGGGCACCCTCCCGTATTCAGGCGCGCAAGTGCCCAAACGATGCTAACTTACGAAGACTACGGATTCTCGGCTGGATTCAGTCGAGCACAATTGAGACGTTGATCTGCTCGTACTGCCAGATCCACCCGTCGCGCGATTCTCGGCTGGATTCAGTCGAGCACAATTGAGACCCATGAATTTCGCCGCCAAGAATTTTGCCGCCATGATTCTCGGCTGGATTCAGTCGAGCACAATTGAGACGAACTCACCAAGGTTGGATGCGTTCACAGAACCATGATTCTCGGCTGGATTCAGTCGAGCACAATTGAGAGGAGCCAAACCCGGAGCTGATCCCAGAGCCGATCCCAATTCTCGACAGGTTCCTGTCGAGCACAATTCAGGCGGGAGCCGTTCCTGGTTTGACGGGCGTTCTATGCTGCCCTACCAGGGCGTCTTTGCGAAGGGAGCTACCTTGGAGGTCCCTATGACCATCGAAGCCATTCCGTCCGTTCGCGTCGACGACCGCGAGATCCTGCTTCTGGGCACCGCCCACGTGTCGGCCGAATCCGTCCAGCAGGTGGAGGCCGCCATCCGCGAGACCGCCCCCGACTGCGTGTGCGTGGAGCTGGACGAAAAGCGTCTGAAGGCCTTGTCCGATCCCGACGCGTGGAAGAGGTTGGATCTGTTCACGGTGATCCGCCAGGGGCAGTTTTCCACGCTCATCGCCAACATCCTGTTGTCCAGCCACCAGAAGCGCATGGGGCTGCAGACCGGGGTGAAGCCGGGTGCGGAGCTCCACAAGGCGGTGACCACCGCCCAGGAGCTGGGGATTCCGGTGGTGCTGGTGGATCGCGAGATCAAGACCACCCTGCGGCGGGTATGGAGTCTCACTCCGTGGTGGCGGCGGTTCAAGCTGGCCGGGGGCCTTCTGGAGAGCATCTTCGAGACGGAAAAGGTCACGGAGGAAGACCTGGGGAACCTGCGCGAACAGGACACGCTGAGCTCCATGATGGACGAGATGGGCAAGGAGTTTCCGGAGGTCCGGCAGGTGATGCTGGACGAGCGGGACCACTTCATGGTGGGGCGTATCCGCCAGGCTCCGGGAAAGCGGGTTCTGGCCGTGATCGGGGCCGGGCACCGTCAAGGCATGACGCGCCTTCTGGAAACCGGCCAAGCAACCCGCAGCGAAGCCGAGATCGGGGTGGTCCCGGCGGCCTCCAAGATCTGGGCATGGCTGGGCTGGGGCACCACTGCCGTGATCCTGGCCGCCCTGGTCTGGATCGGATTCGACAAGGGCGCCGCCCAGATGGGCCAGAGTGCCTTGATCTGGGCGCTTTCCACTGCCATCCCGGCCGCGTTGGGCACTTTGCTTGCCTTTGGCCATCCGCTGACCATCCTGGCGGCGTTCCTTTCCGCTCCCATCACCACCTTGGTTCCGGTGCTGGGAGTGGGGCACGTGACCGCACTGGTCCAGACCTGGTTGGTGCCGCCGCGGGTGGAGGAAATGGAAGACGTCACCGACGACCTCTCCCATTTCCGCAAGTGGTGGTCCAACCGCCTGTTGCGGATCGTGCTGTGCTTCTTGCTTCCCGGCCTGCCCACCACGATCGGGATGGCTTTGGGCGGCTGGCACCTCTTCAAGAACATCTGATCAACGCCCCTGTAGGGATCGGGCATGCCCGATCCCTACAGGGGCGGGATGCTGACCAGGGAATCCTGGCCGTCCTCCACCAATTCGTAGGCGATCAGTGGATGGCCCGCACAGGGCCCGTGGACGCACAGTCCGTCGTCGGGCCGGAACAGGGCCCCGTGGACCTTGCATTGGATCATTTTCAGGTCGGGATTCCAGAAATCGGCGTCTCCCGCGTCCAATTCCACCGTCCAATGGCGGCATTGGTTGCGAAAGGCCCTCAATCCGGCGGCGGTGCGCAGGACAAATCCTTGGGCGTCGGAATCCGGCAAGGGGAAGGTCCTGGACTCGCCGAGGGCAAGACTTGCCGTCGCGTGGATGCGAACAGTGTTAGAATCGGATTTCATGGGCTTACCTGCCAGTGGTATCTTTCGAAGGAAGATCCAAAATTCCTGGCTCGGACGACCCGAGAAGATGGAAGGGGAGAGTCGGTGGCGGTGAAACTCGGCGAAATGATGGTGGAAAGCGGACTGATCTCCAAGGAGCAGCTGCTTCTCGCCCTCAAGAGCCAACGAGCCAATGGCGGAAAGCTCGGGGAGAACCTGGTGCGGGTGGGGGCCTTCCTGGACGAGGAAGAGATCGCCTCGTTCGTGGCCAAGCAGATGAATCTGGGGCACATCACCATATCGGACATCGAACTGGACGAGGAGACCGTGCGCCTGATCCCCCAGGATCTGGCCATGAAGTACGGGGTGATCGTGGTCAGCCGCACCAACAAGGTGCTCACGGTGGCCACCTCCGACCCAAAGAACGTCTACGTGCTGGACGCCATCAAGTTCATCACGGGTTGCACCGTGAAACCGGTGGTGGCGGCGGAAAACCAGATCCGGGGCTGTCTGGAGAAATACTTCGCCGCTTCCATGCAAAAGGAGATGGCCGACATCATCGGGGCCGTCGGCGACGACATGGAGGTGGTCCGCGAGAGCAACGACGACGCCGAAGCCGCCAACGCCCTGGCCGCGGTGGACGACGCCCCCCTGGTGAAGCTCGTCAACAAGATCCTCATCGACGCCATCCGCATACGCGCCTCGGACATCCACGTGGAGATCTACGAGAAGGTCATGCGCGTGCGCTACCGCGTGGATGGCACCCTGCGCGAGATCAGCACGCTGCCCTTCAAGCTGCGCCACGCGATCATCTCCCGCATCAAGATCATGGCCAACCTGGACATCTCCGAGCGGCGGCTGCCCCAGGACGGTCGCATCAAGCTCAAGACCCCATCGGGAAAAATGGTGGATCTTCGCGTCAACAGCCTTCCCTGCATCTTCGGCGAGAAGGTGGTGATGCGCATCCTGGACCAGTCCAACCTCCAGCTGGACCTGGTGAAGCTGGGCCTGCACGAGCGCGGGTTGCGCGACTTGCAGGAGGCCATCGACGCGCCCTTCGGGATGATCCTGGTGACCGGACCCACCGGATCGGGCAAGTCCACCACCCTGTATTCGGCCATGTCCACGATCAACGACGTGGGGATCAACATCATGACCGCCGAGGATCCCGTGGAATACAACCTCCACGGCATCAACCAGGTGCAGATGCACTCGGAAATCGGCCTCACCTTCGCGGCGGCCCTGCGCGCCTTCCTGCGCCAGGACCCGGACGTGATCATGGTGGGCGAGATGCGCGACCTGGAGACCGCCGAGATCGGTGTCAAGGCCGCGTTGACCGGACACCTTGTGCTTTCCACCCTCCACACCAACGATGCTCCCAGCACCATCAACCGTCTGGTGGACATGGGCATCGAGCCGTTCCTGGTGGCCAGTTCCTGCCGACTCATCATCGCCCAGCGGCTGGTGCGCAAGATCTGCCCTGACTGCAAGATGCCCGATCCCGAGAGCAAGACCCCGGCGCTGCAGCGCCTGTTGCGCGTGGACGACGAATCGTTCGCGCGGCTGGAGCCCATGAAGGGCCGAGGCTGCGACACCTGCGGTGGATCCGGCTACAAGGGACGCCAGGGCGTGTACGAGATCATGCCCATCAGCCCCGCCATCAAGCAGCTCATCATCGATCGCGCGAGCATCGAGGACATCCGCCAGGCGGCGGTTTCCGACGGCGTCCTCACGCTGCGTGCGGCCGCGCTCAAACTCCTGATGGAAGGTCAGACGACCGCGCAGGAAGTCATCCGTTCCACAGACACCTGACGATTCCCCCCGGAGCGACCATGGTCAACGTACTCGAGCTCATCACGAAAATGATCGAATGGAAGGCCTCCGACCTCCACATCACGGTCAATTCGCCTCCCATGCTGCGCGTCGACGGCGGTCTGCGCCCCTTCGACAACCATCCTCTCACCCCCGAAGAGGCCCAGCAGGTCTGCTACAGCGTGATGAAGGAGGAGCAGAAGAAGAAGTTCGAGGACTTCGATCTGGACAAGGAGCGGGGCCGCCAGGTGGACTTCTCCTTCGGGATCCGCCACCAGCTCTCCGACGGCCGTCCCTTCGAAGCGCGTTTCCGCGCCAACGTGTTCATGCAGCGCGGCAACACCGCGATGGTGATGCGGCACATCCCCACGGAGATCCGCGGCTTCGAGGACCTCGGATTGCCCCGCATCACCGGCGAGTTCTGCGATCGGGCGCGGGGACTGATCCTGGTGACGGGCCCCACGGGTTCGGGAAAGTCCACTTCGCTGGCCGCCATGATCGACAAGATCAACACCGAGCGCAACGAGCACATCCTCACCATCGAGGATCCGATCGAGTTCGTGCACAAGCACAAGCGATGCATCGTCAACCAGCGCGAGGTCTATTCGGACACGGCAAGCTTCACCCAGGCCCTGAAGGTGGCGCTGCGCCAGGACCCGGACGTGGTGCTCCTGGGCGAAATGCGCGACAGGGAAACCGTGGAGATCGGTCTGCAGATCGCGGAAACCGGCCACCTCACGTTCGCCACCCTGCACACCAACTCCGCTCCGCAGACCATCAACCGCATCATCGACATGTTCCAGCAGGGCGAGCGCGACGCGGTCCGCGGCCAGCTGGCCTTCGTGCTGGAGGGAGTGATCTGCCAACAGCTGATCCCCAAGATCGGCGGTGGACGCGTCGTGGCCACCGAGGTCCTGAACGTGACCCCGGCCATCCGGTCCTTGATCCGCGACGACAAGCTCCACCAGGTCCAGGGCATCATGGAGGTGAGCCAGAAGTACGGCATGCAGACGCTGAACATGGACCTGGCCAAGCTCGTGATCGGGCGGAAGATCACAAAGGACGACGCAATCATGTACTCTTCAGATCCGGAACAGCTGGACAAGTTCATCTCGGGCAACTTCCGCCTCTGATCGGAGCGACATCATGGCAAAATTCGTCTACAAGGGAAAATCGATCGCCGGCAAGGCCGTGGAAGGCGAGATCGAGGCCGAGAACCAGCAAGCCGCCGAGGCTCTGGTCAAGAAGCGCCGCATCAAGGACGTGACCATCCGCCGCAGCGCATCCAAGGGCTTCCAGTTCGGGACAGGCATCGGCCTGAAGGACTTGTCGCGGTTCACTCGCCAGTTCTCGGCGATGAACCAGGCGGGCTTGCCTCTCATCCAATGCCTGGACATCCTTTCGGAGCAGACGGAGAACAAGAATCTGGCCACCCGCATCCGCAAGATCTCCACCGACATCCAGGGTGGCGGAACGTTGGCCGAGTCCATGGAAAAGCACAAGCCCGTCTTCACCGAGCTGTATTGCCAGATGGTCCGCGCCGGCGAGGCTGGCGGTATCCTGGACACCATCCTGGCGCGACTGGCCGACTACCAGGAAGCTGCCGAGGCCTTGCGCCGCAAGGTGAAGGGCGCCCTCACCTATCCCGTGATGGTGGCCGTGGTCGCCGCCGGCGCGGTGGTGGCCCTCATGACCCTCGTGGTGCCCGTGTTCGCCAACATGTTCAAGGACATGGGCGGAACCCTACCCGCGCCCACCCGGATGGTGATGTCCGTCTCCGACTTCCTCAAGGGAAACATCTGGTGGATGCTCATCCTGGTGGTCGGTTCCGTGGTCGGGCTCACGCAGGGCATCAAGCGCAGTCCCAAGTTCAAGTTCTTCTGGGACGGTCTGATGCTGAAGTTGCCCTTGTTCGGCGATCTGCAGCGCAAGAGCGCCGTGGCGCGATTCTGCCGGACCCTGGGAACCCTCCTTTCTTCGGGTGTGCCGATCATCGACGCGTTGACCGTGACCGCCAAGACTTCCGGCAACGTGGTCCTGGAGGCGGGCATCTTCCGCACGGTCGAAGCCATCTCCGGCGGTCAATCCATCGCCGAGCCTCTCAAGGCCACGGGAGTGTTCCCCCCCATGGTCATCCAGATGATCGCGGTCGGTGAGCGGACGGGCGGGCTCTCCGACATGCTCACTCGTGTTTCCGACTTCTACGACACCGAGGTGGAAGCCGCGGTGGAGGCACTCACCTCCATGCTGGAGCCTCTGGTGATCGTGGTCCTGGGTGGCGTCATCGGCGCGGTCATGATCGCCATGTACCTGCCCATGTTCGAAATGGCTGGCAGCATCAAGTGATTCCAGCCGCGGGTCCGTCCCTCCAGATCCGCTGGATCGGGACGACCCGCGTCCTGACTCCGGTGGCGCTGTTCCTTTCCGCTCTGGTGGTGCCCGGAACGGAACGGTTGTGGCTCTGGCTGGGACTCCACACGGTGGCCAATCTGGCCTATCTGGGGTTGCATTGGCGTTCCCATCCCTCCCAAGCGAAGCCTTCGGCTTGGTTGGATTGGTATCTGGGTGGGCTGTTTTGCTTCGATGTCTGGTTGGAGACCCTGGTGGTCGCCAGCGACGGAGGCATGCAGTCCGATTTCATCCTGCTGTTCGTCCTGACCGCCACCCTGGCCGGATTCCTGATGAGATACCAGGGGGCGCTGCTGGTGGCGATCGCGGGCCTGGTCCTGTTCGGATCCTTGGCCATGGGCCATCTGGGGACGGGTTGGAGCGAGGCCTCCCTGGCCACGATTTCCCGTCCCACGGTGGTGTTTCGGACCATCATCATTGTGGGATTGGGGACCCTGGTCGGTTTCCTGACCGCGTATCTCTCCGACACGCTCCAGCGACAGAGAGCCCTTTCCGAGGACCAGGCGAGGGACCTCATGCTGGCGCGTCTGGATCTGGACGGTGTCCTGAATCGGCTCTCTTACGGGGTTCTTGTGATGGAGCCGCAGGGGAAGCTGCTGTATTTCAACCAGTCGGCGTGTTCCATTCTGCGTCATCCCCTGCACCCCGGAGCGCGCCTGCAACAAGTCCTGGCCTCCGAAACCTGGGGTGCCGAACTGGTGGATGCCGTCCGCGAGGTGACCGAGGGGAGTGGTCCGAAGGTGGATCGGGAGGTGAGGATCAGTCCATCGGGCTGGATCCAGGTGCAGATCGCCGGGCAGTGGATGGATGGGCAGTTGCGCAACGTGGTGGTGGCGCTCCAGGACATTTCCGCCATCCGCAAGATGGAGGAGGAGGTGCGCTCCGGCGAACGGATGGCCACCATGGGGCACATGGCGGCCCGCATCGCCCACGAAATCCGCAATCCGATGGCCTCCATCACGGGTTCCGCCCAGCTCTTGACCGACTCCATGGCTTCCTCCGAGGACGATCGCCAGCTGTTGGGCTTGATCCGTCGTGAATCGGAACGGCTGGATCGGATCCTTTCGGAATTCCTCGATTACTCCAGGCCGCGGACGCCATCGCCGCGTCCGACGGTCCTGACCGAGCTCCTTTCGGAGATCCGCGAGATGGTGCTGGCCAGGTTGGCGCGCGACGGTCGGGAAGGGGTCACCATCAAGACCAAGTGCCAAGGGGTCGGGGAAGTCATGATCGACCGGGACATGGTCCTGCAGATCCTGTTCAATTTCGCCATCAACGGACTCCAGGCCATCCCTGAATCCATCCCGGGAATGATCCTCCTGGATGCCTCGGCGGATGCCGAACAGATCCGTTTTCGGGTCCGCGACAACGGCGTGGGAATGTCTCCGGAGGTGTTGCGGAAGGTGGGAGAGGCGTTTTACACCACCCGTCAGGGGGGCGTCGGGCTGGGAGTTGCGATTTCTCGTCACCTAACCGCCTTGTTGGGTGGTACATTCAGGGTGCAGTCATTGGAGGGTCGAGGTACCGTCGTCGAAGTCGCCTTCCCGCAAGAGCAGAAACCAACAGGAACCGAGCATGGAGATCTCAACCAGACGAATCGGCACTAGCCTCGTTCTCGACGTGGTAGGACAGATCAAGGGTGCCGATTCCAACGAATTTCGCGCGGTGGTCAAACGACTCCTGGAAGCCGCGGAAACGGATCTGGTGATCAACCTGGAACAGGTCGGTTTCATCGATTCCTCCGGGGTGGGCATGCTCATCCACTGCCTCCACGAGGTCCGCGCCCAAGGCGGCGATCTGCGGTTGGTCAAGCTCACCGAAGACATCCACGACCTCTTCGAGATGGTGGCGATCGATCGCCTCTTCACGATCTACCCTTCGGAAGAGGAAATCCAACCTTTGCCGAGAAGGGGCTAAAGTCCTGGCTCGAATCTGCCGACAAACTCCTGTGAGGGTGTCATGAATATCACGGGAATCCATCAAGCAGGTGCATTGGCTCCCCTGCCCGAAGGGCAGAAGGGAAGCAAGTCCGCCGCTGCGGCTCCTTCTCCCCGGAAGGATCGGGTGGAGCTTTCCGGTTCGTCGGAAAAGCGCGACCCCACCTCGGCGGGCATCGCTGCCGTGGCCGCTGCCGGAGATCCCGTTCGGGACGACCGGGTCCAGGAAGTGCGCAAACGGCTGGAAGAGGGGTATTACGACCAGCCGGAGGTCATCGAGGCCACTGCCGATCGCCTCATGCGCAAGAAACTGGTCTGATCAGGCCTTCCAGGCCCACACCAGAAGCCCGACCCCCAACACCAGTCGATACCAGGCGAAGGGGATGAAGGTGTTCGATCGCACGTAGCCCAGAAGCCATTTCACGGCCAGGAAGGCGACGACCGTGGCGGTGGCGAAGGCCACCAGGGTGTCGAAGGAAAGCAGTTGGGGCAGAGCTCCCGCCTTGACTTCCTTCAGGAGCTTGTAGCCTCCGGCGGCGAACATGGTGGGGATTCCCACAAGGAAGGAAAACTCCACCGCGACGGGGCGAGCCACTCCCACCAGCAATGCCGCCATCACGCACGCGCCGGATCGCGAGGTCCCTGGGAAGGCGGCGGCCACCAGCTGTGCGATGGCCACGGCGAAGACCATGGGCCAGGTGAAACTGTCCGATGCGATCCGTGCCCGGGTTCGGCGCTCGATCAGGAAGATCACAGGCGCTCCCACCAGGGTGGCCACGGCGACGGGCAGCAGGGTTTCCGGCAGTTCGATCCCGGCTTTCTGGAGGGCCAGGCCACCGAAGCCGGTGATCAGGAAGGCGACCATCACCTGGTAGAGTTCCAGCCGCGTGGCGGGCTCCCGGATCTTCAGGATCCAGGAAGCGATCCGCTCCCGGAACACCAGGGCCGAAGCGAGGATGGGACCCACCTGCAAAAGCACGTTGAAGGCGTCCGACCGATGGGATCCCAGGAGATGCTCGGCGACGAGGATGTGGCCAGTGGAGGAAACGGGCAGGAACTCCGTCGCGCCCTCCACGATTCCGATGACGATGCTTTCGATCATAGCCGAGGAAACATAGGTTTCTTCCCATGACACAGATCGTGGTGGTCGGGGCGAATCCGGCGTGGCAGAAAGTGGTCCGATGCGAGCGTCTGTCGCCTGGCGAGGTCGTGCGTGCGCGGCGGATCCAGTCCGGAGCCGCTGGCAAGGGATTCAATTGCGCCCAGGCGATCGCCTCGCTGGGGGAGCGGGTGGTGCTCGTTTCGGGAGTCGGAGAGGATGCGGAGGCTTGGCGTCAGGCGTGTCTGGACCACCGGCTGGAGGTGTTCGAACTGCCTCTGGAAGGCGAAACGCGCGCCGCGACCACCGTCATCGAGGTGGATGGAAGGGTGACGGAAATCGTCGAAGAAGGCCCTCCGGCCTCCGCCCGTTCGCAGCACGTGCTGGAGGAACGATTGGCGGCCCATCCCGTCCACCAACCCCTCGCCTTCTGCGGGACCTTTCCGGAAGGCTTCGACATGGCGGGAATCGCCTCGTGTCTGGAAGCGCGCACGGGTCTGGTGGTGGTCGATTCCATTCCTTTGGTGCGGGAACTCCTCCACCGGCCGGTGGTGTGTCCGGGGCTGGTGCTGAAGCTGAATTTCGCCGAGTGGAAATCCGTGGTGCAACACTGGACGGTGGACGGACTCCTGGCGGAGGTGCGCCATCGCTTGGGCGAAGTGGGCCTGGTGCTCACCGCGGGTGCCGATGGCGCCTACGCGGAAGACGCCTCCGGACGGCGCCGACAGTATCCGGTTGCCCGTCACCCGGACCTCACCCAAGTCCATCCGATCGGAGCCGGTGATGCGTTCACGGCGGGGATGGTCGTGGGGCACGCCAGAGGACTGGGGTTCCTCGAAGCGTGCGCCTTCGGGTCGGTGGCCGCCCAGGTCTCATGTCGCCATCCGCTTCCTTCCCGGCTTGCCCGGGCCGAGGTCGACCACCTCTGGGCGGAAGTTTCTTGAATCCTTCCCGCATCCTCTGGGTGGCGGCCACCGCACGGGAGGCCGCCGTGGTCCCCCCTGGCAACCGGGTGGTCGTCAGTGGAGTGGGTGCGGCGAGCGCCGCACTGCGGTTGGGCCTGGCCTTGCAACGCCAACCGGCGGATCTTGTCGTCGGGGTGGGCGTTGCGGGTGCCTTTCCCGCTTCGGGTCTGGTTCTGGGGCAGGTCGTTGCCGTGGCATCGGAGGCATTCATGGACCTTGGAGCGGAGGATGGGGATCGCCACCTGGACCTGTGGTCGCTGGGGTTCGATCCGGGGCATCCCTCCCGGTATGAATTGCGCATCCCCGACGCCTGCGCGGATCTGGTCGCGGTCCGCGCCGGTACCTGCTCCCTTTGCACCGGCACCGAAAGCACGCGCAGGCTGCGCGAGGAGGCGGGTTTCCAGTTGGAATCGATGGAAGGCGCCGCTTGGGCCATGGCCTGCTGGCAGCAAGGGGTGCCGTTCTGCGAACTCCGGTCCATTTCCAACTTCTGCGGTCCTCGAGATCGCCTCGCTTGGCGGCTCGACGATGCGCTCCTCTCCCTGAAACGCCATCTGGAGGAATCGTGGGTGATCTGAATCTGAACCTGGCGATCAGCCCTTGCCCCAACGACACGTTCCTGTTCGAATCGCTGGTCGGGCAGGTGGTCGCTGCGGGAGGGACCGTATCCTTCCTGGACATCGCCCAGCTCAACCAATTGCACGATGCCCCTTCTCCGCCCGATGTGGTCAAGGTCTCGTGCGCCCAGGCACCCCTGTTCCATGGCCGCTACCGGCTTTTGCGATGCGGGGGAGCCTTCGCCCGTGCCGTGGGGCCACTGGTCCTGGAACGGGCACAGCCGACCGGCGAGGGCGTGGGTCTGCCCGGCGAAGGCACCACCGCGCACATCCTCTGGAGGATGTGGTCGGCGTTCCAGGGCATCCAGGATCCCAGGGAGGAGTTCGATCGGTTCGATCGACTGCCCGCACGGCTGGCATCCGGGGATTGGCGTCGAGCGGTGGTGATCCATGAAAGTCGCTTCACCTACCGCGAAGCCGGTCTGGTGGAAGAGGCCGATCTGGGCTCTTTCTGGGATCGGCAGACCGGGTTGCCCGTGCCCCTGGGGTGTGTCCTGGTGCGACGGGATCTCGGCGAGGCCGCCGCAGGCCGCATCGCCTCCATCCTGGTGGAAGGTGCACGTCGGGCCATGTCGCGGCCGGATCCTTCCACCGCTTTCGTCCAGGAACACGCGGCGGAGATGTCGCCGGAAGTCCAGGCCCTGCACATCCGCACCTACGCCAACGAACGCTCCCTGGATTGCGGCCAGGAAGGGCTGGATGCGTTGCTGCGGTTGTGGAAGGAGGCGAGCGCCATCCGTTCCTGGGACCTGGAAGAGACCGTCCTGCGAGACTGGGTGCGGGATTCCATCGGGGGGTGAACCCGACGGGCTCCCGGTTTCCAGCCAGCCAGCCACGTAGGTGACCATAGAGGGCGGAAAAGGAAAAACAGGAAGAAATGCTCGGGCAGGACCCCAAGGCCCGAGAGTACATTCCAGCGGACCTTGGACATATCCACACCCAACACAACCAGAATGGACCGCTTTGGAATCGCGTCCGTTTCCGTGCTCCCGCGGTGGGCGGTGACGTTGCTGGTGGTGGCCCTGGCTGGAACGGATATCCATGCCATGGACTCCAATCCGGTCTCCTGCCTGTCCCTGAGTCCCTTCAGGGCGGTCTCCTCGCTTCAAGGAGCGCCCAACCAGGCGGCGGAAACCCTGCGGGAACAGGTACTCGCAAATCTCCAAAGCCAGCAGGATTCACTTTGGGTGTTCCATGCGGCCGGAGCCTGTCCCCAGGATCTTGCCGTCCTGGACGTCTTCCAGAAGCCGGAGGACCTGGTGGCTACGCCGCAGGGGAATTCCCTGCGCTTTCGTCTGGAATGGCGGCAGATCCAGGGAACCACCGAATTCTTCCTGCCCCTGCCCGCCAAGCAGCTTCCTTCTGCGGTTTCCGTTTCCCAACAGTTGCGTGCGGTCGCCCGCCAGATGCTGGCGCGGGTGGACGTCCGGTCCACCCCCGATTCCGTTTCCTTCCAGGTGGTCTCCGTATCGGGAAAACACCCCTTGCGGACCACCCCCGATTGGTTCCTTGTGCCTCCGGGCCCCCTGTCCATGGAGTTCCGGCATCGCGATCTGGTTCGCCGTCGCGACACCCTGCTTGCCAGCGGGGGCCTCTACGAAGTGGGCATCGACTTCACCCCCAAACGGGTGGTGCTCTCCTCGGGGATCGAGTCGTCGCCCAAGAAGCGCCGGACCTGGCCTGCGTGGGCCGCGGTCGGGGTGGCTCTGGCTGGTTCGGCATGGACCACCTACCAGCAGGAACAGGCGCAGAAAGCCTATTCATCGCTGGGGCCCGACGATCACCCGGATGCATTCGATCGCAAATGGTCGGATTTGCAGGACGCGAATCGACTTCGCAACATCTGCCTGGGGGTCACCTTGGTATTGACGGGAGGTGCGGGCTGGTTGGAATGGGATTCCACGCACTAGATTTCCTAAAGGAGTAAGATCCAATCTCCCAGAGTAGGAATCCTTTTTTCCGACGGGTGCGATGAACCAGACCAGCCGCCATGGCGACCTAGGAAACGTGACGGTCACCGACGAAGATCTCGCCGCTCGCGCCGCCACGGGAGACGAACGTGCATTCCTTGAGCTTTATCGGAAACATCGGCGGTATGTCCTCACGCTGGTCGTGCGCACTTCCGGTCGACCGGAAGATGCCGAAGACCTCGTCCAGGAGAGCTTCTTCCAGCTGCACCGCAGCCTGGGATCGTTCTCCGGTCGGTCGAGCTTCCGCACCTGGTTCCACGGCATCGTCGTACGGGTCTGCCACAGCGCCACTCGAAACCGCCTGGCCCAGCGCCGGCGCGGCGACGCCGATGCCGAGCACATGGACGAGGAACGGATGGAAACCGAAGTGGGGGGCGATGGACGCGACCACGCTTCCCAACATGCGCTCAAGGACTGGATCCAAGGTTGCCTGGACCACCTGCCACTCCTGCACCGACTTCCCCTGGTCCTGCACATCTATTCGGGATTGGACCTTGGAGACATCTCGCGGATCCTCTCCATCCCGGAGGGATCGGTCAAATCGCGATTGTTCCACGCCAGAAAGCGCATCGCGCTTTGTTTGCAACAGCGGGAGGCCCAGCCATGAGCGCTGAACGCGACTGGGAAAAGACCCTTCGGGAGCACCAATACGATCTGCCGGCCCAGACTTGGCAACGCATGGAAAACGACATGCGCGGTTGGTTGGCTTCGCAGGCTCGCCAGGCACAGACCGCCCCTTTGCCAGCTCTGGCTCCCTGGTGGGCCGCTTGGTTGCGTCCTTCCCGATGGGGAGTCGCCTTGGCGGGGCTCGCCTTGGCGGGTGTGGTATTCCATTTCCAGAGCCGCGATCCCGGATCCTTGGATTGGGAAGCCGGACAGGCTCGTGTGTTCGACGGGGGCCAGCAGGTCGCGTGGGAAGATGCGCGATGCGAGGTCCAGGGCACCAACGCCCACCTCACTCTCTCCAGGATGGATGAGCAGACCATCCAATTGCGGATGGATCAGGGGCAGGCGACGTTCCATGTCCAACCCCGCCGTGCTGGCGAAACGTTCCAGGTAGATCTCGCCAAGGATTGCCAGGTGCAGGTGGTGGGGACCACCTTCACGGTGGGAGTGGATTCCCTGAAAGCCTGGGTGGATGTCCAGGAAGGACGTGTGCGTCTGCAGGCGGCCGGGGAAGGTCAATTTGTCGATCCTGGCGCGAGGGCGCAATGTCCCGATTCCCGGAAGGCCTCGGCGAATCCCATGCCCAAGTCGGATTCAGCCAGGACGGAGGATGCACCGCCCACCATTCCGGTGGCGGCCTCCCAGCCCGTTTCGGTGCAAGTGGAGGTTCCTGCCTGCAACGAACCCGGGCCTTGCGTGACGGTTCTTTCCAATTTCGTACGACAGCATCCCGGTCATCCGGCGGTGTCCGAAGTGGCCTTGCGCTGGGGCCGCCTGGCCGCCCGCGGCGGGGATCCGCGGGATGCGCTGGTGGGGTATTCCCACGTGAAGTCGCCCGTGTTGGCACCCATGGCCAGGCTGGAGTCGCTCCAGTTGCGAGCTCGGGAATTCGGAGAGCAGGCAGCGGTTGCCGACTCGTTGGATCGTTGGTTGGCCGGACTGAAGGAATCGCATCCCCTCTTCAAACCTGTGGCCCAGCTTCGTGTGGAGTTGTACCGCCGCCAAGGCAATGATTCCGGAGCCCGGAGCCTGGAGGAGCGGATTTCCGGATCCGCCACCGCCCAGACGCGAGGACGGTGAGAAGGGGGGCGATCCTTTTTGCCCTCGCCTGGATCGCGGGGTGTGCGGAAAGGGACAACCCCTTCGATCCGTTGAATCTGTCCTCTCGTCCTGATTCGGGAACCAAGGTCGACATCTTGGTTCCCAAGTTGCGAGACCACGTGAAGGTCCTGATGGAGGATTCCGCCAAAAAGTACCAAGGGATGCCCAATCCTCCGTATGCGGGAAACTTGATGAGTGCCTTGTCCACAATGGTTCCCGGCGACACCCTCTACATCTACGGGGGCGGAGGGGAATATACGCTCTCAGGGCAGATCACGATCGCGAAGAAGGGTGCATTGGGGCATCCGATCGTGATCCGGTCTTTTGGTGGTCAGGTGGTTTTACGGTCGAATCCGCCTCCCGATAAGGAGAGATATCAGAAGTTTTGCTTGGAGATCCTGGAATCTCACGTCAAGATCGTCGGGCTCACCTGCATTGGTGGGAAGGAGTACGGACTCAAGGCCGGCAATGAGGACCTGCCGACAGATGGTTCCCTGGAGCTGGACTCTGTCCGGTTGGAGAACCCGACCAATGGAATTGCGGTTACCAATCTTCGCGGACCGGTTGTCATCCGGAACTTGGTCATCCAAGGAGCTGCCCAGAACGTCATCCCAGTGAAACTTGTGGAAAACCTTTCCTTGGACACCAGCAATATCTTCTGGTGAGACGGTTCCCTCAGAAGGGAGGAGACCATCCCTGGAGGGAATCCACGAAGGTGCTCGAGCTCCGGCATCGATGTGGCGAAGTCGCCTGGACCAGGCGCCATCCACAGAAACCGAACGGGTTGCCCCACCGGGCGAGACCATGGAAGACCCTGCCCGGAAGGTGGATGCGTTTCAGCTTGGTGTGATGGATGCACATGCGAGTGGACAGTTCCGCCACGCTGGCGACATCGGCGCCGCGGATCTGGGTCTGCTCCGGCAAGCCGGAAGATAGGGCCAGGTCCACCAGGCGCTCCAGTGCGGAAGCTTGGGATTGCCAGCTGATCTTGGAAGGGGTGGAGCGAGGGTGGGGCAGCCAGACCTTTCCCTGACCGAACAAGGGAGCGAGCATCTGGGGCGCCCAGCCCATCTGCACCAGGCAATGGGGAATCCGCGAGGACTCCACGAGGAGATCGGCACGTCGACGCGAGGCCATGGGCCACCAATCCGCTTCCCGCAGCGGAGAGGGCGAGGTCAATCGGATCAGATCGGCTTTGGAAAAACGGCTGATCGCATCCAGCAGATGACGGATTCCGTTCACCTCGCTCTGATCGGCGGCGCTTTCCTTGCGTCCGGCTCCGATGCAGGCCACCACCCGATCCACTCCGCGAAGCGCGTCTTCCAGGATGTGCAGATGCTGGAGCTCGCCCCAGTGGCAGGACAGCGCCATGCGCCAATCCTCCGGGAAGGAGCGGGGGTCGCGCGAGAACACGGACACATCCTGCCCCTTGGCGCGCAGTGCGTCCACCAGGGGGCGTCCCCAGAAGGAACCGGCCCCGACCACGAGGAACTTCATGGTCAGACCAGAGGCTTCTCGTTTTGGCTTTCTTCTTCTTCCTCTTCCTTGCGTTTCCGATCGGCGCGTCCGATGGAAATGTGCAGGAAGGCGCCCACCACCACCAGGACGAATCCGCCTCCCAGCTTGGCGGTGACATTGTCGCGCGTGGGGATGTCTTCGGTGATGATTTCCCAATACTTGGGCGCGATGGGGTTGATGCCCACCCGGTCGGGGTCGGTCTGCAGCACCGCGACGCCTTCGACCCACCTCCATCCCCAGGCGGTGTCCTTGAGGTGCTTGGCGTGTTTGAAGGCCAACTGCTGGAGGATGGCGCTGAACTTGGGCTTGAGATTGCCCTCGTCGGAGCCATCGTTGGCGCTGACGGTGAGGTCGCCGCGCGAGGAGTCCGGGTGCAGGAAGGAGTAGACTGTGGGGCCCACCACTTCGGGGGCCGAGGAAACCACGACCAGACGAGGTTCGGAGCTGTCCTTGCCGACCCAAGCGGGATACACGGCACGCACCGGCTGGAGCATTCCCATGAAGCTCTCTTCGCGCAGGCTGGCATGCCAGAGGTCGAAGCGGACGCTGTCGCGGAACTTCACCACCCCCGGGGTTCCGTTGGCGAAGATGGTTTTGCCGTTGGCGGTCGCTTCCACGGTGGCCACTTTCCAGTCGCGGGCGCCAAGCCAAATGCAGGCGGCCCCGACCGCGATGGCCGGAATGCTGAGAAACCGGAAAAAGGAGATGAAGGCCTTCATGCCCAAAATCTAGTCGTATGGATGGATCGGCAATGCCTGATTCGCAAGTTTCAAATCAGAATCCGCACACGATCCTTCAAGAACTCGGGAGTGCGTTTGCGCACCATGGATTCGATCTGGGATCGGGTGTATTTCATGCTGAAATGCTTGAGGACCAATGTTTGGAACCGGCATTGGTCCGGATACGCGGCAAGGAAATCGAACAATTCGAACAGGTGGAGGTGCCCCTTGGGGGCGGCCATCTCCACGTCTTCGGGAAGGATGAAGGTGGTTTCGATCACCAGGATGTCGGAGTCCAGGCAATGGGGTTCCCGTTCCAAGGTGCGCAGGGTGGTGTCCCCGATGAAGGTGAGCCGGGGTTGGAGCGTCTCCGTTTCGATTTCCACGCCTTTTCGTTTCAATGCGCCCAATTCGTGACCCGCGGTTCCGTGGAATTCGGGTTTGAGCTTCTTGCGGACTTCCTGGACCGTGAAACCGAGCGATCTGACCCTGTGGTCCACCGGGAAGGTCGCCACGCGCAACTGCCGGTTGAGTTCCACGGAGTCGCGCTTGGCCAGGGCGACGAAATTGGGGATGTACTCCGGGCGGTTGCGATGGCCCTCCAGGTCGCACCAGGCTTGGGCCAGGTTGCGCAGGGGGTCCACCAGGAAATCCGGCACGAAATACTCCGCCTGCGGCATGTTCAGCATGCGACGCAGCGAGAAGTGGCGCAGGAGACCGCGTGCGTGGTCGCCGTGGGAGTGGGTGAGGAAGACGTGCGGCAGGCGCACCGCCTCGACGGGGCATTCGCCGACGTCGAAGCAGATCTTCCATTCCGGGACCATGAGGTAGGTGGCCAAGCCCCCGATGGAGAATCCGTCCAACTCCAGACCGTTGGCCTCCAGGTGGACGGGACAGGAGGGGCGATGGAGCGTGTCGGATGTGTCTGTCATGTGAAGGCCCAGGCAAAGTAGCTTCTCGGTTTCTAGCTTTGGTTCCAGCCATGCCGTCCAATTCCACGAGCCGCAGCAACGTCCGAAGGGTCCTGCGAGGTCAAAGCGCCTCGCCAGGCTTGGCTTTGGGCAAATGCGTGTTGTTGCACGAGGAAAAACCCGCGGTCAACGACCGCGTCCTGGAAGAGTCCGAGGTGGAAGCGGAGATCGCCCGGTTCGACGCGGCGGTCGCCGATGCCCGTAGCGAACTGATGGAGCTGCGCGCCAAGGTGATGGAGGAGGTCGGGCAGTCGGAAGCGAAGGTCTTCGACGCCCACTTGCTGTTCCTGGACGACCAGGAATTGATCGGCTCCACCCGCAAGGCCGTGGCGAGCCAACGTCGCGAAGCGGGATTCCTGCTGCGGCGCAAGTCCGAGGAACTCGTGCAGCGCTTCGCCAGGATTCCCGACGCCTATCTGCGCGAACGGGCGATCGATCTGGAAGATGTTTCCGAACGTGTGGTGCGCCAGTTGGGCAAAGGCCAGAGACGGCGTGCCATCGAGCTCCACGAGCCATCCATCGTGGTGGCGCACAACCTGAATCCCTCCACGCTCACGCAGCTTCGCGTGCGCAACGTCCTGGGGATCGCCACCGACCTGGGCGGGCCCACTTCCCATGTGGCCATCCTGGCCCGTGCCCTGCACCTTCCCGCCGTTTCCGGCTTGTCGTCCGCCTCCAGCCTCTTGCGCAGCGGCGATGTGGTGGCATTGGACGGCAACGCGGGCACGATGGTCGTCCACCCGACGGAAAAGGAGCGCAAGGCCGTCGCCGACCGCCAGGAGTCCCTGCGGCGATTCGAGCTGGAATTGTTCAGCCTGCGCGACCTGCCGTCGGTCACCATGGATGGTCGACCGGTCCTTCTGTCCGCCAACATCGAACTTCCCGTGGAGGCGGAAAACGCCATCTCCGTGGGAGCTCATGGAATCGGCCTGTACCGCACGGAATTCATCTATCTGGGGCAGGGACACCTGCCCACGGAAGAGGAACAGCTGGGGGCATACAGATTCATCGTGGAGCGGATGTCTCCGCGTCCGGTGACCATCCGCACCCTGGATGCCGGGGGCGACAAGATCGTGGACGCGCTCCAGGGAGCCCAGCCCGACCAGAATCCCTTCATGGGATGGCGCTCCATCCGCATGTGCCTGGATCGTCCGGACATCTTCATGCCCCAGCTCCGGGCCATCCTTCGCGCGTCCGCGCACGGCAAGGTGCGGGTGCTGTTTCCCATGATCGCCGACATCCACGAATTGCGGGAAGCCAAGAAGATGCTGGAGCACGCCCGCGAAGAGCTCTCGTCGCAGGGAATTCCCATTCCCGCGAAGGTTCCTGTCGGAGCGATGGTGGAGATCCCCTCGGCGGCCTTGTGCGTGGAAACCCTCGCCCGCGAGTGCGATTTCCTTTCGGTGGGCACCAACGACCTCACCCAGTTCACCCTGGCGGTGGATCGCGGAAGCCAGAGATTGTCCGGTCTCTACGACCCCTTGCATCCGGCGGTGCTCCGCCTGATCGAGCGTACCGTCGAGGGGTCGCGTCCCTTCGGAACCCTCGTGGAGGTCTGCGGCGAGATCGCTTCCGATCCCGTGGGTGCGTTGGTGATGGTGGGGTTGGGCGTGGACGAGCTATCCATGAGCCCTTGGGGCATCCTGGAAGTCAAGAAGATGCTGCGCTCCATCAATTGGCAGGATGCCCGCGAAGTGGCACAGGAGGTGCTCCACCTTCCCGGCTCCCGCGAAGTGCGGCTCCATCTGCAGGAGCGGTTCAAGCGCAAGCTCGCCGGTCTGGGAATGGCGTCGCGGGCCATCACACGGGGAGCCAAGGGCACCCATCGCTGATCTTCCCGGTCCCGGATGGGGCGACAAGGAAGATCAGGAATCGTGGATGGGGGACGCCGCCTCGTTTCTCAGCGCCAAGCGGCCCAATAGATGAGCAAGCTGGCCAGGAGGATTCCCGCCGCCACCAGGGCCAAGCCCCAGCGCATGCGGGGGGGCGCCTCCGGATCCGGATCGAGTTGGGGATCGTCCGGGTCGTCGTCCGGAAGCGATACGCCGTCCAGGTAGGTTTCCTCGCTCCAGCCCGTCTTGTCGTCGGATCCGCATTCGGGACAGAATTTGGACCCCGCGGGGAGTTCCTCCCCGCAGTTGGGGCAGACGAAATCCTCTCCCGGTCGGCTCATTTGGGTTGGGCCAGGCGACGGGCGAGTTCCACCAGGGTGCGCAGGCCGAAGCCGGTGGCGCCTTCCTTGTAGTACTTCCACGCCTTGGTCGTGAGGACCGGCGCGGCGATGTCCAAATGGGCCCAGGGAATGGAATCCGGAACGAATTCGCGCAGGAACAGGGTGGAGGTGATGGTGCCGGCCTCGGTTCCCCCGGTGTTGCGCAGATCGGCCACGGCATCGTCCAACTTGGAACGGTATTCGTCGTCCAAGGGCAGTTGCCAGAATTTTTCCCCCACCTCGCGCCCCGCTTCGCGGACCTGGTCGATCAGATCCTGGCTGGTGCCGAGGATGCCGGCCATGGAACTGCCCAAGGCGCGGACCACGGCGCCGGTCAGGGTGGCGAGATCCACCAGGTGGGTGGGTGCCAGCTGCGAGGCCATCCACAGCCCGTCGGTGAGGATCAGTCGGCCTTCGGCGTCGGTGTTCTCCACCATCACCGTCTTTCCGTTCTTCGCACGGAAGATGTCGCCGGGGAGAACGGAACCGTTCCCGGGTCGGTTCTCCGCCAAGCACACCACCGCGGACACCTTCAAGGGAAGGTCCAGCCGGGCGATGGCCACTGCCGCCGCCAGCACGGTGGCGGCACCGGCCATGTCGTTTTTCATTTCCCACATGTGGTCGGCGGGCTTGATGGAAATGCCGCCGGTGTCGAAGGTCACGCCTTTTCCCACCAGGACCAGGTGGGATGCGCCGGCATTGTGGGGAGGCTCCCAGCTGGCCACGCCAAGGACCGGGGAGTGATCGGAGCCCTTGCCGACGGTGATCAGTCCCTGGTAACCTTCCGCTTCCAGGGCCTCGCGGTCCAGCGCGCGCCAGGAGAGCCCGTGGCTGCGGCAGAGGGTCTCCATGCTGCGGGAAAGGGTCTGGGGAGTCATCACGGACCCGGGATCGTTCACGCGGTCGCGGATCCAATCGCTGGACTCGAGCACCGTGGCGGTTCGTCGGAGGGACATGTCCACCGCGTCCGCTTGGTCGGCGACCACCAGGACCAGTGGGGGCTGTTTCGGCGAGGGAGTGGATTTCCAGACCTCGTAGCGGTAGGTGGAAAACCACCATCCTTCCAGCGCGGCCTGGAGGCGATCCAATGGCAGGCGGTCGGCCAGGAAGACCACGCGATCGCATTTCCTGGCCTGGGTGGCCGCATACGCTTCGCCGATGGCCACCCGCAGTCGTTCGTCCGCGTCCAGCCCGGGCTTGGCCGACACTTCCTGGACCCAAGCGCGGATGGATTCCGCCTCCACCCAGAGGCCGCCCTTGGTCTCCTTGGAGGTCAGCTCCGCCAGGACCGCCTTGATCTTGTGACGCAAGACGGCGTTCGCTCCTCCTGGGAGTTCGCCGGATGGTTCGGATTCCACCCCCAGGACGATCAGGGCATCAGATGGTTGGATTTGGACTTGGGAAACACGCAGCCAGGACCATTCACGCATCAACGAAATATAGGGTTCGTGCGAGGAATCCCAGCGGACCCGATCACGATCCGTCGGAGGAAGCGGATTTTTGAGTGGTCGGTTGGCTGGGTGGAATGGAAATTGCATAGTAGTTGACGTATGATGACGCGCGACTTCTTCGAACACCAGTCCAGAACCCTCAACGCCCTGTATGAAGTCAGCCGGGTCCTGGGTTCCAGTCTCGATCTCGGGACCGTGGCGCGTCGCTGTCTGCGTGCGCTTTCCGACAACCTCGACCTGGAACGAGGGCTCCTCCTGGTGCCCTCCGAGGACCGTTCCGAGCTGTCGGTGAAGGCTGGTTTCGGAGTGGGCCCGGAAGAACAGAAACTCGTCTTTCCCGTTCACGGTGGTTTCCTGGGCAAGGTCTACACCACGGGGATGCCCATCGTGGTGACCGATCCCTCCGCCCTGGAAGAATCGGAAGCCAGGGAAATCCGGCTAATTTCCCCACCCGGTGAAGCCAATCTGGTGGTGGCGGTGCCCGTGACGCTGGATCGGCGCTGCGCCGGAGTGCTGGTGGCCAACCGTTCCCCGCGCAGCGCCACCATGATCGACGAAGACTTGCGCGTCATGAAGATCATCGCCTCGCTGCTTGCCCAGACCGTCCACATCAGCGAGCTCATCTGCAAGGAAAAGGAAGCGTTGGAACGGCAGAACCGCGAATTGCAGGACGTGCTTGCGGAGAAATTCCAGCCCGACAATCTCGTGGTGCAGTCCGGTGCCATGCAGAAGACCATGGCCATGGTCCGCCAGGTGGCAGGAACCGATGCGGCCGTCCTTCTGCGGGGCGAGTCGGGAACGGGCAAGACGCTTCTCGCCCGGACCATCCATTTCAACAGTTCCCGCAGGCGCGGAGCTTTCGTGGAGGTCAATTGCGCGGCCTTGCCCGCGAGCCTCATCGAATCGGAGCTCTTCGGCCACGAGAAAGGGGCGTTCACCGGGGCCCATGCGGTGCGCATCGGTCGCTTCGAGATGGCCACCGGCGGCACCATCTTCCTGGACGAGATCGGGGAGCTTCCCCCGGAAACCCAGGCGAAGATCCTGCGGGTGTTCCAGGAGGGGGCATTCGAGCGGTTGGGTTCGTCGGAGACCTTGCGCAGCGACGCGCGCATCATCTGCGCCACCAACTGCGATCTGGAGGGGATGGTCCGCGAGAAGAAATTCCGGGAAGACCTCTACTATCGGTTGATGGTGGTGCCGGTCCACGTCCCGCCCCTGCGCAACCGCCGCAGCGACATCGTGCCCCTGGTCCTGTCCTTCCTGCGCACATTCATGGCCCGCCACGGAAAGAGGATCGCCGTCAGCCGGGAAGCTCTGGATTTCCTGCAGCAGTACGATTGGCCGGGGAACGTCCGTGAACTTGAAAACACGTTGGAACGCACCGTGGTCCTGGCCACCGACGGTCAGACCTTGTCTGCCGAGGACATTCCCGTGCTGGACCGGCTCTTCCCGTCCTTGTCTCCGGTCGCCGATCCCCACCCTTCCGTTTCCCATCCCTCCACGGCTCCCGTGGTGCATCCACTCTCGTCCTGGGGATTCGTCCGGGGAGGGCATGGTGGGGGAGCCGTCCAGGTCGCGCCTTCCGACGAGCGTCGTCCCTACCAGAGAGCCATGCTCACTCGGGAGGAGATCCTCCAGGCCCTGGATGCGACCCGAGGTCACCAGACCATGGCGGCGCGTGCCTTGGGCGTCACCTTGAGGCAACTGCGTTACAAGATCCAGCTTCTGGAGCTGGATCCGAAGCAATTTCGAAAGTGACAATGTCACCAATTGATCGGATTTGTCTGACAATTGGCGGGGGCTGGAGACGATTCCTTGCCAAACCGCCAAGGTGAGCCGAAGTAAAAAGAATGGCCTGAAATTTGATATAGGGAGGGAATGAAAAAGGCGTGAAGCGGCGGCCACCGCTTCACGCCTCGGCATCGTCCAAAGACCACCATTCCAGTCCATCGACGAACAACCAAAGTTAGTTCGTCTTCCTTCCCAAGGAGCCTGCCCATGAAACTAGTCGTCGCCTACATCAAGCCCTTCAAGCTCGACGACGTGAAGCTCGCGGTCGGAGAAGCCGGTGCGCAGGGAATCACCGTCATGGAAGTCAAGGGATTCGGTCGGCAGAAAGGCCATACCGAACTCTACCGGGGAAGCGAGTACCACACCGACTTCATTCCCAAGGTGAAGCTGGAACTGGTCGTCCCGGACAGCGTGGTTCCCAAGGTGGTCGCAGCCATCACCACCTCCGCCCGCACGGGGAAGATCGGCGACGGAAAGATCTTCGTCCTGCCCGTGGAATCCGCCACCCGCATCCGCACCGGAGAGACCGGCGAGGAGGTCCTGTAACCCATCCATTTCCCCGTTTGTAGAGACTCCCCGTCGGGGCGTCTCTACAAAACGGGGGCGTCTCTACAGACGGGACGGTCAGTCCGTCCCGCGCCGGGCCCGCTGGCGGTAGAGATAGTCCAGTCGATCGTGGAAGCCGATGCCGTCCTCGTCGGGGATGGCGCGGCTGACCAGGAATTCGCACGCCTCCACCGCCGGGTCCCAGATCTTGCGGTTCTGGAAGTAGGTGCAGAGAGCCCCGCAGATGGTGGCGAGGAACCTTTCGTGCATGCCCAGCCGCCGGCTGTGGTCGCGGAAGAACCCCAGAAGCGCCGTGGCCGCTTCCACGCGGTCGAGCTTGGATCTCGAATTGCGGATGTGGTGTTCCGCTTCCTCGATGAACTCGTGCACGCGTTCGATCTCGGCCGGGCTGCGCTCGCCGGAAGCCCAGGTGACGAAATCCGTCATCACGGCCGGGTCGTCCTTGGAAAGCCGCTTCAGGAAGTCGATCACCGGATCTGTGTGTTTGGCTGTCGCTTTGGCCATGGGTTCTCCTTCAGGCCGCTTCCAGGGCGGCGAGCATCTCGCGGGCGTCGGAGAATCTCCGGTCCCGCGAGGGCATGAGGGATCTGCGCAGGAACAGGTCCCAGGATTCGGGGATCTGGGGCTTGATCTCGCGTGCGGTGGCGGTGAACATGCGCGGATCCTGGGCCGCGCGGGTGCGGAAGATCTTTTCCGGACGTTCCACCTTCACGGGAAGATGTCCCAGGGTGAGTTCCAGGAGCACGCATCCCAGCGAGAAAAGGTCGGCGCGGCCGTCGAGCTCGTCGCCGCGCGCCTGCTCCGGCGACACGTACAGCGGCGATCCCAGGATGAACTGCTTTTCCGCTTCGTGGGTGAAGTAGTTGACGCTGGCCAGTCCGAAGTCCGTGATGACGGCGCGTCCCGTGTTGCCTGCCCAAAGGATGTTCTCCGGCTTGATGTCCCGGTGGACCACGCCTTGGTCGTGGGCGTGCGCCAGGGCTTGCAGCAGCTGCCTGGCCAGGGAGCGGATTTCCTCCAGGGGGATTTCCCGTTTGGAGGGGATGGGATGGCGCAGGCGGCGTCGCATCCAGTCGGCGATGGAGGGGCCTTCCAGCAACTGCATGGCAAACCAGATGCAGTCTTCCCGTTCGCCCTGACCGTAGACCGTGACGATGTTGGGGTGTTCCAGGTTGGCCGCCGTTTCGGCTTCCTGGAGGAAGCGCTCGGCGGTCACCAGGCGATCGAAGCGATCCTTCATGAGCACCTTCACGGCCACCTGGCGCGAGAGGCCTTCCTGCCAAGCCGTGTACACGGCTCCCATGCTGCCCTTGCCGATGGGTTTGAGCAGGGTGAACGGGCCCAATCGTTCTCCCGAGGGGAGGATCGTCTTGGATGCCTGGATGGGTTCTGGCGTGCTCACGGTCGAAAAGGTATTCGTTCCAGCGGTTGGATCCGGATGGAGGAAAGGTTGAAGATGGCGTTCTCCCCGTCGAAAGCGCCGTCCATCCGGGCGGGCGTGGCGAAGCGCAGGTACCCGGCGTCGGGAAAGGGCGACGACGAGGTGGGATCCCAGTCCTGCCAGCCCCGGGGAGTTTCCACGCTCACCCAGGCGTGGGCGAAGAAGCCGGAATTGTCGGGGGTGTTCCCGTTCAGCGCGATCACGCCGCGCACCACCTTGGCCCGGATGCCCAGTCGCCGCACCAGCGTGGAGTACACGATCGCGAAGGACTTGCAGTCCCCCCGGCCGTGCGACAGGATCTGCTCCGGGGTGCCGGGGAAGTAGGTGCGCTCGTAGTGGATGGCGCGGTTCACCAGCTGGTGCAGCGCCAGAAGTCGCAGGGAATCGGGGTAACGGAGGCTCTGATTCAGGAGGAGGTCGAGCTTGGGGCCATGGGCGGCTCGCGTGTCCAGGGTTCCGGTGGTGTCCTCCGGAGGAGGAACCGGTCCGTTGCGGACCACCACTTCCAGCTCCAGCGGGCCATTTTCCTTCACCACCTGGCGCTCTCCCAGGGACAGCCGTTCGGGAGGGAGGGGACTCCTCAGGGTGAGGGTCCACACGGCGGAATCCAGAGGACGCTCGGCGATCCCGGCGGTGCTGCCCATGATCTTTCCCGTGCCCACGTCGTCCATGCGCATCCTCGCGAGGTCCGGCAGGTCCTTGCCGCTTTGCACCAAGAGGGAGAGCAGGTACAGCGGAAGGATCCAGATCCACCGCAGCGCCTTGGAACGGCGCGACAGCGGCAGGTACGGCCCCAGAGCCCAGCAGACCGCCCCGGCCCACAGCAGCGGACGGACGAGCATCAGGAGGATGGTGGTTCCCATCCCCATCTGGAGGAAGCACAAGGGGAAGGTCCACAGGTACCAGAAGCTCGCTCCCATGGCCAGGCGCACGGCGGTGGAGAAGCGATCGGGGAGCTTCTCCTCCGGAATCAGCACAGCCAGGACCAAGGGTGGTACGATCAGGCCCAGCAATCCGAAGAAATGGGACCATGCCAGGTACGACATGCTGAAATTCATCTCGATTCCGGCGGGGAGCGGCTCCAGCCAGGCCAATGCCTGGATGGCGATCCACCACGGGAGGGCCACGAGGAACGGAAAGGCTTCCCGGGAGAGGTAGCGGGATGGGGAGAGGATCCACAGAGGAGACCTCAATGCCGCCTGGAGAACGACTTGGGATTGCGGCCGAGGCTGGGTGGGAGTGCGGACCCAGAATGGCGACCAGATAGGCTTATCTTTGTTCACGATCGCAGATTAGAAACTGCAAAGCGAGGTTTGGAGGAATGGCGATGTCGGAGCCCCAGAGCGGCATCGAGAACACAGCGAGGATCGACCGCAAGGAGGCCGAATTCCTGGTCAGGGGGTGGAACCTCCTGTTCAATCGTTGTTTCTCCTACGCCTTCGACCATCCCCTGGTCCAGGAGACCATCCCTCGCGTTTGGGAGCTGTTCCAGACCGCCATCGGCCGCTGCGGAGGACTGAACATCCAGCTTCTGGAAGCGATGTTCTTCGTGGACGGCGCCGACGTCATGTACCAGCCCAACAACAGGCGCATCGCCGACCACCTGCGGCGGTTCAAGGTGGAATCGCTTTCCCTGGCATCGGGGTTCTCCAGCCGCGACTTCTCCGTCCTCATCGACGCCAGCTCCCTCACCCACCCGGACGCGAACTCCTTCCTGAGATACTTCGTGAGTCATGGCGGGCAGTGCCTGGAGGTCAACCAGGTCTCGCTTCGGGCCTTGCGCGGCGACCAGGTCGCCTCGTCCCCATCCGCCTCCGCTTCCGGTGGAGGGGGCAGCGGGATGTTCTCCGCCCTCAACGCCTCCTCCGGGGGCGAGGAGAGATTCGAGGATATCGTATTGCGCGCCATGGTGGGACGCCTGACCGCCCAGGAGCTGGAGGGGAACGTCGCCCTGGTGCAGATGCTCGCCGATCCCCAGGCCTTGGGGCGCGCGGCCGTGGACGGCACCAAGGGCATGGCCCCTTCCAGCCGACCCGAAGGCGTGGGGCAGATGGTCATGAACGTGCTCTCGCACTTCGCCACTTCGCAGGCCAAGCAGGGCTTCACGGTGGAAGAACTGCTGGCCGGCATCTACGCGATGCGTTCGGAGATGATGGGGTTGGTGAAGTCCCAGCAGGCATTGGAACAGGGACTGGTGGAAGAGGATGTGGAAGCGGCCACCGACACCGCCTTCGATCAGACCGTCTGCAAGATCATCCTGGACGAATACCGCCAGTCCAAGGGAAATGCCCGGCGGGTGGCCCATGTGCTGGGTCGGGTGGTCCCGGGCAAGAAGGAACTGCGACGGATCCTGCCCAAGCTCAAGGACGCGTTCATCGCCAGCGGCTCCACGATTCCGGAGTGGTATGGGCTGGTCAAGGAACTCTCCACCGCTCTGCAGGGCGAGAAAGCACTGGAAGACCTGGTCCTGGCGGCTTCCGAGATGGGGGTCGGCTCCGACGAGGTCGTGGCCGAACTCCGCAAGGATCCGCGATCGGCGGCCAAGCTCCTGGTGGTGGCCGCCGAAATCCGTCGCGCCGGCGGCGATCCTGGATCGGACGCATCCATCCAGGCGCTCCTGGAAGCGGTGGATCGCACCGGCGATCTCCTGGTGGAGGGGGCCCAGGCCGGTTCCGACCAGGCGATGGAGGCCGTGCGGTCGTACGGCAAGCTCCAGTCGGAGATTCGCCAGGAATTGTCCACCAAGGACATGGCTCCCGAGCTCCGCGCCAACATCATGCGCAAGCTGGACCTGCGCTCGCAGCGGACCCTGCAGGACCTCAAGGCGCGCGTGTTGGCCCAGCAACTGCAGGACGGAGCCTCCAGCCTGGACGCCAAGGTGGCCACCATGGGCGAGCTGGTGCGCGACGAGGGGGAGATCGACGGACTCCTGGAGCTTGCCATGCAGATGGTGGGCGGCGACGACCTGGCTCGACAGGTGGCCGCCCAGATCTCCGAACGCGTGCGCTACCGGATCGCCGAGGAGCGCGAACGCGCCGCCTCCCGCGAACTCCCGCACGGCGTGTACCCCAAGGCGGTGACGGAATTCTTCCTCCGCTACGAATCGCGCCGGGCCACCCGCTACGGGGTCCCCTTCTCCGCGCTCCTGATCTCGTTCCAGGGGCTTCCGGAAGACCGCGAAGCGGTGGAGGCCCATGGGCAGGCGCTGCGCGGATTGTTCAACATCCTGGCCGGCGATCTGCGCACGGTGCTGCGCGACGTGGACTTCGTGGGGAGCCTGGGCTTCAACCGGCTCCTGGTGGTGCTTCCCATGACGGTCGAGGACGGACTGGACATGGTGCTTCGCAAGATCCGCGAGCGACTGGCGCGCGAGCTGGCGCTTCCCGACGGGTCCAGGGCCTGGGTCCGTCCGCGATTGGGCTGGGCCAGCTTCGACCATGCGGAGCAGGATGGCTTGAAGGAAATCATGTCGAAACTATCGCAGAAATGGCAGGAGGACATCTGATGGCGGGATTCGTCTGGAAAGTGGAGCGGCCCCGCAAGGGACTTCTGGTGCTCACCCTGGAGGGGGAGATGTCCCTCGGAGCGCGGGAGTCGATGCGCGAGGCCTTCGAGTCCCTCGTCTCCGCCCCGGAGCGGTCGGCGGTGGTGGACTTCACCAAGGTGCGGCTGGTCTCGTCCGGAGCCATCGGCGAACTCGTCCGTTGCCAGTCGCGGCTTTCCGCGCAGAGCCGTTCCCTGAACATGGTCTGTCCCCCCGGCGACGTGCTGGAGACCCTGATGGTCGCCGACATGCACCGGCTCATCCCACTCCACTCCGACCTCTCCTCCATCTCCAAAGGACTCGACTCGTGAAGGATCGTCTGCTCGCCGCCCGCAAGGGCCTCCTGGACGCCAAGGACAAGCTCGCCAAGACCAGGGCCACCATCGGTTTCGACGGTTTCCTGGACGAGATCATCAACGCCGTCGACGTCCGCTCCGACAAGGACAACTACGTCGCCATCCCCACCATCGAGGCGCTGGGCAAGCGGATCCTCTCGGCGGCCGGCAAGAGCGCGAACATCGAGCTGGTCCCCCTGCAGCAGAAGCTGGGCGGCAACGGTCCCCTGATGGCTTCGGCCCTGGGCTCGCTGGGCCCCCGGATCGTGTGCGTGGGCTTGATGGGCAAGCCCCTCCACGCGGTCTTCGAGAAGCTCGCCAAGGATCTTCCCAACATCGAGATGATCTCGGCGGGCGATCCCGGTTACACCCAGGCCCTGGAATTCACCGACGGCAAGCTCATGCTGGGCAAGCCCGGCACCATGCGCGACATGAACTGGCCCAATCTGGTGGCCGCCCTGGGCTCCCGACGCGACGAAGTCCTCTTCGGTGGACAGCTTCTGGCATGCACCAACTGGACCCAGCTCACCGAGATGACTCCGCTCCTGGTGGAGATGGAGAAGGTCCTGCCGGTCTCGCCCGACCTCACCATCTTCTTCGACCTGGCCGATCCCGAGAAGCGTCCCAAGCAGGATCTGCTGGAAGTGCTCCAGCTGATGGGCAAGCTGCAGAAGAAGGCCAAGGTGGTCCTGGGCGTGAACCTGCGCGAAGCCGAGCAGGTCTCCGCCGTGCTGGGCATCACCGAGGTTCCCGAGGATTCCGTGGAGGGCGGCAAGGTCGCTTCCCGCCGCATCGCCGAGAAGATGGGCATCCACGGCGTGGTGATCCACATGGTCGCCTACGCTTCCGCCTTCCTGGGCGGGGTCTCGGCGGGCGTTCCGGGTCCCTTCTGCGCCAAGCCCGTGCTCACCACCGGTGCCGGCGACCACTTCAACGGTGGATTCGCCGGAGGGTATCTCGCGGGATTGCCGCTGGAGCAGTGCCTCTGGACCGGCGTGTGCACTTCCGGCACCTACGTGCGCATCGGCCGCAGTCCCACCTTCTCCGAACTCGCCCAGTTCGAGCAGGATTGGGCCGATGGCAAGCTCGCGGATTGCCCGCCGCCCAAGTGAGCCGCAAGCGGAAGACCTGAGCCCCGAGGGGCCGAAGCCCTCCCGACCCCGAAGTGGTCGTGAGGGCTTTTTTTGTCGTTTCCGGAACGGATTCGAGTGACACTGCGGCGGAAATTGTGAAAATTGGTCGCAAGCGATTTCCCACGATGTCAAATTTCTGGCCGGGTCTGCTTGAATAGCGAATCTGGCACGGGATTGGCAAAAGGGGTATCCAGGCGAAACGCCGATTCGATCACACCATATCCTGGAGGAATCCGTGAAGCACCTCAATACCCGCTTGGCCGTTCTTGGAACTCTCGCGCTGGGCTTGGCCACCCATGTTTCCGCATGGGACGAATACGCTCCGGTTTCCAAGGGCAAGATGGAAGTCGACCTGATGGCCTCCTACAACCTTTCCCCCAGCGCGGGCGGATTCTCGCCGTCCTTGCAGGTGAAGTACGGCTTCATGGAAGGTCTGGACGTGGAGCTTTCCGAAGCCCTGGCCACCGATCCCGAATTCGGAGCCGGGCAACCCAACCTGGCCGTCAAGTACGGCCACCCCTCCGGATTCGGCGGGTTCGTCGGCGTCGATCTGCCGGTGGCTTCCGAGAAGGTGTCCGCCGACCCCGCCACCGTCCTCTACGTGGCCGCCCAGTACCTCAAGACCTTCGACAAGGTTCTGCTGTCCGACTGGCTTCTGTACTCCCGTTCCCTGGAATCGGGTGCGGTTGGGGTGGTGGACCTCTACGTGAAGCCCCAGTACAATGTCAACGACAAGGTGGGGCCTTACCTCGGTCTGGATTTCAAAGCCGACGAGAAGTTCGATCTCTACACCATCACCGCCAAGCCTGGAATCAACTACGTGATCAATGGCACCTACAGCGCCGAGGCCAACGTGGGCATCGCCAAGACCAAGGATGTGGATGACATCGCCGTGGCCGCCTACCTGGGCTTCTACGGCGTGTTCTAGGGATTTCCGGGGATTTTCCCCGGAAGCAGGCTTCCGCAAGCTTGTGCGCTTCGTTTGCGGAAGTCTTGGCCCCGTCGCGCCGACAATGCGCGACGGGGCCTTTTCGCTTTGCGACGGGATCGCCGCGGTTATCTTTCCCGCCTTTCCTGGCGAGACCCACCCACCATTCCAACAAGGACAATCGACGATGTCGGTCAAGGTCAACGAGTACTTCGAAGGCAAGGTCAAATCCCTCTCCGTGGAGAATTCCGCGGGCAAGCAGACCGTGGGCGTGATGGTGGCCGGCGAATACGAGTTCGGCACGGGTTCGGCCGAGGAGATGACCCTGGTCTCGGGCAAGTGGGAGCTGCAAATTCCCGGCGTGGCCGGCGGATTCAAGTCCTATGCGGTTGGGCAGACCGCCAACATCCCGGCCAACAGCAAGTTCCAGCTGAAGATCCTGGAGACCAGCGCCTACCTCTGCCGGTTCGAGTGACTTCCATGCCGCAATCCTCCGCCGTGGAGCTCCTGGCCCCGGCGGGCGATCCGGAACGGATGCGGATCGCCTTCGCCTACGGGGCGGACGCGGTCTACGCCGGACAGGCGGCCTTCTCGCTGCGTGGACGCGAAAACGGGTTTTCCAACGCGCGGATCGTCGCGGACGCCGTGGAGGAGGCCCACCGCCTGGGCCGGAAGTTCTTCCTGGCCGCCAACGTGTTTCCCCACAACAACAAGGTGGAGGCCTTCCGCCGAGCCTTGACGGAAATTGTTGAAGCCGGTCCCGACGCGTTGATCATGGCCGATCCAGGCATGATCGGTTGGATGCGCAAGACATTCCCCGACGTGGCGGTGCACCTGTCCGTGCAGGCGCATGCCGTGAACTGGGCCACCTGCGGATTCTGGCACGACATGGGTGTCAGGCGGGTGATCCTGGCCCGCGAGCTTCTGTTGCGCGAGGTGCAGGAGATCCGCGAGCGCGTGCCGGCATTGGAGCTGGAGGTGTTCGTCCACGGCGCGGTGTGCATGGCCCAGAGCGGCCGCTGCATGATTTCCGACTGGATGGAGCACCGCGACGCCAACCAGGGGAACTGCAACAACGCCTGCCGCTTCCCCTACGAGCTGACGGCCTCCTCCCCCAAGCTCCCCGAGGGCGAGGCCATCCGGGTGACCGAAGACGAACACGGCACCTACCTGTTCAACGCGCGCGACCTGTGCGCGCTTCCGGTGCTGGATCAGGTGGTGGCCACCGGGGTCCATTCCCTGAAGATCGAAGGTCGCACGCGTTCTCCCTACTACGTCGCCCAAGTGGTGCGCGCCTACCGCCTGGCCTTGGACGCCATCGCCAAGGGGGAGCCGGTTCCCTCCGCGGCCCTGTCGGCCATCGCCGCCACCGACACGCGGGGGTGGACCAGCGGATTCCGGGTGGCCGGCGATCCGCTGGGCCAAATCCTGAACGCCGACCGCGAACACCCTCCCGGGGCCGTGGTGGTGGGGCAGATCCGCGACTGGAACGACGGCCGGGCCACCCTTTCGGTGCGCAACCGCATCGAAACGGGCATGCGTCTGGAGCTTCTTTCTCCGGAAGGAATCCAGGAAATATCGGCCTCGGGGCTGGAAAACCACCGGGGCGAGCGGGTGGATGCCTTGCACTGCGGCATGGAAGGCTGCAGGATCGACCTGGCAACGCCACCTCGTCCCTGGAGTTTCCTGGTGCGCGCCGCGGGAGGTTGAGGCACCCCGCAAGGGGATCGAGGCAACAGGGGGGCGAGTACCTTTCGAACCGAATCCTTCCGGTCCTCGACCGTTCCCGGTCTTCGACCTTCCATCGTGCGCTTGTCGATCCGATCGTCCGGGGAACAGCCTTCGCACATCCTCAACGGGAGTCCGTCCATGAAATCCAGCCTCAGAATCGCCACCCTGGCCCTCCTGATGTCCTTCACCGGCGTCCAGGCCCAGCAGATCGGGACCCTGGAGCCGGAGGCCAAGCAGGCGGTCTACGTCCATCCGTTGCAGATCCTGTCCATGGGAGGCGCCCTGTTCGTCCCCAAGTCCAGCCTCGTGTGGATCCAGCTGGATGCCGAGAGGTACATCGTGCCTGGTTGGTCGGCGGTGGCGGGATTCCAGAACCTGGCCGCGAGCTTCACCGACAACTCCGACAATTACGGGGAGTTCGGGATGTTCGATGCCGTCGTGGGCGCGCGGTGGTACCCCACCAAGCCGTTCAGCGGATTCTACGTGCAGTCGCAGTTGGACTACAACAGCATCACCATGCACACCGACAAGGAGAACGGCAAGGAAACGGGCGACCTCGAGGGCTCGCGATTCGGATTGGCGCTGGTGTCCGGTTACAACATCAAGGGAAGCCGTCTCACCTTCGATTGGAACGCCGGCCTGTGCGCCTTCGCATCGCCCACCTTCAAGGTGGATCGTCGCTACAACGACAACAGCGGAAGGCCACCCGTGTCGCTTTCCCTGGACGATGCCTTCAGCGAGCCGGCCGTGAGCAAGTACAAGTCGTACGCCAACATGGCCGTCGCCGGGTTCATGCCCACCATGAACTTGGCGGTCGGCGTCCAGTTCTGACCGTTCTCGCCCATCGGGCGGTTTACCTTTAGGGACTTCATCCCAGTCCGGAGAACCGCCCATTGATCTCGGCCAAAGAACAACTCGAAATCCTCCGTCGCGGCGTCATCGAGATGATCGACGAGAAGGACCTCCTGGCGAAGCTGGAAAAGAGCGTCGCCACCGGCAAGCCCCTGCGCGTGAAGATGGGCGTGGATCCCACCGCGCCGGACATCCACCTGGGTTTCACCGTGGGCATGCGCAAGCTGCGCCAGTTCCAGGACCTGGGTCACCAGGTGGTGCTGATCGTGGGCGACTACACCGCCACGGTGGGGGATCCCTCGGGCAAGTCCAAGACCCGCGCCCGGCTCACCCACGAGCAGGTTCTGAAGAACGCCGAATCCTACAAGGAGCAGTTCTTCCAGGTGGTGGACCGCGACAAGACGGAAGTCGTCTACAACGGCGAATGGTTCCGGACCCTGAGCTTCGACAAGGTCACCGAGCTGATGAGCCGCATCACCGTGGCGCAGATGCTGGAACGCCAGGACTTCCAGAACCGCCATGCCGCGGGCAATCCCATCTCCCTGCACGAATTCCTCTACCCCCTGATGCAGGGGCTGGACAGCGTGATGATCGAGGCCGACGTGGAGCTGGGTGGCACCGACCAGAAGTTCAACGTCCTGCGCGGACGCGAGCTCCAGCGCGACCAGGCCTTGTGCGAGGTTTTCGGGAAGCCCCACCAGGAGCCACAGGTGGGACTGTTCGTGCCCATCCTCCTGGGAACCTGCGGCCAGGAGAAGATGTCCAAGTCGCTGGGCAACTACGTGGGGATCACCGAGCCCCCGCAGGTGATGTACCACAAGATCTACTCCATTCCCGATCCCCAGGTCGCCGATTGGACCATCCTGTTGACCGACATGCCCATGGCCGAGATCGCCTCCCGCAAGGCGGCCCTGGAGTCGGACCCCGCCTCCATCAACGCCTGGAAGGCCTGGCTCGCCCACGAGATCGTCCGCCAGTACCACGGCTTGGACGCCGCCGACCAAGCCCGCGAGCGCGAGGCCGCGGTGCATCGCGGCGAGGAGTTGCCGGACGACACGATTTTTTTAGAAGCTCTCGATCCCTCTGTGATCAATTTTTTGAATGGTTCGGACAGTGTCGATAACAGTTTCGCCTATCTACTCCTGCTGATCGGGGCCTTCACCTCAAAGGGAGAGGCCAAAAAAATGATCCAGAATGGGGGGGTCTCACTCAACGGAACGAAAGTGCTCGATCCGGCTACAGAGGTCCGGAGGCTCATGGTTCGCGGGCAAAGACACATCTTGAAGGTGGGAAAGCGCAAGGTCTGGGCGATTGACCTTCCTTAGCGTTCCGTTCTTGATGAATGCTTGATTTCCGTTCGTCCTGAGGAGCCCATGGAATGGGCGTCTCGAAGGGCGAGGACAGTCGTGTATCGGAACGCTTCCCTAGCGCGCCGACAAAAGGAAGTTCTGGAAAGTGGGGCAGGGGGGGGGCAGGAACTCTCCAAGGCGAGTTTGCTGGAAAGCCGGAAGATCAGATCATACTCTGAAAACTCTTGCTGATCTCAAAATTCTCCGAGTATATTCGGAGGAATGAATTTTCGGGAAGGGTATGGCGACTATGTTCGTAGGTGGCAAGCAGCGCCACTGATCAAGGTGCTGGTGGGGATGCGCCGGACCGGGAAGAGCGTGATGCTGGCCCAGGTGGCAGACCTTTTGAAGACCCAGTTCCATCCGCCCGAGGCTGTGCATCGCTTCGACATGGAACTTCTGGCCAATGCCAGGTTTCGCGACGCGTTCGCTCTTCACGAGCATCTGCAAGGCTTGCCCAAAGGCGCGGTGTTGATCGACGAGGTGCAAGAGATCAGCGGTTGGGAGCGTTTGAGCGCGTCGCTTCTGGCCGAAGGGTGGGAAGTCTGGCTGACGGGGTCGAACGCCCGGATGTTGTCCTCCGACCTGGCCACCCACCTGACGGGCCGGTTCATCGAAATTCCCGTATGGCCCCTGGGATGGAAGGAGTTCGGTCAATTTCGCGGCACGACCCATCCCGAGGAATTCGATCGGTTCCTGCGTTGGGGAGGTTTACCGGGACTTCACCATCTGCCATGGGAGCCGGATCTTTCGGGGCAGTACCTCCAGACGGTCTACGAATCCATCTTGCTGCGCGACGTGGTCGCGAGGTTCGCTGTCCGGAACGTCCCCTTGCTGGAGCGGCTGTTCCAGTTCGTGGCAGATTCCGTCGGAAGCCCGCACAGCGCTTCGTCCATCGCGAAATTCCTGAAATCCCAGCGCTTGAGCCTGAGCGCCGATACGGTCGATTCCTACGTCGGGTATCTGGAGGCAGCGCACCTGGTCCATCGCGTGCCCCGTTGGGATGTGCGAGGCAAACGCCTCCTAGAGGTTTCCGAAAAGCTCTACCTGGGGGATACGGGCCTGTTCCAAGCCGTGCTGGGGCGATCCGGAGAGATCGGAGCGGTCCTTGAAAATCTCGTGTTCCTGGAGCTGCGTCGTCGCGGGTGCAGGGTCTCGGTGGGCAAGGTCGGGGAGCACGAGATCGACTTCGTAGCCGAAAAAAACGGTCAGACTTCCTACCTCCAGGTGGCTTGGATCCTGGCCGACGATAAGACCAAGGAGAGGGAAGTCCGGCCCTTGCTCGCCGTGGACGACCACCACCCCAAATGGGTGCTCACCTTGGATCCGCTGCCGGTGTCCTTTCCCGCCGGAATCCGTCACCTGGATGCGCGCCGGTTCCTGGGTGGGGAACAGGTGGAGGCGGGGGTGTTGGGGTGATGTGAGCTCATTGGGTGCGTTTAGACCACCCCGCAGCTTCGCCCTTCGAGGTGGCTCAGGACTGGCCCCTCGTCAGGCTCGGGTCAGGCTTTTCGCAAAAGCTCCGATCGTAATCGGAGAAATGCCCCTATCCCGCCAGGTTTGCTGTCGAGGCGGATGTGAGGCTGCGGTCACGACTGCTTCTTACGAGGTTGTATCGAAAAAATAAGAGATGTTCTGCCGGATTTTTCGATATGGCGAAATATATTGTTGCTAATGATTCGGCGTCCTGGGTATATCGAAAAAATTCATCGGTTCTTGGGTGCTCCGGTCATCAAAATCTTGACCGGGATGCGCCGAGTGGGAAAGAGCACCATCCTGACCCAGTTGGCAGGTTCGCTGCGCGAACGTGCCGTCCCCGAAGCGAATATCGTCTTGGTCAACATGGAGTTGTTCTCCAACGCTTCCCTGCGGGACCCGGCTCGCCTCCATCAACATATCCACGCCGCCTTGGCCGGGACGACGGGGCCCAGTTACATCCTGATCGACGAGGTCCAGGAAGTGCTCGAGTGGGAGAGGGTGGTCCAGTCCTTGTTGGCGGAGAACTTGGGAGACATCGTACTGACGGGGTCGAACGCCCACATGCTTTCCTCGGAGCTGGCAACCCTCCTGACCGGCCGGTATATCGAGATTCCCGTGGCCTCACTGAGTTTGTCGGAGTTCATCGAGATCCGCTCCGAGTCGGTGGCCGCCCCAGAACCGAGGCTTGGAATAAACAACCCCGCAGCAAGCTACGGGGAATGCGACCCGAAGAAATTCAACGAATACCTGCAGTTCGGCGGCCTTCCGGGGCTTCATCACCTTCCATTGCAGGAGGAATACGCGGTGCCGTATCTGAACGCGGTGCTGGATACCTTGCTGTTGCGGGACATCGTGCAGCGCCACCGCATCCGCGATGTGTCGGTCCTGGAGAAGATCCTGCTGTTTTGCATGGATTGCACGGGAAGTCTGGTCTCCATCAAGAGCATCGCCGACTACTTCAAGTCGCAGGGAATGCGTGTGGGGCTGGAGACCGTCGCGCAATATCTCTCCCACCTTTGCGAGGCGTCCATCCTGGTGCGTGTTCCACGATTCGACATCCAGGGTCGGCGACAGATGGAGTATCTCGACAAGTACTACCTCACCGACGTGGGTTTGCGCTATGGTCGGTTGGGATGGTCCACCAAGCGCCTGCCGGGAACCCTGGAAACGTTGGTTTTCCACGAATTGGTACGACGGGGCTGGAAGGTTTCGGTCGGTGCACTGGCCAAACGGGAAATCGACTTCGTTGCCCAACGGCACGACGAGAAGCTCTACGTCCAGGTGGCCACCTACCTCACCGAGGAATCCACCCTGGAGCGCGAGTTCGGCAACCTGGAGGCGATCCCGGACAATTTCCCCAAGTTGGTGCTTTCCCTGGATGATCTTCCGGTGGGGGGGCGCAACGGAGTGCGTTGGCAAAACGTGAGGGATTGGTTGATGTGACCCCCCCCGAAGCCGGAGGGCGGGAAACTCCCCCTGGACCTCCTGCACCCTTCGGTGGTATGATCTCGCACGATGGCCCAGATTGCCGAGCTCTGGAAGGAATGGAAGGTCGAGGGTTCTCGGCAGGCCAAGGACAAGCTCCTGGCCGAGTACGCGGGACTCTTGCGGCAGACCGCGCAGCGGCTGGCGGTGGGCCTGCCCAGCCATGTGGAACTGGGCGACCTGGTGGGGGCCGGTGTCATGGGTCTCATCCGCGCGGTGGAGACCTTCGATCCCGAGCGCGAGATCAAGTTCGAGACCTACGCCGTGCACAAGATCCGCGGGGCCATCCTGGACGATCTGCGCGCCCAGGACTGGGTGCCCCGGTCGGTGCGCCAGAAGGGGCGCAACCTGCAGAAGGCCTACGCCGAGCTGTCCTCGCAGCTGGGCCGCATGCCCTACGACGACGAGACCGCCCAGCACCTGGGCATGACCCTGGTGGAATTCGAGGACCTGCTCGCCGAGGTCGCTCCTCTCACGGTGCTCTCGCTGGACGAACAGGATGGCTTCGGCGACGACGCTCCCAAGCTCTCGGAAGTGATCGCCGATCCCCAGGCATCCAACGCCCTGGAGGAGATGCAGGAAGGCGAGGTCCGCGCGATCCTCCGCGAGGCCATCACGGGCCTTCCCGCCAAGGAACGCGCCGTGGTGGCGATGTACCACTTCGAGGAACTGAACTTCAAGGAGATCGGGAAGGTGCTGGGCGTGACCGAGTCGCGCGTGTGCCAGATCCACTCCAAGGCCATGGTGAAACTGCGATCCCGGGTGAAGCGGAAGGTCCGCAGATGACCGGCCCCACCCAGCGGCTGGCATTGAAGCTCAAGGGGCCGCTGGAGGAGGGTGACACCCCCCCGACCCGCGACCAGCGCGCCGAGCGGCTCCGCCGTTCGACGGAATCCGTCATCACATTGCCCACCCTGCCATCTTCCATCGAGCGCCTGCTGGAGATGGTGGGGCGTCCGGACACCTCGGCCAAGTCGCTGGCCTCGGTGATCTCCATGGACCAGGTGCTCACCGCGCGGCTTCTCCGCCTGGCCAATTCCAGCTACTACGGATTCTCCCAGAAGGTCTCCACGGTGAGCCTGGCGCTGGTGATGCTCGGCTTCGACGCGGCCAAGGACATCGCCCTGACCACCACCGTCATGCGTTCGTTCAAGGCCCATGGGAACGATCCCCGCTTCGATCTCTCCCGCTTCTGGTCGCACGCGGTTTCGGTGGCCTCGGCCAGCCGGTACCTGTCCCGCGTCCTGCGCATCGGTTCGCCGGGAGAGGCATTCACCGCGGGGATCCTCCACGACATCGGTCAGGTGGTGCTGCACGCCTACCACCCGGAGGCCTTCGGCAAGGTCCTCCAAAGGGTGCTCGAGGAGGGCGCGCCGCTTCTGGAAACGGAGCTTGAGGTATTGGGTGCCACCCATCCGCAGGTGGGCGGTTGGTTGTGCCGCCGCTGGAACCTTCCCGAGGCCATCTGCACCTCGGTGGAATTCCACCATGCTCCCTTGGAATGCAAGGGCGGAAGCGGCGGCCTGCCGGGAGTGGTGGCGTTGGCCGACCATTTCGACGGGATCTCCCCGGAGGGCGGCTGGTTGGGCGGCAACGGCCCGGACAAGCTCGAAGGCATCCTCGCGGCCCTGAGCCGCGATGGATTCGTGGTCGAGACGGGCGACGTCGAATCCCTCTGGAAGGAGGTCGGCCTGGAGATCGGACGTTCCAAGGAACTCCAGGACGCGTTCCGATGAGACTCCCGGAGCCGACGTTCGCCGAGCCGATCGGTTCGGGCCAGGAGGATCCGGGGTCGTCCCAGGACGCGGGAGCGGCGCAGGATGCCATCGTCCTGCAGCGCATGGTGGAGCGGGTGGGCGAGACCACCGAGCGTCGACCTCTCCTGGAGGCCTTCCTCCAGGTGTTGGGAAGGATCGTGCCCTGGAGCGCCTGCGAGGTGCGCATCCGCGAGAACCCCGCCGACACGCGTCTGTCCACGGTGGGGTACGCTTCGGGTGGCGACGAAACCTGGAGTCGCCGCGTGGGGGAGATCGAGGAGGAAGGTCTGGTGGCCTGGGCCATGGAGGGACGCCGACCGGTCCTGCTGCCGGACCTGGCCGATCCGTTGGCCCCCGGATGGATGCTGGTGCCGCTGGTGGCCCAGGATTCCCAGGCAGGTTGCGCCATCCTGGCGCTGTCTCCCAAGGGGGCCAGGCCCGCCGCCCGGCGCCTGGAACTGGTGCGCCTGCTGGCCGCGCAGGCGGCTCTCGCGCTGGACAACCTTTCCCACATCGAGGAGGTCCGCCACGGCTACGGCGAACTGCGCAGCCTCCACCAGGTGGCCTCGTCCCTGGGGCGCACGCTGGACCTGGACCGGCTGTTCCACACCGTGTGCGAGGCCCTGCGGGAACGCATGGACCCGAAAGTGGTGGCCCTGGGCGTGCTGGATTCCCGGGGGAGGCCCATGCGACTGCTGGTCCGCGGCGCCGATCCCGAGCGGTGCCGGGAACTGCTCCGCAGGGTGGCGGCGACCAACCTCACCCTGAAGTTCGAACGGGGGATGCGCTCCGGGCTGGACCTGTTGGAACTCGGGTGCGTCCGTGCGGTGGGGATTCCGCTGGTCCACGGCGAGAGCGGTGGCTTGGGCGCCCTCCTGGTGGGCGAGGGCGACGGGAACCTCCTGGAAGCCAACGACGCCATGGAGTGGCTGGAATCGATGTCCAATCTCCTGGCCTCGGCGGTGGACAACGCCCGGCTCTACGACGACCTCCTCCTGGCCAACCGGAAATTGTCCGATCTCCAGGGAAGCCTCGTGCGCACGGGGAGGCTCGCGGGGATCGGCCAGCTGGCCGGCGGCATCGCCCACGAGATCAACAATCCGCTCCAGGTGATCCTCGGCCGGATCCAGATCCTACAGTTCCGCTGCGAGGGCCAGCCGGACCTCCTGAAGGACTTCGCCAGGATCGAGCAGGAGACCATGCGCATCGCCCACATCGTGCGGGGCATGCAGGACTTCGCCCGCCAGGAGCCGGGAGGCGAGTTCGTGCAGGTGCGCCTGGAGGGGATCCTGGAGTCGGTGGTGGACTTCCTCTCCCACCGGTTCCGACGCCACGGCGTGGAAGTGGTGCGGTCGGGAGATTGGACGGTTTCCGTCATGGGGGACTCCGACCAGCTGCGGCACCTCCTCCTGGCCCTGTGCCTCAATTCGCTCCAGGTCATGCCCCAGGGAGGCGAGCTGCGCCTGGAGGTGGAACGCAAGGACGGGATGGCCGTGGTGGAGGTGGCCGACACCGGCCCCGGGATCGCTCCCGAGGACTTCGAGCGGCTCTTCGATCCGTTCTTCTCCAAGACCGACGGCACCGGACTGGGGTTGGCGATCGGCTATTCCATCGCCCAGCGCCACGGAGGCAGCCTCCACGCCGTGCCCGGCGTGGCCGTGGGCGCGCGCATGCGCTTGACGCTTCCCGTCATCCCTGGATGAAGCGATCGGCCCAGCCTCGGACGTCCTTGCCGTTGAGCACGTGGAAGGTGCGGAGCTTCTCGAGGGTGGCCGCCGGGAATCCCGATAGTTTCACGTGCACGAGCCGTTTCCCCGCCTCGTGCGCGATCCGTGTCAGGGCCAGGCCGGGTGGATCCCACGAGGCGAAGACCACCGCCTTCTCCTTGGAGTGGAGGCAGGCGCCGGCGACCAGGATTTCCAGGGGAGTACGGGCTTCCAGGGGAGGAGGGCGCATGGAGAAGACGTCCGGCACAGCCCGCGGGGGGAACACCAGCGCGAGGCCTCCGTAGCGGCAGCGCAGGATGCCGGGACCGATCGGATCCGCGACGGGATCGGTGGCGTAGAACAGGAGGGTGGATTCGCCCGCGTGTTCGGCGTACCAGGTGCCCTGGTGGGGGTAGCGCGACGATGGCCCGTCGTCGAAGGCGATCACCACCGTGTCCAGCCGCAGCGACCGGGGCGGGAGTTCGCGCACCCAGATCTCGCCCTTCCAGAAGTGGCGGATGGTTTCGCGCAGGTCCAGACCGTCCAGCAGGCTGGATTCGAACGGCCGCGAGAGGGCCTGGGCCGACGGCGACGACGACCTCGCCCGTTCGCGCAGCTCGCGGTTGAAGCCCTCGATGGCCACGTCCTCGGGAAGATGCGAGCACAGCGAGGTCGGCTTCCATTCGCGGATCCAGCGCTGGGCCTCCTCGGGAGGCGGATCCCTGCGCAGATGGATGGTGGTCCATTCCCGCGGGACCGGATGCAGCCGATGCGACCAGGGAAGCACGGGGCCGCCGTCCAGACGGGAATTGGCAGGACCCAGCTTCAGCAGGGGGGCTTCCGCCAGATGTCCGTGGTGGCGGGCGGCTTCCAGCACCGCGGCGGCGAAGGAATCCCCCGAACAGCCCTTGGCGGCCTGGACAAGATCCCACAGGGTGGGCTGGTGGTGTCCCGAAAAGCGGGCCAGCCGATGGGCGAAGCGGTCGGCGGAGCGGAGCTCGTGCACCGGAAGGAACCGGGCGCGACGCCGATCGAGGTGCCGCGTGCGCGCCTGGCCCAGCACGCGCAGGGTCCAGGCGCGGTGCGGAGGCAGCTCGCCGAACGGGTCGTGGCGGATCCGTTCCACCTCCTGGGCCACGTAGGGCCATTCCTCCAGGCAGAAGGCGAGATGGCGGGGATCGACGCACACCGTTTCCAGTTCGGTGATCGGGTGTTCGTGCTCCTCGGGCGGCGGGAGAGATTCGGAGGCCAGCGCCCGCAGCAATCCCGGCACCAGGGACATGCGGCACACCAGGAGCACCTTGCCCGGGATGGATCGCACGCGAGCGGCCATCCGCGCGGCGCGATCGGAGGAATCCTCGTCCAGGAGGGATGCCAGGAAGGGCAACGCCACTCCCAGGTATTCGGCGGCCCCCAGGCTTTCCACGACGGCGGGGTCCGGAAGGGCGGGGTCGTCGCGTTGGTCGGTGGGGGAGGCGTCGTCCACCCAATGGAGCGGGATCCTCTCCTGCAGGGCGGCGCGGCAGGCCACGGTGGCCGCGTCGCAGGGGTCGGCGGGGAGCAGCCAGCGGCGATCGGCCTGCATCCAGGTGGCCGCGCGGATCCGCGGCAGGGCCAGCACCACCTCCAGAAACTCGTCGCGCACCTGGGGAGGCAGGTCCAGCGCCACCGCGTCCCAGCGTCCGCCCAGCACGGTCCTGCGCGCGGCCTCGGCGAAGGGCAGCGATCCGTGCACCACGGGAACCAGGCCCAGCCCCGGATGGAGGCCGTCCAGGTCCACCACGTCCGGCGGCTGGGCGAGGTTCCCGCGCGGTTCCATCAGCCGCGCAGGTCGTCTTCGTCGGGATCGAAGAAGTATTCGTCGGAATCCGTCCGTGCCGGCCCCGGGCGCGACCGTCGCAGCGACCTCAGGTCCAACGCCTCGGGCCCCAGCACCCTGCGGACGGCCTCGGGGAACGATTCCATGGCGCTGGTGCCGTCGGACGATCCCAACCGGGTGGCCAGCCGCACCAGGTTGATGCCGTCCCGGACGGAAAACGGCAAGTCCAGGTCGTGGGCGTCCTGCAGGTAGGCCACGCACATCGCCCTGAGTTCCGCCTCCGCCCGGGGAGCGTGGTGGGCCAGGATCCGTTCCTCCTCCAGGGCTCCGGGGAACCCGATCTCGATGCGCGGCTGCAACCGCGAGACCACGTAGTCGGGAAGGTCGAAGGTGGATCCGTCCTCGTTCATGGTCACGCAGATGCGGAATCCCGGGTGGGCCTGCACCCGCACGCCCGCGGTGACCGAATCCACGCATCGCCGGTGGTCCAACAGCGCGGCCAGCGACGCCCAGGCCTTCTCGCTCATGCGGTTGCCCTCGTCCAGGACGCACACGCCGCCTTCCACCACCGCCGAGAGCAACGGCGAGGCGCGGTACAGGATCTTGCCCGCGTCGCCCAGGACGGGGGTGATCACCAGGTCTTCCGGGCGGGTGTCCGAGGTGCACTGTTGCACCCAGCAGGACTGGCCGCGCACGCGGGCGCCGGCCATCGCCAGGGTGGTCTTGCCCACGCCGGGCACGCCCGTGATCCTGGGGGACAGGGGCGGGTCGGATTCGTCCACCCCGTCCATCCAGCAGGCCAGGAGCTGCCGCAGGGGTTCCGACTGCCCGATCCATTCGGGCAATCGGGGTTCGGCGCCCAGCAGTTCCACCGAGACGCCGTCGATCAGGATGGTCTTCATGCCGGGTAAGGTAGCATGAACGACCGTCCGGGGACGGTCAGATCCCGGAGCGGACCACCGACAGGATCCGCTCCACCTGCTCATGGAAGGTCAGGTGCGAGGTGTCCACCACGATGGCGTCGCCGGCCCTCCGCAGCGGGCCCACGGCACGGGTGGAATCGAGGCGGTCCCGTTCCACGAGGTTGGCCAGGACCTCGTCGAAGTCGGCGACCACGCCCATGGAGGACAATTCCGCGACCCGGCGCTTGGCCCGCACGCGGGGGTCGCAGTCCACGTAGAACTTGAACTTCGCGTCGGGAAACACCACCGTCCCCACGTCGCGGCCGTCCAGCGCGCAGGACCGACCCTGCGCGTAGCGGCGCTGGCGATCCACCAGCACCTCGCGCACCGAGGCGTGGGCGCAGTCGGTGGACACGCGGGCGCTGATCTCGGGAGTGCGGATCTCCTTGGAGACGTCCTCTCCGTCCAGCAGCACCTGTCCGGGCTGGGGAAAGAGCAGATCCAGGGTGCGGGCCAGTTCCCCCAGCCCGACGGCGTCGGAGGCGGCGATGCCCGCGCGCGAGGCCTTCAGGGAGAGGGCGCGGTACATCGCGCCGGTGTCCAGGTAGTCGATCCCCAGGCGGCGGGCGATCTCCTTGGCGGTCGACGATTTTCCGGTTCCGGAGGGGCCGTCGATGGCCACCACATAGCATTGTCGAGTCATAGGCGTCCGGGAAAATACATCCGCGGTCGGTCGGGGGGCGGCGCACGCATGGTGGCGGCAGGTTCTAGCTTTGGGTCCGTGAAGACGGATCCCTACGGAAGGCCGCCGCGCACCTGGCGCACCCACCGCCGCGAACTGTACGTCCTGGCCAAGTCCCACGCGACCGCCTGGATCCAGTTGGGTGACACCGGAGCGTTCTCGCAGGCGGCGGCGATCAGCTACTACACCATCCTTTCCATCTTCCCGTTCCTGCTGTTCCTGGTGGTGGTCTCCACGCGCCTCCTGGAGGATCCCGAACTCTCGGTCTCGGCCATCCGCCTGCTGGGCTCGTACATGCCCAACGGAAGGCAGTTCCTGATGGACACCCTCCCGGTTTTGCAGAAATTGTCGGGAACCCTGGGGGTGGTGTCGGTGGCGGGCCTGGCCTGGTCGTCCATGGGACTCTTCGCGGCCCTGCGCACGGGATTGGACCAGGTGGCCGGCGAACGGACTCCGCCCTCGTCCCTCCTGCACCGCTGGGCGAGCTTCATCGCGGTGATGGCGAGCTCCATCGGGCTTCTGGTGTGCCTGGCCCTGGCCACCCTCCTGTCGTTCGTGGCGCGATTGTCCGTGCAATTCCTCGCGGTGGGGATGGAACAGCTGGGGCAGCAGTCCGGGGAGCTCTCCGCGCTACTCATGCGCCCGGCGGGCCTGGCTTTGCAATCCGGCACCCTGGCCCTTTCACAGCTGATCACCTGGGTGGGGATCCTGGCGCTGCTGAACAACCTTCCCCGCACCCGGCCGGGGATCCACAACAGCATGGTGCCCGCGCTGTGGGTGACCCTGGCGCTGGACCAGCTCAAGGGGTGGTTCCTGGTTTTCGTCGGAACCAACGACGACTTCACGGTGGTGCACGGGCCTCTCGCGGCGGCCATCGCCTTCATGCTGTGGGCGTACCTGTCCGCCCTGGTGTTCCTCTACGGCGGCGCGTGGGCGACCCATCTGCGCAAGGAGCGCATGCGCGAAGCCCGCATCCGCCAGATCCCGGAAAGACCCTAGGCCGGCGGGTTCCCCAGCACCTCGCGCACCGCGCGGGCCAGGGGTTCGATGGGCGTGCGGGCGGCGAACTCGTCGGCGTCCAGCCAGGCGAAGTCCTCGTGCTCGTCGGAGAGCACGACCTCGCCGTGCAGGTGGTCGGCCAGGTAGTAGACGATCACCATGGGGATTCCCGCACGCGTGGCCTGGTGGGCGGAAAGGGGGCGGGGATCGATCCGCACGGAAAGCCCGCATTCCTCGCGGATCTCGCGCTCCACCGCCTCCAGGCGGGCGAATCGCCCCTGGAGGCGTCCGGAAAGGGCCTCCCAGATCCCCGGAGAGGCGTCCTTGGTCCGCGACCGCAGCATGGACAGGATCCGTCCGTCGCGGCGCACCAGGGCGCACACCGCGGCCACGAACAGGGGCTCAGCGGACATGGAGGTCGTCGCGGCCGGTCTTGGACGAAGCGTCGTATCCCTGGTCCTGGCGGCGGTGGTTCACCTCGTTCTTGAGCACGTACAGGCGGTGCACCTCGGCCGCGTCCATCCCGGAAGCCAGCGAGAGCGAGATCCAGAAGTGGAGCATGTCCACGATCTCCACGCGGATGGCGTCCATGTCCAGGTTCTCCTTGGACCACCATTTCCAGGGGATCTCGTCGGAGAGTTCCCGTCCTTCCTCCAGGAGGGCCTTCAGGTAGCCCGCGATCCACCGGGCCGTGTCCGAGGGAGGGGTCGCCTCGCCGGAGCGGGCCTTGGCGAAGAGGTCGGCCATCGACAGGATCCGTCCATCTTCGCCGCGGATGGACCGCTTCTCGAAGACCGCGTCGTTGAGCGCCGCCTGGCGGGAGAACAGGTCTTCCAGGAGGTCCATCAGGAATCCTTCCTCGCCGCTTCCAGCTTGGCCTGGATGCGCTCCTCGGCCTGGCGCCGGTCGGCTTCGCCCGACCAGTCCACGCGAAGGAAACCGGCCAGGTTGGGAACGTGGGGAAGCACCGCGCGGGCCATGCGGTGGGCGACGTCCCGGTAGCTCTGGTGCCCCGAGGGGCCGGAGCGGAGTTCCACCAGGTAGGCCCATTGGCGCAGGTCCATGGCCGCCGTCCAGGCGGTGTGGTGGCCCAGGGCGGTGAGGTATTCCGCGTCGTGGGGCCGTTCGCGGGCCACCCGCGCGTGGAATTCCGTGGCGCGGTCCATGGTGCGCCGGTAGTGGTCCAGTTCCCAGGTCAGGGAGGGCAGGAGGAGCTCTTCGGGGACGGAATATCCGAGTTCCGTGGCCGGACGGGCTCGCAGCTGCAGGCCCACGCGGTGGCGCTGCAGATCGCGCCAGGCGCCGAAGTCCAGCACGAGGTCGAAGCCGATCTGGCCCACCGCGAATTCCCTGGGCCATTCGTCGTGGGGGCCGCGGCCCTCCAGGGCAGCGCGGGCGATGTCGGCCAGGTTGGAGGGGCCGATGCCCCGCAGGCGCTCGCGGATCGCGGCGGTGGGAAGACCCAGTCGTTCGGTCGCGCAAAGCGCCGACGACAGGGCCAGAAGCTCGATGTCCGGACTGATCCAGGAAAGCTCCACGACGGGTTCCTTCGCTTCCGCGGGGCGCTCCCAGCGAAGGTTCGCGGCCAACTCCGCCAGCGGCCCTTGGGTCCGTTCCAGATAGGGATTGGGCTGCACGTGCTTGAGCAGGCCCGGATTGATCCGCTGGGCCTCGTCGCGCATGCGCTGGGCCAGTGCGCGGATCTCCTCGTGGGGAGAGGCCAGGAGGGCCGCGATGTGGCGTTCCGTCTCCCGCGAGGGCATGGTGGCGCCCAGCGAGGTGCGCACCGAGCAGGGGAGCAGGTAGCGGGCGACGTCGAAGGCCTTGGCGTGGGCGGTGCGCATCCAGGCCGCTTCGGTCTTGAAGTCGCGTCGGGAAAGGACCGCCTCGAAATGGACCTTCATCCGGTCCAGGAGCTCGCGGTAGGCCACCATCATCTGCCGCGACTGCCAGCGGGATTCCTCGCCGTAGGCGGAGGCAATGAGGCTTGGTGGGAACACCAGATCGTCCGCCGAGAAATCCAGGTAGCGCGTGGACTTCTCCTGGAACGCGCCCAGCTGGCTGTGTTCCAGGAGCTTGGCCGCGCGCTGGCTCACGTTCTCCAGGGCGAAACGGTCGACCGAGCTGTCCTTGAGGCTGTTGTGTCCGTATTCCACGGCCCACTTGGACATGAAGTCGGAGGCCTTGCGCATGGCGCCGTCAAGCTGGGGCAGGCGCGAGCGGGCGACCGCGTCGGCGAGTTCCTCGATGGTGGGGGCGTCCTCGTCCTTTTCGGAGATCTCCTCGAACACCTTCAGGAACCGGTCCCGCATGGACATCTGCGAGCGGCTGTAGCCGCCTTCCAGGAAGGCCCACAGCGCCATGGGCATGGCGTCGGTGGCGCAGTAGACGTCGGAGTCGGTGTTGGTGAAGAAATGCCGGAGGAACACTTCCTGGCTGGTCGTGTAGTTCATTTGGCTTCCCGGTAGCGGCTCTGCCAGACGGCGTCTTCCAGCCGCAGGCGTGCTTGTCCGGCCCAATAGGAGCCGGGATGGTGTTCCAGGAGGTTCTTCCAGGCCGTCTGGGCTTCGGCGCGCTTGCCCTGGCTGGCCAGCGTGGTCCCGACCTGGTAGAGGGCCCACGGGGTTTCCGCCGAGTTCGGCCAGGTCTTGGCGATCTCCTCGTACAGGGCCTGGGCGGCGGCGGCCTTGCCCGTCTGCCATTGGAGGTCGGCCAGCGACACCGCCACCTGCAGGCAGGCGCCGGACTTGTCGCAGGTCTTCTTGGCCTCGGCGAGGGCGGTGGAGGCCTGTTCGGGCTGGGCGGCCTTCTTGGCCCCCCGGAAGAGCCTCAGGGCCAGCGAACGCCTGGAGCGCGCGTCGGTCTCGGCGTCGAACGCGAGCTTCAGGGCGGCCACCGATTCCTTGTGCTTGCCGGAGAGGCGGAGCGCTTCGCCCAGCGCGGACTGGCGGGCGGATTCCGTCCACAGCGCCCCCTTCGGCGCGAGCGGGAGAGGGCCAAGGCGCATCGCGGCGGAGTCGGCCTTGCCCACCCGCAGCAGACAGATTCCTTCCACGAACTTCGCGTAGTCGGACAACGCGTGGGTGGGATGGTCGGCCAGAAATCCCCGCAACTGCCCGATGGCGTTGGCGGGCAGACCCATCGCGTTGTACACCAGGCCGCCGGCCAGGCCCACGAGCTCGGCCGAGGGCGAGGACGATTCCTTGAGCTTGAGCTGCTCCAGGGTGGACAGCGCCAGGTCGTTCTGCTTCTGGGAGGACTGCTTGGCCGCTTCCTCCAGCATCTTGCCCACCTCCGAACCGTCGCCCTTGGGGAAGGGAAGATCCGGGGGGTACCAGGTGAAGGGAGCACGCAGGCTGTCGGCGATGGCGGGAGGGGCGGCCTCCGGACGAACGATCGCGGATGGCTTGCCGGCCTTGGCCGTGTCCGCGGGCTTGGGGGCTTCCTTTTTGGGCTCCTCCAATCGCGCCTTGGCCTCGACGGCGAATTCGCCCTTGGGCGAGATGTCCAGGGACTTCTTGAAGGCCTCCTTGGCCTCCTTGGGCTTCTTGCGGGCTTCCAGCGTCCGGCCCAGCCAGTACCAGGCGTTGCCGGAAAGGGTCTTGTCCGAGGTGGCCTTCTTCAGGTTGAACTCGGCCATGTCGAACTTCTTCTCCTCCAGGCGCATCAGGCCGCCGTAGTAGTAGGCCTCGGGAGAAGGGGACTTCTTGATGATCCCGCGCAAAAGCTCCAGCGCCTTGTCGCGTTCCCCCTTCTTCCAGGTCTCCACCACCTTCCTGAGGTCGGCGGGATCCGAGGCCGAGGCCTGGACGGATTTCGGCGCCGACGAGGGCGGCGCCTTGGCCTCCGTCGCGGGAGCCTTGGCGGAGGCCTTGGAAGTGTCCACCACGGCGGTCTGCTTGGGGGCCTGTCCCAGGGACTGGAGGATGGCCTCGGCATGCGATTCCGCTTCCAGCTGCTCGGCGCCTTGTGCGAGCTGGGCCACGCGTCGCCATTCCACCAGGGCACGGGGCGCGTTGCCGGACTTCTCCACCGCCGCGGCAAGTGCCTTCTGGGCGGCGATGTCGGAGGGGGAGAGGCGGACCGCGCGGGCGTAGTCGCCGATGGCGCCGGGAACCTGACCCGCGGCCATGCGGGTGTTGCCCAGTTCCAGCCACACGGAGGCGTTGGTGGGCGAGGATTCCAGGACCTTCTGGTATTCGGCGATCGCCGAAAGATGCTGTCCGGCCGTCGCGAGCGAACGCGCGGTCTCCAGCTGGGAAGGATCGGCGAAAAACAGGCCGGTGGCCAGGAGTGTCGCGGCGATCATTGTGCGTCGTTCTCCTTCAGGATCGCGCCTTCCATGTCGGCGCCTTCGGTTTCGGCGCTGGCGAGGTCGACTCCCGTCAGTCGCGCGCCGCGCAGGTTGGCGCGGCGCAGATCCGCGTCCTTCAGGACCGCCTCGGTGAGGTCCGCCCCCTCCAGGCAGGCGCCCTTGAGGTTCGCGCGGGTCAGGTCGGCCCGCTCCAGCCAGGCATCCTGCAGGTGCGCGTCCTCCAGGTCGGCGTCGGTGAGAACGGAATCCGTCAAGCGGGCTCCGCGCATGCGGGCCGCGGAGAGGAGGGATCCCTCGAACCGCGTCCCCTCGAGGTTGGCGCGGCGCAGGTCGATGTCCTGGAGCATCGCCCGCGACAGGTCCTCGCCGGCGAGGTCCGCCGACTGCATGCTCCGGCCCTCCAGGGCGGCATCCTCCAGCGCCGGAACCAGATCGTCGTGCGACTGCAGCAGGATTTTGGAGAGTTCGTGGCCGTGCACCACCGTCTTCCAGTGTCGGGTATGGCGTCGGGGCAGACCCGCGGCGTGGTTGAGCTCGGCGGGAGTGAGATCGGTCTCCTCCACTTCCACTCCCGTGAAATCGGATCCGCCCAGCACGGCGCCCTCGAATTTCGCGTGGCGCAGGAGCGCCCCCTGGAACTCGGCGAGCATCAGGTTCGCCTCGCGCAGGTCCGTGGAGATCAGCCTCGCGTCGATCAGGTCGGCGTCCATCATGCGGGCGTTGCGGAAGTCGGTTTCCAGGCAGTCGGCGCGGTTCAGGCTGGCCTCGGAGAGGTCGGCATTGTTGAACTTGGCCCGGATGAGCACGGTGTCCTCCAGGTTGGCCCCGGAAAGGTTGGCTCCGGAAAGGTCCGCTTCCGAAAGATCGGCCCCCTCCAGGTTGGCCTTCTGGAGGTTCGCGCCGCGCAGATCCGCGTGCTTGAGATCGGCTCCGGAGAGATCGGCGTGCTTGAGGTTCGCGCCCGAGAGCACCGCATGGTCCAGCTCCGCGTCCTCCAGGTCGGCGCCGCGCAGGTTCGCGTCGGACAGATCCGCGCGCTTGAGATTGGAACACTCCAGGTTGGCCTTGCGGAGGTTCACGCCCTTCAGGGGTGCCTTTTCCAGGTGGGCTTCGCGCAGGGCTTCTCCGCGTGCGACCAGGTCTTCCAGGACCTTCACGAGTTCGGTGGCTTCGCGAGGAAGATCGACGGGCCCTTGCGAGCCCGCGGTCCCGGCGGCCAGATGCCATGATGTCACGATTCCTCCCGGAAACGATGATGATGCCGTTGGACGGCTGTCTGGAAAGATTACTTCAACGGGATGCCGAGTGTCCGGAGGCGATCGGAAGGTCACAATCTCCGCAAGGACTCCGCCACCTGCCGGGAGGTGTCGCCTTCGATGCCGGGGCACTCCGCCAGGGCCTTGTCCAGTGCCGCGCGGGCCCTGGCCGGATCGGCTCCCAGCGCTTGCAGCGCCAGCAGGGCCTCGTTCCCCTGGACCGTCGTGGGCATGCCCGCCGGAAGGCTGGAGGATCTGGGGCCGGGCTTGAGTCCGGCCACCTTCCCCTTGGCGATCGCATCGCGAAGGTGCGCCACCAGGACCTCGGCGGTCTTCTTGCCCAGGCCGGGAAGCTGGGTGAGACGGGCCACGTCCCCCCGCACGATGGCCGCCGCCAGTTCCCCGGGATCGATCTCGCCCAGCAGCTTGAGCGCCACCTTGGGACCGATCCCGGAAACGGACGTCAGGGAAAGGAACATCTGCTTCTGGACGTCGGTGGCGAATCCAACCAGCTGCAGGGCATCCTCGCGCACCAGAAGGTGGGTGTGCAACTGGATCTCCGCTCCCAGTCTGGTACCGGCGCTGGCGGCCACGCTCGAGGGCACGTCCACCCCCAGGCCCATCGGGCCCACATCCACCACCACCCTGCCCGGCTGGACGGCCAGGATCTTGCCTCGGACGAATTCGATCATGGAGGCCAATGTAGGTAGAGGCGGGGCCGCCAGCCCTTCCAGGCCCGGGATCCGTGGGGGAGACGTCGCGAAGTATGTTTCCACGCCTGTTATGGAATCCATCGACCCAGCCTTGACCGAACTTCGCGACCGCATCCAGCGCCTGGACCAACTCATTTCCCAGCGCGAGGATGGCAACCGGGGGCTGGGCCTGCGCCTGGCCCTGGGGTTGGCCCTGGAGCTGCGCCAGGGCATGGCGCCCGGCACGGAAACCTCCGCGCTGGTGTCCGATTGGCTCCGGACCTATGGCCCCGAGACGGTCGACGACGCCGTCGCCCAGGCGCGGGCCCTGGTGAAGGATCCCGCGGGAATGGCCCGCGAGCTGTCGCGGCGCATGGACGAAGCCAAGGGCGGGGCCGACCGTGCTTGAAGTGGTGGTGGACATCGGGACCAACTCCGCGCTCCTTCTGGCCGCCAGCAAGGAAGAGGGAACCTGGCAGGCCCGGCTGCAGCGCGAATCCATCTGCCGTCTGGGCAAGGACTGGGAGCCGGGATCGCCCATGAACCCCGAGGCCCTCTCGCGGCTCGAAGAAAGCCTGGTGGGTTTTCGCCGCGACATCGCTCTGGTGGGTGGGAGACTGCGCGCCGTGGGCATGACCGAGGTCGTCCGCAAGGCATCCAACCCGCAGGACGCGATCGATGTGGTGAAGAAGGTGCTGGGGATGGAGCCCCGGGTGCTCTCCGGCGAGGAGGAAGGACGGATCGTGCGCAAGGCGGTCGCCTCGCGCTACCCCCAGGCCAAGAAACTGGTGGTGGTGGACCTGGGCGGCGGCAGCATGGAGATCGACAACGGCAAGCGCGTGGTGAGCATGCCTCTGGGCGCGGTGCGGCTCTTCGAGGCGTTTCGCGAGAAGACCCGCGAAGCCCTGCTCAAGCACGTGAAGCTGGTGTTCCGCGAGGCCGAGGTCAAGCGCCCCACCTACGCCGGATGCACCCTGGTGGCCGTGGGCGGCACCGCCACCACGCTGGTGGCCCTGGAACAGGAACTTTCCGTGTACGACGGTCGCAAGGTGGAGGGCCACCCCCTCACCACGGACCTGGTGGACAAGTGGCTGGCCACCCTGGACAAGCTCCCCGTGCATCTGCGTGCGCGTCTGCCGGGGCTTTCGGCGGGACGCGCCGAGATCCTCCCGGCGGGACTGGCCGCTCTGGGGTTCGCGCTGGAACACCTCAAGCCGGAAACCGCGGTGGTGTCGGATCTTGGTGTGCGCTGGGGCCTGCTTCTGGAAGCGATGGGGGAACTGCCTTGAGGATCAACCGATTCCTGGCCTCCTGCGGACTGGGTTCCCGACGTTCGGTGGAGGAACTGATCCGCAAGGGTCGCGTGACGGTGGACGGAGAGGTGGTCCGCGACCTGGGGTTCCAGGTGGAGGACTCCATGCGCGTGGAAGCCGACGGCAACCTGGCGGAGCCGCCGCGCGAGGGACGCGTGGTGCTGTTCAACAAACCGCGCAACGTGATGACCACCCGCGACGACCCCCAGGGACGCCGCACCATCTACGACCTCCTGCCGGAATCCTTCAAGCGCCTAGTGTACGCCGGACGCCTGGACTTCCCTTCCCGGGGGCTTCTGGTGCTCACCGACGACGGCGAACTCCTGCACCGGCTCACCCATCCCCGCTGGGACCATCCCAAGACCTACGTGGTGGAGCTGGACGCGCCGCTCTCGGAAAACGATCTGCAACGCATCCGGCAAGGAGGCATCGCGCTCCCCGGCGAGGATCCCCTCAAGCCCGCCGAGGCCGTCGCCCGTGGACGGATCGTGACCCTGGTGTTGCGCGAGGGGCGGTACCGGCAGATCCGCCGCATGATGGAGGTCCTGGGGCGGGATGTGCTGGACTTGTGCCGGGTGGCAGTGGGAGAATGGACTCTCGGAGACCTGGAGGACGGCCAGTGGCGAGAGTTGTCGGACAGCGAGATCGATCCCATGCGGCAAAGGTTGTCGCTGCCCTTGCGCTGTCCGCCGCCGGCGCGGCCTGGTGCGGCTGGGCCACGCCCTTCGTCCCCGACCCCGAAATCGACCCGCCCGGGTCGCTCCGCGCGGGACTGATCGGCAACAATTTCCAGATCGATCCTCCGCAGGATTCGTCCCGGGTACGGCACCCCTACGCGGCGCGCATGGAAATGGCGGTCAATTCCCGTCTTGCCGTGGAGGCTTCCATCTCCGACGGGATCTCCCTGGGCATGCGCGCGGGGATCCTGGACGAACGCGACGAACCGGTGGGGCTCTCCATCGGATTCGACGACCTGTTGTTTCCCCAGGAAGGCTTCCTGTTCGGGCGGCCTTTGCCGGAACATGGCCTGGCTTCCGGGAGGGCCTGGGCGGCGGTGGCGAAAACCAAGTACCACCTGCGCGGGCGGGCGGCCCTTTCGGCGCGGACGGGTGGATCCGATCTGGACGTGGTCCCGCATCTGGCCGTGGAGACGGCCACCCGGTTTCCGGTCTCGTTGGGCTGGGAGGCCTGGTACGAGCTCGACGACGTCCGCCAGAGCATCGGGCTGTCCTTCCATTGGGATCCCTTGCGCGTGTCCATGGGGCTCAGCGAATTGCAGGCGTGGGTGTTCCAGGACAACGAATTCGCCTGGACCAACACTCCGCCCAAAGGCGTGGTCACAGGCGTGTCCAACCCTGGTTGGTGGATCGCCGTCCACTGGGATCTCCCTCCGCTGGCCCATCGCGAGGCCATTCCTCTGCAGGTCCACTGCCCGGCCTCCACCCTCGATGAAAAGGCCCTCCAGCCTGTGACCGACGTCGTCCAGATGCGGTTGTTGCAGGCGGATGTCGCCGAATTGGCCGTGAGATCGGCGGTGGACACCGGCGTGGACCCGCTGACCATGTCCATCCTCCGCCAGCGGATCCTGTCTGGAGGAGAGGCTTCCCGCAAGGGACTGTGGCGCATCGGACTGGACCCCACCAAAGCCTCCGGCGAGCGTCTCCAGGCGGTGCTCACCTTGAGTGTGCAACCCCAGGTCGCGGATACCGCGGGCCTCGCCGAGCTGACCATCGATCCGGATCCCGTCCTACGTCGGGAGGCGGCCCTCGCCTTCGCGCGACTTCCCGCCGAGCACGGCCAGGGACCGTTGCGCGCCCTGGCCTTGGATCCGGACGAATCGGTGCGTGTCCTGGCCAAGACCTTGCTTGGGACGGCGAGGTAGACACCGGAAGACTCGCGACCTACGTTGTGCGTTCCGGGTCCGGTTCGGGCGCCCGTAGCTCAGTTGGATAGAGCAACGGATTTCTAATCCGTCGGTCGTGGGTTCGAGCCCCGCCGGGCGTGTCTTGAACTCGTCGGACCCATCGTGTTAGCCCAGAGGAAGAACATGAAGATCGTACTCGTCTGCGACGACTCGTCCATCTCCGATCATTTCCGCCAGGCCGTCGGCGGCCAGGGTCACCAAGTGGCTGCCCTGCGTGGCGACTACCCCCTGGAGAACAGCGGGTTGCCGGAGTGCGACGCGGTGGTCGTGGAAGAAAAGACCTGGACCCGCCACGTGAGCCTGTACCGCTACTTCGAGGTGCTCCCCGAATTCAACGGTGTGGCCTTCGGTGTGATCGGTCGCCGCAAGCCCGTGCGCATCAAGCTGCGCCGCCGTAGCGCCGATGCTTGGCTGTCCACGGGCTTCTCGCCCGCCGAGGCGCTGGAAGCCGTGGCCGCGCTGGGACGCGCCGCCGCGGGCTGATCCGGATTCCACCACCGCCCCCTCACGGGGCGGTGGTATCGACGTTCCGACCCTACAAATCCATGGCCTTGGACCACTGCGGCGCGGGGCTTTCGTGCAGGCAGTGGTGCAACACCGCTTCCCATTCGTCGCGTCGCGCCGATTCCCGCAGCGCCATGATCGCGCCGTTTTCCGTCGAGGGCGCGTTCTGTTCCGCGAGGATCTCGATCACCCAGGTTTCGGGGATGCAGTCGGAGATCATCTTCGCCAGGTCGCTGTCGCACCCGGGAGTGCTGCGATCCACCAGCACCATGGCGGGAGGGTCGCCTTCGCGCACGGGAAGGGCCAGGGACTCCCGGGCAAGACTCGGGGAGTCGCACAGGTACACCACGTTCTCCAGATCGGAGCCGGATCGCTCGATCCAATCGAGGATCCACCGGGACCATTTGGCGGAATGGTCGGGGTTGGCGCTGATGAGGAAAATTCCACCGGTCATGTGATTCTCAAGATAAACTCACGAACCGCCTGTACCAGGTCCGGCCCCGGAAGGCACCCCTCGTCCAGGATGCGCCGGTCGGCTTCCCGGATGGCCGCTCCCAGAAGCGGCCCCTTGGGAATCCCGGCCTGCTGGAATTCCACGCCCAACGCCGGAGGCGTCCTGGGGATGGACGCGTGGAGTCGATCGATGCCTTCCAAGGGGGGCGGATCGGGCTCCGAGGCCGCCTGGAGGGCCAGGACTTCCCGCAGGCAGGCAAATTGCCGATCGCGCAGCACCGGCGCCCAGAGGGAGGGCTGTGGAGGTACCGATTGCAGCAGAGGCCAGCGGCTCCAAAGGAGCTTCGCGGCGTCTCCCTGCGCCTTGGAGCACCGGAGCCGATCCAGGAAGGCCTCCTGGGCGGGGTGGACCGGTCCCGTCTTCGCGGGGTCCAGATCTTCCCACCAGGGACACAACGGACTGGCCAGGAGTCCCGGCCAGGTCTGGGAGTCCACGGGGCCATGGGAGGTCCAGCGCACCAGGCGCTCGCGCGAGGCGGGGGAGGCCAGGGCGGTGGCCAGGTCCGGGGCGAACGCTTCCAGGGCTCCGCAGTCCAGGAGAAGCTCCAGGCACCGCCCGAAGGGGCCCTGGCCGAACATCTTGCCGAGCTCCTCGTGGATGCGCTCCCCGGAGAGCGAGGCCACCTTGTGGGATTGCCCGCGCATCGCCTGCCAAGTCCTGTCTTCGATGGAAAAACCCAACCGCACGGAGAACCGCACCGCCCGGAGGATCCGCAGATGGTCTTCCGAAAAACGCTCCTCGGCCACGCCGATCGCCCGCAGGATTCCGGAGTCCAGGTCCGCCAATCCGCCCACGTGGTCCACCACCTCGCCGGTCTCGGGATCCAGGAGCAGTCCGTTGATGGAAAAATCGCGTCTGCGCACGTCGCCTTGGGCCGTGGTGGGGGCCACGTGGGAGGGACGTCTGCCATCCAGGTACGGGCCTTCGGTCCGGAAGGCGGTGACTTCCAGTTTCTGGGACCCCATCACCACCATGGTGACGCCCAGCTCCGGCTGGACGGGAATGGTCACGGGAAAGAGCCTGCGGACCTCGGCGGGAGTGGCGGAGCTTGCCACGTCGTAGTCCTTGGGGATGGAATCCAGCAGGAGGTCGCGCACGCACCCCCCGGCAAGCCAGGCTTCGTGGCCGGCGGATCGCAGGGTGCGCACGACACGAAGCGGTGCGTCGTTTTCGGTCCAATCGATTCTGATTCTGGTCATGAGGTGGACCCAATGGTACACTCGACCAGTCGCCATGGCCTCACAACCTCCCAGAACCTACCGCAGCGGCCAGTGGATGGTCGTCGAATGCCCAAGTGGGCTGGACGCCACGGATTCGGCGTGGATGCGCGAGATCATGGGACAGGTCCGCGATTCCACCTGGACGGGCGTGGTGCTGGATCTGTCCGGGGTGCCAGGCGTGGATTCGTCGGGCAAGAGGTTGCTGGGCAATTTCCACAAGGGCCTGACCGAACATGGGCGCGCCCTGGAGATCGTCGCGAACCAGCCCTCCCTCCAGAAGGACTTGAACCAGGAATCGGGCTACACCCTGGTGAACGATCTGTCCGAGCTCAAGCGGAGCATCCACGAGATGGCGCCCGAACGCATGGCGGCGCTGCTTGCCTCCGGGGTGCGCACGGGAAACCTCCTGGGGTTCCGCCTGCGATGCCCGGTGTGCCACTGCGACGAGGTTCGCGGCTGGATCCCCGATCCCAGCAAGCATGTCCCGCAGTGGGTGGCCCACGAGATCACCCCCCAGCAGTTGCCGGCCAATCCCTCCGATGCCCTGGTGGTGGACGCCTATTCCGTGGCGGTCTGTCCCGAATGCCTGTTCTCCGCCTCCCGGGTGGACTGGTTCGATTTCCTCGGTGGACATCTTCCGGCCACGCTGCCCGAAGGGGCCATCGATCGGTTGGCCAAGGGGTTCACCCGTCGGCGGTCCATCCTGCAGGACCAGGCGATGGAGGTGCCGACCCAGGTCTTCTTCGGCATGCCGCGGGTGGATCGCGCGGTGCAGTGCGCCTGGGCGCTGGCGGAGGAATCGCTGCGGGCCGTCGGGCGCGACCGGTCCTCCACCGATGGATTCGGGATCGCCGTGTCCCTCCTGATGCAGGCCAAGTACGCCCGCGAAGGCGAGGACCTCTCCAAGTACTACACCGCCGCCTACGTGTGGCTGCGCCAGGTTTCCGAGATGGTGGGCAACTACGCCGAGGACCGTTTGGCGGAGGATCATGTCTATCTGCTGTCCGTCGCCTTCGCCATGGGAAGGGAGAACGAAGCCATCCAAGTGGGCAAGCAGATCGTCGACCGGTGGGGTAAGGATCCCGACATGGCATTCTGGGTGGAGCGAGCGCGGGAGTTGATGCGATGAGGTCAAGGTCCAAGGAGCGGTTTTTGGAGGCAGTCAGCGGGCATTGGGTCGTCGAAACATCGTTGTTGCAAGTAGATTAGGGCAAAGCTGTGAACAGATCGTATCCCATGGTCGATCTCGTGGAAACCGCATTGCAGGGGATGCCCGTCCGGGGAGGCGTTCCGCAAGTCGAATCTTTCACGGAGGTGCCTGTCCGCCCCCCCAGGGCGAGGTCCTTGGTCCGCACGCTGTTGCAGGGGGATGCCTTGAAGGCCGACGTGCGCCGCTTCTTCCGGGTCCGTCGCCATTCGGTACCCATCGACTGGGATGCCGATCCCGTGATCGCCGTCGAGCAGATCCTGTCGCGCGATCCCGCCTACCGTCCGGGAGGATACCTGGGGCTGGTGCGGTTCGCTTGCGATCTCCACGAAGGGGAAACCCAGCAGGTGACCTGGGCGGAAGCCCGGTTGTGGTCGCTGGTGCGCCGCCGATTGACCACCTCCTCGGGGCTCATGCTCCTGCGATCGGTGGCCAACGCCCACGAGATCCTCCAATCCCTGGTCTCCGATCCCGATTCCGCGCGACGTCGCGGATTCTGCGACCTGTTGCGTCTTCTGGGCGTGCGCATGGAACAGCCCTTCCTGGAGCACCCGCGCACCATCGACCGTCCCGTTTGGGAGTTCGCCCTGGTGCTGTCCGTGCGCTGCGACCAATACAATTCCGAATTCCGGGGAACCGGTGCCCGCACGGTGCGCTGTCTGGATCTGCTTTTCGGTGCCACCTGCGTGTATCTGCGCGAACGCGGCAGCGAACCGGGTCTCCAGGATCTGCGCTCGGCGGTGCTGCAGACCGGAGCCCCCTTGGGGCCGGCCATGGACTCCTGGATGCGGGCCTTCGCGGGGTCTTCCGGACAATCCTTGATTCCCGGGTTGGCGCTTCCCGACGATCCGCGCCTTTGGGCCTGGCAGACCGGCAACTCCCTTCTGGGCCAGGCGGGTCTGGTGGACCGGACGGGTGTGATGGCCGCTTGCGAGCGGTCGCTTCTGGAACGGGCCCGCAGCCAGGAAGCCTGGAAGCAGGAGGTGGCCTTCGCGGTGCACCGGGAATTCCGCGATCAGATCGAGAAGATCCTTCCCGAGTCCCGCCGGATTCCTTCGGTCCTCGCGGCGCCCGCCATGGCGGCCGAATCCCCCGCTCCCGTCCGCAGCCAGTCTCCGGTGGACATCTCCCAGGCCATGGTGGCTCCCGGAGCGAGTTCCACCTCCTTCACCAAGGCTGCCTTGGGACTCGACGAAACCCAGGTCATCCAAGCGGCCATCGCGGCTTTCGAGTACCGTGGCAACGAGACGGTGGATGGCCTTCCCACCGTGGGTTTCGGCATTCCCGACCTCGAACGCCAAGCCCGCCTGGTGGGTGAAGGCTGGCGCTTCGGGTGGACTCCCACCGGACGGATGTGGGTGGACCATTTCCGCGCCCTTCTGGGCGACAGCCGGGTCCGGGAGTTCTTGCGGTTGGATGCCTCGTGGGTGGCCTCGCTGCGCGAACTGCTCACGGAAAGCGATCCGTGGCTCATGGCTGGACTCGAGGATCTGGTGCGGTGGGTGTACCCCGCGCGCCACCGGGTGCAACCGTTGGAATTCCGCCAGACCTCCCGGCCGGGTGCCAGTGGCAGCCAGCGCACCGGTTGGGATTGGACCGTCCTGCGGTTGCTGTCCCTGACCTTGGCCGAAGTCGCCAGCGCCGCCCGCGAGCCCGGCTTGGCACCCACCTGCCTGATCGTGGTGCGCCATTGGCAGACGCTCGCCCGCACGTCCCATCTGCACCCGTCCTCGCCGGAATGGTGGGCCTGGATCTCGCAGGAAGTGGATGCGCGCACCGACGCCGAAATCGGACGCCGGTTCCCGGAATTAGCCCAGGTGGAAAACGACTGGCGCATGCGTCACGTGGCCCCTTGGCTTGCCTATCCTTCGCCGGAATCCGCACGGGTCCTGGGCGAATGGGTGCTGGATCCGCTCACGGCGCTGAAGTCCGACTCCAACGTGATCCACGAGCGCTGGGCCAGCCGCCTGTCCATGCTCACGCAGCTCCAGGAAGACGCCAAGGAAGAAGCCCTGACGGACCTGATCGCCAGGTTGTAGGCTATTGCACCGACACGGCCGTTCCGGTGGCGATCAGAAGCACCACCGAATGGTCCAGCGACACGCGGATCTGGGCGCTCACGATCGCGTTGCCACCCAGCTTTTCCGCTTCCAGCTTGAGCTCTGCGATCACCAACTGCTCCAGCGCCTTGAGCTTTTGCTGCGAGGTCTTGTAGCGCGAAAACCGTCCCGTGCGTTCGGCGCCTTCCAGGACCGTGTCCAGGGGCACCAGGGCCTCGGCGCTGACCACTCCCAGGTAGTGCTCCACCAGCCTGCCCTGCAGCGAGTCGGTGGTGGTCACCAGGATGGCGCGGAGCCGCTCCACCAGATCCGTGGACGAGGTGGCTCGCGGAATCGCGCCGGAGTCGTTCGAACGGAAGGGGTTTTCGGCGGAGTTTTCGGCGGAAAACAAGGGAAACGAGGAAAGGGAATCGGCTTCCATCCGCATCAATCCCGCGCCGGACGACCCTGGATTGACGTTGGATCGGGGAACCGACTGGGTCTTGGTGGCCGCGGTGTAGGCGGCGGATGCCATCCCCGGGGCCGAGGTGGCCGGAAATTGGCTGAGTCCGGACGGCATGGCCGCGGGCGGGCGGTGGGCGATGTCCTCGTCGGATACCCCGTGGTCGGAGAGGAAGGGTGATTCCGTGGGCAGGGGGAGAGGGCCTTCCAGGTGGCTGGTGCCTGTGGGGTTGGCGGATTCCGTGCTGGCGAAACCGCTCCCGCTGGCATCGCTTGTTCCGGAACCGGCGTCGGTTCCCATGGAGGAGCGGGAGAACGCGCTGGTACGCGTCAGGGAGGATGCGTCGGATGAAGAAGGATTGATCATGTTACCTCGCAGATGATCCCACTAGAACCATCTGGTCTTCAAGCGTCCATTTTCCAATTGGAGTCTCCGGTGCGGAAGCCGGTCCAGCAGCTGGAGGTCGTGGGTGGCCATCACGATGGTGGTTCCGGCCGCATGGAGCTGGCGGAAGATGTCCAGGACCCCTTCGGCGTTCTCGCGATCCAGGTTGCCCGTGGGTTCGTCGGCCAGCACGATGTACGGTTCCCCGGCGATGGCGCGGGCGATGGACACCCGCTGCTGTTCGCCGCCGGACAGCTCGTGGGGATGGGCGTGGCGGCGCCGGGTCAGTCCCGTGCGTTCCAGGACGTCCTCGATGCGCCTCCTGAGGAGCTTTCCGGAATGACCTCGCACCCGCAGCGCGAAGGCCACGTTGTCCCACACGTCGCGGTCGGTCAACAGGCGGAAATCCTGGAACACCACTCCGATGTCGCGGCGCAGGCGCTGGATCCGCGAGCGTCGGATGCGGTTGGAGTCGAAGACCTCCTCGCCGGGCAATCCGATCAGCACTCGGCCGCCCTTGCCCGGATCGGGCAGTTCCTCCATGTAGATGTGCTTCAGGAGGGTGGTCTTGCCGGCACCGGAGGTGCCGGTGAGGAACACGAACTCCCCGGGCTCGATCCGGAAGGTGATGTCGTCGATTCCCTTCCAGGTGCCTTCGTAGGTGTGCGTGACGTGCAGGAACTGGATCACGTTCGGAAAGGTAGCGAGAGGCCTGTGGGCGAATGCATCTTTTCGCGCGATGTCCCTCCCCGACGCATCCGCTCCCCCGGCGGACCTCCTCCAAGGCTTGGAACCTGCGCAACGCGAGGTTCTGCTCCACGATTTCGCCACCCAGGGGCCGCTTCTGGTGCTGGCCGGCGCGGGCACCGGCAAGACCACCGTGCTCACCCGACGCCTTGCCCTGGAATGCCGCCGTGGCGACAGCGGGTCCATCCTGGCCCTCACCTTCACCCGCAAGGCCGCCCACGAAATGCGCGAGCGCACCCAGGCCCTTCTGCCCGGTGGAGCGGAGGCCCCGCGCATCCGCACCTTCCACTCGCTGGGACTGGCCATCCTCTCCGAAGACCAGGGCCAGGGATGGCGCGAGGCCGGTTGGGAGCAGCCACCTCGGTTGCTTTCGGAAGCCGACCTCGCCGCCGCGTTCTCCGGATTCTGGCAGGATCGGTTCCGCGCGGGGGCCACCCAGGCGCCCTCCCCGGGGGAATGGACCCGGGAAACCGCTCGTTGGGGGCGACCTCGGGACGCTCGGGATCTGCCCTGGGCCGAGGATTGGGCCGCCTGGGAGGTCCACAAGCGCCGCACGGGCATCGCCGAACACCACGATCTGCTGGCCGGAGCCCTCCAGGCGGTGGAGGAATGCCCCGAACTGGCCGCGCGCTGGCGCGGGCGTTCGGGCACGGTCCTGGTGGACGAATTCCAGGATACCGACCGCACACAGTACCGACTCCTGAAAGCCCTGGCCCACCACAGTCCCCGCCTGATGGCGGTGGGCGACGACGACCAGTCCATCTACGGCTTTCGGGGCGCGGAGGTCAAGAACGTCCTGGACTGGACGCACGACCATCCCGACGGAAGAGTGGTGGCGCTCACCGCCAACCACCGCAGCTTCCAGCCCATCCTGGACGCGGCCAACGTCCTGTTTCCGGACAAGCCGCCCGACTTCCGCAAGATCCTGGTCGCCCGGCGGGAAGGCCCCCGGGTCCCTCCGGTCTGGCACCGGGCCAGGAGCGGCCGGGAGGAATCGGCCTGGGTGCTGTCCCGCATCCGACAGGAATTGGCAGACGGTGTCCCCCCGGGAAAGATCTGCGTGCTGGGCCGGTCGCATCGCCAGATCCGGGAGTTTTCCGCTCACGTCCAGCTGCCCGCCGGAGTCGAGATCACCACCATCCACGCGGCCAAGGGCCTGGAATGGCCGGTGGTGTTCGTGATCGCGCAGGACCGCGATGCGATGGAATCCCGCGAACTGCCACCCTTCGCCGACGACGAGGAGCGACGGTTGTTCTACGTGGCCTGCACCCGCTCCCGCGATCGCCTCTACCTTTCCTCCGCCCGCGCCCGCGGCGATGCCGGACACGACGCGCCCCGCGCCGACCATCCGTGGATGCGCCTGGTGGCCCCGGTGGTCCGCCGCGATCCTCCGTGGTGGTTGTCCTGGTTTCGCTGAGGTCTTGCCCGCCTGGCCATCGGTGGCGAGTGCTACGTTTCCTGTCCCGATTCCGAGATCCGGCCCACTCTCCGCGGAGATGGTTCGGAGCCATCCCTTGCGAGGAGATTGCGCGATGAAGAAACAGGCCGTGCTGGCCCTTGGACTGGTCCTGTTGGTGGGTGCCGCCATCCTGTGGGTGCGCCTGGACCGATTCGATTCAACGGCGACGGAAGGCGTGGGGATGGATTCCACCTCGATCGCGGGGGATGGGGAGCGTCCACCCGCGGTGGAGCGCCCCGGCGAGGTGCCCCCGGACCTGAAGACCTGGATCGAGGCCACCCTGTGGCGCAACGGCTTGCTGGAATCCCACCGCGATTCGTTCCTGACCACCGAAGCCTACGGCCGCACGCGGCTTTGGGTGGATTCCACCGGGATCAAGCCCGTCTGGACGGTGGACCTCGCCGGCCTGGACGTCGCGGTGCTGGGATCCGATCCCTCCTCGGGGGAGCGTCCCGCCGACCACGGCTACGAAGTGCGCCTGCGCGTGGGCGGAACCCGCCTGTGCGCGGACGCCGACCGCCGGATCGAGCACGCCGGATGGAGCCTCCAGGGAGACGGCTCCCTGCGCTGCGGTCCGGACGATGGACGGAAATTGGTCCACGATTGGTTTTTCGGGAGGTTCGGGAGGGATCCGGGAGCCTCGGAGCTTTCCATGGACGGGGAGAAGGTCGTGTTGGACATTTCCTGTCGCGGCAAGGACGCGGTGGGAGCGCTGGGGAGGCTGCGCTCGGTGGAGTTCTCCCGCCTGAAGCTTTCCGGATGCTCCTTGACGGGACCCGATGCCCTGCTGTTGGCCGATCTGTCCGTGGGAAGGATGGAGCTGGTGGACCTGGAGACCACCATCCTGCCCTTCGCGCGTTCGCGCGTGTCCGAGAGGCTTTCCGTGCGGGGAGGGAGCGTGCGTTGGGTCGATCCTCCCCTGGTCTGCCCCAAGGGACGCAAGGACTGCGAGTTCGCCGAGCGTGTCCTGACGCCGGGGCTCTCCATGGAATTGCGGGGCGTTCCCCTCTGCGATCCCTTCTCCACCGCGAACCTGCGGCAATACGGGGTGGTCCTGGACGACCTGCGCTGCCAGGACATCCCGCTTTCCATGATCGAGCGGAGGGATTCCCTGGAAGCCCGGTGGGATCGGCTTGTGGGGGGGAATGTCCGCAAGCTCGTGCTGGAACCCCACGAAACGATCCCCCTGGACCTGCGGCCCACCTTCCCGAACATGGACCAGACCTGGGAGATGGTGATCGAAACGAACATTTCCGACGAATGCAACTCCGGCTCCTACCCCAAGGAGTACAACCCGTCGAGCACCTTCGGAACCAGGGAACGGATCCAGGATTCGTACTTCGAGGGAACAGCCATCCAGATCGCCTACAAGGGCCGGACGATCCGTGCGGGCATGGACCGCGAAGCGGTCATCCAGATCATGGGAAGGCCCACGGTGGATCGCGACGGCTTCCTGGCCTGGACGGTGGCGGGAAGCTGTGGCGAGGAACTGGCCAACCTGAGGGCCCATTTCGATGCCCAAGGAAAGCTGGACGCCTGGATCGACCACGTCGAACCGGAATGCGGAGGCTGCTGAAACGAACCGGGCTTGCGGTTTCGCGGGCCCGATGGGACGGTCAGACCGCCAGCGCCTCTTCCGGCGACCAGGCCCAGGCCTCTTCGAAGGCGTGGGGACAGTGTTCTTCCAGGCAGGCACGGGCGGAGATGCCGGTGACCGGGCAGTGGAAGTCCGGGTCGAGATCCAGAAGCGGGACCAGGACGAAGGACCGCGCGGCCCATCCGGGATGGGGGACCCGCAGTTCCGGTTGGTTGATGTCCGTCTCGCCGTAGAAGAGGAGGTCGATGTCGATCTCCCGTGGATGCAGCCGCGGACGGCTCCGTCGGCCCAGCCACAGTTCCACTTCCTTGAAGAACCGCAGGATCTGCTGCGGATTCAGCACGGTTTGGAACCGCACGATCTGGTTGAGGTGGCATTCCTGCATGCCAGGACCCACCGCGACGGTCTCGAAGATGCGGCTCTCTTCCAGCTTGCCGTCCAGCGCGATCCGCTGGATCCAGTTGCGAGCCCGACAAAGAGCTTGGGAACGATCACCCAGGTTGGTTCCCAGGGCGGCGTAGGCAGCGACAGGCGAAATCTCCGTCATCTTGGTGTCACAATTTAGCAACAGGAAGACTGCAGGCAAGGCGATGGATTGGCAAAACAGCAATTTCCATCCAGCCACGAATCCCTGGGAAATCCACACGGAATAGATTAGACTGCACTCCATGGACATGCTCGTGAACACGACGTTCGTTGCCGCAGGAGCCGCCGCTCCCGCCGCTCGTGCGTTGGCAGCACGCGCATTCCTCGCCGCCGTTTTCGGCTGACCGAGCGTCGACGTTCCCGCCAAAGAGGGTTCGGACGCTCAGGTCCGGACCCTTAGAGGTATTTTTCCAGTTTTCCAACCCAGCGAGAGTGTCCCATGAAATCCAGGAGCATCAAGCCCAGTTCCAGACTCAACGGCGTCAAGTACGAGATCCGTGGACCCCTGGCGCAGCGCGCACTGGAACTGGAGAAGGCCGGCTACGAGATCATCAAGCTCAACATCGGCAATCCCGGCGCCTTCGGATACCGTGCACCGGAGACCATGCGCCTGGCGATGATCGAGAACCTCCGCGAGGCCGACGCCTACAGCCACCAGAAGGGCATCTTCCCGGCCCGCGAAGCGGTGGTGATGCAGCAGCAGACCCGCGGCGTGATGGACGTGACCGCCGACGACGTCTTCATGGGCAACGGAGTCAGCGAACTCATCCTTCTCTCCTTGAACGCCCTCCTGGAACAAGGGGACGAAGTCCTCCTGCCCAGTCCCGACTATCCCCTGTGGACCGCCGCCACGGTGCTGCATGGAGGCAAGCCCGTCCACTACCACTGCCGCCAGGAAAACGGATGGGTGCCGGATCCGGAGGAGATCCGCTCGTTGATCACTCCGCGCACCAAGGTGATCGTGGTGATCTCCCCCAACAATCCCACCGGCGCGGTCTACCCCCGTCCCGTGATGGAAGCCATCGCCAAGCTGGCCGAAGAACACCAGTTGATCGTGTTCTCCGACGAGATCTACGACCAGATCCTCTACGATGGAGCCGAGCACGTCCCCTTGGCCACCCTGGTGAAGAAGACCCTCTGCGGCACCTTCGGAGGGCTCTCCAAGGTCTACCGCGCCTGCGGGTTCCGCGTGGGTTGGCTCACCTTCAGCGGGGAAAAGAGCGGAGCCCGCGACTACCTGGCCGGGCTGGAGCTACTGGCGTCGCTGCGGCTGTGCTCCAACGTTCCGGGCCAGTGGGCGGTGCAGACCGCCCTGGGTGGCAAGCAGTCCATCAACGATCTGACCCGTCCCGGTGGACGACTCTACCAGACCCGGCAGACCCTGCTGGAATGCGTCCAGGAAAGCGCATACCTCACCGTGGAAAAGCCCATGGGGTCCATCTACGCGTTCGTGGGCGTCAAGCCGGAAGCGATCCCCGATTTCGACGACCAGAAATTCGCCCTGGAACTCCTGGAGCGCAAGCACGTGCTGGTGGCCCCGGGCACCAGCTTCAACGTGGAGTACAGGAACCGCTTCCGCGTGACCCTGCTGCCGGATTGGGAAACCACCCGCGAGGTGTTCGGGCGGATCGAGGAACTCCTGAAGGACATGGCTTCCCGCACCTGATCCGGGCTCGGGGGCCTCAATGCTCGCTGTTGGGATTGCCTGCGATGAACAGGCAATCCGGCAGCTCCAGCCCGGACACCGCCCATTTTTCCGCGGCCAGCTTCCAGTTGGGCTTCTGGATGTCCAGGCACCGGAGGCCGTCACCGGATCCCGCCTCGCGCAGGAGCCTTCGCAGCTGGGAGGCGAGCAGCCCGTTGGACACGCACGCCGCCGTGCGGACCATGCCGCGCGAGGCCAAGAAGCGCACCGCATGCAGGAGCAGATCGCGGACCTCGGGGCTGATCGGGCCGGTGCCGGAAAGGTCCAGGATGATGCCGAAGAACGGGCGGGCGGAAGGCAGCGATTTGCGGAGGTCGTCCAGGAACTTGGAAAGCTCCATCCTCGTCGGACTCGATGTCATCTCGATCCGAAGCCCCCAGGATGCGTCTTCCGTCCGAATCATCTTGGCTTGGAGTATACCATCGCCCAGGCACCCTCACAACGCGAAGCGGCGCCGATCGCGCAGGCTATCTTTGCCCCCTGCACGTGATTCCACACAAGATCCATTTCGTCTGGAGCGGCAAACGGTTTCCGCTCCCCTTCGCGCTGGCGATCCGCTCGGCCAGACGCGTCCATCCCGACTGGGACATCCAATTGCACATCGGCACCATGCCGGAAAGCCCCTGGTGGGACGAGGTCCGCGATCTGGGAACGGTCCGGCCGCTGGTCCCGGAAGCCCTCCTGGAATCGGTGCAAGGGATCGGAACGCAACTGGTGGACCTGCACCGCGCCGTCCCTTCCGACTACCCCGCGGGACGCTCCAACCTGGAACGGCTCGCGATCCTCCAGGCGGAAGGCGGATGGTACCTGGATTGCGATACCTTGTGTCTTTCGCCCCTGGACGCCGTGGCCACCGATGGCGAAGTGGTGGGCGAGGAATGGGTCTGGCGCCACGACCAGCAACGGGTCACCAGCGGTTTCCATCCGGTGATGATCCCTTCGATCTCCGCGTTCTCCATTTCGTGGGCGTTGGCGCGATGCGGTGTTCCTTCCACCTCGCGGCTGGAAGCGGCCCTGCGCAAGGCATGGGGGCGATTGGAACTGAACAACGCCGTGTTGGCCTCGCCGCCGGACGGACCGTGGATCCGACGCCTCCTGGAACTGGCCCTCACGCAGGATCCCGCGGTGCGCTTCGCCCTGGGACCGGGGCTGGTGAACCTTGGCTGGGAACGGCCCGGGAACGTGTCGCGACCGCGCAGGATGGGTCCCCAGGCCTTCTACCAGTTTCCGCCCAGCCAGACCTCGCGGTACTTCCAGCACGACTCGCCGTTGCCGGCGGGAGCGGTGGTGCTCCACTGGTGCTCGTCCAACCACCGCAAGATGGTCCAGGAACTGACGCCGCAGCTCGTACGCGACCGCGCAGGATGGGGACCGTGGTATCGGGAGGCGGCTCGTTTTCTGTCGGCTTGATGGCCTTGACGGGGCTGCCGCCTTTCGCTGCGCGAGGCTCTCTGATTGATCAGGACTTGCGTCCTGTGCTCGTTTACAGAAGGGCACTACCCGCCCCTTCTGTACATCCCCGGGCCCAGGGGACGAACGCGCGTCCCCTGTGGCCCAACGGAAGGGCGATTCACGAATCGCCCTTCAACCCCCCGAACAGGTGTGCCCCAGGGGGCGGCGGCGCTGGTCGGGTGGGGTGTGGAATTACAATGGGACGCATGAACCTGGCGATGGATGTCCAGTACGGTAGCGATCGGGCCGCGGTGGCGGGGATCCTGTTCCAGGACTGGGCGGACGATCGGCCCTTCGAGATCCTGACCACCGTGGAATCGTCCTTTGGCGAATACGAGCCGGGGGCCTTCTACAAGCGCGAACTTCCCTGCCTGCTCGCACTTCTGCAGAAGTGCCGCTATCGGCTGGAGACGATCGTGGTGGATGGCTACGTCACGCTGTCCGACGACAAGCCCGGATTGGGCATGCACCTGCATCGGGCGCTGGAGGGCGCGGTCGCGGTGGTCGGGGTCGCCAAGACGCGCTACCAGGGGATCTCCGCCGACCACGAGATCCTCCGCGGAGCGAGCGCCAGACCGCTTTTTGTCACCTCGATGGGGTGCCCTCTGGAGCTGGCCAAGGAGAGGATCCTGTCCATGCACGGAGAGCATCGGATACCGTTCCTGCTTGGCAGGGCCGATCGGGAGGCAAGGGAGCTGGCGCGCTGACCCGCATCTCGCGGCACTTCGTCTGCATCCACGACCTGTGGGTCAGGTTGCCCTTTGGGTCCTGCCAGTTCTCCGACGCCGCTTCGCTGGTTGGGAGGGCGGGCATTTGGTTGCCGGTTTACGACGCCGCTTCGCTGGCCGTGGGGGTGCGGTGGAATTGGCTGGGTGACCGGGTAAGGAGAGCCGCCGTTCCCAGTGGGCCGCTGTTGGGGCGATTCACGAATCGCCCGTCAAACGCAGCTAACAGGTACGCCCCGGGGGACGGTGGCGCTGGTCGGGTGGGCTGCGCTGGCTGACCGGAACGGCCAACGAAAGAGCCCCGCCACGGGAGGGGCGCAAATTTTTGTGTCCCTACCGTAGTGGAGGACAGTCCACCGCGCTGTATTCTTTGGCCCATGCAAATCCTGATGCGGCTTCTGGTGTGCGCGGCGTTCTCCATGGTTTCCGCCAAACCGCTTTCGGTGGTGCCGGTGGTGCCGCTCCTCCAGGGGGGAGCCACCCGCATCCAGTTGACGGGATGGGATGGCCGTGCCGGGCTGGACCTGTCGTGGAAGGGCGATGTCGTATTGCTTGTGCCCTGCAAAGGGGAGTCGGATTCGATGGGCGGTGTCCGGTGCCGACTGGAGGTGGGATCGACCGCTCTGGCTCGCGTCCGCGACAGCGGGCTTTGGGCCCATGGATCGCCCAGCGATTCCCTGCGGCATGGGGGACGGTATTCGATCGGTGTGCAGGTTCAGGGAAGTCAAATGCCCGCACCCCACAGCCAATGGCAGGGGATGAGCCGTCGTTGGCCCGTCCGCCTCGACCTCCTGGAATCCGCAGATCCACAGGAGGACGACCAGGCGGTCTTCGAGCTTCCTCGGGAGAAAGGGAGGCGATGGGGGTTGCACGGAGCCAGGGGGAAGACGATCGGTTCCGGGGATCCCGATCTGGTGCGACTGGCGGTAGCGAAGTGGAAACTGCGCGACTCGGCGGTGGCGATCGAGGGGATGGATGCGAAGGGCGTCGTCGCGAAGATTTCGGTCGAGGAACTGATGCGGATGCGCTTTGGAAGGCCCCAAACGGATGTCGTGGGAGTGGATACCACCGCCGTGAGCGTGAGCGATTCCCAAACGGACCTGGCGCAGGAGGAGCCGTCCGATTTACCGGAGCGCCCCTTCCGTTCGATCGGTTGGCAGGATTCCCTGGACTGGCACCTGAACGTGATGGTGACGATCGATTCCGCCGACATGGTCCGCGGCCATGCCTTGACGGATTCCGTCAACATCCGGATCCGACCCAGGGAGGCGTTCCGGACCCTCTGGGAAGCCTCGATCGAAGGGATGAAGGGCTGGATGGATCGACCGAAGGTCGCCTGGTCCGGGCGCGTCCAGGTGCGGGCAAGGCATCGGATCCCCGGTGGTGGGTACGTGCAGTTGGCCGACACCTCGGTCCGAGTGGATTCCGCCCAGCCGGAACTTCCCGTCTGGCAGGGCACAGTGGGTGGCCTCCGCACCACGGGCCACACCAAGAACGACACCGGTTGGGAGGTGTCCGTGCGGGTGGTGGATCCGGATACCGCATCGGAATGGGTCCTGATCCCGTTCACCGTGGGTGGCGGTGCGCGAATTGCGATGGACCCCATTGTAGACCAGAACGTGGTGTGGAAACCGTTGAAGCTCGTCTGGATGCCCGACAGCCAATCGGTGCGAGGCGATTGGGAGGTATCGGGGCTTCCCTTGTACGGAGGGGCGTACCTTGTCACCACCTACGTGCGGTTGATCCACCACGATGCCGTGGCGCGGGTGGAACGACGCGGAACGGAGCGAGCGGTCGGACTGGAGGTGCCGCACGGCGGGTGGTTCTCGGCCCAGGAGTGCTACGAGCCGGAAGGGGCGGATCAGGACTACACCACCTGTCGGCTGATCGACACGTTCTGGACGCGGCAGGGAATCGTCCAGGTGAGATTCGCGGCAGGGGCCATCGAGGGGCCCGAGGCGGGAGGAATCCGCGTGCGCGAGGCCACCATGGAGGACGGCGGCGGGAGCTGGGCGGGAGGACCCGAAGCAGCGGATTCTCCATGGCGTTACCGGCGAGCGATCGTCGCATCGGGTCCGTTCCGTGTGACCGCGAAGGGGATTCCCGAAGACCTCGCATCGGGTGACGGATTCCGGATGGGTCTGCGCAGAGGGATCGGGTTTTCCGTGCCGGTGCACCTTCTGGGGCGCATGGAAACCTCGCGGCGGGAAGAACGCGACACCGTCCACTGGACCTACAGGATGTTCGGGTTGTCCGGTGCATCCTCGCCGAAAGTGCGGGTCCGGTTGAATGCGGTGATCCCCAACCAGTACCTGCAGGATCTCGAGGTCACGGGTTCGGTGGAGCAATTGGTCGAATTCCGTCAGTCATCGCCGTTGGTTGGCGATCCCGAACATTTCCTGCTGGAAACCGCCGATCTGGAGCCCCTGCACCAACCTTGGCATGTCCGCATGGATTCGGCCGTCCACTGGTCGCTGGACCCGACTTGGACGGGGCGGAAGCCCCAGGACAATTGGGGATTCCGGGTCCTTGGTGCCAGTGTGGGACCGCAGGGCGTTTCGGTGGATCGATTCGATCTGCATCTTCCCGTGGGACTGCTCGATTCCACGCAGGATCGTTGGATCCAGGGATTCTCCCCTTGGCGGGTGGAACAGGTGATCCCTCGGTATCCCGCGAAGGTGGAGCCCACGCCTCGGTGCACCACCTCCAGGTCGTTCGCGTCGCGTCTTGGAAACGGATGGATCCTTTCCGCAAAGGGGTGGGAGCTGGTCCAGGACACGGCCTCGAACGATCATTCCGGAGACGATTCCTATCCATCCAAGGTGAGCGGGATCCGCGTCCTGCAGCCGGCTTCCTTGACGTTGAACGGCACCTCGATCCTGGATTTGGACAAGCCTCGCCGTCCGGGATCCACGGTGAAGCTGGAACTGGACAGTTTCCGCGTAGGGTTCGACGACGACATCTCCTTCCGCGCGGTTCGGGCGAAGCGATCCGATACGGTGGGGAAATTGATCCTGGCTGGTTCCATCGTATTGGAAAACAACCGGAGCATGGTGGTCCGGGATGGAACCATCAAGCTCCTCGATGGCTGGATCGCTGGGCGCGCGAAATCCATAACCTTCGCGACTCCGTTGATGGCTTGGGGCGGTAGCCTGGAGTTGGTGGCTCTCCATGCGCGCCTACCGCTCCAGGAGTCGGACCGGATCCCAGTGGAGGGCGGACACATTGCAGGGACGGGCCTGGTCCTGGAGCAAGGACTCGAGCCGGTGCTCCGCGTGGAATCACCCCGGTTCATCCCTTCTTCCAAGGACAAAAACTGCTCCCAGACGATCGCGCTGCAGGAAGCGATCCTGACGCTGGAGGGATCCGTCGTGCTCTTGTCGGGCGCGACCAGCGATTGCGAGGCGCATGTAAACAACCTCGCCCCCTGGACCCCCACGGTTCGGTAGCTGCACCGAAAGGGTCGGGAATGCCCGATCCCTCAGAGCTCGCTGGTCTTGAACTCGCTGTATCCTTCGTAGAAGTAGCTCACGTCGATGCCCTTCATGAACAACACCCGGTCGTCGATTCTGTCCGTGAGCGCCGCTTTCAGGAGCGCCTTGATCTCCAGGTCCTTGACCACGCTGCGTTCCATGGACGAGAGGTATTCGTCCTTGTCGACCAGGTTCCAATCGACGACCTGCTTGATCTCCTGCTTCAGGATCAGGTCGAGCCAGATGCGCGTCGCCCGGCCGTTTCCTTCGCGGAATGGATGGGCGATGTTCATTTCCACGTACTTTTCGATGATCGTGTCGTATCGATCCTGGGGCATCGCATCGATATGCTCGAGCGATTGCTTGAGGTACATCAAAGGCGCGAAGCGGAAGTTTCCCTTGGCGATGTTCACGTTGCGCACAAGCCCAGCGAACGGGTAGATGTCGCAAAACAGGTAGGCATGGATGTAGGCAAGCCCCTCGAAGGTGCCCACCTTGACCTTGGCGATATCCCCGGAATCGAAAAGCTGTCGCGCTTTCTGCTTGCTGATCCTCTCCTCGGCTTTGGAGAGTTGGATCTGGTCGGTGATGTTCAGCTTGTTCTCGAGGATCATCCGATACCGCCGGTGAAGTCCATTGGGTTTTTGCCGTGGGCTGGTGCGTTCCACCTTAGGGCGGATGAAGGATAGATCGGGGGGGCGTTTCTTTGGAGGTGCGTTGCTGGGACGGCGCCGCGTTTCTGGTATGGGGGGGTGCGGATGCTACGTTGGATTTGAGGAGCCGAGCCATGAAGCGGATGCTCCTGCCCTGACACACGCCACCCTCCATTCCCAAAGCGATTGTGGATGAACCCTGAATCGAATCCTTCCGAAGGTGGAGCGCTCCACAGGGGATGGGTTGCTGCGCGGTCCAGCAAGTGGGTGCAGCTTTTTCTTGTGCTGGCGTATGCCGGGTGCTGCGGCAATTGCATGTTCTTGCATTGGTGCATAGGCGGGCACCTCATGCATGGTTCGTCGGTGTGGGATCACCTTGCCGACGCGGCGGGCGTGGTCCTGGCCATCTTGCTGTTGGGAATGCAGACCTTCACGAACCGTCCGCATCGCCGATTCGTCCTGGTGCTCCTGATGGCCCTGTGCGTCTTTCCGCTGGCCGTCCTGGCCTCGGCGAACCACACGCCCATTGCCGATTGGGCGGGCGTACAGGTCTACGGAGGATTGGTGGTCGGTTCGGTGGTGGGGCAGTTGGGGAGCGTTGTCGCGATGGTCGTGCTGACGGTGAAGAGGCGGAGGCCCTGAACGGGGCGCTGCGCTTGGCTCCTTCCGCTGCGCGAGGCTGTTGACACTGCGTGTCCGGCTTTTCACGGGGCGGCCGCGCCCCGTGACCGCGGCCAGAGGGACAGCGCGGTCCCTCTGGACTCCCGCGCCGGGGGGCTTTGACTGGAGCGGCCATGGTGGCTGGCTGGACCTCTACTGGGGAGGATCCTTGAGGCATCGACGCAGATGGCGTCAGGGACGCGATCGGTATCTTCATGGCCACTGGCCGCTCCAATAGAAAAGCCCCCCGGACCCCCACCGGTTCTGTAGCTGCAATTTGTTGCCAGTTTACGGCATTGCTTCGCTCGCCGTGGGAGAGGATGGCACGGGTGAGGGGTGGCGCGGTGTGCAGCTGGGAACCCAGGGGATGATTAGCCAGATAGCTACGAGATCGGCGCTAGATCTTCGGGCTTGATTCCGGTGATGTCGGTTACGAAGGCCCAGTCGCAACCACGATCCAACATCCGACGCGCGTCTTCCATTGCTTTTTGACGGAGTCCTTCTTCAATGCCCTCGGCTTTACCTGCTGCCATTCCTGCGGCCTTGCCAAGGGCGATGCCTTCTTCTCGGAACCAATCCATGATTTCTGGCATGTCCAACTCCTTCAACCGGTTCTTCACTTCCCACTGAGCTTGCACCTGCAATCTACCCTCCACTACCCAGAACGCAAAGAACTTGCGGAATCCTTGCATGTCGGATTGCTGCTGGAATCCGATGGCCACACGCATGACTTGATCTGCCCGATCGAAGTCGCCCGCCATGTTGGGCGTGAACGATAACGCGACCCGATTGGCAGTGTGGCGGATCCGGCTTTCTCCGCTGCGCTTGGCCTCATTTGCACATCGTTTCCGCTTCAGTGGCCTTGGCGGATCTGTTGTTCGAATGTTGCGGCATCCTTGAGTTCGATCCGGTTCCCGGCAGGATCCTCGAGGGAGAGGATCTCGCCCCAATCGAACTTGGCGTGGCTCAGCGGTACTCCCATGGCTTCCAAGCGAGCCTTCTGTGCGCCGATGTCGTCCACATGGAAGCGCAATACCAGATTTCCCTGCGAACCGGTGATGTCACCTTGGCCCAGTGGCTCGATCATCAGGTAGGCGCCACTCCAAGCGAAACAGGTCAAGAAATCGTCGGCGAACAACAAATACAACCCCATCACTTCGCGATAGAATTCCACGCACTCCTGCTGCCGCTCCGTCTTCAAAATCACCCCGGATCGCACCACCTGCATTTTTGTTCCTCCAGGAGCCGAACGTACAAGTCTGGCGATCATCGCTCCCTGCGGGGCAGGCCTCTTTCGCTGCGCGAGGCCTTTGACCCTGGCGGGTCCGGCTTTTCACGGGGCGGCCGCGCCCCGTGACCGCGGCCAGAGGGCTTCCTGGAGCTTCCCATTCCGTGCTTGCACGGAATGGGAGCCCTGGCGGTCCCTCTGCAGGGTTCCCATCTGCATCGGTTCGATGCAGATGGGAGGGGATTACAACGCGGCGCCGGGGGGCTTGGACTTACGCGGCCATGGTGGCTTGCTGGACCTGTGCGTGGGAGGATCCTTGAGGCATCGACGCCGATGGCATCAGGGGCGCGATCGGTATCTTCATGGCACTGGCCGCTTCAATACCCAAGCCCCTGACCCACATCTCGCGGCGCATACTCGCTCAATGAGCCATCCCGATCCCTCGCCGTACCGACGCGTACGCCTTCGGGACCGGGATGGCTCATTTCACTCCGTCTGCATCCACGATCTGTGGGCCAGGTTTTCCTTTGGAATCGACCAGTTTGCCGACTTCGCTTCGCTGGTCGGGTGGGTGGGCGGGCGATGGAGCAATGCCGGTCCCTGAGCGATGCACTGCCGAAGTGTGCCGCCGCAGGCGGTGTATCGAAGGGCGGCATTGCTTCGCTCGCTGTGGATGAGGTCGGTAGCCCCGCCGTTGCCCCGTAGGGATCGGGCATGCCCGATCCCTTGTGGGGTGATGTGCGGGGCGTCCAGGGATGGGTGGCGTTTCCTGGAAGGTCTGCGGTCTTCGCAGAAGATTATGTGCTGGAGACGTAATGGTCTGCGGTCTTCGCAGAAGATTATGTGTTGGAGACATAATGGTCTGTGGTCTTCGCAGACGATTATGTGTTGGAGGCATAATGGTCTGTGGACTTCGCAGACGATTATGTGCTGGAGACATAACGGTCTGCGGTCTTCGCAGACGTTCCCCGAGCGTTGCCGTTGTATCGAGGGGCGGTGGCGGGGCTGGCCATGTGGTTATGCCAATGCGATGGCGGTGGCTTTGAACGATGAAGCCGGGGGTGATGATTCTAGTTTCCAAGGAACCGCTTCCATCACATTGTGCCGAGCCCTCTGTCCATGGCCTCTCTCCTCTTCGGCGAAGACCGGGTTCCAGTGTGAAAACCTCAGTTACACAGTTGGTTTTACAGACCCGACCCGTTGACCAGGTCCCTCGGCGCCAGCTGAGCGGTCGATGGCCCAATGCCGCCAAGACCGCACACACCACATCCCGAACACTGAGCCCCTCTGCCGCCACACTTATCGCAGAACAAACCGTACGGGGAGTTCCGAGCGGGGTTGGAGCGCAAAGCCTTGGGCTTCGTCGGCAAGGTCTGGATGCGCTTGTTGGTCGAAGGTCCAAAGGAATGCCGTCGAGGGATCGCGGACAATGCTTGTGGGCGGGGTGAATCGGCTGGCGTAGCGGGCTTCGGTGGAGATGCGGATGTTGTCGATCTCGGCGCCATCGGCGAGAAGGATGAAGTCGGCGGACGATCCGCAGGCCATGTAGTTGCCATCCGCCTTGCGGGCCTTTTCGATGCCATTGAGATACAGGATCCCCTCCGATCCGGTATAAACGAAAACCGCGTGGCTCCAAGTCTGCAGAGAGAGTGTGTCTGCCTCCTTCACGTAGAGAGGATTGATATCCGGATGAAGCGCGGTCCAGCCAACGCCATTGGTACGGCGCGAGGACGTCCTGAAAGAATCGAGGTATGCCGCGTTCAGTGTGCGTGTTTCACCCATGTCCTGATACGTTCCCACGGTGACGGAATATCGGCTGGCGGTGGGTTTGACCCAGTACTCGATGGTGAACGGAGTGTTGGCTGGCCAAACGCCACAGGTGGATCCAAACTTGGCACTTGCGTAGCCAGTGAAACTCCAGTGTCCGCTGGGCTGCAGGGTGGGACGGAGTGGGTGAAACAATCCCACGGTCCGTGCGATCTTGACGATCTCCACGGAATCGCGGGCCTTGCCGGTCAGACGGAATTCGTCAAACTGTCCGTCGTAGGGTATCCCCTCGGTGAACCCCTCTCTGGGAACTTTCCTGCATGAATCAGGCTTCCAAGTCCACCCCTTGGAGGAGGATTCATGGACAGTTTGCCATCCGATCGAGAGCTCTTGGCCGTAGC
>Ga0116170_10000030_pt1 | contig 124680 bp, 111 predicted proteins | sample AD_JPNHW1_MetaG_FD_89797 | JGI IMG/M metagenome (GOLD analysis project Ga0116170, IMG submission 89797) | Active sludge microbial communities of municipal wastewater-treating anaerobic digesters from Japan - AD_JPNHW1_MetaG | ecosystem: Engineered > Bioreactor > Anaerobic > Digestate | place... | reverse complement strand
GCGATGAGCTCATCCGCGTCTTAAAAGAAGAAAAGATGAAATTCGAAGAAAAAGATGACTTCATCCGCATCGAAGTCAAAAATGTCGAACAGGGCAAAGAATTCATCATTGCTCACGCCGACTTATTTAAAGATGTCGAGCTGCTAAAAGGGACGATGGACGAAGTCTTCCTTAATGTCACTGGGAAAGTGCTCACTGGAGGATCCGCCAATGAATAAGAACCTATACGATTTGCTCTATCTCATCAAGCGCAATATCAAGATGTACTTCAAGGATAAAGGGACCTTTTTAATCTCTTTAATCACTCCTGCCATCTTGTTGATTTTATTCATTACCTTCTTAAGAAGCTTGTACACTAGCTCTTTGGAACATTACATCCCTGAGGGAGTAATCATCTCTTCTCGCGTCCTCAACGGCTTCACCGCTGGATGGCTGGTCTCATCGATTCTCGCCTCATCCTGCATTACCATCGCGTTCTGCAGCAATACTATCATCATCGCTGATCGAGCCAATGGTATCGTCGATGACATCTTAGTCACGCCAGTTAAAAAGACTGTTCTCTCACTCAGCTATCTGATATCTAACTACATAACTACAACTATTGTGTGTCTGGCCTGTCTAGGACTCGGCTTTGGCTACATGGCCATCGTCGGATGGTATCTGTCTTTCAATGATGTGATCATGATTATTTTAAATACTCTATTATTGACTTTATTCGGTTCATTACTCGCAACGATTATTGAATCATTCATCAAATCGATGGGAGTGGGAACCGCTTTATCGACATTAGTGTCATCCATGTATGGATTCCTATGCGGAGCTTATATGCCCATCTCGCAATTCTCGGATAGCATTCAAAACTTTATTAAATTCCTTCCTGGCACTTATGGGACCATTTTGTTCCGCTATTACTTCGTAAGAGGAGCGACAGAAGCATTAGGAAAAGACTTGCCAGCGGAGGCCATTGACAGCATTCGCGTAAACTTTGATACCGAGATTGAATTCTTCGGCAATAAATTATCTAATGGCACTTGTTTCTTAATTGTCGGTGTGACCGCGCTAGTTTTACTAGCAGCGTTCATTGCTATCGTCTTGATCAGAGACCGAGCCAAAGTCAAAAAGACGGAAGTCGCGGTCGCTAAGAATTAACAATTAATCCTTTTGCAGGAGGATAATGCGATCTTTTGGTAATCCAGGCGCTCTTTCGAATTCATCAATTCGGAGAACTTTGAAATCCGGGAATAATCTAATCCAACCTTCCGTGGAGCGATTCATCGCGTAGGTATTTTTTGCGATCTCGACCATCTTTAATTTTTCTATCAAATCATTGGTTAGCACGAAATTGAACTTAAGTAGAAGGTAACCTTTAGGCTTGATGATTCTTATCATCTCTTGGATGACTACATCGCTGATTTCTACGGGGATGACATCGAGGAAGTTTGAGCAGTAGATGCCTTCGTAGCTTTGAGAAGGAATAGTCTTTAGATAGTTCTCATCTCCCTGCACAAATTTGATTTTTTCAATATTAGATAGATTGACGATTTCTGTCGCTTTATTAACGGCATTAAGAGAGGAGTCTACTCCTAAGCAAGATTTGATCTTCTCGCCGATTAACGCGATTTCCATCAAGCACACCCCATCGCCGCATCCGACGTCGAGGACTTCCTGGCAGTTGTCGCCTAAAAACTTCAAGCATTCATCGAGACTTGTGTCGATGGTGACATCGCTTTTTTGAATCTTGAATGATGGGTAATTTTTAAAGTACTCATCCCAAAATACTATCGATTGATTCTTAACTTCTTTGATATTCATAATGCTTCCTTCTCACTAAAACACAATATTATAAGGAATAGAAAAAGGAAATATTTATTTCAAGAAAAACAAAATCTCTAACCGGATGATTTTGCTCTCGCTTAGTGATATATAATAAAAATAGAGGTATGCATTATGAAAACCATCGATGCCATTTTGAGCCGCAAAAGCGTCAGAAAATATAGCGAGAAAGATATCAGTGAAGAAGCGCTTCAAACCATCTTAAAAGCTGGCCAAGCTGGTCCATCTGCTAGAAATAGAAGAGACTGGCATTTCCTAGTGATTAAGAATCGCGTCACCTTAAAGAAGATGGCGGAGAAAGCGGGACTCGATGTCTCCACTCCTTTATTGGGAGCTAAGATGGCGATCATCGTCCTAGGCGATACCACTTTATCTTCCGGAAATTACTGGCAAGTCGACTGCGCGATTGCTTCGCAGAACATGATTCTCGCCGCTCATGAGCTAGGTATCGGTTCTGTTTGGATTGGAACTTTCCCTAACGAAGATAGAATGAATGCTCAAAAAGAATTATTCGGCATGCCAAGCCATATCATGCCGCATTCCATCATCTCTTTTGGCTATCCTCTAGACGAGACAAATTTCTTTAAAATCAAAGAGAATAAACCAGAGCTAGAAGAAAACAAAATTCACCGCGAGAAGTGGTGATAGTCTCTTCTTGAGACTTGAGACGAAATTGTCCGAATTGTTACGGTCTTGCTTTTTGCTGTTTCGGTTTGCTGCTTGATTGGGTTATAATTCCCTTAGAAAGGGGACTAAACTGTCAAAATCAATGGTGTGCGAAGGCGATGTGGCTATTGAGCAAAGCTTGGTGTTGCTAAAGCAAATACCGTGTTTGATAAGCTTTAATCACCTTGGCAAGCCTTTTATTGACAAGGACATGTATTATGAAAGAAAAGATGAACAAAATGTGCGAAGTGCTCACACTAGAAGCGGAGGTGTCTCATGATTAACCAATACTTTGAAAAAAACAGCAAACTAGAAAAATCAGAGGTGATAATCACCGAAAATGTCGAGATTATCGCCAATTCATGGCTCGACGTCATCGCCCCAACCGCTCAAGAAATTGAATGGTTGCGCATCACGTTTAATGTCCCCCCTGAATTCTTAAAAAGCGCCACCGACGAAGAAGAAAGCTCTCACATCGATACCGATGACAATGCCAAATTGATTATTTTAGATTTGCCGATCTTCGATACGAGCAAAAACAATAAATATGCTTACACAACGATTCCGTTCGCCCTTATTCTTTGCGATAACCATCTGATTACCATCAGCGCTCAAGAGACCTATCTTGTAAAAGATCTAATCGCAAAAAACAAAAAAATCGAACCGCACAAAACCATTCGTTTGACCTTGCTATTCCTCTATCGCCTCGCCGTGTCTTACATCACTTTCCTGAAGCGAATTGATGCGCAGTCAAAAGAGGTGGAAAAAGAGCTGCATACTTCTCTGCGAAACAAGGAGCTATTTGATCTGATGGAATTAAATAAATCGCTTGTTTACTTCTCCAACTCCCTAAATTCAAATAAAGTAGTTGTCCATAAGCTGACCCGCAGCCCTGAATTTAACCAATTTGAGAGCGACTTGGATTTGCTTGAAGATACCGAGATCGAATTCAATCAGGCCGTGGACATGTGCTCGGTTTACCGCGACATTCTCGCTGGCACCATGGATGCCTTCGCGTCGATCATCTCTAATAACCTCAATATCGTGATGAAGGTTTTAGCGGTGATAACCATCGTTCTCTCCATCCCAACCTTAGTGGCTTCGTTCTATGGAATGAATTTTAAGAACATTCCCCTCGGGGATTCTCCCGCTGGATTCTTCATCGTCGTCGGGGCCAGTTTGCTTCTCTCCATCGTGGGTGCAATTGTTTTGATTAAAATGACCAATCGCATCAAATAGATATCCGCATTTTAAAAGAATGTTTTAATCGCAAAAAACTGCTTATCCCTCGATCAAAAAAATAAAAAAATCAAATCAAAAGAAAATACCCAATGACAATAATGCTGGGTATTTTTAATGATTCGTTGATTTATTCTGCGAGTGTCTATAAGGCGTCTTTGCCAAAGTCTTCGATGAATTTATCTACTAATCGTTCCTGCCAATCGCCGATCTCTCCTAGGCGTCCGATAAAGAAGCGGAGCACTTGTGGCTCTTCGATGAACTTTAAGCCACCGATTAGGTCGCGATTTTTATATAGCCACGCTAAACGATCAACCATAAAGGTGATATGAGATAGAGTGAATACTCTTCTTGGCATCGCTAATCTGACGAGTTCCACAGAAGCGATGTGCTCGCTACCATCGGGGTTGCGCGCTTCAGAAATGGTGCCCCTTTCCATGCCTCTTGATCCAGTGATGAGGTAGATGGCGGTGGCCAGCACTCCCGCGGGATATTGCTCGCCGCGGATATGAGGCAAGAATTCTCTCGCGTTAATATGTAGTCCCAATCCTCCCGCGGGGGTGACAATGGGGATACCTTCTTTTTGCAGTTGTGAGGCGAACTCACTGATGAATTCAGGACCCTGAGAGATCATATCCATGTCGAGGGTCTCTTCTAAGCCTACTGCCATGGCTTCCATCTCTCGGACGGACATACCACCATAGGTGAGGAACCCTTCATATAGTGGTACCAGAGATTTCATATCATCGAAGTATTTCTGGCTGAGCATCGCTAATCCACCGCCTCTCGCACAGGCCAACTTGCGAGCGGAGAAATAGATGATATCCGCGCATTTGGCGATCTCGTGAACGATGGTTTGAGTATCAGCATTTTTATAGGCTGTTTCTCTCTGCTTGATGAAGTAGAGATTATCCGCTAATAAGCTCGCGTCGATGACCATCATGATCCCTTCTTTGCGAGCAAAGCTGCTGACTTCTTTAATGCTTCTTAAAGAGATGGGCTGACCACCGATGAGGTTGGTGCCTAGCTCGATTCTGATAAAGGGAACATGGTTGCTCCCGACTTTATTGACGATGGCTCTTAATTTATCCATGTCCATATCACCCTTGAATGGGCAATTGCTAGTGGTTTTTACTGCCTCATCGATGAAGCATTCTTCGACCGTGCCACCGCATTCCATGATATGAGCCTTTGTGGTGGTGAAGTGATAGTTCATCGGGACGACATCCCCGGGCTTGACATATTGCTTGGCCAAGATGTGCTCGCAAGCTCGGCCTTGATGGGCAGGCAAGAAGTACTTCGTGCCGAAAAAGCGATTGACGGCTTTCTCTAAGCGATAGAAGGTCTCGCTTCCCGCATAAGCGTCATCAGCGATATTCATCGCAGCGATCTGCTCATTGCTCATCGCATTCGTGCCGCTGTCGGTCAGCATATCGAGGAAGACGTCGCGATTTCTTAATAAGAAGGTGTTGTTTCCCGCCCCTTGGATGGCTTTTAATCTTTCTTTGATTGGTAACAGAGTGATTTTCTGGACGATGCGAGCCTTGTGCATCTCTAATGGGAAAGGCTCAGCTTTGAAGCGGGCGATGTGAGACATAAAATATGTTCCTTTCTCAGGAGCGAGAAAATAAAAAGCGATCTTCTCCCCCTAGTTATGGGACGAAGATCGTATGATTTCCGCGGTACCACCCATCTTATGGCGTTTGCCATCACTCATCGAGTCATATAACTCTTATCCCTGTCACGGAGGATTTCCGGAGTCGCCTACTGTCAGTTCAGCGATTCGACTTGAAAGTGTATATTGCATATCGTTCTCTATTTGCTTCCACCAACCGCAAACTCTCTATCAGATTCGTGATATCTTTCTCTTTCGCACTGTCTTTGGCTATTACTCTATCGCAAGCTTATATAACCTGTCAAACAATTTCAATCGCACAATTTTTGCCAAGAAATTCGATGGGATGTGCTAAAATGCTTATAACATTAAAGGATTAAACACCGATGATTAACCGACCGATTAACCTCACGCATGTGGTTCTCGAAACACCGAGATTGATACTCCGTGCCTTCCGCTACGAGGATCTCGATGATTTCTTTGAATACGCTTCTGTCGATGGTGTCGGCGAGATGGCGGGCTGGGTTCATCACTCCGACAAAAACGTCTCTCACAAAATCCTCGAGAGCTTCATTCAGACCAAGAAGACCTTTTCTATCGTCTATAAAGCGAACAATAAGGTCATCGGCTCTCTCGGGCTTGAAAAATCCCATTTCCCTCGCACCTACTATCCAGGAGAGACTGTCCGCGATATCGGCTACGTCCTATCGAAAGACTACTGGGGTCAAGGCTTGATGAGCGAAGCGGTCAAAGCGGTGATTGACTATTGCTTCAATACATTAAAAATGTCCCACCTGACGGTCGGACACTTCATCGATAATATTCGCTCTAAGCGAGTGATTGAGAAAAGCGGCTTTACCTATGCTTATGCTCATGTCTTTACCACTCGCATGGGCACCAAAAGAGATACGCGGGAATACATCTTAAATAATCCCAAAAAGTAGGGGCTATTCTTCGCTGATAAATTTCTTCTTGCTGACAGCAATGTCAAGGTTGCTGTTTTTTTGTCGGATCTCATCAATGAAATCTTTTAAGGAGGCATTCTTCGCGAGGGTTACTTCGTAATTGAGAATAAACAGAGTTCCCATATCGCTTGATTTAATCTTCGTTAAATCGTAGTGAACAGTGTATTTTTTCATCGTCTCTTCAAAGACGCCTTCATAATTGAGATCTTCGGGAATGGTGATTTTGAGATTCAAGCGACGGGCAGAGATCTGCGGGAATCCAACTAATCGGAAAATGATGAACATCGCGATTAAGACCGCGTAGAGAATTCCGGAGAAAGCTAGATATCCGAGGCCCACTAATAAGCCGCAGCCAACAAGGGAGAAAAGATAGGTGAGATCTTCGAAGCTTCGAGGAAAGCTGCGGAATCTCAAGACGAGGAAGCAGCCTAGCAAAGCGCCACCTGCGCGAAGCAAGCGGGAAGTGGTGAGATCGCCAGAGCCGCTAAATGAGATGGTCAATAAGGTGATGCCGATTACTAGCACTGCGACGATAAAAGGAAATAAAGCGAAGCTGATGGGCATATCTTTATAGTAGCTATCATGCTCTTTGAGTTTTGCGTACAAGATAGCAAAGACTATTCCCATTAATAAAGCGACAGCGATCGAGATGAGCATCGCCCACCATTGGGGTGCGGTTTCGGAAATGATTGAATCGAACATAATTTTTTCTCCTTTATCGGTGATTGATTTGGTATTCCGTGCCATATTTGCTATATGACTGCGGGTAGATTTTTAAATGGCTGAGAGCTTGAACTAGCCACAAGGGCAAGTTCTTGACGCTCTTGATTTCCATGACATAGTACCCTTTGGGCAATAGATTGTTTTCGTAGTCATCCTTATCCCACTCAAAGTGATTTCTTCTGGAGTGGATATTGCTATCGAAGGTGAGGCGGAATTCTGGATCATCTTTATCGAAGAACCCTAAGCGGTCGTAGCAGATATATACCTTTGGCTCAATCCTGTAGAGGGAGAGGAAGTAGCTCATCTCTTCGACGAGCTGAATATCTAAGGGTGCTTCTCGAATCGGCTTTATGCCTCTGAAGATGAAGTCGTCGCCTTCTTGCTGGCTTAGCCTTATTCTACGCTTTCCGACCACGCCAACCACTTTTTTCTTGATCTCGAGATAGATGAAATCCTCGCCATCGTATTTTCTTAAGCGCACCTTCTCTTTAAAGAGCGGCTTAGCGATGGATTTGACAATCAGGCTATTATGGGCGGTATCAAAATATAAATTCTGAATATGATAGGTTTCCTCATTGAGACAGTAGGGGTCAAGAGCCATGTGCTCTCTTAAAATAGGGAGAAGCTTTTGCTTATCTTCTTCCGTGACGACATACTTTTTCTCAACTCGCCTAAAAGTGGTGATAGCCATTTTATAATGCCTAAACCTCTCTACCTTATTTGATTATTTTAAGTATATATTTTTGATATGCGTGGTGCTACCACAAAAAAGCGATTAATGTTATAATCACTAACGAAGATACTAAGGAGATATTAAGCATATGTCAAAAAAAGTTTACGAAGTGAAGTGTCCTCATTGCGGATTTGTTTATACCTATACTGAGGATGAAATTCAAAAGACTCCCTTGAAACCCGAAGGTTTTACCATCTGCCCAATGTGCAAGCAGCAAGTATCGCATCGATTGGCAAAAGAAAAATAAGGAAAATGGCGGAGCGTAAGCCCGCCTTTTTATACAAGAATATGAAATATATACCCGGCAACACTAAAGTAGTGCCATTAAAGAAAATCGAAGAGAAGTACGATGTAAAAAATCATCTTTTCGCTAAAGTCGAGAACACCAACCCCACGGGGTCGATAAAAGATCGCCCCGTTTACTACATGCTGTTAGAAGATCAAAAGAAAGGTCTCCTCCGACAAGGAACAACCATCATCGAAGCGACATCGGGAAACACCGGCATCGCTCTGAGCTTCTATTCCTCAGTCTTCCATTATCGGGCCATTATCGTGATGCCTGAGAGCATGTCATTAGAGCGAAGAAAGATGATCGCCAGCTATGGCGGTGTCTTAGTCCTCGTCAAAGGCGGGATGGCGGACTGCAAGAAAAAAGCCGAAGAGCTCCACCAAGAGATTGAAAACTCTTTCATCTTCGGTCAATTTGAAGATGAAAATAACCCCATGTCCCATTTTATGGGAACTGGCCCGGAAATATTGAAGCAAGTCCCTGATCTCGATGTCTTTGTCTCCGGCATCGGCACGGGAGGTACCGTCAGCGGATGTGCTGCCTATTTTAAAAAGGCGCAAAAAGATGTCGTAGTAGTGGGTGTCGAAGCCTTGCAATCTCCCTTATTAACTAAAGGAGAAGCTCATTCACATCGCATCGAAGGCATCAGCGCGAATTTTGTTCCTCATACTCTAAATAGAGATTGCCTCGATGAAGTCGTCGATGTCGATGATGCTAAAAGCATCGAGATGGCCAAAATCGTCAGAGACCTCGAAGACCTCGACATTGGCTATTCCAGCGGAGCTGCGCTCCTCGGAGCGATTGAGTACGCGAAAAAGCATCACCTCCAAGATAAAAATATCCTCGTGATATTCCCTGATAAAGGAGACCGCTACACATGGTAAAAGAAAAAGTAATCAGCTTTGCTAATGCCTTAAAAAAGTATTTGATCTGCAAGCAAGACATCGATGTCAAAGCGGAGTTTTTGTCCAGCATCGATGATACTGACGATAAGAAGCTCCAAATCTTTTTAGAAGATCTGCCAGCGGTAAATAAACAATTGGAAAAGGATTTAGAGTTCTTCTATGAGAGCGATCCCGCAGTGGATAGCAAAGAAGAGATTATCCTCGCCTATCCTGGCTACTTTGCGATCACTTATCATCGGTTAGCCCACATCTTATATAACCTTGGTTATAAGCTTCAAGCGCGCATCATCAGCGAGCAAGCTCACTTATTGACTGGCATTGATATTCATCCGGGCGCCAATATTGCCTCGCCTTTCTTTATTGATCACGGAACGGGCATCGTCATCGGCGAAACTACCGATATCGGCAGCTATGTCAAAATGTATCAGGGCGTGACTTTAGGGGCCCTGTCGTTATCCAAGGGTCGCCTTTTAAAAGGCGTTAAACGCCACCCAACCATCAAAGATCACGTCACTATTTACGCTGGTGCTTCTATTCTCGGCGGCGAAGTAGTGATCGGTGAAAATGTCGTCATTGGCTCGAACGTTTTCCTCTTGAAATCCATCCCCGATAACTACCGTGTCACTCTTCCAGAACCAGAGCTAATTCTCACGCCAAAGAATAAAAAATAGAAATTATCCTTCGCGAATATAAGGGAGAAATTTTCCTCTTTTATTTTTGAAAAAAACTATTGTATATCGTAGATAGTAAGATTAACATAATGTAGAAATGGACAAGAAAGACATTCAGACGCCTTTTGTAGATGCTCTAAAGAGCTATGTTAATGAAGGGATATCCCCTTTTGATGTACCTGGACACCACATGGGCAACATCAAAAATGAGATGACTGATCTCGTCGGCAAAAAGGTCTACCAATGCGATGTCAATGCCCCTTATGGATTAGATAATTTAGCCCACCCTAGCGGGGTTATTTTGCAAAGTGAGAAATTAATGGCGGAAGTCTGTCACGCAGACTACGCTTATTTTTTAATTAACGGCACTTCTTCGGGTCTCATCGCCGCGGTGATGACGGTCTGCAAGCCGACCGATAAGATCATCATTCCCCGCAATGTCCATAAATCTTTAACAAACGCCTTAGTTCTCTCTGGCGCCGTCCCCATCTATGTGGAACCCCACATCGATGCGAACATTGAAATTGCTAATCAACCCTCTTTAGAGGAATATAAAAAAATGATCCAGCGCTATCCTTCCGCAAAAGCCGTTGTCGTGATCAACCCGACTTATTTTGGCGTCATCGCTGACCTGCGCTCAATCGTGGAATTCGCCCACGAGAGAAACATGGCCGTCATCGTCGATGAGGCGCATGGCGCGCATTACTACTTGACCAACAACGATCCTGTCACCGCGATGGATGCTGGAGCGGATCTCAGCTCCGTCTCCTTCCATAAGACCGCCGGTTCGCTCACTCAGTCCTCGGTTTTATTATTAAAAGGTGACCGCGTCTCCAATATCAAGATTCAAGAGACTCTCAACCTTATGAATACCACCTCACCGAGCTCAATATTGATCGGCTCTTTGGATGCCGCTCGCGCTTACATCGCTGAGCATGGTGAAGAGGTCTCCAAGCGAGTAATCGCTATCAGCGAGAGAGCTTTTGATGAAATCAACAAGATTCCCGGCTTCATCGTCCGCGGGAAAGATTACTTCAAATCCTCCGGGGCTTTTAACTACGATAAAACCAAGCTCTTGATTGAACTCGATCGCCTCGATATCAACGGCTACGAAGTCTACCGCCTTTTAAAAACTCGCTACCATGTGCAAGTCGAGCTAGCGGAAACCTACGTCATCCTCTGCATCTTAGCCCTCGGAACGACCGATGCTCACCTCAACGCCTTAGTCAAAGCTCTGAAGAGCATCTCTAAAGAGCACTTCCACAAGAATCAGACTTATCCGATGCATTCCTTTGCCTTTAAATATGGCTTTATGCTCGCCAGACCGAGAACGGCTTTCTTCGCTCCGAGCCTTGCAGTTCCGCTCCGCCAAGCCTTGAATCACATCAGCAAAGAATCCATTGTCATCTACCCTCCGGGAATCCCGCTCATCCAAGCGGGCGAAGTCTTTTCCAAAGACATCATCTTCCAAATCGAAGATGGCTTGAACAAGCAGTGCACGATTTTATCCAATCATCCCAATTGCGAGCTAGTGGAAATCGTCGATGAAGAGAGATGGAAAAACTTCTCTTTCTATAAGAAAAGATTGCATGATTACGTCAAAAATGAGCAGACTACTCCCCGAAGAGATGGCTATTACTTGCCTTTTGAAGGCGATAAGCATGATGGAACGATCATCCTCCTGCCCTTCCGCAGCGATGTCTGGCGCAACCACGCCAAAGACGCTACTGAAGAATACCGCGAATTAATCGCGACAATCGCAAAATTCGAAAAGGTCTATGTCGGAGTTCACCCGACAATATATAAAAAGAGCCTTGCGTGGCTCGAAAATATTCCCAACGTCATTCCCATCAAAGTTCGCTACAACGACGCTTGGGCACGCGATAACACGCTTATTTTCCTGCGCAACAAGCAGAACGATATCCGCAGCGTCGACTTCCGCTTCAATGCTTGGGGCGGCGAGTACGATGGCTTATACACCAACTATCAAGATGATGATGCCTTAGGCAATAACATCGTCAAGAAATTCAAGCTCTCAAGTTACCGCTTGCCTTCCTTCGTCATGGAGGGCGGTGCGATTGCCACGGATGGCGATGGCACCCTCATCGTCACCGAAGCTTGCTTCCTCTCCAAAGGGCGCAACCCTCATCTCAGCAAAGCTGAAATCGAGGAAACCCTCAAAGTATACCTCGGCGTCAACGACATCATCTGGATTCCCCATGGCATCATCGGCGATGAGACTGATGAGCACGTCGATAACATGGTGGCGTTTGCTCGCCCCGGCGAAGTCTTGCTGGCTTGGCCATCAACCGCCGACAAAGTTCAATATAGCGCTGCCACTAGAGCCCTAAAAATTCTCGAGACCACGAAAGACGCTCATGGACGAACTCTCAAAGTGACTAAAGTCAAGATGCCCGCTCCGATATATTTATCAACTAAAGAAGCTAAAGGCATCTCCGCCAGCCGCTACAACGCTAAGCCTCGCCAAGCGGGCGACAATCTCTTAGCGACCTACATCAACTTCTATCAGAGCGACCGCTTTGTTATCATTCCTGGCTTCGGAGTCAAGGAAGATCAGATTGCTCTAGAGCAATTCAAAGCCATCTTCCCCGATAAAGAAGTCATCCAGATTTATTCCAAAGAAATATTGATTGGTGGTGGAAATATCCACTGCGTTACTATGCAGATACCCAAAGGAGCAAAACATGAAAGTTAAAGTGTGCTGCACTCAGATGTCGATGTCTTGGCAACTAGAGCAAAACATTCAGCAAGCTGATGCTCTGATTGCCTTAGCCAGTCAAAAAGGTGCCAATATCATCCTTCTCCCCGAGCTATTTCAAGCCCCTTATTTCTGCCAGACCGAAAACTACAATCATTTTGCTTTAGCGCAATCCGCCGAAGATTCTCCTTTGATCAAGCATTATCAAGAGATGGCTAAAAAATACGATGTCGTCCTGCCCATTTCATTCTTTGAAAAAGCGGGCAATTGTTACTTCAATTCCCTCGCAGTCATCGATGCTGATGGCAAAGTCGTAGACTTATATCGCAAATCGCACATTCCCACCGGCCAGTGCTACGAAGAAAAATTCTATTTCACTCCCGGTGATACTGGCTTTAAAACCTTTAAAACAAAGTATGGCATTTTAGGTGTCGGCATCTGCTGGGATCAATGGTTCCCCGAAGCCGCGCGTATCATGGCTCTCAAAGGAGCGGAGATTTTGCTATATCCCACTGCCATCGGCAGTGAGCCTGTCCTTCCTAAAGACAGCAAAGCGCATTGGCAAAACGTCATGTGTGGACATGCGGCAGCGAATATCATTCCCGTCATCGCTTCTAACCGCGTCGGAATTGAAGAGCAAGATGGCTCAAGCATGACCTTCTTTGGCTCTTCCTTCATCTCCGATGAATATGGCAACGTCGTCGAAGAGATGGACCGCGAATCCACCGGCTTCCGCGTCGTGGAGTTTGATTTAAAGAAGATCAGCGAAGAAAGAGAAGGCTGGGGAGTCTTCCGCGATCGCCGCGTAGACCTCTACAAAGACATATTAAAATTGTCAGTAACTGACAATCATAAAAAGTAAGATGGGCGACCATCTTACTTTTTTACAGCTTTTCGAATAATATGCGACCGAGGCGAATGTGAGTCGCCCCTTGCTTGATAGCTTCGAGATAATCCTCGCTCATACCCATCGATAGGTAGGGAAGAGAAATATTGAGCTCTTTTTCTAAATCATCGCGTAGAGCCCTCAATTTTCCAAATTGATGGGCTAGAGAGTTCTCATCGCTCGCTTGGATGGCCATCATCATCAGGCCGACCACTTTGACTTTGGAAAACTTCAATAGGCTTTTGATGAATTCGGTCACCTCTTCATAAGGGACGCCGTTTTTATTTTCTTCATGATTGACTGAAACCTCAACGAAACAAGATAGAGGAGTGCCACGGCTTTTCTCGATATCTTCGGCGAGCAATAGCGAATCAAGCGAATGCAAATAATCAATTTTATTGATTACCTTATGAGCTTTGTTCCTTTGAAGATGGCCGATGAAGTGCCAGGAGATGGGATATTGTTTTAATGATTCATATTTTCTCAGGAAGTCATCGACGCGGTTTTCGCCAAAGTTAGTAATGCCGCTATTGAAAAGAGCCAGCATATCATCCGCTTCAACATACTTTGTTGCCGCGACGATAGTGATCTCTGACGGGATTGTTTGGATAAAGGTTTGAATGTCTTTTCTAATCATCGTAACTATTATAGTCAAATCTTGGAAATAGAGAACAAAAAATATCGCAAATTGTTGGTGAGAAGTTGGAGATGCAGTATAATAAGCGTTAGGAAAAACAGATTGGTTATTCTTCTTCCTGGTCAGATAAAATTTGGCTGTTTAAAAGAGAATCGAAAAATCTATAACCTACATGACATTAACAAAGTTAAGGAAACACAAAAAACTACTAATAAACTACTAATATGGCTATGGATAATTTAAAGACATTAATGGACAAAAGACAATATGACTTGGTCATCAAACTCACGGAAATCGCGGATGAACCAAACGCTTTGTTCTATCGTATTTCGGCTTTGCTCGCTGTAGGAAAAACAGAGGATGCTTTAAACTCCATTACCAGCAACCAAAAGATTCTCGAATCTCATATGAGCCTATTGATCAAAACCCATGTCGAAATTCTCTGCCTGCTAACGCGCTTTGATGAAGCCTACGCGATTCTCGAATACTACAAAAATCGCCCTTACGTCTCCCAAGAAGTGGAAGAGCTCTTAAGAGATATGCCACAAATGATCAGATTAGAAGAGCGAAAGCACTCCTCGATGCGTTTCATAAAAGATGAGGAGCTAATCAAAAAGCTAGAGAGCGATGACCCAGACGTTATTCTCATGGCCATCGATATCGTCCGCGAGAGAGACATCAACAAATTCTTGGATTATATCCAAAACATCATGGTCAAATTCCCTAAGCAGTCAATTAGGTCACTCGCGTTATTACTCCTCGTCCAAAAGAAAGTCGACCGCTCATTTTCATTCAATCACATCGGAGAGATGATCAAGGTGAATCCTAGTGAACTTGAGCCCCCCTTCGTGGGAGACTCTTTCAATCAGTTAGTGAAAGCTCTTGACTCCGCTTATCGCAACCCAGTGTTGAGCGAAAACGCCGTCTCGATTCTCTCCACTCATCTCCTCTACATTTATCCCCAGTCAATAAATATTGAAACCGCTATTCTCGTCGAAGCTTTATTCCAAATTGCCAGCGAGTATTTAAACAGCGATGAAAAAGGTCATCTCCTCGAGAGATGCAAAGAAAAAAATCTCGACCCCGACGAAGTAAAATCGCTCATCAGCGAGATCAAAAATTCGCTCGATAATTTTTAATTATAAGCCCCAGAAAAAGCAAAACAGCACGTTATGTGCGTTTTTCTTGTGATTAAAGAATTATTTCTTTATAATCAATATCGCACATGTTCGGAGGAAATATACATGGAAAGAAAAGTAACAAAATTAGAACATTCACACGTCGAAGTCTCAGTAATCGTCGATAAAGAAGCTTGGAAAGCTGCCCAAAAGAAATCTTTTGATAAAATCGCCGCCAACGTCACGGTCGATGGATTCCGCAAAGGCAAAGCTCCAGAGCACTTAATCAAAGCTAAAGTTGATCAGATGAAAGTCATGGATGAAGCCATCAACGCCCTTCTCCCTGGCATCTACAAAGATATCATCACTGTCGACAATGTTAAACCATTCGCCCAACCAAAGGTTGATGTCACCAAAATCAGCGATGTCGAACTCGAACTCAAGTTCCTCATCGTCACCGCTCCTGAAGTCAAATTAGGAGCTTACACTGGCTTAAAGATCGGCCACGAAGAAGTCAAAGTCACCGACAAAGACTTACAAGACGCCATCGAATCAGTCAAAAATCAAAATGCTAGCCTCGCTTTAAAAGAGGGTGCAGCCGCGATGGGTGACACCGTCATTCTCGATTTCGCCGGCACCATCGAAGGCAAGCCATTCGAAGGCGGCTCAGCCACTAACCATGAATTAGAGTTAGGCTCCCATTCCTTCATCCCTGGCTTCGAAGAGCAATTAGTCGGCCACAAAGCTGGTGAGCACGTCGATGTCAAAGTCACCTTCCCAGAGAACTACATGGAAGAATTAAAAGGCAAAGAAGCGATCTTCGCTTGCGATATTCACGAAGTGAAGGAAAAGAAAGTTCCCGAGCTCACCGATGAATTAGTCGCCGAATTAAAGATCGGTGGTGTCTCTACCGTCGCTCAGTTCAAAGACTACAAAAAGAACGAATTAAAAGCCAGCAAGGAAGCCGAAGAAAGACGCACCTATCTCAGCAAATTGATCGATGCGATTGCCAAGGGTTCCAAGATTGATATTCCTGATGAAATCGTCGATTCTCAAATCGCCTCTCGCAGAGAAGATTTAGAGAATAAGATCAAACAATCCGGTTTATCTTTAGAGCAATATTTACAATTTGTCGGCCAAAAAGAAGAGGAATTTTCTGCTAAACTAAAAGAAGAGTCCCTCCACGATGTCGCTAACTACATGGTGATGGAAGAGATCGCCAAAGTCGAAAAAGTCGAAGTCACTCAAGAAGAAATCGATTTCGAATACGCGAAAATCGCCGACCAATACAAGATGAAGATTGAAGATGTCAAGAAAGCTCTCGAAAAACAAGAGAGCGAATTCCGCAACAACTTGAAAATGCAAAGAGTCGAAGACTTCTTACTATCTAAAAACGACTAACACATAACCAAATTCTTGAAAGGAGGATACCGTTATGGTGGATAAAAACCAAACACTAACTCTCCCTTTACTGATTACTCGTTCCCTCGTCATTTTTCCAGGCAATCAACAATTGATTGAGGCAGGGAGAGAATTTTCAATCAACGCGATCAACGCGGCCAGAAACGAAACTAACTCGTTAGTTTTCGTCACCAGCCAAAGCGACATCGACGTTGAAAACCCCACGGAGAACGATGTCTATCGCATCGGCACTCTTTGCCACATCATTTCCAATTCGGAAAGAGAAGGCCATCAGAGAGTGCGCGTCGAAGTGGTGGAAAGAGTCCAGCTGGACAACATCGCCCTTGAGAGCCAAGGGAACTACTACGTCTCGCAAGGATCAATTTTAGAATTGAAACCTGTGAGCGAAGAGAAGAACAAAGCTATTATTGTCGCCATCAGCAAGATTCTCGATTCGATGCCTAACATCGTCTCGCAGATGCCTCGCAACGTGGCCAACCTCATCTCCAAAGCTGAAGATGCGGCATCTTTATGCTATGCATTGGCAGGCTTTTTAGAAGCTCCAGTCGCAAAAAAGCAAGAGATTCTTGAGGCAAACAACGCCGAGATTCTCATGACTTTAATCACCGTTTTATTAAATGGTGAGAATCAGAGATCAGAAATCGAAAGAGAGATCTCTGAGCAGGTGAGAGAATCAGCGGAAAAATCGCAGAAAGAATACTTCCTGCGCGAAAAATTAAAAGCCATTAAAAAAGAGCTTGGCGAAGATTCGGACAAGGCTAATGATCCCGACACTATTTTAGAGCGCCTCGAGAGCAATCCTTATCCTGAATTTGTCAAAGCTAAAGTAAAAAGCGAATTAAAGCGCTTTGATATGATGCCTTCGGGCTCATTGGAAGGCGCCTTGATTCAGAGCTACCTCGACATTCTCATGAATGTTCCTTGGTGGCAAAAAACCGAAGATAACAACGATTTAAAGAATGTCGAGCGCATTCTCGATGAAGATCACTATGGTCTCGAAGAGCCCAAAAAGCGCATTGTCGAATACTTAGCGGTTAAGCGATTAACTGGCAACTTAAAATCGCCAATCCTCTGCTTCTATGGGCCTCCCGGAACCGGCAAGACCTCTCTTGGCAAGTCTATTGCCAGAGCTTTAGGCCGCAAATTCTTCAAAGCCTCCCTCGGTGGGATCAGCGATGAAGCGGAAATCCGCGGTCACCGCCGCACCTATGTCGGCTCGATGCCTGGACGCATTATTCAAGGCATGCGCAAAGCCGGTGTCACTAACCCCGTTTTCCTGCTCGACGAAGTCGATAAGGTCGCGAGCTCCTATAAAGGCGACCCAGCCAGCGCTCTATTAGAGGTGCTAGATCCCGAACAAAACAACGTCTTCAACGACAACTATTTGGAAGAGCCATACGATTTGAGCGATGTCTTATTTATCTGCACCGCTAACTACCTCGATCAAATTCCTGGTCCTTTAAGAGATCGTCTGGAGCTCATTCAGCTCTCTTCCTATACCGAATTAGAAAAAGTTCAGATCGCTCAGCGCCATCTGATCAAAAAGCAGATTGCTATCAATGGTCTCAAACCTGAGCAAGCCTCTTTCACTGAGGAAGCCATTCAGGACATCATCCGCAGCTACACTCGCGAAGCGGGCGTCCGCGAACTCGAGAGAAAGATTGCTTCTTGCCTCCGAAAAGTGGCGGTCGCTATCGTCAAAGATTCCGCCATCGGTTCTGTGAAAATTGATGTTGAACAAGCTCGCAAATACTTGGGCACACCGATTTTTGAAGACAGCAAGAAGGAAAAAGAACCCCAAGTCGGTGTCGTCACTGGCTTGGCTTATACCGAATATGGTGGTGACATCCTTCCGATTGAAGTCAATAATTTCAAAGGCAAAGGAGCTTTAATTCTCACTGGCCATCTCGGCGATGTGATGAAGGAGAGCGCCTCCATCGCTTTAGACTATGTCAAAGCCAATGCTGAAACTTACGGCATTAAATACGATATTTTCAACGATTTAGACATCCACATTCACGTTCCGGAGGGAGCGGTTCCAAAAGATGGCCCTAGCGCTGGCATTGCCATTACTACCGCGATCATCTCTTGCTTATCCAAGCGCCCAGTCGATCCGAACTTAGCGATGACTGGCGAAGTGACCCTTCGCGGCAACGCTCTGCCAATCGGTGGCTTAAGAGAGAAGTCTCTCGCTGCTTTGCGCTCGGGTATTCAGACCATCATTGTTCCAAAGAACAATAAAAAGGATGTCGACGAACTCCCTAAAGAAGTGAAACAGTCCCTGCACATTCTCTATATGTCCACGGTCGAAGACGCCGTTAAGGTGGCATTATTAAAGTAAATGATTAATTTTCTCAACGTTGCTTTTGTCAAATCCGCCCCGAATTATTCCGAGGCGCCGGAAGGATCATTTCCCGAAGTTTTGATTGTCGGCAAAAGTAACGTGGGAAAATCGACGCTGATTAACTCGATTTGCCAAAAGAGAAGGCTAGCTTATACTTCCTCTAAACCTGGGCACACTCGATTGCTCAACTATTATCTAATTGATGATAAATTCTATCTGGTGGATGCTCCAGGCTATGGCTATGCCCGTGGTGGCATCGACTTAGATGCTCTCTTCGGCAAGATGATGGAAGATTATTTCGTCCATTGTCAAAGGCTGAAATTAGTCTTAGTCCTCTTAGACTCTCGCCGCGAGATGAATGTTAACGACTTGGAGATCATCTCTTATCTGATCAATAACCATCTGCCATATTTCATCGTCATCACGAAAGTCGATAAGGTTAATCAAAAAGAAAAATACGCGCTGGTCAAGCATTTAAGGGATATGAATATCGAAGAGGAACGGCTTTTCTATACCAGTTCCTTACATCCGAGGCTCTTCGAAAGTTTGAAAGCCGCTATTGAAAAGGTTATTTAGTTATACTAGACTTAATACATAGCTCGTTGAAGAAGAGGAGTACCTTATTCTTCCTATATAGAGAATCGAGGACGGTGGAAGCTCGATAAGGAGAATGAGAGAAGGTCGCTTCTGAGAGATAGCTGCCTAGCGAAAATAGGTTAATGAAGTGCATCGAAAGATGAACTAAGGTGGTACCGCGCCATGAGCGTCCTTAGATAAGGGCGTTTTATTTTACGTCCCGGAGGTAGCATATGCTAGACAAACGCTATGATCATCGCGCTGTAGAAGAAGGGAAATACGACCGCTGGAAAGACGGTGGCTATTTTCATGCTGGAGACCCTAAAAAGGTTCCGTTCTCAATTGTTATTCCGCCTCCAAACGTCACAGGCAAATTACATATTGGCCACGCATGGGATACGACCATTCAAGATATCATCGCTCGCTACAAGAGAATGAAAGGTTTTGATGTGTGCTATTTGCCAGGCATGGACCACGCCGGCATCGCCACCCAAGCCAAAGTGATGGAAAAGCTCGTAAAATCGGGCATTGACGTGACAAAAATCACTCGCGAAGAGTTTTTAAAGTGGGCGTGGAAGTGGAAAGATGAATACGCGAATTCCATTCATGAACAATGGAAGATTCTCGGATTATCACTCGACTATTCCCGCGAGAGATTCACCCTTGATGAAAGGCTGAACGCCGCGGTAAGAAAAGTATTTGTCGATCTCTATAATCGCGGCCTCATCTATCAGGGTGAGCGCATCATTAACTGGGATCCAGTCCAGATGACGGCCTTGAGCAATATCGAAGTCATTCACCAAGATGATCCAGGCAAAATGTACTACTTCAAATATCCTATCATTGGCACCAAAGAATCTTTGATCATCGCTACCACTCGTCCAGAGACGATGTTTGGCGATGTGTGCGTCGTGGTCAATCCAGCCGATAAACGCTATCAAAAATATATCGGCCTGAAGGTTATTAATCCCGCCAACAATCAAGCCATTCCTATCATCGCTGATGAGTATGTCGATACCAGCTTTGGCACGGGAGCGATGAAATGCACTCCTGCTCACGACCCCAACGATTTCGTAATCGGCGAAAAATATCATTTAGAAAAACCTATTATCTTTAATAAGAATGCGACGATGAATCATCTCTGTGGTCCCTATGAAGGGCAAGATCGATTTGTCTGCCGCGAGAGCTTGCTTAAACAAATTAAAAAGGATGGCAATTTTGTCAAGATTGAAGACATGATTCATCCAGTCGGCCACAGTGAGAGAAGCAACGCGGTCGTGGAACCGATGCTCTCTAAGCAGTGGTTTGTGAGAATGAAGCCTCTCGCTGAGCAAGCTCTTGCGAATCAAAACTCCGATCAAAAAGTCAATTTTATCCCTGATAGATTTGAGAAGATCTTCATCCAGTGGATGGAGAAAGTCGAAGACTGGTGCATTTCCCGCCAGCTATGGTGGGGGCATCGCATTCCCGCTTACACCAACAAACAAACCGGAGAGCTATTAGTCAGCGTTGATGCTCCTAAAGATATGGAAAATTGGATTCAAGACTCCGATGTTCTCGATACCTGGTTCTCCAGCGCCTTATGGCCTTTCTCGACTTTTGGATGGCCGGATATGACTCCTGATTTTAAACGCTATTTCCCCACGAATGTTCTCGTGACAGGCTACGATATTATTTTCTTCTGGGTCAGCCGCATGATTTTCCAATCATTGGAACTCACTCATCGCGCTCCTTTTAAGGAGGCAGTGATCCACGGATTAGTCCGCGACAATTTAGGAAGAAAGATGAGCAAGACACTAGGCAATGGTGTCGACCCAATTCAGGAAGCCGAGAAATATGGCGCTGATGCTCTCCGTTATTTCTTGACGACCAACAGCACCCCCGGACAAGATATGAGATATATCGAAGAAAAGGTTGCTTCTGCCGCCAACTATCTCAACAAAATTTGGAATTCCGCTCGCTATGTCTTGAGCGTGTTGCCAGAAGATTTCTCTGCGATTAATATCAAACATTTAGCGCTTTCACCGCTTGATCAATGGATCATCAACCGCTTAGAAGACACGATTGAAAAGGTGACGACCAACATGGAAAAATACGATTTCAATGCGGCGAGTAGCCACCTCTATAACTTTGTCTACGATGATTTCTGCTCTCAGTATCTTGAAATGAGCAAAGTCTCCTTATCATCGAATGATGAAGCGAGCGTTAAAACCACTCATCAAATCCTCTTTAAGTGTTTGAAATCAATCATCCTTTTAATCTACCCATACACTCCATTTATCGCCGAAGAATTATATCTTTCTTTACCCGGACATCTCCCATCAGTGATGGAAGAAAGCTATCCATTAGTCGAAGAAAATTTGATTGATAGCAGCGTCAATGATGAAGTGAATATGCTGTTCTCGATGATCAGAGATGCTCGCAATTACAAGATTGAAAATAAGCTCGCACCAAACGCCAATCTCACTTTATTCATCAACTTAAAAATCGCGGTATTTGATAACTTCTTTACCTATCTAAAGCGATTCACCTTTAGCGATGTCAAAGTCATCGGCGAAGATATCATCTCAAGGCGTGGCGAGTTAAAGATTTACGACCATGGTGACATGCTGATCAATAATGAAGCAGGGCGCGATGAAATCATCGCTCGCATCAACAAGGAAATTCTCGAAGCTGTAAGCGAAATCGCTCGCGCTGAGAAAATGCTCACCAACGCCAACTTCCTCAGCAAAGCTCCGCAAGAGAAAATTGAATTAGAAAAAAGTAAGTTAAATAAGCACCGAGAAAATCTCCAGTCTCTCTTAGACAAGAAAGAAAAACTTTCCTAACTTTTAAAACTTTTCCTGATTCTAAGCCTCCTAATAAAATAGGAGGTTTTTTATGAACTATATCCAACTAACCAATCAGGAGATGACTAGTCACTTTGTCGGCGAAGCTATTACTTTAACCACGGTGATGGCACTTCTCGCCATCGCGGTAATGGCGGTCGTCATCTATCGGCTTTTCCTGTCCAATAAAGGAAGCGCAGCGATTCCTGGCGGATGGAAATTCACCTGGAGCTGATTTTGACGCAGATCAAGAATTTGCCGCCCCTCGAAAGGCCAAGAGAAAAGGCAATGCGCTACGGCATTGAATCGCTTTCAAATGTCGAATTGTTAGCGATTATTATCGGCTCAGGAACTAAGAATCACTCCGCTCTTGATATCGCCCATGAAATCATCCGCGACAAGCGAGGCCTTTTCAATGTATTTCATTGCCCATATCAAGATTTTCTCGCCTACTCAGGCTTGAACAAAACCTCGGCCATCAAACTATCAGCGACCTTAGAATTAGGCAAGCGCTATCAGATTGGAAGCGCTGAGCCCGAAAACTCAGCTGCCGATTTTCAGATGATTTATCAAAAATACGCTCCCATGCTCTCTGGACAGCTCCAAGAGAAAATAATCATCATCACCTTAAATCGCCAAAAGAAGATCATTCACGAGCACCTCTTATCCATCGGGAGCGAGAACAATGTCTCCTGTTCAATTCGAGATATCTTGCGAACCCTGATCCTAAACAAAGGAACATATTTCTATTTGATTCATAATCACCCCGGCAATCACATCGAACCCTCTAATCAAGACATTGCCTTTACTTCTGCGATTATTACTGAAGCAAAGAGAATCGGCTTTTCCCTCATCGATCATCTGATTATCAGCGATGAAGGAGCTTATTCTTTCCAAACCAACGCTTTTATCCCCAAAAAATAAGTGAAAAGTAAATTGACACCCCTTTATAACATATGTTATATTACAAACGTTGTCGCCTCACAAGCTACAACCGCATAGAAAAGGTTTTAAAATCTATTAAGATACCTTAATAGCGAGTCATTAGTGAATTGATAAGGAGGGACATTATGTACGCAATTATCGAAACTGGTGGTAAGCAAATTCGCGTTGAAGTCGGTTCTAAAATCTTCGTTGAGAAGTTAGAAGCTGAAGTCAACTCGACCGTTACCTTCGACAAAGTTCTGCTCGTCAGCAACAAGTCGATGAAAGTCGGAACTCCATATGTCGCTGGTGCAACCGTCACCGCGAAAGTGGAAAAACAAGGCTTATCCAAAAAGATTCGTGTCTTCAAGTACAAAGCAAAGGCAAATTACCATAAAACCATTGGTCATCGCCAACCATACACATGCTTAGTGATTGAAGCCATCAACAATTAACATGATTAAAATTTTAATCAAACAAGAAGGAAAGAAAGTTAAGCTCCTCGAGGTCAAAGGTCACGCTGACAGCGCACCTTATGGCAAGGATCTTGTCTGTGCGGCAGTGTCTGCTGTCCTCACCGGCGGATTCAATGCCATCCAAGATGTCACAAGTCTCGAACTAATCCTCAAAGAAGGTTATGCTTCTCTAGAAGTCAAACAGTCTCTTTCCCCACATGATGAAGTCGTGGTTGAGACCATCATCTCTGGTTTAGAAACCATCGCTGATAGCCATCAAGACTTTGTCCAAGTAAAAAAACTTTAGAAAGGGTGTCATAGATTATGATGTTTAAATTAAATCTTCAACTCTTCGCTTCTAAAAAAGGTGTTGGGTCGACAAAGAACGGCCGCGATTCTGCTGGTCGCCGATTAGGCGCCAAAGTCGCTGACGGTCAATGGTGCCATGCTGGTTCCATTATCTATCGTCAAAGGGGCACGAAAATCTATCCAGGAGAAAATACCCAAATTGGGAAAGATGATACAATTTTTGCTACCGCCAGTGGTGTAGCCAAGTATTATCGAGTTGGAAAAGATCGCACTGCCGTAAAAATCGTCGTCAGTGAATAATTAAAAAATTGCGATTAAGACCACTAAAATGTGGTCTTTTTCTTTATCTACTTGTATAATACAAGAGGAGCATATTATATGTTTATCGATCGCGCAGTAGTAGAAGTTCGAAGCGGCAAAGGTGGCGACGGTGCCATCGCTTTTCTCCGTGAAAAATATATGCCTAATGGCGGACCAGCCGGTGGTAACGGAGGGCGTGGAGCGAGCATTATCTTCAAAGCTAACAGCCACATCAATACCCTCTACAACTTCCGCCATAGCAGAACCTTTATCGGCCCAGATGGCGAAAAAGGTGGAATCAAGAATCAGTACGGCAAATCGCGCGACGATTTAATCATCGATGTGCCAGTCGGAACTGTCATCTTCGAAGAGAATGACAATCGCGTTCTCGGCGACTTAAACGAAGATGGCAAGACCATCGTCGTGGCCAAAGGTGGCCGTGGTGGGCGAGGCAATACCTGCTTTAAGAGCTCGACCAATCGCACTCCTAAAGTTGCGGAAAATGGTGAGCCAGGTGAAACCAAGAGGCTCATCTTAGAATTAAAATTATTAGCCGATGTCGGCTTAGTGGGATATCCCAGCGTGGGTAAATCCACTCTTTTATCTCTCGTATCAAGCGCTCGTCCCGAAATCGCGGACTATCCTTTCACGACCATCGTTCCCAACTTGGGAGTTGTGACATCCAAGGATGGAAGAAGCTTTGTGATGGCGGACCTTCCAGGGTTAATTGAAGGCGCTCATCAAGGCAAAGGCTTAGGCCTCCGCTTTCTCCGTCACATCGAGAGATGCCGAGTGATTGTTCACATCGTGAACATGGGGCTATCAGACCGCGATCCCTACAGCGATTATTTGATTATTAACAATGAGCTAAAGAGCTATGGATTTGGCCTCGACAAGCGACCGGTGATCCTCGTCGCTAGCAAGATGGATGAAGAAGGAGCTAAGGAGCGATTGGTGAAATTCCAAAAGCAAGTTAATTTGCCGATTATTCCCATCTCTGCCATCACTGAAGAAGGCCTTGATAAACTCCTATATCAATGCGCTGATTTACTCGATAAAACTCCCGCTTTCCCTCTCTACGGAGAAAACGAAGAGGAACTCGAACATAAGATTTATGAGCTACCCGAAGAGGAAAAAACATTTACTATTCGCCGCATGGATGCTCATAGATGGAGAATTGAAGGAGATAAAATTATCAAGTTCTACCGCATGACCAACATCTCCACCGACGAAGGCATGATGGTTTTGATGATGAAAATCCGCAAGTTGCAAATTGACGATGCTCTGGAAAAACTCGGGGCCTCAGACGGAGACACCGTCTTCCTCGATGACTTTTCCTTTGAATATTGGAGGTAAAACATGATTTTGCAGGACTATCTTCAGGAAATCAAAAAGTTTTTGAAAGACACGCTGACCAAAACCAACATGTCCACTTATGTGCTCGGCCTTTCGGGCGGCATTGATTCCTCCCTGACGGCGGTTTTAGCTACTCAAGCGGTCGGAAGAGAAAAGCTGATGTGCATCATGATTCCTATCGACTCTCATCCTGATGACTTAAAGGATGCAATTTACCTCGCTAAGCAGTTTGACCTTCGGCACTTGATTATCGATGGTTCAAATAGCTTCCATGAAACCGTGAAGCAGTTCAAAGCCCAAGGCATTGAACTCAGCTCTGTGGCTCTCGCTAATCTCAAAGTGCGAATTAGAATGACGATTTTATACGCTTATGCTCAGACCGCGAATGGCTTAGTCCTCGGCACTGATAATAAAGATGAAAGATACACTGGATACTTCACTAAATATGGCGATGGTGCAGTTGATTTAATGCCCATTGTTCACTTAGTTAAATCGGAAGTTTTAGAAGCCGCGAAGCTTTTAGGAGTGCCTGATTACTTGGTTAATCGCGTTCCTTCAGCCGGCTTATTCCCTGGCCAGACCGATGAAAAAGAGATGGGTGTGACCTACCGCGACTTAGACCGCTTCCTATTAGGAAAAGAGATCGATGAAACCGCGAAAAAGCGCATTGATCACCTCCACGAAATCAGCCGCCACAAACGCGATCCCATCCCCACTCCGATAGATTACATTCGAGAAAAAGATGGAAAATAAACGGACAGTCATCGCGATATTAGCTAGCCTGATCACGGCTCTCTTGTCTCTCGGACTTATCGTCTTGTTTATTATTTTGTTTCAATAAAGAGGAGAAGACTTATGATTTATTTCCTTAAAGGTCGAATCGCACAGCTGGAGAAAGACACGGTCATCATCGATGTACATGATGTCGGCTATCAAGTCCTCGTGTCCCACATCGACGATTACGAAGTGGGGCAAGACATTTTCCTCTACACTCATAATGTGATCAGGGAAGATGAGCAATACCTCATTGGCTTTAAGTCTTTAGAAGAAAAATCGGTCTTTTTATCCTTGATTAAAGTAAAGGGTCTCGGACCTCGCACAGCGATCAATGCCCTGAAAGCGACTACCCCGCAACAAGTGATCACTGCGATTGCAAGCAACAACGTGGCGTACCTAAAAAAACTTCCCGGAATCGGCGCGAAAGCTGCCGCTCAGATCATCCTCGATTTAAAGGGTGTTTTAACCGGTGGTAGCAAAGGCGATCCCGAAGTCTACGAAGACGTCTATGACGCCCTCAAAGAAATGGGCTTTAAAGGCGCCGCCATCGACCGCATTTTAGCGACCATCAATGAGCCCGATGCCAAGCCAGAAGATATCTTGCGTTTAGCCCTCGTTAAGCTCAATGAACTAAAGAAAAAATAGGAGAACATATGCCGAGACTTGTAGATGCTTTACCCCATGAAATCGATCGCCAAGAAGAGATTTCTTTGCGCCCTCGCACCCTGGCTGAATATGTCGGGCAAAAGGACTTAAAGAAAAATCTAAAGATTTTTATTGGCGCGGCTCTCCATCGCGATGAACCCCTCGATCACCTCTTATTTTATGGCCCTCCCGGCTTAGGAAAAACGACTTTAGCTTACGTCATCGCTAACGAGATGAAAGCCAACATCCACGTCGCCACTGGCCCGAGCATCGAAAAGACTGGTGATCTCGCCGCCATTTTATCGGATTTAAAGCCTGGTGATATCCTTTTTATCGATGAGATACATCGCCTGCCTCGCATCATCGAAGAATCGCTTTTTACCGCGATGGAAGACTTCCGCTTTTCGGTGGTCATCAACCGCGAAAATGGCTCCCGTTCTCTGACGATGGATCTGCCGCCTTTTACGCTCATTGGTGCGACCACTCGCGCAGGCAATCTAAGCTCGCCATTAAGAGCTCGCTTTGGCATCACTGAAAAGATCAATTACTACGACGAAGATGAGATTCGCCAGATTGTCTTGAGAACTTCAAAAGTCTTTAAAACGGAGATATCTCCTGAAGCTGCGACGATGATCAGCCAGCGAAGCCGAGGCACTCCTCGAATCGCGAACCGACTCTTCAAAAGAGTGAGAGATTTCGCCAACTTTGAAGGCAAGGATTCCATCTCTTTAGAAGATGCTGAGAAAGCATTGAAGGCTTTAAAAGTCGACGAGATCGGACTCGATGATGTCGATGTCCGGTATCTAGAGACCCTGATCAATCGCTTCCATGGTGGTCCCGTCGGGCTCGAGACTTTAGCCAACGCTATCGGCGAAGAAATACCTAACTTGGAAGATGTTTACGAGCCATATCTTTTGCAAATCGGGATGATTGAGAGGACCCCTCGCGGACGAATTGCCAATCAAAAAGCTTACGAGCACTTAAAAATTTTGCATCAGAATAAATTATTTTAGCCTTTCTTCGATGAATCGAAGAGTATCGCGCAATGTGTCCGCTCATGCGCGCAAAATACTATTGCATACGACGCGCATCTGTTGTATGTTATAACATAGGCGCGCCAGCGCTGCATTATCACTCAGGAGGAAGAATTATGCGTAGACTTTGGGCTTATATTGTCTTGGCCTTCACCGCTTTAGTTGTAGTGGGAACGACCTTTATTGGAGAGATCACGAAAGTGAATTCTAACAATCAATTTGAAAATGGAAGAGAGATTACTTTTCGCATCTCTGACAAAGACGAAGAAGACGTCGAATTTCAGGATACCACCGCGGTTGACAACATCACCAAGATGATGAAAAAGCGGCTCAACACCGCGAAGGTGACTTCCTATGAGATTTTGACAGTTGGCTACGATACTGTCAAAGTGAGATTGACGGAGAAGACCAGCTCTGACTACCAAAATATCTCCACCTATTTGACCTTTAATGGCAATCTCGGATTAACTTATGGCGACGACGCTTTAACCGCCGATGAATTCCTCCTCGAAGGTAAAAAAGCGACGATCAGCACTTATCAAGGTTATCCGGCCATTTTGCTCCCTGTTAACACCACTCCTGTCGACGAGCTATTGCAAGTTGCTCGCGATGATCTCTCCGAAGAAGACCACACATACGCTGAAGAATCCTCCAGCGGTCAAAGCGAAGAGAAGACCTATAAATATTTCTTATACCTTTGGTATGACTACGAAGAAGGCAAGTGCAACTTCGAAGCAGCCACCGATTCCAACAATAAATACAACAGCCGCCTATTGATGAAATTCGAAGTCTCATCTGATCCCAAGATTCAATACTATAAAGACGATGACAACAATCGCCTCTTCAGCCTTATCAATCTCGATACCAACAGCGATGGCAAAGCCTCGGTCGATGAGAAGACCTTCGCTTATAATAACGCCCGCTTCTTTATCAATTTAATCAACGCCGGCGCCATCGACTACAAAGTTCAATTCATGTACGAAGAGAGAATCACCTCTTCCATCGAAACATTGATCAACTACGATCGCTTAGCTTGGAATCGCACCATGTCAGCGACCTTATTTGTCCTCGTCGTGCTAGCTCTCATCTTGGTCATCTATTACCGGATGGGTGCCTTAGCCATCGGCACTCTCAGCATCAGCTCTGCTTATCTCGGCTTATTATCGACGATTTGGTTCTCAGCCGAATTTAGCATCTTTGGTGTTCTGGGCGTCATCGCTGTAGCGGTGGCTTCCATTGCCAGCGGTGCCATCTATATGTCCAAACTCAAAAGCGAAGCTTATCGCGGGAGAAGCTTGAAAAAAGCTAACACCGAAGCTTCCAAGAAATCTTTGCTCCCAATTATCGATATCAATATCATCGTCATTGTCTTTGGCGTATTCGCTTATCTATTTGGCGGAGCCATCTTCCGCGCCTTCGGTGCCATCACTGTCATCGGCGGATTATGCTCTCTCCTTCTCAACACTTTAGGCTTAAAGGGAATGATGTGGCTAGCCACTAACGCCACCGCTTTGAATGGCAAATATGAGATGTTTGGCATCAACAGCGAGAGAGTTCCCAACATCATCAACGAAGAAAAGCAGAGCTATTTTGGTGCTTACGCGGAAAAAGACTTCACTAAGAGACACAAGCTCGTCAGTATCATCTCGGCTGTTTTATTCGTCGCCTGCCTCGGCGGTTCAATCACCTTTGCGGCATTAAATGGCGACAACGCTTTCGTGAACAGAAATGCTGCCTACTCTTCCCAAATCTACTTTGAAGCGAAGACGACTAGCGATACCGAGACTTCTCCTTTTGATGAGAAGACAATCTATGATTTCCTCTCTAATGTCTACCTTTATGAAAAAACTGATAGTGGCTACGACATTTCTGCCACTCCTCTATACGACGCCGATGGCGAAGGTAAAGCCACGAAAGATAACCACGTTATCGACCTTCTCATCTCCGATCCTTACGCTGAAGTGTTAGAAGAAGAGACTATCACTCACCATTATTATGTAGTCGCTCTCGATATCGTTTTATCCGATAAAACTTTGGGCTTATACAATGATGGAACCATCGTTCAAACTACTGATGATAGAAACATTAACGATCACTTGGCTGATGCAGTTTCCGATTTGGAATACGATACCACCAAGACCAGCATCTCTTTAAAATCGCTCAAATCTTCCGAGACATCCTCGGTTAAATTTAGTTCAGTTGGCCTGGCAATTGGCGTTTCCATCGCCGTGCTTGGCTTGTACTTCGTCTTGAGATATCGCTTATCTCGCGGATTAGCCTCCATCGTGGTGACCACAGCGGTTAGCGGTGTCATCCTCGGAGTCTTATCTCTCGCTCGTCTGCCTGTCTCCTCTTTAGTCTTAGCGGCTGTTCCAGCCGTCGCGATGTTTGCCATGATGATTTCTGTCATCATTATGAACCGCGAGAGAGAGATGGTCCTCGAAGATAAGAATCACGACAACTCGGTGGAAAATCGCCATCAGTTAGCGGTTAAAGCGACTTCCTATGCCTTCACTTGCGTGAGCGCAGTTGCCATCTTCGTCGGATGGATTGCCTTAGGCTTCTTTGGCTTTGGTCCAGATGCATCAGCTTGGATCTATGGTCTCTTATTCCTCGGAGTGGTCTTTGCTACTTGGATCGTGACGGTTTTATTCGCTCCGATCAGCTCGTTCTTCTTTAAGCTATTTAAGAACGTGAATATCAAGCGCAAGCCCCGCAAGAGCAAGAAAGTATCTGCTCGCCACCCGAACAAATCCGCCGAGCCAGAAGAAGCCGTTTTTATCGGCATTAACGACTAACTCTTAATGGCTACCAACCGGTAGCCTTTTATTTATATGAACGAGAAATTATTTCAAAAATTATTAAACTACTATCACATTGATAACGAAACCTATCAATCGCTGATTTTACCTGTCAGCGAAAATGATTTTGCTCTCGGCCATCATTTCGATAATCTAACGGAAGCAGTCGACCTAGTCAAGCAAGTGATAGCAGAAAAGGGAAGGATTCTCGTCTATGGCGATTACGACGCCGATGGAGTGATGGGCACTTCCATCTTAATCAAGATGTTTAAATATGCTGACTATCTAGCCGATTATTACCTCCCTAATCGCTATGAAGATGGGTATGGCTTGACGATGAAAAAAGCTCAGGAAGCCATCGATAGCCAAGTTAAATTGGTCATCACTGTCGATAATGGCGTGACCGCTTTTGAGCCGATAAAGCTCTTAAAAGAGCGCGGGGTGAAAGTGCTGGTCATCGACCATCATCAAAGCCAAGAAATTTTGCCCGAGGCTGACTTTATTATTCATCCGATTCTCTCGCATTTTGGCGAGGTTCCCTCAAGTGGCGCTTTCACGGCTTTTATGTTTTCCATCGCTTTTCTCAATCGCTTCGATAAATACCTTTCTACCTTGGCCTCGATATCGATCATTTCCGATATCATGCCCCTAGTAAGCTATAACCGAAATCTGCTCCGCTTAGTCTTCGCCAATTACCGTGAAGGAGAGTTTTTTCAGATTGATGCACTCAAAGAAAGCGAGCCTTTTAATGAGGCGACAATCGGCTTGAAAATCGCCCCAAAAATCAACGCGATTGGACGCCTTATCGACGGCGATGATATTAACCGACTTGTCGAGTTTTTCACCAGCGATGACAAGAGCAATCTTTTAAGCGACATCGCTTGGATCAATAGCGTCAATGACGATCGCAAAATCGCCTCGAAAAACGCCAGCGATTCTCTCGATGGCTTCGCTCTCGAAGAACCCGCTATTGCTTTCATCTCTGACGCCAAAGAAGGCCTGCTAGGTCTCATTGCCAATCAGCTAGTCAATAAATACCAAGTGCCCTGTATTGTTTTCGCTAAAGACAAAACTGGAGACTTGCTAAAAGGCAGCTGCCGCGCTCCTGAAGGCTTCAACGTCGTCGAAGCTTTCAAAACTTTGCAACATCACTTAGTCAATTTTGGCGGCCACGCTTCCGCTGGCGGTTGCTCTTTGATGGCGGATCATTTCGATTCGTTTAGAAAAGAGTTTATGGAGCTGGTTAAAGCCAGACCTTTAACCGTGGCGAAAAAAGAAGAAATCACGATGGGAATCACTGAAATTAATGAGGATTCCTATCGCTTAATCCAATCCTTTTCACCATTTGGTGAAGGTTGGCCATCTCCTCTACTGAGCCTCAAGAGAATCAGCACTTCCTCTTTGTTCTTCTCTCGCGATGAGAAGCACATCTTAACTCAGATTGGTTCTAACACGCGTTTGACTGGCTTCAACTTCTCTCGCCAAGAGATTCAAAAGTACCGCTATATCGACTTGTTGGGACACCTGAGAATCAATGTCTATCGCGGATTTCAAAACATCGAATTTCTAATTTCGCATTTTTCTGAGAGCGATAAATCGTAGATTTGCTATAATGTGTGTATGTCAAAAAAGATTCGCCTATTATCTTTAGTTCCTCTCGCTTTCCTTCTCGCAGGCTGTACTTTTGAATGGTCGCCGGATGAACATGACGAAGGAACTGGGGGAGAGATCCCTGACGAAGAGGTCATCGAGTATTACGATGGCTATGGCGATGTCTTCGACACTGAAGGCTATACCGCTCACAGCTTGACCATCTCTTCTACCGCGGAAGAGCAAGGCGCGGATTTCACCGCTGAAAATCAGAATGAAATTCTCACTTTATTTAATGACCCAGATTCTCTATTAGCCACAGTGGTGACTGCTGACTATGTCGCTGTTGGAGTCGGGGGCTTAAAAGTTGGGCATTTGAATAATTCCGTAAATGGGCTTTTAGATATTGGCCTAGCGAGCTCGATTACTCCGGCATTTGTCGAAATCTATGCTAAACCACGCAGTGCCTCAGTATTTACTGAAACTGGAAGCCGCGATTCAATCGATTCACCAGTGGCAATCTCACTCAACGATTCGCATTATGTCAGGCTTGATACTGATTTTGATGCGATTGCCTCGATTGCTGAAACGAAATGTTCCTATGAGTTAAAAGAAGCGACCAATCACCTTCAAATTGAGGTGTATGGGCAACGAGCAATTCTCACGCGCATCGTAATTTATTCCGCCATTAACTAAATATTTAAAATAGAACAAAAAACCGCTTGGTGCGGTTTTTATTTTGTTGTGAAATATCAAATAAGTGCTAGAATACAAGAGATGTTAATTAAATTAACATGATGATATGCTCTTCAACAAACATTTAAAAAAGTACTATCTTCGATACGCGTGGTTATACATTATTGGTATTCTCGCGCTTATTGGCGTGGATTTAATTCAGGTATTCATCCCCTCTTATATCGGCGATATCGTCGACACCTTAAGAATAGTATCGCAAAACGGATTTCTAGATGCTGAAAGCAAAAAAAATATTCTCACTTGCTGCTACTGGATTGCAGCGATAGGCGGAGGAATGTTCTTCGGCCGCATCATCTGGCGATTCACCTTATTTATGGCCAGCCAAAAGATTGAAGCCGGAATTCGCCACGACATGTTTTTAAAGGGTGAGAGGCTCTCCTTATCTTATTATCACGAGAACTCAGTCGGAACCGTCATGTCATGGTTTACCACTGATCTCGAGACCATCGAAGAATTTCTCGGATGGGGAACCATCATGCTCATCGATGCGATGTTCCTATCGGTCTTCGCTCTCATATTTATGTTCTTTACCTGTTGGCAACTCGCTCTGATATCCCTCGCCCCAATGATATTAATTATTTTCTGGGGTGCGATGGTGGAGAAGTTAGTCAGCGCCAAATGGATGCAGCGCCAAAAAGCTTACGATGAGATGTACGATTACTCTCAAGAGAGTTTTACCGGCATTCGCGTCATCAAAGCTTTCGTCAAAGAGAATCAGCAATTATTGGCATTTTCCAAGATTGCCAAAAAGAACCGCGATATCAATATTTCCTTTGGAAAACTCTATATTATGTTCGATGTTATCTTGGAGATTATCATCATCTCTATCTTGACTCTCATCCTCTGCCTCGGCGGCTGGTTTGTATACGAAGCTGTCGTTGGACAACCAATGTCATTGTTTGGACAGATCATCGCTCTGCAAACACCAGGTGATTTCTTTAAATTCATCGGATATTTCGACATCTTGATTTGGCCTTTGATCGCTCTTGGCCAAGTGGTGAGCATGCGCTCGCGAGCAAAAACTTCAATGGAGCGTGTAGCGAAATATTTAGACCAGCTAGAAGAGATTCAAAATCCTTCAGCTGCTCATTTATTAGAGGAAGTCAAAGGCGAGATCTCCTTCAAGAACTTCTCCTTTAACTATCCCGAAGATAACGCTCCTGTATTAAGCGACATTAACTTAGTCATCAAGCCGGGAGAAAAAATCGGAGTAGTGGGAAAGATTGGCTGCGGAAAATCAACATTAATGAATATTTTGCTTCGCTTGTATAACGTCGACAAAGGCACCGTCTTTATCGATGGCTATGATTTGATGGAGTGCGACATCGACTCGATTCGCCGCGCGATTGCTTACGTCCCACAAGATAACTTTTTATTCAGCGACACTGTCACCAACAATATCGCTTTTAGCGATATAAATATGCCTCAAGAGAAAGTTGAAGAAGCTGCGAGATTTTCTGATGTCGACGATGATATTAAAGAATTCCCAGAAGGCTATCAAACCGTCAGCGGCGAGAGAGGCGTGACTTTATCTGGTGGACAGAAACAGCGCATTTCAATCGCTCGCGCTTTTGCGAAAAACGCACCCATCATGATTTTGGATGACTCAGTTTCCGCAGTCGATGTTAAGACGGAAGAGAAGATTCTCCGCAATATTACTGAGCAGAGAAAAGACATGACTACAATTGTCATTGCTTCTCGCGTCTCTACCGTCTCTCACCTCGACCGTATCATCGTCTTAGAAGAAGGCAAACTGCAGGCCTTCGATACTCATGCTAACCTCATGAAAATATCACCTTTCTATCAGAGAATGGTTCGTCTACAAGAATTAGAAAAAGAAGCGGAAGGAGGCCAATAAGATGTCCGATTTTGACAAAAATGAACGCTTAAAAGGCGACAAAAAGATTCCGCTCTCGATTCTTTTGAAGCGGCTTTGGCATTATATCAAACCAGAAATCTGGTGGTTTGTTTTTGCTTTTTTGCTCATTATTGTCAACGTCTCCATTGAAGCGGTCATGCCGCAGTTTATTGGAATGATTGTCGATGAACTAGATGTGGGCACTGGCGTGCCGTCTCTATCCTACATAATTTGGGTTGCCCTCGGGTATTTTATCCTGAGTGTCACCTCCTATATATTCTATTATTTCCAAGGAATTGCCCTCCAAAAATCTGGTCAAAGGATCATTTACAATCTCCGCATGGAAGTCTTTGAGCACATCGAGAGCATGTCGCAAAATCAATTCAACGAAATGCCAGTTGGATCTCTCGTCACTCGCGTGACCAATTACACATCTTCGATGTCCGACTTGTTCACTAATGTCCTGGTCAACCTCGTGAAGAACATCTTGATGGTCGTGGTAGTTTTCATCATGATGCTGCTTGTTTCTTGGTACTTAGCATTAATACAATTGGGATTCTTGTTAGTCGTGTTTTTAATCTCATATTTATTCCGCATGATCGTCTATCGCGTCTTCAAAAAAGAACGGCAATATCTTTCTGAGATGAACACCTTTGTTAACGAGAACTTATCCGGGATGAAAATCACGCAAATTTTCAATCAGCAAAAGCGAAAAGAGCAGGAATTCTTAGTCAAGAATGAAAACCTCCGCAAAACTCGTTATCAAGTAGTCCTTGCGTTTGGATTATATCGACCAACCCTCACCGTTTTGTATTATGCTGCAATCATTACCACCTTTATCGTTGGCATGAATTCCGCCATGACTGCCGCCGTAGCTGTCGAATTCTATCTATACGTCAGCCGCTTCTTTAACCCTGTTCAAAATATCGCTGATCAACTCAATGCCATTCAAAAGGCTAACACCGCTTCTGAAAGACTATTTAATCTGTTGGATATTCAGCCAGAAGTGCTTGATGAATCTGATTCTATTGATGTGGAAGACTTCAAAGGAAAAATCGAATTCCGCAATGTTTGGTTTGCCTATGAAAAAGAGAACTGGATTCTCAAAGACGTCTCTTTTGTCATCGAACCCAGACAGACAGTGGCTTTCGTCGGTGCTACCGGAGCAGGGAAGACAACTATTCTCGGCTTGATCGTTCGCAATTTCGAGATTCAAAAAGGTCAGATTCTCATTGATGACATCGATATCAAACATATCAAAATAAAATCTCTGCGCAAGAAGATTGGCCAGATGCTTCAAGATGTCTTCTTATTCTCGGGCACTATGCGCGATAACATTACCCTACACGATAGTGAATACACAGACGAGCAAATCATGCAAGCCTGCCAATATGTCAATGCGGATTCCTTCATTAACAAGAGCGAAAAAGGCTTGGATGAAATGGTCATTGAACGAGGAGAAAACTACTCCCAAGGTCAGAGGCAGCTCATCTCCTTTGCTCGCACGGTTTTAAGCCAGCCACAAATTCTCGTCTTGGATGAAGCGACCGCCAATATTGATACTGAAACCGAAGTCTTGATTCAAGCATCCCTGGAAAAGATGAAAAATATCGGAACAATGCTTATTGTAGCGCACCGCCTCTCTACCATTCAGAAGGCTGATCAAATCATCGTTTTGCAGCATGGTGAGATTATCGAGAAGGGCAATCACCAATCGCTGCTGAAACAAAAAGGGCATTATTACAAGCTCTACAAACTGCAGTTCGCTGAAAACTAAAAAGACGATTTCCGTCTTTTTTTAATTATTTTAAACATCTTATTTCTTTAAATAATAAAGAAAAACCTTTATCATATTTCTATAAGCTTATGGAAGAAAACAAAAAGCCCCTTGTCAATGGTGGATATCCTCTTCATACATTCGAAGATGTAGAGGCTATTTATCAGAACTATATCTCATCACCCGAAGACCGCAAACAAATACGTGCTGCCTATGATTTCATCGTGGAAAAGCACCAAAATCAGTTCCGCAAGAGCGGTGAGCCCTACTATCATCACCTTGTCGAAGTCGCTTATATCATCGCCTCTTTGCAAGGCGGACCAGCGACGATCATCTCCGCATTTTTGCACGATGTTGTCGAAGACACTGATGTAACAGTCGTGGATATTGAGAGGCTGTGGGGAAGCGAAGTCGCCAAGATTGTCGACTCTCTCACCAAAATCCAACGCTTAAAATTATCTAAAATCAGCAGCGAAGAATTCGAATCGGAAGACCATCGCAAAATTTTAATTGGCATGGCTAAAGATATCCGAGTCATCATTATTAAGCTCGCTGATCGCCTCCATAACTTAAGAACCCTAGCGGCTCTATCGAGCGAGCGGCAAATCGCCATCGCTCAAGAGACCATCGAAGTCTTCGTGCCTATCGCTCACCGCCTTGGTCTCGATATTGTGAAGTCGGAGATGGAAGACCTCTGCTTAAAATATTTGGAGCCAGAAAAATATTATGAGATCAAAAAGCTCTTGTCCAATAAAGCTAAGACCATGGGCAAATCTCTGGACGCCATTCGCAAGCGCATCGCCGATATTCTCTTTGAGAATAACATCACTTTTGATATCTCCGCTCGCGTCAAATCAATTTATTCTATCTACACCAAAATGTATGTGAAAGGTCACCCTTTCGATGAAATTTATGACATCCTCGCTCTCCGAATCATCACTGATACGGAAATGAAGTGCTATGAAATTCTCGGATTGATTCACAAGACCTACAAGCCAGTTCCTGGCCGCTTTAAAGATTACATCGCAATGCCGAAACCCAACATGTATCAATCGCTACATACGACGATTGTCTCTGGCAATGGCAACTTCTATGAAATTCAAATCCGCACCAAGGAGATGGATGAGATCGCCGAGACCGGCGTTGCCGCCCACTGGGCTTATAAAGAGAACAGCGGCTACAGCTCTCACAGAGAGCAGCAAGAAATCGAAGATAAGCTCCACTGGTTCCGAGACTTTGTCTCTGCCACCAACGAGAGCACTGAATCAAACGACGGCGACTATCTAAACAGTCTAAGCCGCGATATTTTCGAAGCAAATGTCTATGTTTTTACCCCTAAAGGTAAGGTCATTGAATTGCCAAGTGGCAGCACTCCAGTAGATTTCGCTTATCGCATTCACACCAAAATTGGCGATAGTACCACCGGATCATTAGTCAATGGAGTAATGGTTCCTTTAAACACTATCTTAAAGACTGGTGACATGGTGGAAATCAAGACCTCTAAAAACTCCCCAGGGCCAAGCGAAGGCTGGCTCAACTTCGTGCGCTCTGCTCAAGCTAAGAGCTGCATTCGCAAGTTCATCGTGAAGAAAAACGCTGATGTCATGCGCAGCGAAAAAATCACTAAAGGTCGCCAATCCTGCCTCGACGCTTTCCGCGATCGCAGTATTGATGAACCAGAGATGATGGAATATCTCGATAGCGCCAAGGTGCTGAACAATTTCCATTTCAATAATGTCGATGATCTCTTCGCTGGAGTGGCGGGAAGAAAGCCCATTCCGAGCGCCATCCTAGAATTCTTAAAGATTAAGAAACAAGTCTCATTAAGCGTCGGAGGAGGACGGCCAAAGATTATTTCTTCCAGCGCCCCAGTATATTGCCGTGGTGGTGGAAGCCGATTAGCTATCTCATTAGCCAATTGCTGCACACCGATTCCTGGAGATGAGATTGTCGGATATATTACCAAAGGTAAAGGAATTAGCGTCCACCGCAAATCTTGCCCTAATATTGCTAAAGAAGAAGAGCGTTTAATCAACGTCTATTGGCGGAGCGACATCGAAGCATCAACTTATCCCGTCGACGTCTTTATCGAAGCTAACGATCGGCCCAACTTGCTCGTTGATGTTCTCTCGACTTTATCTATTGCGAAAGTGAGCGCCTCTTCTGTTCATGCTTCGACTAATGCCTCCAATTTTTCGGCGACCATTACTGCCACATTAATGGTGAGCGATGCAAAGAGATTAAACGATATTTTTAATATCGTTCAAAATATTCCTGGCGTCTATCGCGTGACCAGGATGATTCACTAAAAGAAAGGGATTATTATGGAAATTAACAACGTTAAGGGAACTCACGATGTTTTCGCTGGGGAAGCCGCCGCTTATTCACAAGTGGAAGCTCTCATGAAAAACATCGCGGAATTGTTCGCTTTTATGGAGGTCAGACCTCCGGTCATCGAGCACAGCGAGGTCTTCGTTCGCGGAGTGGGAGAGAGCAGCGATGTGGTCAGAAAAGAGATGTACACTTTCCTCGACAAAGGAAAACGAAGCCTCACCTTGAGACCTGAATTCACTGCCGGAATCATCCGAATGATGGTCCAAAATAAATTATTATTCACGAGTGAACTGCCTTTAAAAGTCTACTATAATGGGCCAGTTTTCCGCTATGAGAGACCGCAGCTTGGCCGCTACCGCCAATTCAATCAATTCGGCGTGGAGTCAGTGGGAAGCAATTCGCCATTATGCGACTTAGAAGTGATGGTGTTAGCCTATACCATCCTCACCAGCCTTGGATTAGAAAATGTCACGATAAAAATCAACACTTTAGGAGATGAGGCTAGCCGCGATGCCTATCGCCAAGCTCTAAAAGAATACTTTAAAGATTCAGTAGCCAAGATGTGCCCAGATTGCCAATCTCGCTATGAAATGAATCCTTTAAGGATTCTCGACTGCAAGGTGCCTGAAGATCAAGCTATTGTTAAAGGCGCTCCCAAAATCGATCAATACCTCTCAGAAGCTTCAAAAGAACGCTTCAAAATCATCACGGAATATCTCGATTCTTTTGCCATCCCCTATGAATTTGATAATACGCTTGTTCGCGGCTTAGATTACTATAGCGAGACCGTTTTCGAATTCCATTATGTCAGCGAAAAAGGCAATGACTACGGCGCCATTGGAGGCGGTGGTCACTACGATAAATTAGTGAAAGAATTAGGCGGACCAGATATGCCTGGTATTGGTTTTTCCTTTGGAATCGAAAGAATTGTCTCAATTTTAAGAGATAATAATTTGATTCCAGATGATATTCCCGCCTTCGAATTATCATTCTATGTCATTCCTGTCGGCGGAAAAGCTCAGCTCATGGCGCACACCCTCGCTACAAACATCCGCTTGCTCGGCTATAGCGCCGATATATGTTTTGATGACATTAAGCTCGCAGCGATGTTCAAGCGAGCGGAGAAGAAAGGCGCTAAATACGCCATCATCATCGGAGAAGATGAAATTAATAAACACAAAGTGATTATTAAAAACCTAGTTAGCAAAGAGCAAATTGTCGTTGTTCAAGAAGACTTTGAAGATAAAATCGTGGAGATAATGGAAGATGATTCTCACCATTGTTCCTGCGGATGTCATGACGGCGATGATTGCGATTGCCATGATGAAGACTGCGACTGCGACTGTCATGATGGAAGTTGTCAATGCCACGACGAAGACTGCGAATGCCATAAGGAGAACAAATAATGGAGAGAACATGTTGGAATACAGATTTATCAATCTCAAACCTTAATCAATCAGTCACCCTTGTAGGGTGGGTCAGCAAAAGAAGAAATTTAGGCTCAATTCTTTTTATCGATCTTCGCGATCGGTCCGGCTTGATCCAAATCATGGTCAAAGACGCTGACAAAATTCCTGATGTGCGCAACGAGTACGTTATACAAGTCAAAGGCGTGGTGGCTAAAAGAGAGACACCAAATCCCAAGATGAAGACAGGAGAAATTGAAATTTTAGCCGATGAAATCAAAGTCATCAATACTGCTAAAATCACTCCGATGATCATCGCAGATGAAACCGATGCTTTAGAGGACACTCGTTTGAAATATCGCTATCTCGACTTGCGTCGCCCTTGCATGCAAAAGTATTTCGATATTCGCGATCAGATTAAAATCACTGCTCATAGTTACTTGCATAAGAATCGCTTCATTGAAATTGAAACGCCTATGCTCTGCGCTTCTTCTCCCGAAGGTGCCAAAGAATATCTAGTTCCTTCGCGCATTCATCACGGAAATTTTTACGCTCTTCCTCAATCACCGCAAATGTTCAAGCAAATGCTGATGGTGGGAGGCTTTGAAAGATACTATCAAATCGCTCGCTGTTTCAGAGACGAAGATTTGCGCGCTGATCGCCAGCCAGATTTTACTCAAATCGATATTGAGACCAGTTTCTTAGACCAAGATGAATTCTTGCATATGATGGAAGGGCTCATCAAAGAGATTTTCCATAACTGCATTGGCTATGATGTTCAGCTGCCTCTCAGACAGATGACCTATCGCGAGGCCATGGATCGCTTTGGCAGTGATAAACCCGATACCCGCTTCGGGATTGAACTCCATGATTTAAAAACTAAAGTTTTTAAAAACTCATCATTTGAGCCATTTCAAAAGGCGGAATGCGTGAAAGGCATCTGCGTCAATCAAGTGAGCGAAGTGACGACAAGAAAAGTCATTGATACGCTTAACCTTGAAGCTAAAAAATTCGGATTGGGTGGAGTCAGCGTTTTAAAATACGAAAATGGTGAATTGCTCGGTTCTTTTGCTAAGTTCGTCTCTGAAGAAGAAAAGAAATTGCTCGTCAGTGAGTTTAATGCTCAATCAGGCGATATCTTTATTCTCGCCTCGGGTCCAACAAACCGCGTCAGCCCCTTGTTAGGAGCTATTCGCTTGAGCTACGGCCGCCAATTGAAGCTCGTCAAACCTCATACCTTTGATTTGCTATGGGTCGTGGACTTCCCGATGTTCGAAAGGGATATTGAATCCAACAAGATGGTGGCCAGCCATCACCCATTCACTCGCCCCAAAGATGAAGACTTACATTATTTAGATACTGATCCTACCAAGCTTTTAAGCTATGCTTACGATATCGTTATCAACGGCTATGAAGCTGGTGGTGGCACCCTTCGTATCTTTGATCAAAATGTCCAAAAGAAAATCTTCAATATTCTCGGCTTAAGCGATGAAGAAGTCAAAGCGAAGTTTGGCTACTTTATCGAGGCATTGCAATATGGCACACCCCCGCACGGAGGCATGGCTTTCGGCCTCGACCGACTAGCGATGATTCTCGGTGACACCGACAATATTCGCGATGTCATTGCTTTCCCAAAGAACTTATCGGCAGTCTGCCCTATGACTGGTGCTCCAACGGAAGTCTCTGACGACCAGCTCAGGGAATTAGGCATCTCTCTTGTCAAAGAGGAAAAATAGCATTTATAAACTTTGTTTATAATAAAAACTATAAAAATACTAAAAAACTACTAATATGGAGGAAATAAAATGAATAAAAAAATTGATGAATTAGCAGTGGCAACGATTAGATCTCTATGCATCGACGAGATTAATAAAGCCAAATCAGGCCACCCTGGCATGGCGCTTGGAAGCGCTCCCATTCTCTACACTTTGTGGACGAGACACTTGGTAGCCAATCCTCATGAGCCATCTTGGTTTAATCGCGATCGCTTTGTATTGAGCGCTGGCCACGCCTCAGCTTTGCTGTATGCTCTTTTGCATCTCTCGGGTTACGACTTGCCAATGGAGGAATTACAGAAGTTCCGCCAGATTGACTCCTTGACTCCTGGACATCCAGAATATCGCTGGACTGCTGGTGTCGATGCTACTAGTGGACCTTTAGGTCAGGGCATTGCTCAAGCAGTGGGTATGGCAATGGCAGAGCAGAGCGTTCAAGCCAATTATCCTGATGGAAAGTCCATCCATGATCATTATGTCTATGCATTATGCGGAGACGGATGCTTGCAGGAGGGCTTATCGCAGGAAGCGATCTCTCTCGCTGGTCATCAAAAGTTAAATAAGCTCATTTTATTCTACGATGCCAATCAAGTTACACTTGATGGTGCGCTTGAATTATCCTTTTCTGAAACTGTTAAAAACCGCTTGCTCGCTTCTGAATGGAATGTTCTAGAAGTCAAAGATGGCAATGACATTGAAGCTATTGACAAAGCCATCATCGAAGCGAAAAAGTCAAAAGAAAAACCGACTATGATCATCGTCCATACCGTTATTGGCTATGGCTCCAAGAAACAAGGCACTCACTCAGTGCACGGAAGCCCATTAGGCATCGAAGATGGCCATTATGCCAAAACTGAAGTCTACGGTTTTGATTATCCAGATTTCTTCATTCCCGAAGAAGTTCGCCAGCATTTTGCTGAGACCTTTGTCGCTCGAGGCGAAAAAGCCTACGGCGAAAATCAGTCTGCTCTGAAAAAGTATGCGGAAAAACACCCTGAGTATGCTGACCGCTTTCAATATTTGATCGATTTGAGCGTGGAAAACTATCTTCCGAAGGTAATGCCTGATTTTGTGGCGGGTTCCTCAACCTCCAGCCGCGTGGCTTCAGGCAAAGCCTTGAATGCTTATATGCTCTCTTTGCCTAATCTCATCGGTGGATCAGCCGACGTCGCCAGCTCGGTGATGACCAAATTAGAAGGCGGAGTCAACTTTACTCCCGATTCCCGACAAGGCCACAACATGAACTGGGGCATTCGCGAGTTCGCGATGTCTTCCGCTCAAAACGGTATGCTACTGCATGGTGGTCTGAGAACTTATGTCGGCTGCTTCCTAGTCTTTGCTGATTATATGAAAGCCGCGATTCGCATGGCGGCCATCAGCCATTTGCCCGCCATCTACTTGTTCTCGCACGACTCAATCGCTGTCGGAGAAGATGGACCGACTCATCAACCAGTCGAGCAATTAGCTATGCTCCGCAGCATCCCCAATTTGCGCGTTATTCGCCCCTGCGATGAGCGCGAAACTTACGCTGCTTGGTATCAGGCATTGGCGAGCAAAAAAGCCCCAACAGCTCTGATTTTATCCCGCCAGAATCTCCCCTTGTTAGAGAAGAGCAGCGCGGAAGGATTGAGCAAGGGTGCCTACGTCGTCAGCGGCGAGCAAAAAGAAGCGGAACTAATCCTCATCGCTACCGGCTCTGAAGTCTCTCTCGCCATCGAAGCTCAGAAAAAGCTGAGAGAAGGCGGGCACGATGTCCGCGTGGTCTCGATGCCATCTTGGGAATTATTTGAACAGCAAGGCAAAGAATATCAAAAGGGCATTCTCCCTCTTCCTTTGGAAAAGAGAGTCTCGATTGAAATGCTATCTACCTTTGGTTGGGATCGATATGCGCATTATCACATGGGCATCGACACCTTTGGTGCTAGCGCCCCAGCTGGAGATGTGATCAAGAAATTTGATTTCACTGCTGATCACCTCGTGAAGATGTGCTCAGACATCATTGGATAGAATTCGATAACGATTACAATAAGGCAACGCAAATGTTGCCTTTTTTGTTTCTTCAACTCGTAATAATTGCACGTTTCATATATTTCATATATATTTATACGTAAGAACTATGGCTGACTACATTTACATCAATGATTATCTCAAAAGAGGCAAGCTAGCGATTTCATATCGCACCTTTAATCGATTGGCCGCTGAGGCAATCGGGCGCATTCCCGGAATCAATATCAGCAAGAAAAATAAAGGTTATTCCTTGTTCCGCTTAAACACCCCAGTCAACACGACAATTCGCGGTGGCATCGTCCACGTCAGCATCGCTGTCGATGTGGTGAAAGGAACTAATATTCAAGAAGTCTCTCGCTTGATTCAAGATGAGATAAACAACGTCTTTATGATCTCGACCGAGCAGATTCCTTTTGATGTGCAAGTCCGCGTAGTTTCTATCATTTAATTTATGGAATTATCAAGAAATCAACAGCATTTTATTATCATGACCATCATTTATGATGAACTGGTCGATTTTTCGTCTAACAACACGGAAATTGAGCGCGACGCTCGCGAATTGATCAGCGAGATGGTGGGAGAACCCTATGATGCGGTCGATGACTTCATCAAAAGCGTCGTCATCGAATCGCTCACTAAATACGGCGTCATCCGCGAAGCTTTTTCTCCCTGCTTGAAGAGCTGGAAATGGGAGAGGCTTCCCCTCCTCACTCAAGCGATTCTATTAATGTCCTACGCTCACTACTATTTCGTCGATAAAACCGACAAGAGTGTCATCATCGATATCGCTGTCACTCTGGCAAAAAAATACATCGATGTGAAGCAGGCTCAATTTATCAACGCGATCTTAGATGGAGTCCTCAAAAAATGAATTACGAGAGAACTATTTACTCCGTAAACGATATCAATCAATATGTCAAATCTGTCTTATCCCAAGATGCGGGATTAAAATACATACTAGTTAAAGGAGAGATCTCCAACTTCAAAAATGGTGCGGCAGGGCATCTTTATTTTTCTTTAAAAGACGACAAATCCCTAATTGGAGCGGTGATGTTCTCTTCATCCGCTCAACGGTTAAATTTTGTCCCAAAAAATGGCGATGAGGTCATCGTATTAGCTTCGCTAGATGTCTACGCCGTGAAAGGGACTTATCAGCTTCTTTGCTACGAGATGGAACAAGTTGGGGCAGGAGCGATTCTCATCGAATTAGAGAAGCTCAAAAAGAAGCTCCAATCCGAGGGCCTCTTCGACGCTTCTCGCAAAAGAGAGATAAACATCTACCCTAGTTCAATTGGCGTCATCACCGCCCCAAATAGCGCTGCTATCAAGGATATACTCACTAATATCAAGCGCAGATATCCCATCGCGGACATCTATGTCTTCTATTGCTCTGTGCAAGGAGATAACGCCGTTAAGGAAATTTTAAAAGCCTTCGAAGAATCGCAAAAGTATCCTTTGGATACATTAATCATCGGTCGCGGAGGAGGTTCAAGCGAAGACCTTAGCGCTTTCAACGATGAAAAAATCGTCAGAGCTGTCGCTAATAGCCGCATGCCAGTCATTTCCGCTGTCGGCCATGAGATTGACACGACTCTCGTCGATTATGTCGCTGACAAGCGAGCGAGCACACCGACAGGAGCGGCAGAATTAGCCACTGTTGATCGCCGAGAAATCGAGCAAGAATTTGAAAACCATTTGGAAAATATGAAAATGGCAATAGTTGAGAAACTCAACGATATGCGCGAGAATATCATTGATACCAGCGAAGAGCTGAAAGATGTTCTCAATGATAAACTGACTTATCTGAAGCAGGAAATCAAATGGCGGAAAGAGCAACTAACCGCCTTAAATCCAACTAGCATCCTCAATAGAGGATATTCCATCACTATGGACCAAAATGGACAAGTGGTGGATGATGTCAGCAAAGTCAAGCCAGATGAAAAGATAACCACGATAGTTCGAAACGGAAGAATTATCAGCACTGTCAACCAAAGTGAGGAAGTTGAAAATGAAAGAAACAAAAATTAAGTTCGAAGATGAATTAAAAAGGCTTGATGCTATTGTCACCAAGATATCTTCGAAGACTCTCCCGTTAGAAGAAAGCTTAAAATTATACCAAGAAGGGCAAGAAATCATCGCTTCTCTCAATAAGGAATTAGAAGAAGCAGAATCAAAAGTAGAAAAAGTAGTGGATATCAAGTAAAAATGATTTTCACTAGTTAAAAATTAGTAGAAAAATAGTATAAATGAAACCCAAAGATATACAGCACATTGATTTATCAAACATTAGAAATCCAGATTTCTTGAAGGACCTATCTTATCAAGAGCTAGATGTCTTAAGCGACGACATCGCCAAGCACATTATTCGCGTCACCGCAAAGAACGGTGGTCACTTGTCATCAAATCTTGGAGTCGTGGATGCCACGATTGCGCTATGCCGTGTCTTTAACTTCGCCAAAGATAAATTAATTTTCGATGTTGGGCATCAATGCTATACCTACAAATTATTGACTGGTCGTTCTCTAGAACGATTAAGACAAAAAGATGGAACCGCTGGCTACCAAGATGTCAAAGAATCAATCTATGACCACTTCGAAGCCGGGCACAGTTCAACTTCGATCAGCGCTGGACTGGGTTTAGCGACTGCTCGAGACTTGAAAAAAGAGAATTATGATGTTGTTTCCTTTATCGGCGACGCCTCAATTGTCAACGGCTTGGCCTTTGAAGGCCTCAATGATGCTGGGACAAGCAAGCACAAGATGATTATCGTTTTAAACGATAACAATATGTCAATTTCCAAACCAGTCGGCGGCTTGGCCAAAGTATTTCGTCGCTTTTCCACCTCTTCTTTTTATCGCCGATCCAAGCACTTCTTCAAGAGATTAATGTGCGGCACTAAGCTCGGCCGCAAAATGTATGCTTCCGGCGTCGCGATGAAAAACTGGTTTAAAAGGCACATTTTAAAAATAAACATTTTTGACTCCTTCGGTTTCTCTGTCATCGGCCCAGTGGATGGCCACAATATCAAAGCTATGGAAAAAGCCCTCATTAGAGCCAAGAGAACCGATAAGTCAGTCGTTGTCTTTATAAAGACAATAAAAGGAAAAGGCTATAAACTCGCTGAAGATGATGATAAGGGATTGTGGCATGGAGTTCATGTCTTCAATCCTGAAACTGGCGAGCAAATATATGAAAATGGCGTCGGATGGTCGCAAATCTTTAATGATTATCTCATCGAAGTAATGAGCGAGCATAAGGATGCTGTGACGATTGTCCCTGCGACTGGCTATGGAAGCCATCTTTCGGAAGTCTTCGCGAAATTCCCGGACCGCTGCATCGATGTCGGCATAGCCGAAGAGCACGCCGTGACGATGGCTGGAGGTCTTTCAATTAGCGGTTTCCACCCCATCATTTCTATTTATTCAACATTTTTACAAAGAGCCTATGACCAAGTCAATCATGATTTAGCGAGAATTGAACTCGACGCCACACTGCTCATTGATCGCAGCGGGCTCGTGGGCAAAGATGGCAATTCCCATCAAGGCATCTTTGATGAAGCTTTTTTGATGGGGATTCCCAATACGGTCGTGACCATGGCCGCCACGCCAGAACAAGCTCGCACTTTGGTGGAAGAATCATTTAATCATCATGGCGTTTTTTGCATTCGCTACCCTCGCGAGAGAGTTTTCCACTACCAGCCACCCGTGAAAATCGCCACCATTCCCTTTGGGAAATGGATAAAAGAATTAACTGGTTCCAAAATCGCCATCGTAGCTGTCGGTCCCGAGATTGAAAAGCTCAAAGAGCTGATTAAGGAAAATGATCTTTCCGTCACTTTATTTAATGCTATCTATCAAAAACCCATGGATTCAGATGCGATTATCGATTTATTAAGCTATGAGAAAATCGTCATCTATGATCCTTACGCTGCGGAAAGCGGATTCGCTCAAGCATTAGCCGCCGAATTGCTCAAGCATCGCTATGCTGGGCAAGTTGTGATCAAAGCTATTCCCAATGTATTCGTCAATCACGCTTGCATTGAAGAGCAAAAAGCCGAGTTTTCATTGCTGCCGGAAGACGTCATCAAAATTATTTAGTTTTGGTTAACATAATCTCATATATCATTTACAATATTTATATCGGAAATGGGCAAAGTTATCGTTCATATTGATCTAAATGCCTTTTTTGCTCGCGCTGAAGAAATTCGTGACCCATCTCTAGAGGGAAAACCTGTCGCCATCGGTCACGAAGGTCGCTCGGGCATTGTTTCGACATGCTCTTATGCAGCCCGCAAATTTGGCGTCGCTAGTGGCATGCCGATGTTCATGGCTAAAGAGATGTGCCCACAATTAATCATCAAACCCGTCGATTTTCGCTATTATATGGGCCTGTCGCGCTTATTTATCAAATTTGTGAAAAGTTATACCCCCATAGTGGAAGTCGCCTCTGTAGACGAGTGTTTTGCGGATTTCACAGAAGTGGTAAAAAAAGTCGAAGATGTTCCCGCCTTTTTCAAAAAAATGCAGGACGATCTCTATAAAAAGACCCAACTAAAATGCTCAATCGGAGTCGCGAGCACGAAATTCTTAGCGAAGATGGGCAGCGACTATCAAAAACCTATGGGATTAACTTTCATCCGCAAAAGAGACATTCCCAACATTTTATATCCACTGCCGCTTGAAAAGATGTTTGGCATCGGCAAAAAGACTGCTCCGCGATTAAAGAGTGTCGGAATTCTCACAATCGGAGACTTAGCCGCTCGCTGCGAGAGCAACGACCGCGATTTAATGAATATCCTCGGCAAATTCTATCTCGTCATTAAAGATTGGATCAACGGCCGCGGGTCAGATGTCGTCATCTCTGAACCGGAAGAGCAGAAATCTATCGGGAGTTCTTCAACCTTCTATCACGACACTGATGATTTCAATGAAATTAAATATATGTTTGAGCAACTCGCGAAAGAAGTTTCATCGCGAGCGATCAAGGAAAACAAAATGGGCTCGACCATTCAAATCGTCGTCAAAGAAGCTAGTTTTGTTGTTCACAACAAGTCGATAACCTTCGATAATCCAACTAATGATTATCAGACGATATATCGCACCGCGGTTAAACTATACGAAAAAAACTTCCTCTCTTTAAATGTGCGACTGGTGGGCATCACTTTGCAAAACTTGATTGACCCTCGCGACATGGCAATTCAAATATCTTTATTCGATTATGAAAAAGCCGAAGAAGACAATCGCACGAGACTATTGATCAATGAATTGAATCGCAAGCTAAAAAAAGACTCATTAATGCGGGCTTCTGAAGCTAAGCCAAAAGAAAAGAAGAAATAATTATGGATATTCAAGACGCCGTTGAGCTATATGAGCAGTATTTGCTGGCAGAAAAAGGCCTCGCTAATCAGACAGTAAAATCTTATCAAGAGGATTTGAAACGATTTTTCGCATTTTTCAAGCAGCGAAAGCAAGTCGATGATTTGCTCGGCACTGATCTATTGGATTTTCTCCGCTACGAGTTTTCAATTGGTCTGTCAGCCTCAACTGCTCTGCGCCGGCTTTCATCCACGAAGAGCTTCTTCATCTTTTTAAAGACCGAAGGCTATCTTCAAGATGAGATTCCGGAGATTGAATCGCCAAAAAAGCCCGAGCATTTGCCTCATTGCTTGACTGTCGAAGAAGTCGACCATTTGCTCGATATGCCCGATGCTGAAAAGCCCGAAGGCATCCGCGATCGCGCCATGCTTGAAACCATGTATGCGACGGGGCTGAGAGTCAGCGAACTTTTGATGCTGGAAAGAGGAAAAGCCAATCTCAAAAATGGCATTGTAACCGTGCTAGGCAAAGGAGCCAAAGAGCGGAAGGTTCCCCTAGGGGATTACGCAATTGAATGCATCGCTAGATATCTCGATGAAGTGCGATGCAAAAATCAGGGCAGAGATAGCAAGTATCTATTTCTAAATAGATATGGAAAACCTTTGTCCCGGCAATTCTTCTTTAAACAAGTGAAAAAATACGCCGCTCTAGCGGGAATCGATGTCCCGATTTCTCCCCACACTCTTCGCCACTGCTTTGCCACCCATCTTTTAGAGAATGGTGCCCAGCTGGTCGCGGTTCAAGAAATGCTCGGTCACGCTCATATCGCGACCACCCAAATATACACTCACGTTTCAACGAAACGAATTTTGAGCGCTTATGATTTGTATATGAGAAAAAAGTAATTTATAATGACTACGGTCAAAAGGAGAAATCTCATGGCGTATAAATTCAAAAGGATATTTTTAATCGTTGCCGACTCTGTCGGCATCGGAGCTGAACCTGACGCTGATAAATACGGCGATGTTGGCAGCAATACCATCGTTCACATCTCTGAGGGAGCCAATGGATTACACATCCCAACGATGAACGCTTTAGGAATTGGAGACCTCGCTCCAATCGTGGGAACAACTAAGGTGGCTCATCCTCAATCCTATGTCGCGAGAGCTCGAGAAGAGAGCAATGGCAAAGACACGATGACTGGCCACTGGGAAATGATGGGCATTTACACCATCAAACCATTTCAGACCTTCACGGATACTGGCTTCCCTCTAGAGCTGATTGCCGAATTAGAAAAGCGAACTGGCCACAAAGTGATCGGCAACTATTCCGCTTCAGGAACCGAAATCTTAAAAGAGCTTGGCGAGCAGCAAATGAGAGATGATTCTCTCATCGTCTACACCTCCGCTGACAGCGTTCTCCAAATCGCTGCTCACGAAGAAGTCACTGGCGTCAAAGAGCTATATCGCTGCTGCGAGATTGCTCGTGAATTATGCATGAAGCCTGAATGGATGGTTGGACGCATTATCGCTCGCCCATTCATCGGCACTTGCGCTTCAAACTTTAAGCGAACACCTAATCGTCACGATTTAGCATTGAAGCCAAACAAACCGACAGTTATGAACGTTTTGCAAGATGGTGGTTTCATGACCACCTGCGTCGGAAAAATTGGCGATATCTTCGATCAATACGGGGTGGTTAAAACACAAAAAACCATCAGCAATGAAGATGGAATGGATAAGACCATTAGCGAAGCTAAGAATTTTGATTTCACCGGCTTGTGCTTCGTCAATCTTGTCGAATTCGATTCTGAGTATGGCCACCGCCGCGATGTCCCAGGATACGCGAAAGCGCTCGAGAGATTTGATCGCAGATTAAAAGAGCTCATTGAAGCCTTACGAGATGATGATTTATTGATTGTCACCGCTGATCACGGAAACGATCCGACTTGGACTGGCACTGATCACACTCGCGAAAAAGTCCCACTCCTCATGTGTTCTAAATCGTTTAAGAATGGCCGCTATCTTGAAGAGAGGAGTTCATTCGCTGATATCGGAGCGACTGTTCTTAAAAACTTCAAGCTCAGCAAGCCAGACGACTTAATTGGTGCTCCTATTAGCGAATTGCTAAAAGACTAATTAATAGTTATTTATAAAATAAATAAGCAAGAGCATTTCCTGCTTATTTTTTTATTTTTCAAACTTTTATGCTTTTTGGAGATAACGAAGTCTACTAGGAGGGTATTTATTATGAGTGGCCCTAATTATTATGGAAGCGGAAAGTATCGCTGGATCGACAACACCGATTACGATGATCGCTCGTTGCCGAGCAAGATGATTGGAAGAAAGGAACAGCTGGATTGGATTAAGCGTCAACTGGAATATTCAATGTTTGCCGAGAAGTACAAGTTGCGCTACGACTTGAAAAAAGGCGATATCTTAGAATTCGATTGGGGAATCAACGTCAACGCCGAGTTCTCAAATCGCCATTTTGGAGTGGTGCTCGCCGACTCAGGAGAATATAACCCTTTAGTTATTGTTTGTCCCTTAAAAAGCAACAAGAATGGTGGTCATCCTAGAAGCGATGTGGATTTAGGAATCATTCAGTGCTTAAAAACCGGCCATAGCACCTTGGCAGTGATCAATCAAATAAGAGCGATTGATAAATTGAGAATCTATACAAAATTAGCGATTGGAAATGATGGAGAATTCAATGAATATGACACGCATGCTAATGAAGTGTATAGGTTAGAAGAACGCAAAGTCGAATTGATTACTCAAGCCTATATAAATCTCCTGACATTGCAATATGATTACAAAAGTGGTGTTTAGTGTTAGTAGATAATTAGTAGATATTTTCTACAACTTATCTGTGGAAAACTTACTTATTAGCTGTTACTAAACCGCGAACATTTTGAATTTCGCAAAAAATAAATACTGAATATATCTAACAATATTTTAATTCTAGTTAACATAACGGAAATTATGCGAAGTGCTATATTTTACGAGTGATTATACACAACTACCGGTATTGCTCATTGCAGATTCAACAAAACAATATGAGATTAATGAGATAGAAGAAATCATTTTTTGTTCATATTTTCAAAGGTTAAATAAAAAAAGGAGTAATCTCCTTCTAAGTTTGATGGTCTTTTGTAAAATTTATTATTGCCCAAATAGTGGTTGGTTCCACCACCGAAAATGATAATTAACCGAGGTAATTCTCAAAGCACTCTTTTGTTAATCGATTGTTGATATTTTTGCGATTCTCTTCTAAAAATTTCCTGTTCTCGCTCAAAACTAGCTTGAAACCTTCGTCGATATCTTTCATCATCGCCTCAATCATGTAATTTGAATCGTAATCTCTCGTGGGATCGATTTTATCAGAGGCGTAGATGACTTTTCCGAGTCGGTTCATCTTCGCGGTTCCTGTGGCGTGAAAAGCAATTGCTTTAATGACTGAGCGATTAGTGATGTTGAATTCTGTCTTCGCAATATAGGCTCCTACAAATTGATGATAGGCGAAAGTTGGCAAGTCCGCGTATTTTGAGAAATGCTCTTTCATTATTTCGTTTCCGATTTGTTCTTTGCCAATATCGTGGAGGAATCCAGAAATATAGAATTGATCGCGATTTCTTAGATGATGCTTTTTGGCGATGTCATAAGATAGATTCGCCACCGCTTTCGAATGATCATATCTTTTGCTTTTGAGGAACGATTTTATCTTCTTTATGTAATAAAGCTCATTTTCTTCAATATATTTAATTACTTTGTCGTCGATTTTCAAAGAGTGAAATGAGCGGATATCAGTCGCGCTGACATCCACCACTTTTCCTGGCAGCATTTGCATGTGATACTTTTCGATATTTTCTTTGCTCAAATCAAAACCTGGGCGAGATAAAAAAATCACATGAGCCAGTTTTGATAGCTCATCAGCTTCTTTCCAGCGGTGGAATTCATTGACTTGATCTCCTCCGATGAGATAGAAAAGATGATCTTCGGGATATTTACTATGAAAATAGCGGACGGTGTCGATGGAGTAATTGTGAGATTTGCCACTTTTCGCTTCAAACAGGTCAATGCTGAAACGTTTATACCCTTCGATGGAAAGTCGTATCATCTCAATCTTATCTTCGATGGGCGTCGATGTTTCTTTCCAAATTGAAATGGGGGATGGAACAAAAATTACATCCGCATCAAAATGCTTGGAAGCTAAGCGTGCCATGTTGATATGGCCGAGATGAATCGGATCGAATCCTCCTCCGAAAATGACTTTATTCATGCTATTTCCTGAACTGGATTATTGGATTTTCTTTATTTCTTCGAAATAAAACAATGACCTTTCCCACTACTTGTACTATGTCAGCATTGAGCTGAGAAGACAAGTCTAAAGCGATCGCCATCACTGAAGCGCTGGCTCCTTTTAACACATCTATTTTGATCAGCTCTTTGACAATCAAGGCTTTGTCGAGCATGCAGACGAGAGAATCACTAATCTCGTTCTTGCCGACCTGATATCTTGTGGTCAATTTTTCCGCCATCGCTCGCAATTGTTTTTTTTCATTAGCAGTTAGCATATTTATCTCAACTTTCCTAAATATTCTTTTAATGCGGCACCCTTCGGGAATAAAACGCGGATGACTTGCCCCCTAGCGACAAAAGAAATCCAGCAGAGGCCAGCGATACCAATATCGTGCACCCGTCCGTCGTTCTCCATCGTGTAATCAAACAAATCGTAATCAGTGAAAGTAGTAAATCTTGAGCTGACTGGCCTTAAAAACTTCCTGTCGAAGTTGTCTTGTAAAACTTCGCGCATTTTTTTGGTGGGAATCTTTTTCGTCTCCACCATCTCTGCAGTGTAAAGCTTAAATATCGTCGCTTTCCCGCTAATCAATTGATAACTAGCGAGAGATCCGATAAGCAGAGCATCGCCCGGAGATAAGGTTTTCAATGTCATCTTGATTTCCTTTTTAGGAATAATCATTTTTTGGATATCTTTTTCCACTTTTCCAAGGACAGATGTCACCAAAGAAAAGCCTGGAACTTCATAAAATGAAGCCGAGTTCGAAAATGGAATATCTAACAATTTTACGGATGTGCCAGGATAAGTCTCGGTTCTTATAGGGCGGCGAGTGGTATTCTTATATGATTTGAGCATTCGATTAATCAATGTGGTTTTTCCGGAAGCTACGGAGCCGATCATGTAGACATCATGGCCTGCGCGGACTTCGGATAACTTATCGAGCATTTTTTCGACATCTATGCCATCAGTATTGCCAAACAAGACGATTTCACAAGGAATTAACCCCGCTTCGCCAAAGCGCTCCTTTAAAAAAGTAACGAGCTGCTCTTTTTCGACATTCTTGGGGAACAAGTCAAATTTGGTTCCGGCAATGATGACTTTTAATTTCTTAACTTTGTTAATGACATCTGGATTTAATGTTCCGTTAAATGAAAACAGGTCGACGACCCAGACGATGACTGCATCAGTAGCGACAGCATCTTCGAGGATGGTCAATATTTCTTCATCAGCATCTCTTTCGAGCATTCCAGTGTTGATCGCTTTCATTTTTTCATAGCAACTATCGCAGTATAAAACTTCCTTTTCGGCATTAGGAGCGGATAAAATCTGATTAGCAATAAAGCCTTTTTCGTTCTCTTTTTTGCTTTGCAAAACTTCACCGCAGTGATAGCATCGCATCACTCTTTTAACTTTTCCCATAGAAAGTCCTCCAGTCTTTTAATTTTCCTTTTTTGAACAGTCGTCTTCGAAGGGGCTTATCAATCAGGCGATTCAATCTAGTCGTCCATTGATCCTCTCTAACTATTTTATCAGTTAATATCACTTTTATGTGAGCAGCATTTGCTGCCCCCACATCAGTCATAATTTGATCGCCGATAAGCATGACTTTGTCATGTTTGATATTTTTCTCTTTTAGAAAACCAACAATCTTTTTTGCAAAAGGTTTCATTGCGCTGTTAATGCAATCCACCTGAATAAAATGGGAATATGTTCTCACCCTTTTGCCGCGATTGTTTGAAACAATGATGGGAGTAATGCCAGATTCTTTCAGTCTATTGACTAAGTCGATAGCAGGCAAGGTCGGATAGCAAAGGCGATAAGAATCAAGAGTGTTGTCTAAATCGATTAGCAAGTACTTAATGCCCTGCTGAAGGTAAAAGGAGGTCTCGATATCGTAGATGGATTTTGCGTATGCAAATACTTTTTTTCTAAAACACATAATTTCTCCTTTATTTTATAATAAAAACCAGTGAGTGCCTAGTAATAGCCACAAAATATCGCTTTTAAGCGATTTAAAACGATTGAATAAAAAGTTAACACACAAAATGTGTAATACTAAAATATTACTAAAAAACTACTAATATTTTGATTAACATACAAAGTATGTTTATTTATCATCATCAAATATGGATATTTGCTCAAAAGTGCCAGGTTCGTCTCCAGGTTTGCCTTCGCTGATTTCTTCTTCCATGTTTTGGCTTTCTTCAGTTTCTTTCTCCTTGCTTTCCTTTTCGATTATTGGATGAGAAATAGATTCCTGATAGATATAATCAATCGTTTCATTAAATAGCAATTCAACCCGTGTTTTGCTTGGGATAGAAATATTCTTTTTGGCGTATTTATTTATATCGGTTAGATATAAATCATCGATCTTATAGGAGAAGACACTCTGATCATTTAAGCTTAAATTAACAATATAGTCTCCTTCGACTTGGCTCTTCGCTTTGCATGCACTGACGATAGAGTGAATATCGCTTTTGAAGCAAGGCATGACAAGCATTGGCTTTCCTAAGCGCGGCGTGCACGGAACCTTATTAGGATCTAATACGCGCTCATGGCCCTTATCAGTGAAAATGAGGACTTTTGATTTTTCATCGACATCAAAAGCGAGCAAACTCACAGTCTGATTTTTACCCAAACCAGTCACGGATTTAACACCTCCAGCTTTCGAGCTGAGAATCGCTAATTCGTTTTCGTTAAAGCGAGTGGCATAACCATTACTAGTTAAAACTAGTAAATCGCTATTTCCGGTCAACACTTGAACTCCGATTACTTCATCGGTGCTCAACAAACGCATATAGCGGGAAAGGCGCGGTCTTTTGGAGAAGTCCAAAGCATCACTGGCCATTCTCTTAATTTGTCCAAAGCGGCTCAATGCGGAAAGATAAACGTCATTTCTTAGCTTGCTGACAACGATAGCTTTGATGATTTTTTCTCCGGCACCTAATGTGACGAAAGTATTGAGGTGGACGCCCTCATCTTTCCACTTGTTATCGGGGATTTTATGCACTGGAATGCAGGTGTAATTAGCTAAGTTGGTGAAGCATATCAAATAATCAGTAGTAAAAGCTTCTCCCATACTGACGAGGCAATCGCCACTCTTTATGCCTGGCAAAGAATCATTGCCCGAACCTTTAAAAGATTTGATGGAAGATCTTTTGATGTAGCCATCTCTTGTGACAGCGACAATCACGCTCTCTTTGGCGATTAAATCGCGCTTATCAATAGGCTCAATCTCAATTTTTCCTTCGACAGCGGTTCGTCTATCATCGCCATATTTTAAACTAATCTGCTTGAGATCTTTGATCAATACGCGGTTCAATTTATTGGAATCCTGGAGAATTTCATTAAGTGTCGCGATATCTTTTTCGAGCTGGATTTTCTCTTTTTCCAAAACTTCTTCATCTGTGTGGCTCAATTTGTATAAAGGCATGGTGACGATGGCTTCGGCCTGTTCGTTAGAGAAGCCAAAACGATTGCTTAAGTTGATTTTTGAATCGGCCTTATCTTTACTTTTGCGAATGATATCCACTACTTCGTTAATCGAAAGAGAAGCAGTGATTAAACCGACAACTAGATGCAATCGCTCATTGAATTTCGCCAGATCAAATTGGCTCTGACGAGTGATGACATCCACTTGATGAGCAATATAAGCATCGACTAATTCTAACAAAGTGAGAGTTCTTGGCCTTCCATCGACGATGGCGACCATATTGGCGGAATAGGAAGAAAATAATGAAGTCTTCTTCATTAAGTATTTCAAAAGCAAGTCTGCGCGAGCATCTTTTTTGCAGTCGATGACAATGCGGATGCCTTTCCAATCGCTCTCGTCGCGAACCTCTAATAGGCCGCTGACTGATTTGGCATGGATGATTTTATCGATTTCATAGACTAGTTGAATTTTCACCACTTTATAAGGAATTTCGGTGATGACAATTTGCTGAAGGTCCTTAGTTTTTACAATCTCAGCTTTAGCTGCAACCTCCACTCTTCCGCGGCCAGTTGTGTAAATGTTCTTTAGCCCTTCAGATTCATAGATGACGCCACCGCCAGGGAAGTCTGGACCCTTGATAAAAGTCAGTAATTCTTCGCTTGTGGCGGTCTTGTGATTGATGCGGTAGATAATCGCCTCAATTACTTCTCTCAGATTATGGGGTGGCATTTCAGTTGCTAAAGCAACTGCAATTCCTTCAGTTCCATTGCATAATAAGTTGGGAAAGCGGCTGGGCAAAACGATTGGCTCGAATTCAGTATCGTCAAAATTTAATTGCATGTCTACAGTGTTTTTGTCGATGCTTTTAACTAGTTCATTGCTCAGTTCGCTGAGTCTTGACTCAGTATATCGATAGGCAGCAGGCGAATCGCCATCGATGGAGCCGTTGTTGCCTTGGAAATCAATTAATGGGTAACGCACTTTCCAATCCTGGCTCATTCTCGCTAGAGCTTCATAGATGGAAGAGTCACCATGAGGGTGATAGGTTCCCATCACTGATCCGACAGTATGAGCGCATTTTTTTGTTGGCTTATTGAAAAGATTATTGCTTTTGTACATCGAAAAAATAATTCTTCTCTGTACGGGCTTTAATCCATCGCGAACATCAGGAATCGCTCGGTCTTGAATAACGTATTTAGCATAGGTGGCATATCGCTCACCCATTACATTTTCTAAAGGTTCAATAGAGATTTTTTCTTTAATTGGCTCGGCGACTACGACATCGGTTTTCTTTGCCATACTCTTATTTGACCTCCTTTAAAAATGCATCGATTTGATTAAAATCAACGTTTTCTTCCACCCATTTTCGGCGGATGACAGTATCTTTGCCCATCAAGGTGGAAACGCGGTTCTCCGCTAAAAGCGGATCCTCGATATCGACTTGTATTAATAAGCGGGTTCTTGAATCCATTGTAGTCTCTTTTAGCTGGATGGCATCCATTTCTCCCAAGCCTTTGTAGCGGTTGATCTTATATCCGTTACCGACTTTCTTTTTGGCCTCGTTTAAGCCATCATCATCCCAAGCATATTCTTGAATGATTTTGCCTTTGTCTTCCTTGTAAACTCGATAAAGAGGGGGAACGGCAATAAAAACGTGGCCAGTGGTAATTAATGGTCTCATATAGTGATAGAAAAAAGTCAGCAAGAGAGTTTGGATGTGAGCACCATCGGTATCAGCATCGGTCATGATGATAATTTTTCCATAATGACTGTCAGTGATATCAAAGGATTGGCCAAAGCCTGCTCCAATTGTGTTGATAATGGTCGCAATCTCTTCGTTTTTCAAAACACTGGCGACAGGAATTCCATCGGTGTTCAATGGTTTACCACGAAGTGGTAGAATGGCTTGATGCAGACGGTCTCGGCCTTTTTTTGCACTGCCTCCAGCGGAATCGCCTTCGACTATAAAAAGCTCATTCAATTGATAGTCTTTGCTTTGGGCAGGAGTTAATTTATCTGAAAGAATTACTTCGCTCTTTGCTTTTTTGGCATGCCTAGCTTCATCTTTTGCTTTTCTAGCAGCGATGCGGGCTTGTTGGCTATCGACACATTTTTTGATAATCGAAATAGCCACTTCCTTGTTTTCGGTGAGATAGTAAGTGAACTTATTATAGATAACATTTTGAACAATGTAGGTTGCTTCTTGAGTTCCTAATTTGCTCTTTGTTTGCCCTTCAAATTCGTTAATTTCTTCAGGTATTTTTAAAGAAATGACTGCAGTTAAACCCTCGCGAATGTCCGATCCATCCAATTTTTTGTTTTTTAACAAACCATTGTTTTCTGCGAAATCGTTAACCGCTCTGGTGATACCAGTTTTGAAGCCAACTTCGTGAGTGCCACCCTCTTTGGTTCGCACATTGTTAGCATATGAAATAAGCGTTTCGTTATAGTCTGCAGCGCAATATTGGAGCGCAATTTCGGTGATAATCCCCGTTGTTTCATCCGTATCAGAAAAATCCACTACTGGGGTAAGCGGTGTCTTGTTTACATTGATGCTATTGACGTATGCGTAAAGTCCGTTCTCGTAATGAAATTCTTGAGTTTCGTTGGTTCTTTCATCTATCAAGATGAAAGTAACATCTTTCATCAAGAATGCTGACTCCTGCAAATGGCCCGCGATTACTTCCCTTTTGAAATCCACGGTTGAGAATATTTTGCTATCTGGTTTAAAGCGGACAAAAGTTCCGGTTTTTTTTGTCGTGCCGATCACTTCGAGAGGAACAACGAGTTTTCCTCCGTTTTCAAAGCGGAGATGAGAAATATTACCATCGTTATAAACGATGACATCTAGATACTCTGATAGGGCATTGGTTACTGAAGCTCCTACACCGTGAAGTCCACCAGCGCTTTTATAGACTGCGCTATTGAACTTGCCTCCAGCGTGCAATTCGGAAAAGACGATTTCCACCGCTGGCTTACCAGTTTCTTTGTTAATGCCAGTTGGAATGCCTCTTCCCTCGTCTAAAACTGAACAAGAACCATCTTTATAGATGGTTACTATTATTTTATCGCCAAATCCAGAGAGAGCTTCATCGACAGCATTATCGATGACTTCCCACACTAAATGATGAAGTCCACTAGTGTTTGTGGACCCAATATACATAGCTGGTCTTTTTCTTACACCCTCTAAACCTTGGAGGACGTGAATGTCGTCAGCGGTGTACTGCAATGACTTGTTTTTTGAACTATCCATTACTCACAACCTCCTAATCGCTCTTAATTATATACAAATTAAGTTGCAAATATAAAGTTATTTAGTAGAATAAAAAAGATAGGAAAACGAGGGTAATTTATGAATATATTATATAATATATTAGCCACATTATTCTGCTTCGTTGTTGGATATCTTTTTGGATCCATTCCTTCTTCAGTATGGATTGGCAAAGCTTTTTTTAATCAAGACCCTCGCGATTATGGCTCTCATAATGCCGGCGGCACTAATGCGGGAAGATTATGGGGAAAAAAGATTGGTGTACTCATCATTCTCATCGACATGTTGAAAGCTATTGTCTCGCTTTGGATTTGTTGGGCTTTATTAACCTTAATCCCTCTTGATGGGCAGCGGGGCTTGGTTTCGCCGATTGAACAAGTCAATAATTTAGGATTCAATTATTCCTATGTCATTCCTTGGCCAGTCTACTGGATTGCAACCTTTGGTTGCATGGTCGGGCATTGCTGGCCAATTTTTGCTGACTTTAAAGGTGGAAAAGGGGCGGCTGTCTTTATTGGAACTCTCGTTTTTTCCTCATGGTTGATCGGCTTTATTCCGTGCCTTATCTATCTAGTCATTCTCAAGATAACAAAATATGTTTCTCTAGCGAGCATCACCACCTCTATTTCTTGCACGATCGTCGCTTGGGTCTGGGCACTATTATGCATTTTTGGCGTTATTCCGCCCAGCTTATATTCACTTCCAACCTATGGAGCTAATCTATTGACCTCTTGGGTTTTTGCAGCCACACTGACCGTCCTGACAATTATCATTATCATCCGCCATTTTAGCAACATTAAAAGATTAAAAAATGGCACTGAGCGAAAGATAACCTGGATGAAATAGCTAGTAAAATATTAGTAGTTTTTAAGTAATTGCCCTATCAAAGATAGGGTTTTTATTTGTTTCATAAAAAGACTCTCCTTTCAGAGAGTCTTTATTTGCGAGAATTATTTATTGGCGCTGTTCATGTTGCGCATGATATCACGAACTTGCTTTTCGCTGGGCTTTCGGCCCATTTGAGTCAGCATAACGCGGATCATTTTTTCGGTCACTGGAGGGTTCTTTTTTAGTTCCCTTTTAAATAGAAACCGTGCGATGAAGAATCCCGCGGCACCGCCACCAATTAAAGCCACGACGAGGTAAATTACAAAAAGGTATATCTCAACAGTCATTTCTCTTAAGCCCTTCCGTCATAGCTGCCATTATCAGTGCGCACACTGACAACTTCACCCTCATTGATGAAAAGAGGGACTTTGATTTTTAATCCTGTCTCTAATGTTGCATCCTTCATAGCTTTGTTGACTGTATCGCCGCGAACCGCTGGTTCACAGGCGGTAATCTTCAATGCCACCTTAGCTGGTAAGTTGATGCCGAGAATTTCTCCCTCGTGAGAAGTGATTTCCACCACTTCATCGCCTTTGAGAAACTGTTTTTCCCATTCCAAACGGCTCTTTGGCACTTCAATTTGATCATAGCTTTCTTGATCCATAAAGACTAAAAAGTCGCCGTTATCATACAAAAATTGCATTTGGCGCTTGTCGAGGCGAACGGTCTCAATCATGTAGCCGCTATTGCGGGATATCTCAACGATTGCTCCGCTTCTCAAATTTTTGACTTTGAGTTTAGCGACCATCTTTCTCATCGCTGTTTTGTTCAAAAGTATATCTTGAACTTGAAAAATATTTCCTTCTTCTAAAAAGAAATTTCCTGGTCTTAATTCTGTTACGTTAACCATAATTTCAATCCTTCCTTATTCAAATCTTTCCTATTATAGCAAATAATTGCTATTTAATAAACGGATTTAGTTTCCGCTCATAACCAATGTTTGTTGATGATCGATGGCCTGGATACACTTTGGTATCATCTGGCAGATCAAATATTTTAGCTAGTGATGTTTTGACCTTTCTGGCGTCCGAAGACGGGAGATCAGTCCGGCCGATGCATCCGCGAAATAGCGTGTCTCCAGAAAATAATATCTTGCTGTTTGCTATGAAATAGCACACTGAACCTTTTGTATGAAATGGAGTTGCAATCACTCTCATTGGTTCATCAAGCAGGTTGAGAATCTCTTGATCGTTCACTATTGTCGGAATTGTCTTAACGATCACTTCGCTTTGGCACATAAATGAACAGTTTAGCCTTGCATCGGTCAATCCATCCTGATCCTCATATGATACGAATAGTGGCACTTTTAAAGCTTGGGCAGTTCGATCAATGCCCCGCATGTGATCGAAATGAGCATGTGTCAAAAGGATACCGCGACAGAGCAGATGATGATTGTTAATATAATTAATTACCCCATCGTAATCGCATGAAGGATCGACGATTACACAAGATGAGTGACTATCGATAATCACATAGCAATTGGAAAATAAATCGTCATCATCTTTGTAGATAAAAGGCACGACATTCATATTATTCTCTTGATAAGAAAAAATAGGCAAAGCCTATCTTTTATTTCTTCTTCTCGCGGTGGAGCGTCATCTTTTTGCATCGAGAGCAATATTTTTTCAACTCCAAACGATCGGGTTTATGCTTTTTATTTTTGGATGTGAGATAGTTCTCTTCGCCACATTCACTGCATTTTAATGTCAACGAGATTCGATCATCTTTTGCCATAGTACTTGTCTCCTTAAAGTCGTTTTATATCTTATCATAGATAACTAGATATGCAAACATATTTTTGAGACTATTTCATTACTCGTAATGTATAATATGTCCATGAATTATCGAAGCCAGACTCGACCGGTCAAAATCGCCAGCATTACTCTCGGTGGACAAAACCGCGTTTTAATTCAGTCAATGTGCAATGTCAAAACCGAAAAAACCGAAATGGTCATCAATCAAATCAATGAATGCGCAGCCTTAGGGGCTGATTTAATGCGCGTTTCTGTGATGGACGAAGCAGATGCGAAAGCCATATCAGAAATCAAAAAGCACATCAGCATTCCTCTTGTTGCTGACATTCATTTTGATTATCGCCTTGCATTATTAGCTATGGAAAATGGAGCGGATAAAATTCGATTAAATCCTGGCAACATCGGCTCTTTAGATAATATTAAGAAGGTTGTTGACTTAGCTAAAACTAAACACATTCCCATTCGCATCGGAGTCAACTCCGGATCCCTCGACAAATCTATCCACGATTACTCTCATCAATACACTGGCGCTGATTTAGTTAAGTCAGCACAAAAGCATGTCGATATTTTAGAAAGCCTTGGTTTTTACGATATTGTCATCTCCCTTAAAGGGTCCGATATCAAGCAGACGATTGAAGCCAATCGATTAGCTGCCAAAACTTTTCCATATCCCCTTCATTTAGGCATCACAGAAGCGGGCTTTAAAGATATTTCGCTGATACGCAGCTCAGCTGGTTTAGCTCCTCTTCTTCTCGAGGGAATTGGCGATTCTATTCGCATTTCTATCTCTGGAGATCCAAGAGATGAAATCATCGCTGCTAAACGCTTATTACACGACTTGGACTTATATCCCGATTACCCCACATTAGTGGCATGCCCAACCTGTGGAAGAACACAGGTGGATGTCTTGAAAATTGCTGAAAAAGTCATGGAGTATCTTGAGAAAGTCCACAAGCCTATTCATGTCGCAGTGATGGGATGTGTGGTGAATGGTCCTGGCGAAGCAAAAAACGCTGACATCGGAATCGCGGGTGGAAATCATGAATTTGTTATCTTTAAAAAAGATAAAGTAATAAAAAAGGTCCCAGAAGACATCGCTTTTGAAACCTTGATTTCCGAAATCGAGAAAATGTAATTAGAAATTCTGTTTCCAATTTTGCTCAAAGCGATTCTCTTTGAGCATTTTTATTTCTTCCTTATAAGGTGGACGCCCATTGACATATGGAGTCTCCAATATTTTAGGAACATTAACTAACAATGGATGATGGGCATAGGCGCTGAGTGTCTCAAAACCGATGGTCCCATAACCGATATTTTCATGGCGATCTTTATGAGCGCCTTTCTCGTTTTTGCTGTCGTTGAGATGCACTACCAAAAGGCGATTTAAGCCGATGATTTCATCGAATTTTTTTAAAACATGATCAACATCATGCACATCGTAACCCGCATCATTAATGTGACAGGTGTCGAGGCAAGCACCTAAGCGGTCTTGATGGCGACTAGCATTGATAATTTGCCTGACTTCTTCGAATGTCGTGCCGATTTCGGTGCCTTTACCAGCCATAGTCTCAATGGCAATTTTTACATTCGTTCCATCGATATCGAGCACTTCATCCAGCGCGTCCACTAAAGCAGCGATGGCTTCGTTCTTCGCCTGGCTGACATATGCGCCAGGATGCAGGACTAAAACCGAGACATGAAAGCCGCTAGTCCTTCGGATTTCTTTTAGAATCATGTCCTTTGAAGATTGGTATAGTTCGGGTCGACTGCGATTTGCTAAGTTGATGATATAGGGGGCGTGAACGACAATTTTTGTCTCATCCAATCCCGCTTTTTTGATTAAATCATATCCCTCTTTTATCTTGAGCTCTTCGAGAGGCTTTCGATAGCTGTTCTGAGGTGCTCCAGTATAAAACATGAAAGCATTCGCTCCATAACTCAAAGCTTCTTGGACCGAGCCTAAATAAAAATCGGGGGTCGCCATGGAAACATGTGAGCCAATTAAGATATCTTCATTTTTCATATAAAATCCTCCTAGTTATGTTAACATAAATAAGAATTGATGAGTGGACAAACGCGATGAAAATAACCATTTTAGAACCAAAAGGATATTGCGCTGGTGTGAACCAAGCCATTTCTTTAGCTTTGTCCATCAAAGAAAAACACCCTCGCCAAGCGATCAATGTTTTAGGAATGTTAGTCCATAATTCTTATGTCATTGCTTTTCTAAAGCAACACGGCATTGGAATGATTGAAAATATCGAAGATGCTCCAGCAGAAAGCGTGCTTATTTTCACCGCTCACGGCCACGAAAAGGAGCATGAGCAAATAGCCAGAGAGAAAAAGCTAATCATCTATGATGCTGTCTGCCCACTCGTGAAGAAAAATCTATCCGCTATCATCAAAGAAGAAAAACACCACCATCAAGTAATCTATATCGGCTATGTCTCTCATCCCGAGACAGCGGCCGCCACTTCCTATACCAGTAATATTTTTGTTTACCCAATTGATGATGAGTTTAACTTTGATGCTGTCATCGATCCTTCGCCGCTAGTCATCAATCAAACGACTTTAAATTTTCTTTCTCTAAATGAAATCCATCAAGAAATCAAGAAGCATTTTCCCAACGCTCGCTTCACCAATGAAATTTGCCAAGCCACCAGGAGTCGGCAAGAAGCCCTATTTCATCTCGATGAAGATGTCGACGCCATCATCATTGTCGGAAGCGAAAAAAGCAGCAATGCCAAAAGGCTTTATGAAATCGCCTTATCTCGCCACCCAGAAATTGATGTTCTTCTTATAGAAAATCCTGAACAATTGCCCAGGACTCTCTTAAAGAATAAAAAACATATTGTTATATCTAGCAGCGCTAGCACACCGCTATCGCTGATTGAAGAAATTCAAAATAGTTTAGCTAATATCAAATAATTTTTGGCAACCGCTCGTGATCATAAGACTGAATCACTAAGTCTTTGTCAATGCTGAGCAAATACTTTTCCATGGTAGGCATGAAGATTTTTTCAATTTCGTGAGGCAAATCTAAATAATTGAATTGAGCGTTTACGATATCTCGTCGAACATGGTGAGGAACATCGCCAGAAATGTAGATGTCGCATCCTTCTTTTTGAGCGACTTCCCAGTCTCGGCTGCCTCCACCACCAATTATTCCGACCTTTCCAATTATCGGATGGCCTTCATGAATCAATAAGCCATAGTTTACATCCAACCGATGCTTCGCATAGCTTGCAAAAGAGAAAATATCCATCTCTTCTTCTAAAAAGCCGATTCGCATCATGGGATTATCGATTGGAGTATAGATGTCTTTTAAACCTAAAGCATTAGTTAATGCATCGTTCATACCCCCGACACCAGCATCAAAATTAGTGTGAAAACTATAGACGGGAATTCCTAATTTATCAATTTCCTCACAGAGCAAGCGCTTGCTCTCATCTTTTTTGAACACTTGGTACTTTGTGCCAAAGATAAAAGGATGGTGAGTGATGATGAAATCTGGTTTAGATTGTTTTACCATCGGCAATAGCTCCCAATCTAAATCCAAGCATAAAAGTACCTTGTTAACATTTTCAGGAAGTTGGCCGGTCATCAACCCGACTCGGTCAAATGGTTCAGCTAAACGCTTCGGAAAGCGCTTAGCCATCAAGGCCAAAAAAGATTTGAAATTCATATCAAATAATCCCTTCGATGATGTCTTTTTCACGCTTCAATTCCGCGAGGCGACTGGCTGGCATATTGTGCTTTCTCATCAGGTGATCAATCTCGGCAATTCGGGAATGATACTTCTCTTTAAAAGCGGCATTTTTTTCGACTCTTAATATAGGCCCGAAGGTTAAGTCCTCTTCGCTATAAAAAGCAATCTCTGAGCGTATAAAACGAATGATTTCGTAATAAATTTCTTCTTCTTTGATCATCCTTTCATCAGCGATGATAAAACCCATTTTGGTGATTTGATCGCGGACCTCTTTAAGCTGGCTGTGAGCATCGATGATGATGGTCTGCACTTTCTCTAATTTCTTGGGATGATCTTTCAAAATTTTAATGATAGAATCTCCGCCCATTCCAGCGATGATTACAGTGTTGACGCAGCTTGGCAATTCCGAAATGCCATCAGAAAATAGCGGGACAACAATGTCCTCTAATTTCTCTTTTGACAAGGCTTTTACCAGCCGGTCATATGGGCCTTTTTTGTTTTCAATGGCGTAACCATGGGTGATTTTGCCCGACTCATATAATGCGATCATTAGTTTGCCATGGTCGCTGCCGACGTCGGCCACGACACTGACTGGTGTCATCTCGAGGATTGTCTCGAGACGAAGTGATAGTTTAATCATAAATACCTCCTCGATAATCATCGTATTTTTCTTTTTTCTGGCTCGCTCTCATCTTGCGAATGGCTTTAGCCTCAATCTGGCGAATTCTTTCGCGAGTGACGCCAAATTCGCGGCCAACTTCTTCTAAAGTACGAGGGCAATTATCGTCTAATCCGTAGCGAAGGCGTATGACTCTCTCCTCCTTTTCAGTGAGATAAGAAAGAATGGAATCGAGCTTTTCTCTCAATTGATTTCTCGAAGCGTAGTCGCTGGGAGATTCGATGTTTTTGTCTTCTAAAAAATCCCCGAGGCGCGAACCTTCATCATCGCCAACTGGAAGGTCCATCGATACTGTATCCATGGTCAATCTCTGCGTTTCTATAATCTCTTTTGCGGAGAGAACTCCCTTCAGCGATGCGCTGATTTCTTCGGCGGAAGCTTCCCTTCCATTATCTCTTAAGAAATTCGTCTTGGCTTTATTGATTTTATTCATTCTCTCGACGATATGAACTGGCAACCTAATGGTGCGCGCTTGGTCAGCAATCGCGCGGGTAATGGCTTGGCGAATCCACCAGGTGGCATAGGTTGAGAACTTGTAGCCTTTGGTGTAGTCGAATTTATCGACGGCTTTCATCAAGCCGCAGTTTCCCTCTTGAATTAAGTCGAGCAAGGCAATGCCTCTGCCGATGTATTTCTTCGCATTATTGACAACTAATCGTAGGTTATGATTAATCAGCTCATTTTTAGCCTCTTCATCACCTTCAGCGATTCGCTTGGCAACCGCCAATTCTTGCGTGGTTGTGAGAAGGGGAAAACGCGCGGCATCATGGAGATAGATGCGCACTGAATCGGTCGATTTAATCTCTTCTAACGGATAGTCGCTAGATCGGCTTTCCTCGCTGATGAGAACTTCTTTTTCGCTGTCATCAAAAAGCATTTTTTCATCTTCAAATTCATCGAGTTCTTCTTCGTCATCATCGCTAATCTTGCACTGAGAAAGAAGAAAATTAGTCAATCTTTCGATATCGTCTTCTTCGAGGCGAAAAGAGGAAATAACTTCATCAACTTCGCTCTGCAAAATTTCGCCTTTGGATTGATGTATTTCTGAAAAACGTTGCTCAATAGCTTTTAAATCAATAGGAGAATTTCGGGTGAGCGGAAAAAAATGAGGATGAGAATTGATGGCTTTTCCAAGCAGTTTCTCTTCGAGAGTTTGGCTTGGTCTCCCCCTCCTCTTTTTTATAGGTACTGAACTTTCTTTTCTATTCACTTTTCGCCCTTAAATCTTGCCTTTATAATCTCCGAGTCTCTTGCTGCGAGTCGGATGGCGTAATTTGCGGATGGCTTTAGCCTCAATCTGGCGAATTCTTTCGCGAGTGACGCCAAATTCGCGGCCGACTTCTTCCAAAGTGCGGGGGCGATTGTCATCGAGCCCATAGCGAAGGCGAATCACTCTCTCTTCGCGATCTGACAGATCTTTTAATATGGAATAGAGCTCTTCTTTTAATAATTGTCTTGTGGTGTATTCAGTGGGAGATTCTGATTCTTTATCTTCGATAAAGTCTCCGAGATGAGAATCATCTTCTTCTCCAATTGGAGTTTCTAAGGAGACTGGCTCCATCGCGATTCTTTGAATCTCGCGAATGCGCTTTGGAGAGAGATCGCCATTTAAAGCATCGCTGATCTCTTCGGCGGTTGGCTCTCTTCCCAATTCCTGGATGAGAGTTCTCTGCACTCTGGTCATCTTGTTGATGGTTTCCACCATGTGGACGGGAATGCGAATGGTGCGCGCTTGGTCAGCAATCGCGCGGGTAATGGCTTGGCGAATCCACCAGGTGGCATAGGTCGAAAACTTGTAGCCTTTGGTGTAGTCGAATTTATCGACGGCTTTCATCAAACCGAGATTGCCTTCTTGAATCAGGTCAAGGAAGGCCATGCCTCTGCCGACATAATGCTTGGCAATATTAACCACTAGTCGGAGGTTGCGGTTAATTAATTCTTGCTTAGCATCTTCATCACCCTCATCAGCCTTTTTAGCGATGATGGGCTCTTCTTCTGGCTTGAGCAAGGAAAATTTGCCGATTTCTTTTAAATACATTTTGACAGAGTCGTTGACTCTGACTTCGCTGCCGAGAGAAGCGTTGAGATTTTCGACATCGATGTCCTCTTCCTCTTCCTCTTCTTTAACGGAGTCATCGACAAAGAAATCATCATCTTCGATTGGCTCTTCGAGATTTATCTTCGATTCGTCAATCTTATCGAGATCTTCCTCTTCCTCTTCTTCCTCTTCCTCCATGTCGTTGGTTACTTCAATTTCGTGGGAGGCGAAAAACTCCATTAAGTCGCTGACAGCATCATCATCTAATTCGTAGGTATTAAGACTATCATATATTTCACTTTGGCTAATGACTCCAGTGACTTTAGCTTTTTTTAATAATTCTATTTCGACATCTTCTAGAGACATGATGTCCCCATCTTTTTTCTTTGGCGAAATCTTAGCTTTTTTAACTTTTGTATCAGGCGTTTGCGCTTCTTTTTTGGGTCTTCCGCGCTTCTTTTTGGCGGTTTCTTCGACTACTACTTCACTTTGAATGTTTGGTTTTCTTCCCATAATGGTTTCCTCCAATAAAACTATTTATTCTTTTTGGCCTTTCGGCGATTGTATTCGGCGAGAATACGCGCTTGTTCGAGTTGCGATTTGCCTTGAAGAGATTGCTCGAGCGTATCTTTTTCAAAGATTTTTTCTTTCTCATCGTTGATGGCTTCCAATAAGTTATTGAGCAGCTGCTGGTCGCACTTTTGCGGATGAGTTTTTTCGAGATATAGAGCGGTGACCTCGTTGATGAACGATTCCTTATCGGGCAGATCGCTCATTTCCAGCGATGCTAATAAATCCACTGGTTCAAGCTTTCCGTGACTCTGCATATAATCGACGAGATAATTGGCGATTTGGCGGTAGATTTCATCATAAAAACCGCTGACCTTGTCCTCGTAGAACAAAATCGCTTCTTTGTTTTGCAACATCTGATAGAGAAATTCGCGCTCCGCCATCTCAAGACGGCGAAGAATCTTCCTCTCGGGATGAAAGGAGCGAATAATATCTTCTGGCTTCTGCATTCCTTGCTCGTTGCGAATGCGCTTGAGCAATGAGCGAAGGCTATCGATGTCATAACCAGTTACACTGGATAATTGATGAAGATAATTATCCAAATCCAACTGGCTCTTGATGCTCAGCAAAATGGGAATAAATTCGCTGATTAATTGCTTTTTCTGTTCCGCGGTTTTTAAAGGATTGCTTCTCTGGAAATATTTAAGTGCAAAATCCACGCGATTTAGGAGCTTTTGCAAATAGAACTTCAGGGCTTCTTCTCCTCGATTATTTAAGATGTCATCGGGATCTTCGATGCTTCCCTGATTATCGACGATCATGCAGGGAACTTGCGCTTCTTGGAGCATTTTGCTCGCTTTCATCATTGCTGTTTGTCCAGGCAAGTCGCCATCGAGGCAAAGGCGGACTTCAACATTGAGAAGCCGAAGCATAGCGATATGCTCGCTAGAAAGAGCTGTGCCCATCAAGGCGACAGCGTGGTCGATGCCAATCTTTGATAGGGCGAAAACATCCATAAATCCTTCGCAGACATAAACGCAGTTCGCGATTCGAGCCTTTTCCTTTGCGATGTGATAGTTATATAAGACATTGCTCTTATGAAAGAGATGCGTTTCAGGAGAGTTGACATATTTAGCCTCCGGACCTTCGCCGATTCTTCGGGCGCTGTAGCCGATGACTTGACCTTCAGTGTCCCAAATAGGAAAGATGGCTCTCCCCTGATTTTTATCGGTGTAAACGCCATTGATCAAAGTCGCGATGCCGACATCTTCTAAAGTTTTGACCGAATGTCCTTTATTGATGAGAAATTGGCAGGTAGCCTGACCATCTTTAAAGGCATAGCCTAATTGGAATTTGGCTTGAATGGCGCTGTCAAGGTGGCGGCTTTTAAAATAATCGGAACCTTCTTTGCCTTCGGCAGTATTCAGAGCGTATTGATAATATAGCGTCAAATCTTTTAAGCACTTTAAAAGTGGTACTTTCTCGGGATCTTCGGGTTTGACATAGGCTTGTTTCCTGTCTAGTCTCTCATCGTGATAACCTGATATATCCGCGACTTTTTTCATCGCTTCGATAAAGGAAATATGCAGGTATTTTTGAACGAACGAAATCGCGGAACCACCAGTTCCACAGACGAAGCATTTGAACATCTTTCTTTCGGGGCTGATGCTCATCGAAGGATTGGTGTCGTCATGAAAAGGACATTTGGCGATATAGTTCTTTCCTTTTTTATTGACGGGAATAAAAGAGGATATCACGTGGACGATATCCGCATGATCTAATACGTCGTTAATTAAGCTTTCATCAAACGCCATGTTCACCTCAAATTAATAGAAAATTTTTACCGATAAATATTTCTCTAAGTCTTTAATTTGCAAGCGGATTTGCTGCATAGTGTCGCGATCGCGAATAGTGACAGAACTATCTTCGAGAGTATTGAAATCAATTGTCACACAATAAGGTGTGCCAATTGCATCTTGGCGGCGATAGCGTTTTCCGATACTTCCAGTATCGTCGTATATGGTGCTCATATAAGTGGATAAAATCTTCTCGACTTCTTGAGCTTTTTCTTCGAGCTTTTTGCTGAGCGGTAAAACCGCGACTTTGTAAGGCGCTACGCTCGGGGCTAAGTGCATGACAATGCGGGAATCGTTTTCTCCGATTGTTTCTTCGTCATAAGCGTTGCAAAGAGTCATTAAAATCAAGCGATCAAGACCGACGGATGGCTCGATGCAAAAAGGAACGTATTTTTCGTTGGTTTCTGAATCAAAGTAATCCAAAGCCTCGCCGCTGTATTCCATATGTCTCTTTAAGTCATAGTCGGTGCGATCAGCGATGCCCCAAACCTCGCCCCATCCAAAAGGAAAGCGATATTCAATATCGGTTGTTGCCTTTGAATAGAAAGCTAATTCGGCTGGTTCGTGATCGCGGAAGCGCAAGTCATCTTTCTTAATGCCTAAATCATTGATGAAATCAAGGCAGTGCTTTTTCCAATAATCAAACCACTTTAAGTCTTCTCCTGGCTTGCAGAAGAATTCCATTTCCATCTGAGTGAATTCGCGCATTCTAAAGGTCATTTGCCCAGGAGTGATTTCATTGCGGAAAGCTTTGCCGACATTGCAGATGCCAAGAGGCAATTTTCTTCTGGTAGTTCTTAGAATGTTTTTGAAGTTCACGAAAACGCCCTGAGCGGTTTCGGGGCGCAGATAGACGACCGATTTGGTGTCTTCAGTCACGCCAATATGCGTTTTGAACATCATATTAAACTTGCGAATATCAGTGAAATTGGTCCCGCCGCAATTTGGACATTTTACATGATTGTCGCGAATAAAATTCATCAGTTGTGCATCGTTCATTCCCGCCACATCAGCATCGGGGAATTGACCTTCGATTAATTGATCAGCACGGAATCTCATCTTGCAATCTTTGCAATCGAGAAGAGGGTCATTAAAAGTGGAAACGTGTCCAGTGGCTTCCCAAACTTTTGGATTCATTAAAATGGCAGCATCAATTCCGACATTGGTGGGTGATTCTTGAACGAATTTCTTCCACCACATCTTTTCAATGTTTCTTTTTACTTCAGAACCTAATGGGCCATAATCCCAGGTATTAGACAAACCACCATAGATTTCTGAACCTTGGTATAAGAAACCAGAAACGATAAAGTGGTTAGTGACTTTGTCAAAATCATATTTACTCATATTTAATCTCCTCCGTGAAGATGCGTGCTTATATAATATACGAGCACGTGCGAAGAATTGTCAACCTATTATGAGTGTATTAAAAAGAATGGATCACTATTTGCTCATAAGAGCAGCAGTTTTAAGCGAAAAACCATAGGAATCAGCGATAAAAATGACAAATTTATTAAAAACAAAGAACGCGTTTTCTTTACTAAAATATGGAGACTCAACATCGCTCTTTTCAGCGGTGAATATTGTCCTCAACAGGAGCATCTGCTCTTTGGAGAAATCTCTTTCAGTACCCTGATTGAGACAAGATGAGCAGATGAAGCCACCATCCGCAAAGGAAAAGGCGCGTATGTCCTTTTTGCTGCCACAAAAAACGCATTTGTTAACTTCAAACTCATATCCAGAAATCTTGAATATTTTGGCGAGAAAAACGAGCATAGGCATCCATGGGTCAGCTCTTTTTTTCAGCGTCTCGGTCACTTCGATAAGATCGTTATAAATCAAGACCTTTTCTTCATCTTGCAGCAAGCATTTGCTCGCTTCATTGATGACCATTAAAGCTCCGAGGTAGTAATAATCATTTGTGAGTTTCATGGGAGAAGAAACAATCGTGCTCGATTTCAAAACTGGATATTTAAAGTTTCCTTCTTGCAGCTCGATATCAGCGACGACAAGACTAGTATTTAAAGCAGCATTTTTGCTGTTGGGGCTAAACAAGCCTCTCACTAAAAAAGTAATGGTATCGTCACTACTAATTGCATTGACAATCCCATCTTTTTCTTTGTATGTAGTAACGGAAATCACAATTACTCTCATGCTATTTCTCCAGCTTGTAACCAAACATTTCCAAGGCTTTTTCTTCGTTTCGCCAATCTTTTTCAACCTTGACTAATAGCTCGAGATAGACATGTTTTTTTAATAGTGATTCGATATCTTGGCGAGCTCGGGTTCCTATGACTTTTATTCTCTTGCCATCCGCGCCGATTACGATGCCTTTTTGACTTTCTTTTTCGACGATGATATTCGCCTTAATTGGCATGGGGTTTTTGTCCCATTCAATGCTCTCCATATAAACTGCAATGGAGTGAGGTACTTCCTCTTTTAGCATCCGCAAAACTTTCTCGCGAATAATTTCTTTGATTTGGAATATTTCATCTTTATCGGTTTTGACATCCGTGGGATAAAAAGGTTCTCCCTCAGGCAAAAGCGAGATGATTTTATTAAGCAGATCATCAAGGTTGAATTTTTCTGTTGCTACTGTCTCGACGATGATGGCGTTAGGGAAATGAGCGAGATATTTTTCTTTGAGGCTATTGACATGTGGCAGGCGAGCTTTGTCGATCTTGTTAAAAACGATAATCAAAGGCGAATTATGGATATCTAGGTGCTCAATAAGATATTGATCGCCCGGGCCAAAAGAAACAGAAGCATCAACGATTAATAGATTGATATCGACATCATGGGCGGTGCTGTATGCCATGTTATTCATGCGTTTGCCTAAGACTTCGTGGGGCTTATGAATTCCGGGAGTGTCGACGAAAATAATCTGGGCATCATCTCGGTTTAATATGCCGCGAATATTATTTCGAGTCGTCTGTGATTTATCGGTCACAATCGAAATTTTTTGATTTAAAATGCCATTGAGAATGGTCGATTTGCCAACATTTGGTCGCCCGAGGATAGAAACAAAACCAACTTTCATCATTTGAGATCTTCTGGGGAAAAAGCAAATGGCAATAATTCCACTGCATTAGTCTCTTTGATTTGGCCTTTTAGATTTGCCATATAAATTGGCGCGTCCTTGGGATATAACTCGCTGATCACTTGGCGGCATGCTCCGCAAGGTGAGGTGGGATCATCAGTGTTGGCGCAGACCGCAAAAGCCACAAAATCTTCCTTTTTATAGCCATGCATAAAGGCATTGTAGAGAGCGTTTCTTTCTGCACACATGCATAAAGGGTAGGCAGAATTTTCAATATTCGCTCCCACAAAAACGCTTCCATCTTTGCACTCTAGTGCAGCTCCGACAGCAAATTTTGAATAGGGGGAGTAGGATAGCTTCCTCGCTTCTTTTGCTCTCTCAATTAGTTGTTCTTTTTTCATCGTATTACTCCTTTTTAAGTATTTCATCTTGTAATTCAAACATTATTTTCTCGTCTGCTTCATTCATGTGGTCATAGCCTAATAAGTGCAGCAATCCATGAACGAAGAGAAACTGCAATTCCCGTTTTATTGGGTGACCATAGTCCTCTGCTTGCTGGCGGGCTTTTTCTACCGAGATGTAGATATCTCCTAAGCAAGTTGGAAGGGCGCTATTTTTTAGCGTCTCAAGGGCATTTTTTTCTCCGTCGAGAAAGGCGAATGAGATGACATCGGTCGGCCGATCAATGTGGCGGTAATCGCGATTGAGCTGGTGAATGAAGTCGTTATCCACCAAGCTGACGCTGACGATAACATCGCCGCGGATGCCGAGATGGTTGAGAGCAATCTCTAATAAGCGGTTATATTCCTCTTCAAACGAAGAGAATTCGGAAAATGCAGTCTGAAAATCTAGTTCCATTTTTGGGAATATATGATAGCACGAGCCAATAAAAGTTGCTAGATTATTTCATCATTTTGATGAACGATGTTGACAAGCGATACTTGAGCCCGCAAATACTCCTTTTTCTCCTCGGGAAAAGAGAAGAGAGATTTCAGCTCGGTATATAGAGCGAACTCAATGCAGAGGTAAAAAACCACGTAGGGAATGGAAAAGAATTGATTGATAATCATTACTCCACAAGTCGCGAGCAGCATTAAAAAAATGAACGAGTATTTTTTTATCAAGGTCAATCTTCCAAATCGGTAGGCCTTTTCGTGTATGGTCTTTTCTCTTTGCCGGAAGCTTTCAATATCCTTTGACAAAACTAGAACTCTCTCATTGATTAATATGCTTTCTTCTCTCTTTTTCAGGTTGGGAAGAACATAAAAAGCATCAGCGAAAGCTAAAATCGCTGGAGCGAAAATCAAGAAGATATTCCGAGGATCATTGATGATGACGACAAAGATTAAGAAAGCGCTAACAAGGAAAGCATATAGGAACTTTAGAGGTGTGGCTATCGCTGTTAATTTATACTTCTCTAATCTCTGATGAAACGCGCTATATTCTTTCGATTTGACGACGGCGCTTTCCACCACTTCATCATCGACTTTTCGCATTGTTTGGAATAAATTGCTACGCAATAGTATCTCAAAAAATATAAAAGCAACTAGCAAAATGATGGGAATAAAAGGCGGGACGTTGCTAGTGATGAAATAGACGGCTAAAATGCCGCAAACAGCGGTCATAATCTGGCAGATAAATGGCAAAACGTAATCTTTCCTTTTTAGCTGATTTTGATAGATAAAAGAGCAAGGAGTTCTCTCAAAGCTTTTAATCAACAAGCCGCTCTTATCCCAAAGGGTAAAAAACTTATTGAGTCTCATATGATATATTCCTTTTTCAGGATCGATGATCTTCGCTGTTTTTCCTTTTATTTCGGAGACTAATGCCGCGTGTTTATTATTACCCTCATAATTTAAGCTGACTAGAAGCGGAAATTCGCGGTTGTTTAGAATCTCATTTTCGCTCTCCACCTTAAAACCAATCAGCTCGAGATGATGCTGACTAGCGATATTGCTGAGCTGCTGATATGAGAAGGGTTGATTTCTCTCGCGAAAGGGCAAATAGAGATAATTCTTGTCATGGTGAACATGGGCTAGCATCATTTTTAAACAAGCGAAGCCACAGTCATATTGGCCAATTTGGGGAATGTAGTACATAAAACCTCCTGCTTAATAAGAGGAGGTCAAGATCAATTTGTTTTAAAAGTGATAAGTGAAATAAAAAAAGACTCTAGCGAGTCTTTAGTTTTTGAATGATTTTTTGAATTTCGTGAAGAGTGAATCCTTGGGATTAGATGCGCTACGGAACGATTCGAGGATATTCTTCTGCTCTTTAGTAAGGGAAGTCGGAACTTTGACTGTCAGATGCACGTATTGGTTGCCTGGCTTGCCAGTTCTTAAATCCTTGATGCCTTGACCCTTCATGCGAAGAGTTTGACCTGGCTGTGTGCCGGCGGGAATATTCAGTGTCACATCGCCGTAGACGGTGGGGACATCGATGTTTGTTCCTAAGGCCGCATCAACAAAATCAATTGGCACTTCCAAGTGGATATCATTGCCATCCCTTTTGAAATCGGAATGGGGCTTGATGAGAATTTCGACATATAAATCGCCATTATCACCACCATTTGTTCCGCGCTCACCGAGACCAGTCACTCGAATCTGCTGGCCTTCGTTAATGCCGGCTAAAATATGAACAGTAACATCCTTTTTCTTGCGAATATAGCCTTTGCCACCGCAGCTGGGACACTTATCGGTGATGATTTTACCTGATCCTTCGCAGTTCGGGCAGACTTCCTCGCTCTCCATCACTCCAAACAAGCTTCTTCTTTGCATCCGAACATATCCGCGCCCATTGCAAGTAGGACAAGTTTTTATGTCATGAGGAGTCTTGGCTCCAGTACCGCCACAACTCGCGCATTTTTCATCGACATTTATCGATATATCAATGTCGCGTCCGAGAATGGCATCCATGAAATCGACTTTGACGCGCATCACCACATCATTGCCTCTTTTGGGACCGGCTGGGTTAGCTTGGCGGCGCGAGCCACCTCCGCCAAAGAATGAATTGAAGATATCGCCGAAGTCAAATCCTTCACCGCCAGCGCCGAAGCCACCAGCGAAAGGATTAGCTCCTCCAGGATTGCCTCCGCCACCCGGCTGCTCGAAAGCGGCGTGCCCAAATTGGTCGTAAGTCGCGCGTTTTTGATCATCGTAAAGGATGTCATAAGCCATCTGGACTTCTTTGAATTTATTCTCATCACCGCTGACTTTATTATCAGGGTGGTATTTTTTAGCTAATGTGCGATAGGCGCTTTTTATGTCGTCCTTGGTGGCATTTTTTTTAAGACCAAGAATCTCATAGCAATCTCTTTTTTCGGCCATATCCATCCTCCTTTTTGCAAATCACCAGTAAAGTTTTATCTCTACTGGTGAATTGATTAGTAATTAGCGATTAAGCTTTGTGACCGTCTTTGCTGGTAAAGTCAGCATCGACGACATCATCGCTCGAGCTGCCTGGATTAGCTTCTTCTTTGGCTTTTCCATCAGCGCCAGCGGCACCGCCAGCTTGAGCTTGCTGCATGTATGCGGCCGCCTGCTCTAACTCTTTGATGCGAGTTCTTAAAGTGTCGATATCATTGTTGTCTAAGGCGGTCTTTAATTCATCGCGCATTTTCTGAGTCTGCTCTTTTTGAGTGGGATCCATCGATTGGCCTTTTTCTTGCATCGCGATGTCGATATCATTGATCAAGCCTTCAGCTTTATTCTTGAGCTCAGTCTCTTCTTTTCGCTTGTTATCCGCTTCAGAGTTTTCTTTCGCTTCGCGAACCATGCGATCGATATCCTCTTTGCTCAAGCCGCTACTGCCAGAGATGGTAATATTCTGCTCTTTTTGAGTGTCGAGGTCTTTGGCGTTGACTTTCACAATGCCATTAACGTCGATTGAGAATGTGACTTCAATGCGAGGTTGACCGCGGCGAGCGGGTTTGATGCCGGTCAATTGGAAGTGGCCGAGCAATTTATTGTCATGAGCCATTGGGCGCTCACCTTGATAGACCATGATGTCGACAGCGGGTTGGTTATCCGCGGCAGTCGAGAAGATCTGGCTCTTGGTGGTTGGAATCGTCGTATTGCGCTCAATGAGAGGAGTCATCACTCCGCCTAATGTTTCAATGCCGAGAGTTAAAGGAGTGACGTCGAGCAAGACGACATCTTTAACATCTCCGCTGACCACGCCGCCTTGGTAGGCTGCACCAATGGAGACAGCTTCATCAGGGTTGACGGATAGGTTGATGGCTTTTCCAGTCATAGATTTGACTAATTCTTGGACGGCTGGCATACGGATGGAGCCGCCGATTAAGAGAATCTGATCGAGGTCTTTAGAAGATAGTTTAGCATCTGCTAAAGCGCGTCTGACTGGCTCTTCACATCTCTTTAAGAGATGTCTGGTTAAATCTTGGAATTTCGCTCTGGTGAGAGTGATCTCAAAGTTCACTGGTCCGGTGGACTTCATGCTGATGAAAGGTAAGGAGATGACGGTTTCCATCAAAGCTGAGAGTTCAATCTTAGCTTTTTCAGCCGCTTCTCTAATTCTTTGGAGCGAGCCTTTATCGGTAATGTCAACGCCGGATTCAATCTTGATTTGAGCTTTGATCCAATCAGCGATGACCTGATCCCAGTCATCGCCACCGAGATGGTTATCACCAGCGGTAGAAATGACTTCGAAGGTGCCGTCACCAATGTCGAGGATCGAGACGTCGAAGGTTCCGCCGCCTAAGTCAAAGACGAGAATCTTCTCGGCTTTTTGCGTGTCGAGGCCATAAGCCAAAGCTGCGGCGGTGGGTTCGTTGATAATGCGGACGACATCTAAGCCGGCGATTTGGCCAGCGTCCTTAGTGGCTTGTCGCTGCGCATCGTTGAAGTAGGCTGGAACGGTGATGACCGCCTTGTCTATTTTGTGGCCGAGGTTTGTCTCGGCATATTTTTTCATGTAAGCGAGAACTTTGGCGGAAATCTCCTGAGGAGTGAAACTCTTATTAACACAGTTAATATGAATTCTTTCCGCACTGCCCATCTTTCTCTTGACAGAGCTGACAGTATCAGGATTGGTGACCGCTTGGCGCTTGGCGGCATTGCCGACGATCTCTTCGCCATTCGCTTTAAAAGCAACCACAGAAGGAGTGGTATTAGTGCCTTCTGGATTGGGGATGACTTTCACCGTGCCATCCGCTTGTAAGTAACTCACGACGGAGTTAGTAGTACCTAAATCGATACCTAGAATAATTTCTTTTGCCATAATTTAATAATTCCTCCTTATGCATCGAATTTGTTTTCGGTTGGTTTTTCTGTTTCTGGTTTTTCTTCTTTGGCTTTTGGCTTAGCGGTGACGGTTACCATCGCATGTCTGATAATGAGATCGTGCAATTTGTATCCTTGGGCATAAACCTTAGCCACGCAATTCGCGTCTTTTTCGCTCTCGACCACATCCATGGCATTCATGGTCATGGGGTCGAATTTGTCCCCAACTTTCGGAGCGATTTCACTCACTCCCTCGCTCTGTAATACCGACACCAGATTGCGGTATATATATTGGAATCCAGTCAGATAATTTTTCAGAGCTGGATCAGTTGGTTCATTCTGCAGGGCGAGATAGAAACTGTCGAGGATGGGAAGCAAAGCTTCGATGAATCCTTCCGCGCGATATTTGATCGCTCTTGACTGGTCTTTTTCCAGCCTATTTCTTAAGTTCTTTGTATCAGCAAAGGCGCGATAATATTCATTTTTCCAATGCTCGATATCGCTCTTTAGTTTGCCAATTTCATTTTTGTATTCCTTGCGGTTATGAAATTCTTTGTCTTGGTTTTCTTCTTGAGAAACTTTCTCATTGAGCTTCTCGTTGTCTTTAGGCATCTCCACCATCTTTGCCTCCTTTTTTATCATCTAGTTGTGCGAAGTATTTGTTTAGCTGCTCGGTCAAGTACTCAAGTGCGCTCAGCGCTTTATCGTAATCCATGCGAGTCGGGCCTAATAAGGTAATCGAAGTCTCGCCTTCGCTTCCGAGTTTGACTTTCGCGGTAATCGTTGATAAGTCAGGATTACCGGTCACTTCTCCGATTTTCACCACGGGGGTGTCGCTGTCGCTCTTCAGATTGCCTTCCATCTCTTTTAATAAGGAATTATCGTTGAGCAGGCGGAACATCTTCTGGAGCTTATCCGTGTCATTTTTAAATTCGGGATTGTTGAATAGTTCTTCTCTTCCGTACAGGGAGAGGCGATCACTCGCAAATCTCAAGAAGGTCTCAAGCAAAGCTTGGTAAACCAGATCGTGACTAACGATATAATCGTTCAGGAGAGGTTTCAAAGCTTTAATCTTTTCTACCAACTGGAAGATTGGCGTCCCTTTTAAGCGATCATTTAATAAGGTTACACAGGCGACGATTTCCGCGGGATCAACACCTTTATCCAAGATGAAGGTTTTGTTTTCGACATAGCCTTTGTCAGTGACAAAGACCGCGGTAATGGTATTGGGACTAATCTGCACGAGCTGAACATTAGCGAGCCGCTCTTCTTTCTCGTCAGGCCCCATCACTACTGAGACCAGGGAAGTCATCTGCGAGAGTATTTCGCAGCTTGATTTCAGCACTTCCTCGATCGACTGAATCTTGGCGGCTAAGATGTTTTGGAGCGAGTATTTTAGATCCTCGTCCACGCTCTTATCGCGCAGGTGATCGCAGTAATAGCGATAGCCTTGAGCGCTAGGTGCACGGCCGCTAGAAGTATGAGTTTTTTCAATCAGCCCTAGCTTTTCTAGCGCGAACATCTCATTGCGGATAGTCGCCGAAGAATAAGGGAGATGATATTCATCAATCAAAGTTTGGCTGCCCACTGGTTGAGCGTGTTTAATAAAGTACTCAACAATATATTTGAGAATCGTATCGCTTCGATTTAAAGCCATATCATTTCCTCCTTTTAGCACTCTTTAATCTCAAGTGCTAGTATCATTATATTTTTTTTGTTAGCAGTGTCAAGGGTTAATTGCTAAAAAATTAAAAAAATGGGTTCTAGCCCCATGTTTTGTTAAAACAATATATAAGGAAAAGGCGCTTATTCGCTCATGAGCGCGAGGATCATTTGATCGAGAATCATCATCCCTTCATAGGTTGGAATCAAGTGTTCGCCTTCGATTTTAGCTAGCCCTTGTTCCAAAAAAGAATCGATGCTTTTTTGATGCTCAGTGAGGAAATCTTCGCCGAAGCGCTTCTGATATTCTTCGAAAGATAGGCCAAAAATCGTTCTTAGCGACAGCATGATGTAATAAGTCTTGTCGTCTTCGTAGGTGACTAATTCTCGGCTATCCAAAAATGCACCATCGTTATATTTGGTGATGCTGTAGGTATTGCGGTAGCGATACTTGCCGATGAAACCACTAGCGCCCAGGCCAATGCCGTAATACTGCTCATCCTTCCAATAAGTCATGTTATGAAGGCTATAATAATTGGGCTTTGCCCAGTTGCTTACTTCGTAATGGACGTATCCGGCTTCCTTTAGTTTGTCGGCAATTAAATCGTATAGTTCGCGAGAGAAATCATCGCTGACTTCTTTGAAGCCGTCGAGATAAAATTTGGTGTGAGGATGGATGGTGAGCGAGTAGCAGGAAATGTGCTCTACTCCTAAAGCTATCAGTCGATCAATGTCCATTGAAAGGAGTTTTTTGTCCACTTGCGGCAAGCCTAAAATCAAATCGACATTGATATTACTAAAGCCTAATTCTCTAGCGCTTTTAATCACGTTTTTGACATCTTCGAAAGTGTGATGGCGATTGAGAAGTTTGAGAATTCTCTCGTCGGTGGATTCCACTCCCAGGGAGATGCGGTTGACTCCGTATTTCTTTAATAGTACTAATTTGCTGTGTGTGAGCGATTCGGGATTAGCTTCGACAGTGAATTCTTTCACGCCTTTTAGATAGGGCTGAACCATCTTTAAAAGTTCTTCAAATAAATCATCTTCTAAAGCAGTGGGAGTTCCTCCCCCAATATAGATGGTATCCAAGCGATGGTTGATGGCATAGCCATCTAATTCTTCTTTGAGCTTCGCGAGATATTTCTTGGCCAAATAAGTAAAATACTGCAACTTTGGGAAGTCGCAGTAATGGCAAATGTGTTCACAAAATGGAATGTGAATGTAGAGGGATAATGGCTTACTTATCATCTTCCTTATCTTTGTAATTGCTAATTTCATTAGCAGTCTTTTCATCATCAATTGGGACAAGGACGCGATCTAATTCTTCTTTGATAATTTCTTTCTCATCTTTTTTCTCTTCTTTGAGCTTGGGATGCATGACGCGGTGAATGATAAAGGCAATCAAGGCGATGATAGCCGCGGCGATGATGATAATAATAAATATTAATAAATTCTCCATAAGAGTTCCTTTCTAGTTTCGGGGAATGGGAGTATAAACGTTTTTGTTTTTCACCATTTCCTTACGATAATACCCTAAGTCCATCAAATGGTCCATACTTGTTCGCGCGGTCTCATAGGCACACCCCAGCGCCTTCTTGCATTGGGCGATGGTATACTTCTTGCCTAAAGTGCAGTGGCGAGCATAGAATTTTGCTTCATTGCGCTTTAAAGAAGGATCTAATTCCAAAAGGTGCTCTTCTAATCGGCAAGCTTGCTTTTCATCAAGCACAGGAGGAATATAGCTGACAGCGATCTTTTCTATTTGAACCTCGCGAGTCTCCACTTTTTCCACGGCTGGAGCTATTGGAGCTTCTTTCTTTTCAAGAACAGGGGCGACTTTCTTCTCGATTATGGGCTCTTTTGGAGCGATAACAGTGATGATTGGGTGATCTTCTTCAACAGGGATTGGATCATGGCGAACTTCGACTTTTGGGGCAGCGCTTTCGCTGGCCACTTCTTCGGCGCGATAATAATCTTTTTTCATCTGCTCGCTGCTGCGATTAGCGATGTAATCGAGAACTTTTTCGCATTTGTCATCGATATAAGCAACCGCATAGTTCACAAAATAGGTCAAATCATTGGTTTTTTGGACTTCTAGGAAGAGTTTAGCGATCACATCTTGATTCTCTGTGAGGAGTGACTCTAAGGGGATGAGAGCCCCGAATTCTGAAAGCCCAGAATGCGCTAGAACAGCCTTAGCCATCAATAAAGCGATTTCATCGCTAAAAGATGGGAATGGGCGAATGTAGTTGATGTAATAATAGGTGGCGATGCTCTTGACGAGACCGCTGCCTTTTCCGCCTTGAATAAATGCGAACAGGCCATTCATTAAGGATTCGATTAAATTAACAGGAGCACAAGTGTAAACGCGATCAATAATCACGCGATTTTCGGGGTTTTTATCATCAGTGGTCCGATAGAAGCTCGTCAGCTCTGGATTGCCGATTAACTTAGCATATAATTCCGCCAAGAAATCTATGTCGATGGGGCTAGAAAATTTGCTCTTAATTAAGGTTAGGGCGTTCAAATAATGCAATAAAATGCGATGTGTGCTAGAAATCTCTCGCATATCGCCTTGCACTAAAGTCCTCAGATATGGTTCAGTCACATCTAGATCATATTTGTCGGCGATGGACTGGAGTGATTTGATTAAACAGGCATCTTCAAATTGCTTGACATCACCATTGTTGGGATTCATGCGCATATATTCGCGGAGGATGCGAAGGAGCTTGGCATCTAGTTCATTAATCGAACCCGTGACTGTCGGACAATAGCAGACCAAAAAAGAATTGCGATCGATACTTTTGATATTCAGATATTGATTGAAAGCGCTGCGATAAGAAAGGATGTTGGCCCAGATATTATCGATTAGCGACATTTTCAGTTCTTTGCTGACTTCAATGCGAGTCGAATATTTATTCTCGGTAAAACGAATTGCTAAATCATTGTTGCCCATAAAAGATACCTCTTTCTGGCTTTATTATATAAACAATTAGAAAAACAACGCAAGTATAAAACCAAAATAACTACTAATATTCTACTAAATTAAAACTAATTATCCTCGTCGTCAATCGATAAGATTGACATAAAGGCTTCTTGGGGAACTTCGACTGATCCGATCTTTTTCATCCTTTTCTTGCCTTCTTTTTGCTTTTCTAGAAGCTTTTTTTTGCGAGAAATATCTCCGCCATAGCATTTAGCTAAGACATCTTTTCGGACCGCTTTGACATCGCATCTAGCAATTACTTTCCCGCCGATAGCGGCTTGAATTGGAATTTCAAATTGCTGTCTAGGTATGACTTCTTTAATCTTGCGAATGACTCCTAATCCTCTTTTGTAACCATCGGGGCGATAGATGATGCTGCTGAGAGCATCGACTACGGTTCCGTTGAGCATAACATCGAGCTTGACGAGCTCGCTCTGGCGGTAGGAAGAATATTCATAGTCGAAAGAAGCATAACCTTTTGTATAGCTCTTTAATTTATCAAAGAAATTATAAATAATTTCTGCTAGAGGCAATTCGTAAGTTAAGATCATTCTGGTCTCATCGAAATACTCTAAGTTTTCGTAGATGCCGCGCCTCTCTTGACAGAGCTCCATAATCGCTCCTATATATTCTCTGGGAGTCATGATTGAAGCTTTGACATAAGGCTCTTCGATGTGATCAATTCGCGAGCTATCTGGCAGCTTACTGGGGTTGTCCAAATTAATGATAGTCCCGTCGGTCATATGGATGTGATAGATAACGCTGGGGGCGGTCAATATTAAATCGAGGTCATATTCTCTCTCCAAGCGCTCCTGAATGATGTCCATATGGAGGAGGCCGAGAAAACCACAGCGGAAGCCAAAGCCTAAGGCTTGGCTGGATTCAGCTACGTATTGCAAAGAAGCATCGCTTAAAGATAGTTTGTCCAGCGCGTCTTTTAATTCGTGATAATCATCAGAATAAACCGGATATAATCCGCAGAATACCATCGGGTTCATCACGCGATAACCGGGCAAAGCTTTCGCGGCTGGGCGAATGACATGGGTGACGGTATCGCCAGGATGGACGTCCTTGATGTCTTTAATTTGAGCGCATAAATAGCCGACTTCTCCAGCGGAGAGACTGTCGACTTTTATTGGGTGCGAGCCATGGATTCCTAATTCGGTGACCTGATATTTTTTATTAGCTTGCATCAGGCAAATATCATTGCCAATTTCTACTTTGCCATCCATGATGCGAATGAGAATTACTACTCCTCGGTAAGAATCGTAATAGCTATCAAAAATCAAAGCCTTTAAAGGAGCATCGACATCGCCATGAGGCGGTGGAACATCTTTGACGATGGTCTCTAAGAGTTCATGGATGTGAAAACCGGTCTTAGCCGATACTTCGACGACATCGGTGCAATCAATGCCAATCTTCTCTTCGATTTCGTGGCGGCATAAGTCAGGTCTAGCGCTCGGCAAATCAATTTTATTGATGACTGGCAAGATTGCTAAATCATTGTCGATGGCCAGATAAGTATTCGCGAGGGTTTGGGCTTCCACACCTTGCGTGGCATCCACCACCAAAATCGCCCCTTCGCAAGCGGCTAAAGAACGAGATACTTCGTAGGTGAAGTCGACATGCCCAGGAGTGTCAATTAAGTTAAAAATATAAGTATTGCCATCATCAGCGTGATAATTCAGAGTTACCGCATTGAGCTTGATGGTAATGCCTCTTTCTCTTTCCAGCTCCATGGAATCGAGGATTTGCTCTTTCATTTCCCGCTGTTCGATGGTGCCAGTCGCTTCTAAAATTCGGTCCGCAAGAGTGCTCTTGCCGTGATCGATATGAGCGATGATGGAGAAGTTTCGTATTTTCTTTTGATCAATATTCATATTTGCTCGGGTATTATAGCATAAAAGTTATTTCTTAAAGAATTTTAAGAGATGATTTGTCACTTCTTGAGAATTGAGAACCACGAGATAATTGCTCCACTCGACGCGGAAGAGGTCTTGATATTGGCGATACATGTACCTTTCATCGATCAGAAGAGCGGCCCCGCGGTCCTCTTCGCTTCTGATCACTCTTCCCACCGCTTGCATGACTTTATTCATGCCGGGATTGAGATAGGCGTAATCGTGGCCTGGTTTCTCTTGCTTTTTATAGTAAGCGGCTATTTGGTCGCTCTCAAAGTTGATGCGCGGCATTCCAATTCCGATAATCACCGCCCCGATTAAGCGGTCATCGATGAGATTGATGCCTTCGGCAAAAGAGCCACCGATCACTAAAAAGCCCACCGTTGTCTCAACAGGATGACTGGTGAAGTGATTGAGGAAATCCTCCTTCTCTTCGTCGGTCATATCGCGGTTTTGACGGTAGAAAACAAAATCTTTATCGGAGAAGAATCCCAGAAGTTTTTCCAAGTATTCATAGCTGGGGGTGTAGACAAAATAGTTGCCAGTTTTGACACCGGTAAAGGCGCGGATGTATTCCGCCACTTCTTCGTAGGAAGCTTCGCGATTTTTGTATTTGACTGATACTTTTGGCGCCACCATTAATTTAAAATTACTAGCGGGAAATGGCGAGGGCAGAATCAAAGTCGGATCGCTGTCCTTTTTCCCTCCGAGAGTATCGATGAAATATTCGATAGGGGATAGAGTCGCAGAGAAGAAGACGCTCCCTTTTAAGCGATCGGTCATCGATGAGATAAAATGTGAAGCATCCAAACAAAATAGATGAATCTTGATATCATCACCAACCTGATAATAGGCGATGTATCTCTCGCTATAAAACTCGCTGATTCGCATGAAACGATTCGCTTCAAGATAGAATTCTAATAGATCTTTGCTGACGACTTCGTGCTCATTCTTATTGAGATCTTGCATCAGGTTGATAAAAGAAGTGAGAAGCTTGAAATTCTCTTCAGGCAGATCTTCCAAAATCGTATTCCCCTCAGGATTAGATGTTGTGATTTCTTGGAACATCTTGTCCAGTTTGCTCATCATCTTTTTCAATCGTGAATGCTTGACTTTACGTATCGACTTGCGAGCTTTTAAAAAGGCGATATAGCTGACAGAAGCGCTATACATATCTCTAGAGCGGTCAACGAGATTGTGAGCTTCATCGACCAAGGCTAAGAAATGGCTGGCATCTTCATCAAAGTACCTTTTCATATATGAAATAGGGTCAAATACATAATTGTAATCGCAGATAATTAAGTCGCAGAACAAGGATAAATCGAGTTCTAGTTCAAAAGGGCAAAGCTCGTTCTCTCTAGCTATTTTCACGATGGTTTCATAATTAAAAGTGGAATGATCGAGGAGAGATTGCTTTAAGACGCTCTGAATCTTATTGTAATATCCCTTCGCAAAGGGGCATTCATCTGGATTGCAGGCTTGACCAGAAGAAAAGCATATTTTATCTTTTGCGGTCACCACTATGTCGTTTAAAACGAGCGATTTGCTCTTCAGCAGTTCCGCCGCTTCATAAGCTGCTTCTTTTCCCGATGTCTTAGCGGTCAGATAAAAGATCTTGCTGTGCTCATCATCGCTGAGAGATTTGATAAACGGAAAGAGCGTCGACATGGTCTTGCCAATTCCAGTAGGCGCTTCGCAGTAGAAGCGACCACCATTTTTAGTGATTCCGTAGGCATATTTAGCTAGCTCTCTTTGACCTCGACGATACTTGTCGAAAGGAAACTGCATATTTTTGATTGAGATATCGCGCTCTTCCTGATGGCGGAAGACGATATTCATAAAAGCGAGATAATCATATAGGAGCCCGTAGACGAATTGCTCTAGCTCCTCTTTGAGAAAGCTGTAGTAATCGACCATTCGTTCTTTTTCTTTGCCTTGGCGAATATAAGTCATTCTCACACCGACATGAGAGAGATGCTGCTCATAGAGAAACATCAGGGCATAGCATTTAGCCTGCCCTAGATGCCATTCGTTATTTTCTTCCCTGAAAGTCCCTAAATCCACGACCGAAGATTTAATCTCGTCAATGAGGAATTCATCGGCATCTTTTTTGATGACTCCATCAGCCCGCCCCTGCAGCTCAATTGTCACTTCGTCGATGACAAAAGTATGCTTCAAAGGATATTCGCTGATGTACTCGCTGCCTTGCTTTTCTTGAAAGCTGGCGTGGATGCGGCTGCCTTCTTGCATCGAGCTGCGGTTAAAGACGCGATTATCGATATCACCTTTGCGCAAAAGAAAGTCCACGAGTTGATGAACTGATAATTCCAGTGATTTATTCATAAGAATATAGTAAAGAAAAAGACTAGTTATTGCTAGTCTTTACTCGAAGATTCGCCCGAATAATTGATGGTTCCCATTAATAAATGAGCGATAATCCATTCTTTTTTTGCCTTCTTTTTGAACTTCCAGCAAGGAGAGTTGCCCTCCGTTCAATTGAATGACGAGGCCGTCTTTGTCGGCCTTGATAACCTCGCCTACTTGTCCTTTAGCAGGCAATTTAACTAATTCAGCGCGGAATACTTTGATCTTTGCCCCATCGAGGATGAAATACGCTCCTGGTCTATCGCTGAGAGCTCTAATCCAGCCGAGGATTTGGTCGGCTTCTTGGGACAGATCGATTCTCTCTTGTTCGATTTTAATTGTCGGAGCAAAAGTGATCAGGTTCTCGTTTTGCAGTTCTCCCGGCAGTTGGCCATCGACATATAAGGGCAAATTTTCCAAGATTAAGTCTTTGGCAGCCAACCCCATCTTTTTAAATAGCGAGGTGGCATTATCATCTGGTGTTATCTCGACTTTTTGCTTCGCATACATGCGCCCTGCATCCATTTCAGCAATCATTTCCATGAGTGTCATTCCCGTCATTTTCTCATTATTGATGAGAGCGTATTGAATAGGCGCAGCGCCACGATATTTAGGAAGCAGCGAGCCATGGAGATTTAGGCATCCGTATTTAGGAATGTCCAAAAGACCTTGGGGAACAATTTGCCCATAGGCTAGAGTGATGATTAAATCAGGTTCCAAATCTTTGACGAATTCATATTCCTTGCGTATTTTTAAAGGCTGAAAAACAGGAATTCCATATTTTTCGGCCACTAATTTTGTCGGTACTTTTTCGAGTTCGCCATGCCTTCCGACGGGCCGATCTGGCTGAGCGATGAGCCCGACAAAATGATAGCCATCTTCAATCATGGATTCGAACACATAAGCGCTGATGCGGGGGGTGCCCATAAATACAAGGCGTAGATTTTCTTTTTCCATCAACTCAATAATAATTCATTTTGTTAACAAAATACATTAAAATGTGTCTATGAAAATTGCTTTATGCTCAGATAGCCACGGCAATAACCGGGCTCTTGATGAGATCTATAAAAAATTCCCCGATTGCGATTTATACCTCCATGCTGGAGATAGCGAAACTACCTCTTCCAGCATCTTTCCTTTTGAGACGGTGAAGGGAAATCGCGATTGGGACAATAACTTGCCAGAAAAGTTAATGATCAACACTCCCTATGGAATGCTTTTTATGCAGCACAACCCCATGATCTCATCCGCTTTCTTAAGAAAACATAAGGTGAAAATCTTTGTTTTTGGGCATACCCATGCTCGAAAATATCAAGTTGAAGATGGGATTGCTTATATCAACCCAGGAGCGATTTCTTTTTCTCGCGATGGAAACGATCTGTCGTTCGCGATTCTCGATATTGATGAGCAGGGTGTCAAAGTCAATTTTCACGGTTTACTCGACAAAAAATAAAATATCTAATATGATTTGTGAAAGATGTAGGGGGATTATCTCATGTATCCGGAATACAAAAAAATCAACGACTTCTTGATGTCAGCTTCGCTTGTGATGGAGACGCCGAAGCGAATGCAGGACATTTTCGGTATTCTTTGCAAAAGAAACGCCAGCCAAGTAGCGGTTGAATATTACGATATCAAAGGCAAACTCAAGCATTATAAATATAAAAAGATGAAGGTTAACGCTTTGGCGTTTGCCTCCACGATAACTAACATTCTTAAAGCCGATGGCTTGCATCATCCGGTGGGACTAAAAGTCGCTAACAATCACCACTGGGGAGAGATCTTCTGGGCTATTCTCATGGCAGGATATAAACCCTTATTAATCGATGCTAGACTCCCAAAAGAAGCCGCGCAAAATATTCTCAAGCAAAGCCACGCTGTCGCCATCATCACCGATGACATTTACAATTACGAAGTCACGAAGATTTCAAGCGATGATCTCACCGATGTTAAATCAGATAATTCTTTTGCTCCCGTTTGGGATGATGAGATCATTTTTTGCTCCAGCGGCACCACTGGCGATGTGAAATTAATGATTTACAATGGCGAAGCTATCTGCCATCAACTCTGCTGCTCATTAGATATGGCAAAAGAGACGAAAGAAATCATGTATCCAAAGCAATTTGGCAAAATCAAAATTTTGGCGATGATTCCTTTCCATCATATCTTTGGTTTCGTCGCGGTTTTTCTCTGGTATACCTTCTACGGAAAAACTCTCGTTTTCCCCAGCTCGATTACTCCGAGTGAAATTCAAAAGATATGCCAAAAAGCTGGCGTCACTCACGTCTACAGCGTGCCATTATTCTGGGACAGCCTCGCCTTAAAAAAGAAAAGTCGATCTATTAGAAGGAGATAAGAGAGTTCTATTTACTCAATTAATGGAATACAATCTCGGCAAAATCACCAAGAGCGAAGCTGGAAAAGCCGGCTGGGATGTCACTCGCAAAGTGATTCAAAAAATGCTCCTTGGTCCAAAGATCAGATTCTGCATTTCGGGTGGAGGATTTCTCTCCACTGATACCGCTAAAGCAATCAATGGATTAGGATATCCTCTTTGCAACGGCTATGGAATGACTGAGATTGGAGTAACGTCCGTTGAACTTTCTAGCGATGTAAAAGAGAGGTTAAAGTGCAGCATTGGAAAACCATTCCATGGTGTCATTTATAAAATCAATGAAAATCACGAGCTTTTAGTTAAATCTCCTGCCTTGCATGTCCGAGAAATTATCGGCGGTCAAGAGCAGAAGGCTTCTATCGACGAAGATGGCTTTTTCCATACTGGCGATATCGCAGAAATGGAAGAAGATGGCAGCTACTATCTCAAAGGGAGAATCAAGGATGTCATCATCAATGCCGATGGAGAAAACATATTCCCCGATGAACTCGAAGATGCATTTAAAGGTCTTCCCCACGTCACTCATCTATGCGTGCTGGGAGTGAAAGCTAAAAGTTCGCACGAAGAAAAGATTGCCCTAGTTTTGGATCTGGACAACGAGGTCACTGACGAGCAGCTGGAGTCAGTGAAGGAACAGGTTAAAGAGAGATCAAAACATCTGCCGCACCATGCCAAAATTTCTGAAGTGTATTTAGCAAAGAATAAACTCCCATTGGCAAACGGGATAAAAGTCAAGCGATTCATAGTTAAAAAAGCTTTGGAAAGCGATTCGGCTGACTACATCTCAATCAACGCAAAAAAAGAAGCGAAAAAATTCGATGGATTCGATGAAAAGACCATCAAGGAAATCCTTGTTCCTATGAGAGAAATCTTCTCCAAAGTCCTCGTCTTGTCAGCCTTCAAAATCGAAGATGATGCTCACTGGATCGACGATCTCGGAGGAGACTCCATGAACTATGTCGAATTGATTAAAGAAGTGCAAGATAAATTCACGATTGACCTCCCCGAAGATAAGCTTGGAACGATGACAACCGTCAATGATTTCGTTTATGAAGTGGCCGTTCTCCAAAAGGGAAATGGAAAATAACACATAAATAATTTGCATTATTTCACGACATTTGATAACATAACTACCGATATTGAAAGAGGAACATCTATGGCAAACATAAAATCACAAATTAAACGCATTGAAACAAACGAGAAAGCCCGCGTTAGAAATTCATCCGCAAAATCAGCGATGAGAACCGCCACTAAAAAAGTTAAGTTAGCAGTTGAAGCTAAGGACTTAGCCAAAGCCGAAGCGGTTTTAGTGGAAGCTTTCCGCCTTATCGACAAGTCTGTTAGCGATGGCGTCCAACACCAAAACACTGCTGCTCGTCAAAAGGGTGAGTTACAACGTTTAGTTAATTCGATTAAATAAGTTTTAGCGATTCTTGAAATTGATTAGAAATAATTCAAATGCATAATAGCGGTCTACGAGACCGCTTTTAATTTGCGTATCTAGCTCAAATAGATCATCGAGAGTTTGATTGATAGCAGCTTGTGAGATTGAGCGAATGGATCGCATCATAATCTGAGCGCGAATTGGGTTAATATGGAGTTCATTAGCGATCGCATTGGACTCTAAACCCTTTTTATAAAGGAAAGAAATCTGATTCAACAAGCGAAATTGATTAGCCAGCATACCGATGAGAGTGATTGGCTCCACCATCGCCACTTTTAAGTCGCGAAATAGTCCAATTGCCTGGGAATTATTATGTTGAAGGAGATGGTTAAAAATCAAAAAGGCATTGTCCTCTAATGGCCTATTAACCATTTTAATTACGTCATCATAGGTGATGTGATCGGTGAAAAGCTCTAGAATAGCCACGCTATTTTGAAACAGAGCGACATCTCCAGAAGTCCTTTGGCTAAGCTCCAATAAAGCCTCATTATCGATTTTTAATTGCTTGAGATCGCGGCAGTAATGGACTGCATAGCTTTTCCATTGATCAGCGGTTGGATCGACGATTTCGAAGGTCTTTCCATGCTTTTGAATCATCTGATAGATTTCTCCGCTTTTATCGATGTTGGAAGAGGGGGCGATTAAAATCAAATCGCATTCTTCTGAAGGCTTTTCGATAAATTTAGTCAGTAGATCGTATTTTTGCTCGCTCTCAATTTTATTCCGTGGTCTAGGCTTCAATAGAAAATAGCATGATTCAACCACGACCACCTTGTGATCATATCCCAAAGGCAAAGAATTAGCATCGTCGATGCATTCCTGAATCAATGTGTTGCTGCCATCGTAGCGAACATAATTCATCTCATCATTATCCGGAAGTCTTTCTTTGATAATGGCAGCAAGCCTTTTTTTAATCGTGGGTGTTTGGTTCCCAAATATCAAATAAACCATGTAAACATTATGACAAAAAACTACATAAAAATGTAGTTGAAATAATCAATTGTTCCTTCAAGGTCAGTTCGCCTGATCGACACATCGGCCTTTTTTAATATATTTAGGACTTGATTTGATGGGTGGCCATAATAATTAAAGCCGACGGATATAATAGCTTCCTTAGGGCTTAAAAACTTAATGAACGGATAGGATGTCGATGTGCTTGATCCGTGATGCCCAATTTTCAATACATCGCAAGGAATGTGAGAGTAATCCTTCATCATTTTCTTTTCGATGGCAATGGGGGCATCTCCCATGATAAGAAAGTCTCGCTTCATAAAGCGAAAACCCAAGACCAAAGATTGCTCATTCTCATCTGAGTTTGTGGCAATGTGCTGATTGTAGTTCTCAATTGTGATATTTCCATAGCAAAAAGGAAAATCCTCAGCTTTATGAATATAGTTTCTAATTCGAAAATTATCTTGGAGAGAATCAAGCGATCCTGAATGGTCAAAATCATCGTGGGTCGTAATCACATAATCAATATCGTATATTTTCTGCTTTTTAAAATATGGAATCAGACAGTCCTTGGCGATGTCGCGATAAATTGACCCACCAGTATCAATTAAGATGGTTTTGTTTTGCTCTCGTATTAAACACGCATCGCCTTGGCCGACATTAATGAAAGACACTTGGTTGCTTGTCACATTGCGGAAGGGAACGAGATAAATGAGCAAGAAGCTCAATAAAGTTATGCTAATAGGCCGATAAATAATGCGGAAGCCATTGGCTAAATAGTAGATGAATGCTCCGTATAGGAAATAGTAAATAAGCACCATCCAGTCTCGCATTTCTCCGGCATGAATCTCTATTTTTAAAAAAGATATGGGCTTGATGATATAAGTAATTAGCAACCCAAAGAAATTAACAACTGGATAAATTGGCAAGCCGTAAAATGACAAAAGAGAGGATCCTCCTAATAGCAGAAAAAGCGGGGTAAGAATGACTTGTGCAATGGGGCTTAGTAAAGAAACGGATTGGTAGTATTTCAGCTCAAAAGGAAGAAAAAAGACCAATAGAAAAGCAGTCTCGATCATTTTCTTTGGGTATTTTGTGAAACGATCAGTAATCTTATTAATAAAAGTGAAGAAAATAGGAATGCCGAATCCAAGAATGAAACTGTCTTGATAGGCTAAGAAAGGATTCAGCAAAAGAAAGAGCGAACCAACTATGCCGATGACTGAATGATTTGAAAAGTAATTTTTAAGAGCATAGTGATTCAGCCATCTCGCCAAGCTCATCACCAAGATTCGAATAATCGTAAAGCGCGGAAAAGTAAAAATGCCATAAAAAGTGAGAAAAAATAGAGGCAAAAACTTCGCCCACTTTTCTTTTAGTTTAAAACTCAGCAAAAATTCCAAACAGCGGAGGAAAAAATAAATGTAAACGCCACTGGCTGATACCAAGGTAGCTAGATGTAAATCTCCAATTCTCTCTACTGATCCTGTTTCATCTTTATTAGAAAATAAGATTGCGTCGATCAAACTTTTTGTATTTTTATCAAAATGAGATAAAAACCACTTTCGGTAAAACTTAAGCCGGATAGGATTCTTGAAATTAACGGAAATTTTCTTTGGATATAAACGATATTTGACACCTCGATGATTGAGAAAGGATTCAAAGTTAAAACTCGACTCAATTTGAGTAAAGCTTAAGTCTTGCTTGTCTCCCACTATCGATAGATAATCACCGATCTCATAGTCATGATCTTTAACATAGCAATAAAGTCTCTCCCCTCCCGAAAGAATCAGAAAATAATTGTCTTTTGATTCATAGACAAATCCTTCATATCTCTCGCGTTTCAAATCGATTGATAGATAGCTATAGGCTATCCCCACAGCTGAAATGATAACCGCAAAAAACAATATTTTCTTACCGTGCCTTTTGCCGATGAAAATTAATAAGAAGAGAATGACTATGCCAAAAATCACGAAGCTGTATTTCCAGGATAGTCCGAGCCAAAAGGCAATGAATAAGAGGAGAATAACCACTACTTCAAAGTGACGTAATTTCTAATTTTTCGATAAGTGGCATTGCCAATTCCATACACATCCATCAAATCTTCAAGAGTTTCAAAAGAGCCATTCTCATTGCGATAGCTGACAATCGAATTCGCCACTGTGGTAGTAATACCGGTGACAATGGTCATCTCTTCAGCACCATCATCATTAATGTTGATTTTGATGATAGGCTTATCGTTGCATACATCGGATACATCGTACTTTGGCGAGATGTAATAGGTATCTCCAATAGTTAGTTCAGCAGTATCTAAATAAGCTAGGTTGTCGGCATTGCTAGTGACTCCTCCCGCTGCTTCGATGAGGTCAGCCATCGTCACCAAACCGCTAATTTTGTAAGTTCCTTCCTTGCTAATTTCGCCTTCGATGGAATAGGAATTAGTGGAATCTACTTCCGCGACATTGCCGCTATTGTTGTTGGACAGCTTTGGGTCAAGGAGCAAAAAGCCACCGATGACAATAAAAGCGACGATCACTACCCCGATAATAATTTTAATCATTTAAAAAACCTCCTATTTATTAGGAGGCTTTAGAATTTAATATTTTGGAAAAAGAAACGACTATTTAGAATCTTTTCCGTTTTCGCTAGTTTCAATTCGGAGAATTTCGACTTTATAAGGCTTTTGACCTTTGACTTCCACTAGTTCGCCGACGGATTTGCCGACAATGGCTTCGCCGAGAGGGCAGACGTTGGAGATAACTCCGTTGAATGGATCGCTCTCGATGGTGCCGAGAATCTTATAGCGTTGTTCGCTGCCAGTGGATAGGACTTTGATGGTGACGGTTGAACCGAGGGCAACGCGATTGGTGTGCTTTGATTCTTCGATGATTTCCGCTGTCTCTAAAATATCTTCGATTTGTTTAATTCTAGCTTCGACTTCAGCTTGTTTGTTTCTCGCGGCATCATAGTCAGCATTTTCGCTCAAGTCGCCCTGAGCCCTTGCTTCAGCAAGCTGAGCCTTGACTTCGTCTCTCGTCACATCGATTAAAGTGCGGAGTTCTTCTTGCAACTTTTGATAGCCAACTTTCGTTATTTTTAATCTTTCGTTCATATGCATTCCCTCTTTATTTATTATTAAATAAGCATGCGTTATTATAGCAAGAGGCTAGAACAATTTCCATAGTTTATTTAACTGATATATTTATATATAATATAAGACATGCCGAAAAAGAATCGCTTTGCCACCCTAGTTAATCTGTTTCTGACCTTCATGAAAATTGGGGCAGTTACTTTTGGCGGTGGCTATGCCATGATTTCAATTATCGAAAGGGAAGTCGTCGAAAAGAACCATTGGATTGACCAGAGCACGATGTTTGATGTCTTATCCATCAGCGAGTCTACTCCCGGCCCGATTTCGGTCAATACTGCCACGTTCGTGGGGTATCGAGTGGGTGGCTTTTGGGGCAGCTTCTTCGCTACTCTGGGATTAGTCATGCCTTCCTTTATCGTGATTCTTTTAATCTCCTTTTTTTACCAAACGTTCTTATCATGGGATATCGTCAGCGCCGCTTTTTTAGGCATTCGTTCAGGCGTTATTGTTTTGCTGATTGATGCGGTGCTAAAGCTACGCAAAATCGTGAAGCTAACTCAGCTGACGATCGCTTTATTTTCTCTGACCACCATCCTCACTTTTCTTTCCTTTTTCTTTGACATAAATCTCAATATTGGCAGCTTTAGATTGTCGCTTTCCATCATGCTCATTCTTTTAGGAATGGTCATTGGCATCGTCGCTACCGCTTTGAATAAAGGAGAACAAAAAAGATGATTTTCCTTGAATTATTCTACGTTTTCTTTTTAATTGGCTTATTTACTTTTGGCGGTGGCTATGGAATGATTGCCCTGATTCAAGAGCAAGTTGTGGCGCGAAATTGGATTACTGATGCCGGCATTGCTGATTTCATCGCTATCAGCGAGTCAACTCCTGGGCCCTTTGCTATCAATATTGCGACTTTTGTCGGGTCTCAAGTGGGTGGAATTTTCGGAGCATTCTGCGCCACTATGGGTGTTGTTTTACCATCATTTATTGTCATATTGATCATTGCCTTAATCATGAAGAAATTTCTCAACAATCGCTTTGTAAAAGGCGCTTTATCAGGAGTTCGCCCAATCGTCCTAGGTCTTATCTTTGCTACTGCTTTGATCTTTATGCTGAAGCTCGTTATTTCCTCCACAAATACTGAAGGATATGCTTTTACTTCTACCTATCGCGAATCAATAGTAATATTCGTAATGGTTTTTAGTTTTTATTTTGCCTATAAGCACTTTAAAAAGAAAAGCCCTCACCCCATCGCAATTCTCGCAATAAGCGCAGTGTTAGGAATCTTGGTATTCTGGGTATTATAAAGAAAAGGTGAGATTTCACCTTTCTTTTTTTGTTATATAAACTATTGATTAGGATTCTTTGATGGCGGGATCTTCGTTGAAGGCATTGAAAACTTCTTCGACCTCTTCGTATTCTTCGTCGTCTTCAATCTCGATCAGTTCGCCCTCTTCGTTATATCGCATCGCGATGACTTCTTCGGGGTGCTCTGGATCATAAAAGAACACATATGAGGTTTTGCGAACTGGGTGATCGTAAGTGAAAAGAATCTCCATGATATGTTCTTTTCCCTCGCTGTCAGTTATGATGATATGGTTGTCTATTTTTTTATTTTCCATGATTGAATTCCTTTGTGCGTATGTACGTATCTAGAATAACACAGGCAGCGATTTTATCGACATTTTGTTTTCTCTGCTCGTGGCTCATTCCTCGGGCGCTGATGGTGTCGTGAGCCGTGACGCTCGATAATCTTTCGTCCACCATCGCAATTCTTAGATTAGGATTAGCGGCTAATAAGTCATCGCGGAAGCGCATAGCGTTATTGGCCATGTCGCTCATCTGACCGCTTAGGTGAAGAGGAAGGCCGAGAGCGATCTCTTCAATCTCTAACTCTTCGACTAGTTTCAAGACATGTTGGCGAGCGATGATATATTGATTTTTGGGAAAGCGAAAAGTCTCTACTCCATGGACAAAGCCTAAGCTGTCGCTTTGGGCAATGCCGAGTGTGGTCGTCCCTAAATCAAGTCCTAAAATCTTTTTCATCTATTTAAATAATTCTTTAATTTGGCGAATAGTATCAGGTATCTTATCAATCGATTTTCCCGCTCCGCTGGCAAGGTCATCACGGCCTCCGCCACTGCCATCCAACAGGCGAGAGACTTGTCGGACCAATTCTCCAGCTTTATAACCTGCTTTAATAGCTTTCTCTGAGCAGGCTACCACGATTGAAATGGCGCTGTTATCTTGCCCGATAAAAACGATAGCATATTCATTATTATCTTGTTTTAAATGGTCAATTAAGGAGAGTAAATCAGAGCGTTTGCTGCCTTTAAATGATTTGACTAATACGGAAAGATCGCCTCTTTTTTCAAATTCTTTTTGAAGATTATTTGCTTGTGATTGAGCCAATTTATCTTCCAAAATTGCGAGATTCTTTTTGACTTCTTCAAATTCGCTCTTTTGATTGGCTAAGCGGCCGTTAATCTCGCTCATAGAAGTGACATTTAAATCCTTCATAACGCGATGTAAAATCGCCTCGCGACGCTTGATTAATTCATAAGCACCATTAGAGGTTCTTGCTTGAATGCGGCGGATGCCAGCTGCAATAGATTCTTCAAATTCGATGGCAAAAACGCCAATATCTTCGGTGTTTTTCACATGAGTTCCACCGCAGAACTCTTTGCTGACATCACCAAAGCATACGACGCGTACGACATCGCCATACTTATCGTTGAACAAAGCTTTGGCTCCGAGTTTTTTAGCTTCTTCAATGGGGAGAACTTGAGTGTTGTTTGGCAGAGCTTCCGCAATCCACAAATTCACTTTTCTTTCCACTTCATTTAGCTGTTCAGAACTCAACTTTTCAAAGTGATTAAAGTCGAAGCGAGAATATTCATCGCTCACGAAAGAGCCGTGTTGAGCAATGTGATCACCTAGCACTTCACTAAGGGCTTTCTGCAAGAGGTGAACTGAGGAGTGATTGCGCATGATCCTTAAGCGTCTTTGCTGGTCGACTGATGCGGTTAAGACATCGCCAACTTTAACCTCTCCAAACATCACATCAACATGGTGCAAATGCTGTTGATTTGGAGCTTTATTAACATTGATTACTTTAAGAGCAATCAACGAATTTTCTAGAGTTCCTATGTCGCTGACTTGTCCGCCGCTCTCGGCGTAAAAATTGGTTTTGTCGAGCATTATATCACCGCTGTCGGAGATGGAATCGACTTTCACTCCATCGACAAATAAAGCAATTACTTTAGCTTCTAATGGCTCAGCTTGGTAGAGGAAAGTGGATGGCAAAGTGCAGCTCATCAAATCGTAGGATTGGCGATTCATGCTTTGCATCTCTCCGCGAGCTTTTCGAGCTCTCTCTTTTTGTGCTTCCATCAATTGATTGAAACCGTCGAGGTCGACTCTTACTCCGTGTTCTTCACAGATTTCCATGGTCAATTCTTTCGGGAAGCCAAAAGTATCATATAAGCGGAACATGTCGGCAGCTGAAAGCACTTTTACTCCTTCGATATTCTTCAATAAAAGGGTTTCGCCATTAGAGAGAGTCTTTATGAATTTTTCTTCTTCGCTCTTGATCATTTTAATAATGAAATTCTCTTTGTTGGCGATATAGGGATAGAATTCATGCATGATTTCCTGGACGACATCCACTAGTTCGTAGAGGAATGGATGATTGATGCCGAGAACTCGGCCGTATCTTTCGGCGCGTCTTAAAAGTCTTCTTAAGACATATCCGCGTCCTTCATTGGAGAACATTTCTCCATCCGCTAAAGCGAATGTTAAAGTGCGAATATGATCAGCAATCACGCGGAATGCTAATTTGTTCTCTTCGTATTTATGTTTCGATAAAATCTCAGTTTTTTGAATGATTGGCCAGAATAAATCGGTTTCGAAATTTGATTCAGTCTCCTGAATGATGCAAGCGAATCTTTCTAATCCTGCGCCGGTATCGATGTTTTTGCTGGGCAATTCTTTATATTCGCTGCGTGGTTTGCCAGGTTCGGAATTGAATTGCGAGAAGACGATGTTCCAAATCTCGACATAGCGATCATTTTCAATATCTTCTTTTAGCAATTTGATTCCCTGATGCTGGAGATCGTATTTTTCTCCGCGATCGAAGAACATTTCGGTATCAGGGCCGCAAGGACCAGCGCCGATTTCCCAGAAGTTGTCAGCCATGGGAATGAGGTGATCTTCGCTCACGCCGTGGCTGAGCCACTCTCTTTTAGTGTCTAAATCATCAGGGTGATAGGTAATATAAATCTTCTCTCTTGGAAAAGCGAACCATTTGGCATCAAAAAGTAGCTCGCTAGCAAAAGCGATGGCTTCTTTTCGGAAATAATCGCCGATCGAGAAATTGCCGAGCATTTCGAAAAAGGTATGGTGCCTAGCAGTGTGACCAACATGTTCGATATCGTTGGTGCGAATGGATTTTTGCGCATTGGTAATTCTTCGGCTGGGAGGAATTTCGCTGCCATCGAAGTATTTCTTCAAAGCGGCGACACCAGCATTTATCCATAGCAAAGTCGGATCGTTGACGGGAATGAGCGAACTCCCAGGTTCGATGTGGTGGCCTTTGCTCTTAAAGAAGTCGAGCCACATTTGGCGAATTTGATCAGCTGTCATTTTTTTCATAATATTTCCTCCATAGATAAGAAAACGTTCCTTAAGGAACGATGTTTAACCGCGTTACCATCCTTATTCACACGCTATTGCGTATTGCTCTTAATTCTTACTATGCGGTAGTAGACCGGCGGCATTGCCCGCATCTTCGGAAGTGGCCCATCTATCGGCTTCTGTATCTTTTCACCTAGCGATACTCTCTGTGAGAGGCGAGGATAGATTTCTTTTCCTGCTTAAAGTTAATTTATCACATAAATATGATAAAAACTAGATATCTATTTGCTTTTTATCGCGATAAATATGCTCGATTAATCCTCCGCCCAAACACACATTTCCGTCATAGAGAACCGCTGCTTGTCCTGGAGTGACAGCTTTATAAGGTTTATCAAAGATAAGTTCGATCAAATTATCCGCTAAACAATGGATAGTCACCCCTTGATCAGCTTGGCGATATCGGAACTTAGCGGATAGATGCTGACCTTCTTTGGGAGCATCAGCGATAAAGTTGATATTGCTGACCGTGCAAGAATCGCTGAGCAAGTAGTCATTTTCTTGCCCTGAAGCGACATAAAGAATGTTTTTCTTCACATCTTTATTGACCACGAACCAGCCTTTGGCTTCTTCTCCGGAGATCCCTCCGATGCCTAAGCCGTGGCGCTGACCAATCGTATAGAACATCGCTCCTTCGTGATATCCCACCACTCTTTTAGTTTCAATATCGACAATTTTTCCTCTTTGAGCCGGGAGATAATTCATTAGAAAGTCGCGGAAGCGTCGCTCGCCAATAAAACAAATACCAGTGCTATCTTTTTTATCCATCACTGAGGTGAGGCCTAATTCATGAGCGATCCGCCTGACTTCTTCTTTATTGATGTCTCCGAGAGGGAACAGACAAGAAGAGGCTTGATATTGGCTAATCTGGCTTAAAAAATAGGTCTGGTCTTTATTTTTATCAAAAGATTTAAGCAGATAGGTCTTTCCGTTTTGCTCGATTGTTTTGGCATAATGGCCCATGGCGATCAAAGAAAAGCCATTCGCCTTAGCAAAATCCAAAAACGGACCGAATTTTATATATTTATTGCAAAAAATATCGGGATTAGGAGTTCTGCCTTGTCGATATTCTGAGAGCAAATAGGAGAAAACATCGTCCCAATACTGCTTAACGAAATCAATTCTCAAAAGTTTAATGCCTAATTTATCTGCGACTTTTCGCGCATCATCGTAATCTTTTTCTTGAGGGCATTGCGAATCATTAATTGTAGGGTTGCCTAATTGATCATTGTTCGCTAAAGCATCCCAGTTGCGCATAAAACAAGCCGTGACTTCATAGCCTTGCTGCTGCAATAGGTAAGCGGCTACAGCGCTATCAACCCCGCCAGATAAGCCGATCAATATCTTCATGATAGCAGTTCCTTGCTGTCTAACAGTAGGGTAAATGGCCCATCATTAACTGAAAAGACTTTCATATCCGCACCAAAGACACCAGAAGATATCTTTCCGTGCTTTTCTTCAAGCAATTGATTGAAATAATCGTATAGAGGCTCGGCTTCATTAGGTCTCAAAGCATTGACAAAAGAAGGCCTTCTGCCTTTGATCACGTCACCGTATAAAGTGAATTGGCTGATGGAAAGAATCGATCCTTCAACATCCTGCAAAGAGATATTTATCATGCCATGTTCATCGGGAAAGACTCGCAAAGAGAGGACTTTGTCAGCCATCTTTTGCACGACTTCACGATTGTCCCCATCAGTAAATCCGACAAGCAAAAGATAGCCTCGACCAATCTGGCCGACTATCTTGCCTTTTATTTGTACTGATGCTTCATTTACGGTTGTTAATACTATTCGCATAGTTATTCCTTTTTGATTTTTTCCCAGTAATCTTTTAAAGCCTGCTCGTATTTATTGTCTTTATAGATGTAGTATTTTGACTGCTTAATATCATCGGGCAAATACTGCTGTTTTACCCAATGGTGAGGATAGCGATGGGGGTAGAGATAGTTCTGTCCTTTTTGCTCGGATTCCTCTCCATCAAAATGGGTGTTTTGCAAAGCTCTTGGAACAGAAATTCCTTTGCCTTTACGGATATCGTCGATGGCGGCATCAATCGACAAAGCAGAATTGCTTTTTGGTGCGGTCGAAATCAAAATAACCGCGTTAGATAATGGTAATCGAGCTTCTGGCATACCGAGTTGCAAAGCGGTATCAACCGCTGATTTAACAATAGAAATGATCTGTGGATAAGCCATTCCAACATCTTCATTAGCGGAGCACAAGAGTCTTCGGCAGGCAGCGATTAAATCGCCACCCTCTAATAATTTAGCGAGATAAAACAAGCTCGCGTCTACGTCGCTTCCGCGCAAAGATTTCATCAAAGCCGATAGATTATCGTAATGTTTGTCTTCTCCTCGATCATAGGAAATATTCCCTTTATCGATAAAATTATTGACGATTTGCTGGGTTATCAGGCGATTTTCGCTTGACAATGAATGCTCGAGGAAATCGAGATTGTTCAAAGCTTTTCGCATGTCGCCATTCGAATAGTCCGCTAATAGAGATAATGCATCATCGTCAAATTTAAGTTTTAATAGTTGGCCTGCTCTCTCTAATCCTTTGACTATATCGCTTGAAGGAATTGCTTTGAATTCAAAAACAGTGCAGCGAGATAAAAGAGCTGGGTAAATGTAGAAGTAAGGGTTTTCAGTTGTAGAGGCGATAAGAGTGATATCTCCTGATTCAACGAATTCCAATAATGACTGTTGCTGCTTCTTATTGAGATATTGAATCTCATCGAGATATAGCAAGATACCATCGCTGGTAAATACGCTATTGATATCAGCGATAATCTTTTTAATATCCTCAGTAGAAGCTGTCGTCCCATTCAGTCGATAGAGCGAAAGATTGCTCTGCTTAGCAATGATGTTAGCCATCGTTGTTTTTCCGGTGCCTGGCGGACCGTAGAAAATCATATTTGGTATGTGATTGGCCTCGATGACACGGCGAAAAATACTATCCTTTTTTAAGAGATCGGACTGGCCGACCATCTCATCGAGATTATTGGGGCGAAGCAGATCAGCGAGAGGTTTTTGCATATTAATTAAGATTCGATTATCTCTTTAATGACATGAATGTGTTGAACAGGGTTTTTAACGATGACAAAAGATTTCTTTATATCGTCGCAAACCGGTAGGTAACTGGCCTTATCTTTATTGGTATAAACGGTGCATAATTTGTCGCCTTTATGAATGGCATCGCCGACTTTTTTGCATAGCACAATGCCGGCCGACATATCGATGACATCATCGAGAGTGGCACGTCCACCACCCAATCTCATCGAGCTTTCACCGATTTCTAGAGCGTCGATTGATTTGATGTAACCATCTTGATCAGCGCGTAGTTCAATGATGTTTTTGCTAATCTCGAACTTCTCAGGATGTAGTATATAACTTAAATCGCCACCTTGCGCTTTGACCATCAGGCAGAATTTTTCAAATGCCTGACCATTAGCGATGACTTCTTTAAGTTTGTGATGAGCTTCTTCTTTATCCTTGGCGCACTTGGCTTGAACGAGCATGATAGATCCAGCGGTATAGCATAATTCCATCAAATCTTCTGGTCCATGTCCGTGGAGAGCATCAATCGCTTCTTTGACTTCGAGTGAGTTTCCCACTGCAAAGCCTAAAGGCTCGCTCATATCAGATAGAACTGCTTTCGTATCTCGGCCAAGGCGATTGCCAATCTGCACCATGATATGCGCTAATTCTCTAGCGTCATCCATGTTCTTCATAAAGGCGCCTTCGCCAACAGTAACATCTAGTAAAATGGCATCGGAACCACTGGCGAGCTTCTTGCTCATCACGCTAGCGGCAATAAGCGGGATTGATTCGACTGTTCCAGTGACATCGCGTAAAGCGTACATTTTCTTATCAGCCGGAACTAATGATTTGGTTTGTCCCGCCACTGCAATGCCGATGCTATTGACTTGGTCAATAAAGCGTTGACCGGAAATCGCAATCGTTAATCCTGGGATTGACTCAAGCTTATCTAGTGTACCGCCAGTGTGGCCTAAACCACGGCCGCTTAGCTTTGCTAAAGTAGCACCGCAAGCGGCGACCATTGGTCCGAGGACAAGAGTGGTCTTATCGCCAACTCCGCCAGTGCTATGCTTATCGACTTTTACGCCTTTGAGCATTGAGAGATCAAGAGTTTCACCCGAATGTTCCATCACATCAGTGAGCGTGGAAACTTCCCGATGATTCATTCCTTTAAATAAAATTGCCATCTGCATGGCGCTGCTTTGATAGTCGGGGATTTCACCTTTTACATATCCATTAATCCAAAAGCGGATTTCTTCATCGGTCAGTTCGTGACCATCGCGTTTTTTGATAATTAAATCAACCATTCTCATAATAAAAATACCTCGTTTATATCTTAACACATGAATATGTATTAAGAATACTTTTTGCTTGCTTATTATTGTACAATAAAAATATGGAATTTAAAAAGCATCTAGAGAATTATTTGCCTGCTGATGTCATCAGTTCAATTCTCAACGCTCTCGACCAAAATAATCAGCGCGCTGTGTTGCTCAATCCTCAAAAATTGAGCGATGAAGAATTTATTGCTGTCCATCCAAAAGTTATCCCACACCCATTTACTCGTCATGCTTATATTTACGATAAAAACATCGATGATTTAGGCAAGAGCCTCGAGCACGAACTGGGAGCTTTTTATCTGCAGGAGCCATCAGCGATGACCGTATCTAGCTTATTGAACTTTTCAGATGATGATGTGGTTCTCGATTTGTGCGCCGCTCCGGGCGGAAAATCCATCCAAGCTTCCTTTCTCATGAACAACAAGGGCCTGATTATCGCAAATGATATTTCGAAGACAAGAGCGGATAAAATCAAAGACAATGTCGAGAGGCTTGGAATTGGAAATATCATGATAGTTTCTAATGATTTCAGCAACAGATATAACTATTATACCAATTGCTTCGACAAGATTATACTCGATGCGCCTTGCTCGGGAAGCGGGATGTTTCGCAAGAACGACTTGATGAGGCAGGATTGGACTTATGAAAAGGTTTTGCGATGCCAACAAATCCAAAAAGAATTGATTATTCAAGCTTATCAAATGCTAAAACCAGGGGGAGTTCTGTCATATTCAACTTGCTCTTTTTCTCACGAGGAAAACGAGGAAGTTATCTTATTTTTGCTATCGAGTAGCGACGCGGAATGTCTCCCGATAAAAGACAGCCCACTCTTTTACACCACGAATGAAAAGCTGGGTGTTCATCTATTCCCTCATTTGTTTCCTGGTGAAGGGCAATATATTTGCCACATCAAAAAACCATCAAGACCATTTTCAGTTCCGAAAATTCCCAACCCAAAGACTTACCAAGACCAGCAGATTATCGGCTGCCCTCAGGTTCTTCGCTACGGAGATACCTTATTTGGCGTTTCAAGATTTTTCCCTCTCGATCAACTTTCAATTCTTCGCTATGGAGTAAAAATCGGCGAGGTGACTGGCAATGTCATCAAATACGACATTCATTATGCTCGGTATATCAATCGATTCAATCAAGCTATTAATCTCAGCCGCCAGCAATGCATCGAATATATCAAAGGAAACTCTATTAATCAGATTTCTTCACGTGGCTTCGTGTTGTTAAAATACGGTTCATTGAATTTAGACATCGCTAAAAGCGATGGCAGAATCATCAAGAATCGCTATCCAAAGTATTTGAGGAAGAATTATATAATCTAATCGATGCGATTGAAGCGATATTTTTTCATGTATCGCTTAGACATATATTGATGATCGATAATGCGAAGATGGAAAGATACTTCTTTTTGAACAGTATCCTGTATTTGTTTTGCGATTTCGCGAGTGGACATGTTTTCATATTCGCTCGGCATTAATGGAGGCAAAAACTTAATGAAAATGGGATATTTCTTATACTCTGGTTTGGTGTGGAGCACGCGGGGTGTCCCAAAGATAGCGGCTGGCAAAATTGGAGTATTGGTGCGAGTGGCGGCTCTAAAAGTACCATGATGGAACTCACTGCATAAAGCCATCTGGTCGAAATTGCGTTTCCCTTCGGGAAAAATCATCCAGTTGCGGGATTTATCCTGGAGAAATTCCGTCAGAGTCATCATCGTTTTTAAGGATTGCTTGATGTCATCGCGGTCAATAAATAAACCGTTGAGAATTTTGATACAAAGGCCGACAAAGGGCATTTTTTTGGTCTCGATTTTAGCGATGAAGCTAGTCGGTTGATCCAGAACGCACATAAAGGCTAGCGGATCAAAGGACGAGAGGTGATTGCTGACGAGATAAAAGGGCTCATTGAGAATGTATTCTTGCCCCTCAACATGAAATTCCACATTTAAAGATTTCGCGACTGAGCGGACTAATTTGGCTAATTTCTTATAGCGCATGCTAATCGGATAGCGATCAGGATGTTTTGAGTAACGCTTCATCCACGTTAAATATGCCCAAAGGATGGCGATACCTCTTAGAAAGATGGCTTTGAAGTAATGTAGCATAAGAATATTATATTCTTTTTTTCTACTTAGACAATTGAATGGTTTCCGCGAGGATATATAGGCCAATCTTTTTGTCACATTCTATGTGACCGCGAATGACGATGTATGATCCTTTCGCTGAAGACAAGAGAGGATTTTTTTGATCTCTCGTCCAATATAAAACCGGAATCATCGAAACTAGTTCCTCATAGGGATGAAAGGCGTCTTCCGCGCTTGTTTTTACTAAGCGAAATCTCTCTTCGATGACCTCGTGCAAATAACCAGTTAAAACCACGCTGCTAATCATAAAAAAGCCCCCTATTATGAATATTATAAGGGGGCGCGTTAATTAAGAAGTCTCAAATTTATTTTATATATAAAATATTGATTGAAATCGGAGGGATCAAATTATTTTTCATGTAAACTTGGTCTTCTCCAGTCAGAGTTAGAGAAGCGTAGTACTCTTCTGTATCGAATGTTTGATTGGCGTGAGTCGGATTGATAATAATCAAAAGCTTGCTGTATTTTTGGAGGTATTTTTTCTGGTCGGAATACAAAACCATCAAGCCATTATCGCAATGGATAGTTTCAAAGACTGAGGCGATATCTTTTTGCTCGTCTAGTTTGAGATAGGGCAGAGAATTTTTTCTCAAAGAAATAATCATCTTGAGATAGGCGACCATGTCGAAATTAGCGTCGACTTGCTCCCAGTTCATCTTGTTGACATTCAAGCGGTTATAAGTGTTATCAAGGCCATATTTGCTGAGCCCAACCTCTTGACCCATATGGATGAACGGAACACCAAAAGATAGCACTGTCATCGCATTAGCGAGTTTGACGCGCTTATAGAGCATCTGCTCATCTTCCTCGCTGTTGGAAAAAGTTAATTTATCAAAGAGGGTGTTATTATCGTGACATTCAACATAGTTGATTGACTGATGAGCATAGACAAATTTTGGCTCATAGGAATGGTTGATGACTGAGCCGTGAAAGACAAAGTTGGCTCCATAGCAGTAGCCCACATCCCCATTGATGTAGCCTTTTTGGTTGATTTTATCGTGGAAAGTCGGCCCTTTGATCACATCGCGGAACATCTCGTTAAAGAAGCCGAATTCTGGCAGCATGGCGGCGTTGTCGGAGCAAGCCTTAGCTTCCATCGGAAGGCTGGTGTCCATGTTCCACCCTTCGCCATAGAAGACTAGATCGCTTTTGATCTTTTTGCATTCTTCCGCTAATAATCTCATCGTCTCGATATCGATTAAGCCCATCAAGTCAAAGCGGAATCCATCGATATTGTAGAGCTCGACGAGATTCTTGGCGCTTTCGATGATGATCTTGCGAGCCATCGGCTTTTCGCTAGCGACGTCATTGCCGCAGCCGGAAGCCTGAGACAGGGTACCATTTTTCTTTCGTCTAAAGAAATAGCCAGGAGCAAATTTTTCGAGATCGCTCTCAAAATATTCATAGACGTGATTATAGACCACGTCGATTATCGTGCGAATATTGTTTTCGTGGAGACCTTCCACCATCTGCTTGAATTCTTCCATTCTGGCAAGGGGTTTATCAGGAGCGGTCGAATAAGAGCCTTCAAGCGCAAAAAAGCTGATGGGGTCATATCCCCAGTTATAGCTTTTCTCTGAATTTAAATCATAGACGCCGCGGAAATCAAGGATAGGGTTTAACTGCACGTGGGTGACATCTAAATACTTGAGATAATCGAGCCCAGCGGGATTGTTTTTCACCGTCTTGCGACCTGGTTCAATAAAGCCGAGATACTTTCCTTTATTTTGAATATCAGTGTGCTTGCCTTCGGTAAAATCCCTGACATTAGTCTCATAGATGACGCAGTCGAGAAGATTGCTAATCTTGTTAGCGGGATGCTGGCGAGGAATGTTCAATACCTTGCTTAAATCTACGACCGCAGAGTACTGGCTATCGAGAGTGACAGCGCGAGCATAAGGATCGCGCGCTTGGCGAGTCATGCCGTTATTTTCGACGAGGTAATAATAGCTAGCGTTTTCATAATCGCCGTCTAGAGAAATTTCATAAACGCCTTTATCGTGACGAGGCATAGAAAAGGCTTCAAAGCGATGATTATCATGGCTGATTTTTAAGATGACGGCAGTGGCTAACGGCGCCCAGACGCGAAAAGTAGTTGCCTTATCGGTATAAAAATTGCCTAGAGAGACTTCTGGGCAAGAAAATAAATCTTCGGATTCGGGGAAATCGAATGCTCTTGAATTATCGATGATCTGGAGAGGATAGGAAGGAATATAGAGGAAGCATTTGTGCCCGAAAGGGTAATCTTCGCTCATTTCCAATTCGAAAAAGTTGACGTTTAAATTCGTGGCGTGGCGAATTACTTTAAGTGTTTCTTTTTTGACATCATCGATAAATAAATGAAATTCGATGTGATCAGGAATGATATTTTGAGTGAATATTAAAAGGGTGATGCGGCGCAAAGAAATCAATTGAGCTTTTACAAAGTAATTCATGAGATCTCCTCTATCCTATTGAGCTGTAATCTTCGCTGGTGGGAATCTCGCCATTGCCGCTGGTCGTATCGTGCATTAAAACGCGGCAGCCGCGATTAGCTTCCACATCGATGGAAACCACTCCTTCTTGCTGCAGGCGAGAAAAGAAGCGGCGAGCGCGATTAAAGCCGACGGCGCATTCGCCTTGAATGCGAGACATCGACATGTATTCTTGCCCCATCACCCATTCTTTGATTCCTTGATATTTTGCCTCTTCGGCGGGATCCATTGATGCTGAGACGGAACCACTAGCGACTGCGGCTTGACCGGCTTTAGCGGCTTCCTCTTCGAGATTGAGGAATCTCTCACTGTAGTTAGTCGGATAGTGTTCTTTTAAATAGCCGACTACGCGCATAATTTCTTTTCTTTGAATAAAGCAGCATTGCAAGCGGACTAAACCGACGCGGCTGACTAGAGGTGACTGGACGAGCATATCGCCTTTGCCGAGCAGTTTCTCGGCACCGCCTTCACCTAAGATAGTGATGGACTGAGTGACGTTCGCGGTCGCCAAAGCCACATGGGTGGCGAGGTTGCTCTTGATTGAGCCAGTGATGATATTCGTGGTTGGGCTTTGAGTCGATATCAAAAGATGAATGCCGCAAGCGCGAGCTTTTTGACCCAATAACAAGATTGGTTGAGAAGCTTCTTTATGAGTGGTAACTAAATCGCCATATTCATCGATGATGACGACAATATAAGGGATCTTTGGCTTGTGATTTTCTTCGGCGTATTCGTTATATTCCGGTACTGAGGTGCATCCGCCTGCATCTTCGAACAACTGGTATCGCTCATTCATTTCTTCCACTAGTTTGTTGAGGAATAAAGCAGCTTGGCTAGAATCGCTGACGATCGGGCAGAGGAGATGAGGCATATCGCGGTAGCGAACCATTTCGACTCTCTTCGGATCGATGATTGCCATGCGGAGTTGCTCAGGAGAATTGCGCATGATTAAAGTGGTGATTAATGCATGGATGAAAATGGACTTGCCACTTCCAGAAGAGCCAGCGACAAGAATGTGAGGGAATTCATTAAAATCAGCATAGATGACATCTCCAGAGATGTTTTTGCCAAAGGCAACTGCTAAAGGATGCTTCTTCACATCAGGGAGATCTTCATATACTTCTTTAAAGCCAACTGGCGTGATAGTCGCATTAGGAATTTCCAATCCTGAATAGATCTGACCTTCCACGACTGGTTCAAATCGAGCAGCCACACCGCCTAATCGGCGAGATAAGTCATCGACGAGAATGTTGATTGAGCGGGATGAGACGTTGCTATCATAGCGGATGTTAAAGCGCGTGACGGCAGGGCCGATTGTATAGTCGATGACGTTAGCGCCAATATTAAAATCAGCGAGAACTTGATTGATGAGGACGCTTCTTTCATCAGCGACCTTTTTGTTGACTTCTAATGCTTCAGTGATTTCGAGAGTATCTAGTAGTTCGAGAGAAGGGGCGATCCACTTGATTGGTTTCGCGGGAGGCGTTGGCGCTTTAACTTCTTCTTTGAGGTTAGCATCTGGTTCAGCTTTATTGATAACTTTTCGCTCCAAAAATGTCGGCTTAACTTTAGTTAATTCCGCGTCGATGACCGGTTTAGCTTCAAAATCGAGAGTCAATTGCTCGGCGTGAGCTGACTTTTCGCCTGGAACAGCTAAATTGGGAGTTTCGGCGGCTTGCTTCTCTTCTGCAACAGGAGGAACGGGTGCAGGAGCATCAGCGAGTTCGGGGTGAACAAAGCGAGCTTTGACAAAGCCTCCATCCCGAGGGTAGTTGCTGTTGATCGGTGAATTATCGGTCACCACTGGTCCGCCGAAGACTGGGCGCATCGTGGTGGATTGCAATTTAGGGGCCTTTTTCTCAGTGGAGAAATCGTATTGGCCAGCAGACTTCACTAGCGAGATGCTATTGGTGGTTCCCTGGTAGTCTTCTTTGCGGATCATCGTCGCTTTATTAGCATCGATGCTGGCGACATTCTTTTGCTCTTCTGGCGCTTTGACAACTTTTGGAGCAGCCAAGGCAAGTTGCTTTCTCTTATCGATGGCGCGCTTGATAAATGGCACGCAGAATAAGCCCGCGCCTCCGACGGTTAAAAGAACTCCGAAAGTCCAAGCCCAACCGATGTTTAAATATTTAATAACAAACGAGGTGAGATAAATACCCGCTAAGCCACCGCCGAAATTATATTGTCCACTCGTTCCATTTAGAGTGTAGTCAACTTCGGAAAATAGATTGAATTCAGAGTAGGAAAAATAGCCGCTTTTCCCATCCGAACTCTGCATGTGATTGAACATGTCGAGGAAGGTAGAAATAGAGATAGATCCCTTGCGGCAGAATATTAAAGTCGTCAAAAGAAGCGAGCCAAAAAAGAAAATCAAGATGCCAAATAGGCCAAAAGAGAAGCGCACCTTAAATCCTTTTTCTCTAAAGAGAAAGGAAATGCCGAGGATATAGATAAAAATATAGATGACGTAAGCGCTGACCCCAAACATAAAGTTTGGACCGATGGTTAAAGCGCGGTTAATTTCCCCGACATTGATAATCAAGGAGACTGAGAGCAAGCAGAAAAAAACGCCGCCAAAAAAAGTCAAATGGCGAGCCGAGACGGGTTTCGGATTCTTAATTTTGCTCATACACATATATTATATAAACGTGCCCGCGCATTAGTCCACGAGTTTTTAACAAAAAAAGCACCGAAGTGCTTTATTTATTTTGTCTCGATTATAATTGGCAAAATCATCGGTTCGCGGCCGTTTTCGCGGCGGATAAACCGTTTCGCTCGCTCACGAATGACGTCTTCGACTTTAGCAGTTTCGAATTTTCCTGGAGCATTGAGAGCATTATTGACCTCTTCAACATAGATGTTGGAGATGGACTTTAATAGCGGCTCCGCTTCTTTGACGAAGACAAATCCGCGCATCTGGCAATCAGGACCCGCTAAGATTTTCTTTTGCTCGACATTTACGGTCGCGGCGACAACCACCGCACCATCAAAGCCTAATTGGCGGCGCTCTTCAATCAGCTCCGCGCCGACTTTGCTGATGCCGGTGCCATCGACTAAAACTGGCGATATATTGATATGATTGGTCTCATTTGGCACCATGTGAGGACGAGGTGAATCATCGAACACCAACTGCATTCCATTATCCAAGATGAAAACGTTGCTGTGATTAAAGCCTACTCCCATGGAGAGAGCCAATTTAGCGTTGCTCATCAAGTTCACAAAACTTCCTCTGACCGGAAGATAGTATTTAGGTTTAAGAAGGGAGAGGAAGACTTTCAAATCATCCTGATGAGCGTGCATTGGAAGCAAGACTTTGTTATTGAGCCAAACGATCTCGCAGCCAGTGCGATAGAGGCTATCCAAAGAGCGAGTGGCCACCACTTCTTGCGTCGGAGTGGGGAGGGCGGCAGAGATAAAAATATCCTTGGGCCCGATGGTAATTCTTTTATCCTCGTTTGATCGAGCGGCTAGCTTGCCAATCTTCTCATAGATTTCAGTGCCATGCCCGAGAATCAATATCACTAAATCTTGTTCTTTGACGCGAAGCAGGTCTTCGGGTTTAACGACATCGATGTCGCGAAGCATGTCATCATCCCTAGAGCCAAGAAAAGCCATTACTTCCCGAGTATAATCATCGTAAAAATATAATTTTTTGTGATATTTCTTGCAAAGTAAGAGGATTCCGCGAATTCGATAGAGATTTTGCCAGAAGCAAGAAGTGAAGATTCTCTGCTCGCAATCCTTGAAATACTTCTCGATGAGATAGACGATGCGGTGCTTAGGAGCGCAGTAGCCCGAGTGGGCAGCTCCCTTGCTGGGCGATAGGAGAAGCAGAGTTTCCTTCTCGGAAATTCTCCCGAGAGCAGGCAGATCAAAGATGTAACCTACTTCATTTAATGAATAGTCGACGATAAAGTCGCTAGTATAAGCGATATTGCCGCGATCGGTCTCAAAAGCTACGCCCATTGAGAAGGCGACGCTGTGGCAAGTCTGAAAGAAATGGATGATGTGACCAGCAATCGTGACAGTGCTGGATGGATCGACGATATGAAAATCAAAATTGGTCTTAACTTTTAAGATGCTGGCTTGGCCGAGCATGCATTTTCTGGTCGTCTCTGTGCAGTAGACAGGAGCGGGAGCGCGATTGTAAAAGTATTTGAGTCCGGACATGCTCTCATCATGTCCATGAGTGATGATATAAGCCTTCAGGCGATTTCTATTTTGGATGATGTATTCGGCGTTTGGCAAAAGAAAATCCACGCCGGGAATCGTTTTGTCTGGCAGGGAGCTTCCCGCCTCAACGACAAATAAATCATTATTAATTTCTATTACGTAACAGTCTCGGCCGTTTTCATCTAACCCGCCGAGAGCACACACTTTAATATTATCCACGCTGCAAAAGTGCCTCCTTCATAAATTGACTATGTTTGGTTGCTAATACTAGTATACATAAATAATAGCTAATTAAAAGTGAAAATATTTAATTTTCAAATAAAAAGATCCTGTCAAAACCCGCAAAGTGGAATTTATTCAGGATCTAAAAGATCAGTTACTTTTTGAAGTGGCGAGGGCCTTTGAAGGAGCGATCAGGGCGATTTTGATGCTCGGTCTTTGGTCTCTCGGGACGCTCGACATAATCTTCGGGTTTATTGAGGAATTCGCGATGGCTGACTTTGACTTTGCCCTTGTCATCAATCTCGATGACTTGAACTTTGATCTTGTCGCCAATTTTGACGACGTCGCTAGCCTTTTCGACGAAGCCCCAGCCTAAGCGGGAGACGTGACATAAGCCATCGACATTGCCAAATAGGTGGACGAATGCGCCATAGTCTTCGACGCGGACGACTTCACCTTCGTATTCTTCGCCAACTTTTGCTTCTTTGACTATGTCAAGAATCATCTGCTTAGCGGTATTGATGGTCGCGCGATCCATATGATAGATGGTCACTTGGCCACTGTCTTCGATATCAATCTTGACATTATCGCACTTGGCAATGATGTCATTGATGACTTTTCCGCCAGTTCCGATAACTTCCCGGATCTTATCTTCAGCAATCATGAAGGTATCCATCTTAGGTGCATATTTGCCGACATCAGGGCGAGGAGCGCTGATGGCTTTGGACATCGCTTCGCGAATGACAGCTCTGGCTCCGTGAGCTTGAGTTAAGGCTTCGCGCAAGATTTCGCGGCTGACACCTTTGATTTTGATATCCATCTGCAAAGCAGTGATACCTTTTTCGGTACCGGCGACTTTGAAGTCCATATCACCGAAGTGATCTTCTAAGCCTTGAATATCAGTCAAAATAGTATAGGGGTGCTTTCCATCTAATGGCCCAGAGGTAATTAAACCCATGGCGATGCCGCTGACCATTGCTTTGAGTGGGACACCAGCAGCCATTAATGACATGCAGGAAGCGCAGATGCTCGCTTGAGAGGAAGAACCATTGGATTCGACGACTTCAGCGACAGTGCGGATTGTGTAGGGGAATTCTTTTTCATCAGGAATGACATAGCTAAGGGCTCTTTCGCCGAGAGCACCATGGCCGATTTCACGTCTGCCTGGGCTGCCCATTCTGCCAACTTCGCCAACGCTGAAAGGTGGGAAATTGTAGTGATGCATCCAGTGGCGGGTCTCTTCTTCAGTCAAATTATCGATGATTTGTTCGTCGGATTTAGCTCCGAGAGTCGTGACCGAGATAACTTGAGTTTGTCCGCGAGTGAACATGGCTGAACCATGAGCGCGAGGGAGCAAATCAACTTGAGCGTCCAAAGGACGAATTTCATCAATTCGACGTCCATCTGGGCGGATCTTCTCTTCGGTAATCAAGCGGCGAACTTCTTGAGCGACGAGGTTTTCGAGGGTCTCGTTCACCATGCTATAGACAGTGCGATGAGTTTTCTCATCTGGGTAAGAGCGGGAATCATAGTCATCTAGGATTTCATCTTTGATAGCATTGATAGCGTCTCCGCGTTCCATTTTATCGAAAATGGAGATGGCTTTGACCAAGCGGTCTTTCGCTCGACTAGCGACATCAGCAGCGATTTTTGGATCGCATTCGTATAATTCAACTTCGCGTTTGGGTTGTCCAATTTCGCGGATAATTTCTTCTTGCCATTCGCACAGGCGTTTGACAGCAGCATGCCCAAACATTAAGGCTTCTAACATCTCTTCTTCGCTGACTTGATCAGCGCCGGCTTCCACCATGTTGATGGCTTCTTTGGTGCCAGCGACAGCGATGTTAATATCGCTCTTTTCTCTTTCAGCGACAGTGGGATTAATAATTAACTTTCCATCGATTCGGCCGACATAAACGCCAGCGATTGGACCATCAAAGGGAATATCTGAGACACCGAGCGCTAAGGAAGAACCTAGCATCGCAGTCATTTCAGGGCTGCAATCTTGGTCGACCGACATCACGGTGTTGACGATTTGCACTTCATTGCGGAATCCTTCCGAAAACATCGGGCGGATTGGGCGATCGATTAATCTTGCGGTCAAAGTGGCATGTTCGCCAGCTCGACCTTCTCGTCTTAAAAACGAGCCAGGAATTTTGCCGACGGCGTATTGCTTTTCTTCATAGCCGACGGTCAAGGGGAAGAAATCTCCTTCTTTTGGCTCATCAGAACAACAGGCTGTGGAAAGAACAGCAGTCTCGTTTAATCTCACGAGGACCGCGCCGTCAGCTTGCTTAGCGATTTCGCCAGCTTCGACGACAAACTTCTTTCCTTCGAATTCTAATTCGAATACTCTTTTCATCTTTTTACCTCTTTTACATTAAAATGATTTCGCATTGATTTTATCAAAGTAGATAAACACATACAAGCGTTTATTAGATAAAAGAAAATCGCCGATCGGCGATTTCTTCTTGCTCTTTGCTTACTTGCGTAAGTTTAGATCAACAATGAGCTTGAGATAAGCTTCTCGGTCAGAGCAAACTAAGTAGTCTAATAGACTGCGGCGTTGCCCGACAAGAATCATCAAGCTGCGCTTACCGTGACCATCTTTTTTGTTGGCCTTTAAGTGAGCGGTTAGAGCAGTGATCTGTTCAGTGAGAATGGCGATTTGGACTTGGGCAGAGCCGGTGTCTTTAGCATTCTTGCCGAATTTCTTGATCAATTCTGCTTTTCTTTCCTTGGTTAGTGCCATGGGAATCCTCCTAACTTCTTTTCTTAACTTAAGCCCGGTCAATCGTTGAGGAATCGATAGACTGCGCCTAAGTCGCTGTGAATATAATATATTCTCAATTGATTTAAGGCAAAGACTTTTTTGCTTTTTCCAAGTCTTTCTCTAATTGTATTTTCAAATCATCGAGGGATTGGAAGCGCATTTCTGGGCGAATAAACTTGATAAAATCAACGAATAAGTGTAGGCCATAAAGATTGCCGTGATAATCGAGGATATGCACTTCGATAATTGGTTCGAGCAATGGCATGATGGTCGGATGGGTTCCGACATTAATTATACATTTATGCTTTTCACCATGCGGGTAAGCATATCCGACGTAAACACCTATTTTTGGGTGCACGTAATAATAATCTAATTTTAAATTGGCGGTGGGGAAGTTTATCCTTTGGCCATTGTGCTTTCCCTGAATGACAAGGCCAGATAATCGATAAGGGCGTCCTAAGAGTCCCTGCGCTAATTCCATATCACCTACTTGAATAGCTTTAGCGATATCGCGAGAGGAAATCTTGCCACCATTTTGCATTTGCAGAGGAAAGACGACCACCGAGAAAAAATTCTTTAAGTATTGAGGATTGCCTTCGCCTCTCACTCCAAAGCGATAGTCTTCACCACAATAGATTTTTATGGGGTTGAAGGGAATCAAGATATGGTTAATAAATTCGTCTTTGGTGCGGATGGAAGACTCGATATCAAAATGCATCAAGAGGAGATAATCGATGCCGAGATCTTCGAATAAATCAGCTTTGTCTGCTGGGGAAGTAATCGCCTCATTTAGAGGGATTTTTCCGAGCACAATGGCAGGCGAATTATCGAAGGTGAGTATTCCAACTTTATAACCTTCTTTTTTAGCGGCTTTAATCAGGGCTTGGTGGCCGAGATGGACGCCGTCAAAATAGCCTAAGCAGAGAATCATCCTCTCATTAAGCTTTGGGGGATTTTCGTAATTGAACTCGATAATTTCCATCATTCCCATAAACCTCTTAAACAAGCGAAGGCATTTTCGTTTTGACGAGCGTAGATAGCAATAGCTTTCTTGCGCTGATCTAACAATAAAACTTTATCATAATCTTTTGGTAATTTACCAAAACTAATTTTCATTCCATTCTTGGCTTTGATAGCATCAGCTTCATCAAGGAGGATATAAGGAATGAGCTTTTCCAGCATCTGTTCAAGGGGAATAATCGATTGCTCACTGACGTTTTCGATGATTGTACTATCGTTTACATTTGCCTCGCTAATTTTGAGCCTTCTCAGGTTGCTCAAGAAGCCAACCGTGCCGAGCTTTTCGGCGATTGTTTCCCCTAATGTTCTCAGGTAAGTTCCTTTCGAAACTCGGCATTTAAAAATGATAATATTGTCGGAAAAAGACAGCAAATCGCAGCTTTTTGTATTGATTTTGCGGGCTTTCCGCTCAATTTCTTGCCCTTGATAGAAGTATTTGTAGAGCTTTTTGCCATCCACGTGAACCGCGCTAGTCATAGGAGGCACCTGTTCGCTCTCGCCTAATAATGAAGCAAGCGCTTCTTTGATTTGAGAAATGCTGATTTGGCTGACAGGGCTAGTGGCAATAATCTTCCCGGTTTGATCTCCAGTATCAGTCTTGCTCCCGAGGGTCAGTTCAGCAAGGTATTCTTTGTCCGCGTCTTCCCATAGAGTGATGGTTTTTGTCGCGGTTCCTAAGCAGACGATTAAGAGCCCGGTAGCAAAAGGATCAAGAGTGCCGGCATGGCCGACTTTTTTCTCATGGAAAAGATGTTGGATCTTATTGCAGACATCTCGGCTGGTCCAATCTTTGGGTTTATCAATTAGCAAATAACCATTCATCTTTTATTTTCTACTTATATAAAATATAATAAGTCGGATATGAAAGCAATTCGAACGATACTAGCTTGCTTAAGACGCGCTGATCAGACTTATAACCTCATTCAGCACGGCGATCGAATAATCGTCGGTTTATCCGGCGGTAAAGATAGCCTTGTTTTAACCTATGCTCTTTCTTTATATAAAAAGTTTTCTCACACTGATTTTGTCATTCAACCAGTCACGCTTGACTTGGGATTCCCCGGCTTTGATCCCGCCCCTTTAAAAACTTTTTGCGAATCCTTGTCGCTTGAATTAATTGTCAGCGATGCTCGAGAAGTATATCCCATTTTGCAGAAGCAACAAGGGCACTATAAGCATCTTCCTTGCTCGATATGCTCACGCATGAAAAAAGCGGCTATCAATAAAGTCGCTCGCGAGTTGAATTTCAATAAAGTGGCTTTCGCTCACCACGCTGATGATGCGATTGAAACCCTGTTCATGAATGAGATCTACGGAGCAAAAATCGGCACCTTTTCTCCTAAAATGCATCTCGAGAGAGCGGATATTACTTTTATTCGCCCATTGATTTTAACTAGAGAAAAAGACATTATTGCTTTGGCAAAGGAAGAAAAACTTCCAGTGATGAAATCCATCTGTCCCGCCGATAAGCACACTACTCGTGAAGACATCAAAATATTGCTGAAAAATATCTATGAGGAGTTCCCTACCGCGCGAGAAAATTTCTTAAATATGCTCGATAATTACCCGCAATTCGATCTCTGGGGTGACCAAATTGCCTGGCAAATCAACCAAGATGGATTAAATCTCAAGCCAGTGGTCTCCGCCGCTGATGCTGAAGCGATGATAGCGATTCGCACTGAAGTTTTTGTCAAAGAACAAGCGGTTTCTCAAGATGAGGAATTCATTCCTGCTGAAGAAGCTCTCGCACACTACTTTTTAATACGCCTTCTCGATAAACCCATTGGGGTGATCCGCTATCTTGAAAAAGAAGATGGATTCTGGATTGGTCGCTTCGCTATCTTAAAAGAATATCGCCACCATGGATATGGCAAGCAGGCATTTTCTTACCTTGTCAGCCAAATTGAAGCGCGCCACAATCCTTGTCTGATTAGCATTCACGCCCAATTATATTTGAAAGCTTTCTATGAGTCGTGTGGTTTGACCAGCCAAGGAGAAGTCTTTGACGAAGTGAATATCCCACACATCAAAATGATCAAGAAATGCTAAAAAAAGATGCTTTGACAGCATCTTATTTTTTTGCTTTTTCTAATAATTCAGTGATTTTGCTCTCTCTTTGAAATCCTTCATCGAGAACAAAGATTAAACTAGGGATTCTCCGAGTGTCCATTTTCTTCGCTAATGAAGAGCGGATGAAACCTTTCGAGTGCTCCAAGACTTCCATTCCATCTTTCACTTCTTCAGGTTTAATGAAAGAGACAAAGACTTTCGCATAGGAAATATCTTTGCTGACTCTCACTTCCGGAATAGTCACGAAGCCTAGTTTAGGATTATGAAGTTCAAATTGGATGATATCAGCGATATTCTTGCGAATAACCGCAGCGATTCTCTCCATTTTATTTGCCATAATTACTTCTCTTCGACCATCTCATAACCTTCGATGATGTCTCTTTCTTTCACGTCGTTGTAGTTTTCAATTACAATTCCGCATTCGAAACCGGCCTTCACTTCTTTGGCTTGATCTTTCTCTCTCTGCAAGGAAGAGATCTTTCCTTCATAGATAACAATGCCTTCGCGGATAAGGCGCATCTTGGAGTTAGCGCGAATCAGTCCATCGGTGACCATGCAACCAGCAATCGTACCGATTTTGCTCACCTTAAACAGGCGGCGAATCTCCGCTTGACCAGTGATTTTTTCGACCATGATTGGGGCTAGCATACCTTTCATCGCCGCTTGAATCTCTTCGATCAGAGCATAGATGATGCGGTGGAGGCGAATCTCGACCTTTTCTTCTTCCGCTTTAGCGCGAGTGACCGCGCTGGGGCGAACATTGAAACCATAGATGATGGCTTTTGAAGCGCTGGCTAATAGCACATCACTCTCAGTGATGGCTCCGCTGGTAGCGCGAACAATGTTAATTTTAATTTGGTCATTGGAGAGCTTCTCTAAGGAGCTCTTCACAGCTTCGGCGCTGCCGGTAGAATCGGCTTTGATAATGATGTTTAATGACTGCACTTCACCTTCGTGAATGCGATTGTATAGATCATCCAAAGAGGCTCCACCACTGGAAAGTCTATCGCGAGCCTCTTTGATTCTGCGGCGTTTCATCGCGATTTCGCGAGCTTCGCTCTCTTGGCTGAAAGCCATAAAGCGGTCGCCTGCCAATGGCACTTCGCCTAACCCGATGACTGAAACAGGAGTGCTTGGCGCAGCTTCTAATAAAGTTTTGCGGTATTCGTTAGTCATGCGGCGGGCTTTGCCGTAGACGATTCCAGCGACGAGATAGTCGCCTTCTCTAAGGGTACCGTTTTGCACTAATAGAGTGGCTTTTGGACCTTCGTTTTTGTCTAGGCTAGCTTCCAAGACCGTTCCCATCGCAAAGCGATCGGGATTGGCTTTTAATTCTTTCATCTCTGAGACGAGGAGGATGGCTTCCATCAATCCTTCGATATTAGTTTTCTTCTTGGCGGATATTTCCACAGCGATGACATCGCCGCCGAAATCCTCTAGGAGAACATTGTTAGCCATCAGCTCATTTTTGACGCGGACAGGGTCAGCGCCTGGCTTATCCATCTTGTTGATGGCGACGATAATTGGGACGCCAGCGGCTTTCGCGTGATCGATAGCTTCGATTGTCTGAGGCATGACGCCATCATCAGCCGCGACCACCAATACGACAATATCAGTGACGCTCGCTCCGCGAGAGCGCATAGCCGTGAAGGCTTCGTGCCCGGGAGTGTCAATAAAGGTAATCTTCTGGCCACGGACTTCTTTTTGATAGGCGCCGATCTCTTGGGAGATGCCACCAACTTCGCTATCGACTAAGCGGCTGTTGCGAATCGCATCGATTAAAGTAGTCTTACCATGGTCGACGTGTCCCATAATCGTCACGACAGCAGGCCTTGGCTTTAGTTTGCTAGCATCATCGATAATTTCCACGTCTTCGAAGTTTTCGGCGGCGACAATCGTCTTTTTCTGAAAATCATAGCCGAATTGGAGACAGACTAAACCAATCAATTCATCATCGAGAATGGTGTTGATGGTGATCATCTTTCCCTGAAGGAAAAGAAACTTGATGATTTCTGACACTTGCACATCGAGAGTTTTTGCTAGTTCTGCTGCGCTAATGGCACCAGTATAGATAAAAACACCACCATTGATCTTCGTTTTCACTTTGTCAGTGCGAACTTTCGTGGAGACATTTACTTCTCGAGTGGGACGAGTGTCCTTTCGATAAAATGTTTTATTGTTTTGTTTTGCCATATCAACACCTTCTTTCTTTCTGTTGGGGGCTAGGAGCATTTTCCTAGCAGTTTCCGATCAATCGGAATATTAGCAATATCAGCTATTTACTGCTATTCTCATCGTAGTATTCATCATACTCATCGTAGTCGACTTCTTCGTCGGTATATGAGTCTGAACTGTGCTCTTCTTCTTCCATCTCCTTGAGCTCTTCTTCGGTATAGATGGACATGCGCTGGCTGGGATCAACCGCGACAGTGGACTTTTCTTCTTCTGGCACTTCATCTTCCTTCTTGACAGACTTGCGCCAGTTCTTGCGAACGAAGCCAGATTTTTTGTCTTCTTCCTCCAAAGTCTTCTCTAGATCGGAGAGAGTTGTGGTTGTTTTGACAACTTTGACTTCTTCCACTTTCTCTTCGGCTTTGTTCTCGGCGACTGGAGTGACTGGAGCAGGAGCGACTTCGACTTTCGCTTCCACTGGAGTGACTTTCACTTCAGGAACAGCGATTTCTTCTTTTTCGCTCTCGAGCTCTAAAGCTTCATTGAGGTCAGTGTCTTCCTCTTCGTTTTCATAGACGCGAGATTGAGGAGCCACATAGCCTTTGGGAAGGCCGGGGAGGACATCTTCAGCAGAGGAGACAAGCTTTGCTTGAGCAGCCTTAGCTTCCGCGATGAGAAGCTTCTGATGCTCGACTTCTTGAGCTTGTAATTCTTCGAATGATTGATAGGATAAACCAGCTGCTAGAGCATCGGTTTCCGTCTTGATATCGATATTGAAGCCAGTCAAGCGAACGGCTAAGCGCACGTTTACGCCTTTGCGTCCAATCGCTAAAGATAAGGAGTCATCTTTGACAATGGCGGTGGCAGTCTTGGCCTCGACATCATAAATAATACCGACGACATGAGCGGGCTTCAATGATTCCATGATAAATAATCCAGGATTTTCACTAAAGGCGATAATGTCGATCTTCTCTTTGTTGGTTCCATTGCCTAATTGAGAGACAATCTTCTGAATTCTCGATCCGTTTTGTCCGATGCAAGCACCGGCGGGGTCGACTTCGGGGTTGTGGCTATAGACAGCGACTTTGCTGCGCTCGCCAGCTTCGCGAGAGATGCCTTTGATGACAATCGTGCCATCGTAGATTTCGCGGATCTCTTCGCTGAATAGGCAGCGCAAGAAACCTTCGTTGCTGCGGGAGACCACGATGTGGGCACCCTTAATATCAGTCGCGACATCGCTGACAAACAAGCGAATTTGGTCGCCGACGGCAAAGCGCTCGTCACCGATCATCTGCTTGCGAGGTAGATAGACGCTGGTCCTTCCGATGTTGATGGAGGCACCACGCTCATCGATTTTCTCGATGCGGCCAGTGATCATCGTATTGATTTTATCTTTGAAGGCTTCAAATAAAACATCCTTTTCCGCTTCGGCGAATTT
>Ga0116170_10000028_pt1 | contig 124951 bp, 110 predicted proteins | sample AD_JPNHW1_MetaG_FD_89797 | JGI IMG/M metagenome (GOLD analysis project Ga0116170, IMG submission 89797) | Active sludge microbial communities of municipal wastewater-treating anaerobic digesters from Japan - AD_JPNHW1_MetaG | ecosystem: Engineered > Bioreactor > Anaerobic > Digestate | place... | reverse complement strand
TCGTCCTCGCCAATTCATTCAGCCAATTCTTGTAATTGGGATTGCTTGCTACATCCAGAGCTGCTTTGATTTCCGTTTTCCTCCGCACCAGCATCCCGATATCACGGATCTGGTCCATGAGCTGCACACTCTCGGTGCCCAAGCTGAAGAGCGGCCCCAGGAAGGAGACCTTCGCTCCGGCAATCTCACCAAGACCCTTGAACATGGTCATCCGGATTTCCTTGCCTTCGGCGAGCACATGCAGGTACCGCGCCTCGAAGACCGCGCGACGCATGCTCTGGTTTGCGGCTTGGAAGGCATCGAAGTTGTGACGCAGTACGCCCAACGCTTTGAAGGAGCCGTAGGTGACCACCTCGAGCCCAATGGACAAAAACCCTTCCGCGTATTTGCCTTGGAGGATCTGCACAAAGCCTTCGGCCAAGCCGCCCAAGGGAAGGCAGCAGACCAGCTTGAAACCCAGACTATTTTCCAGCTCAGCCATTTTGTCGACGAATTCCCGGCGCTCGGCACCTTGCTGCGCCCGGATCCGGTACGATTCGGGGATCCCCACCGAAATGTTCAAGAATTGTTCCATCTCTTCTTCGATCCGCTGGTTCGCCTTGACCAAATCCCTCAGAATCGGTGGTGGTGGAGATGTTTTCACACCCCCTCGACTCTCCCAATCGCGACGGATCTCCATGATCTTCGCCAAGTTCTTGTGGTACTCCTGGAGCCGCACCCCCTGCACCTTCAGCGGAGTATCCTGCATCTTCAAAAATTCCTGGTACTGCTCCTGGGCCTCTTCTTGTGCCTTCACCTGGCGCTCCAGACTCATGCGTTCGCGCGCATCCTTGCCCACGATGGCATCCGACGCGGCTTGGTTCCACATGCTTCCTGCCAATGCCCCCGCAGCAACCCGCCCGCCCACATCCAAACACTGGGTCACCAGTCCCGCCAGGGAATGGCGCAGGATCCGCTGGGGTGTGCACGCCGAGTCCAGAGGTTTGTCCTTGGCAATGGCTTTGACCGAAACGTACGCGGGCATTGGAATCCCAATGTCCGGCACGGGCAAGATGCACACCTGCGCACCTTCGATTCCTGTGAACATCAACTGGAAATGGGCCGTCAGACAATGTTTCCCCGCACGCGCCGGATGGGTTTCGGGTCGCAGGTCGACCACGTCCCGGAACACCCAATTGGCACCCTGCTGCACCACACGCACCGAAAACCGGTCGATTTCCTTGGCCTCGCCGCCGAGAATGGACGCCTCGAGCACCTGCAGATCCAAGGATTGGCCGGATTTCAGTCCTTTCTGGGCCACCAGGTCCAAACGGAAGGTGGGGGGAGCTCCTGTGCCGGGTGTGTTGTTATCAGCGAGCACCAGTTGTACGGAAGCGTCGGAATTTGACATGGATCAAGCCTCGGGTTCGAGGTGGGTAAGATGGCAGGTCTGGATCTCTTCCTGGAATTCTCCGGGGTAGCTGGAAACATGCAGGGAATGGGATCCAGGTGTACTTGCATTCACGGTCGACATCCCCGAATCGGGTGGTAGGTCCAGGAGACCGACGGCACTCGCCGTCGTTTCTGGAGAGAAGATGCCACCGAGAGGGCACAGAAATCTGTGATCCAGATCACACTCCTCCTTGGATGTGATCTGGATCACATTCCTGGTTTTGCCCGATGGCCTTTGAACTCCCATCCGGCTGCAGTGCCGGCCCCCTCGTGCAAGCTACAGCTGGTCGCCCGTGAAGGCGGAGTCTTCTTTCGCGTCTGCGAAATCTGCGGAACCGATCGCCCCTACTTCAAGAACCCGATTCCCTCGTAGGGACGCTTGGCTCGCCTCTCATCAGTGTTCTACCTTACCCCGCCCAGGGTGAACGCACCGGGCCGCGCCCGCGATTTTTCCTCCGACCCTCCCGTTCGGAGAGACCATGGAACGCCATGAAACTCACAGCGGGAGGTGTTGCGATGCGCGCGCAGGAAAACGGTCGCGGGTTGGATTCCGGATCCATTGGAGAGTTGGTTAACGTCGGGCGCAAGCGAGTGTGGCTCGCCGCCAACGCCAAGATGATCACCACCTACGACCAGGTCGGGGCCACCCTGGTGCAGAAGGCATGTGGATGCAATCCCTCGATGAACCTACACGCCTCTGAACCCGAATACACCTCGCGTCTGCAGGATTTCGACTACGGGCAACCTGGTGTGTATTTCATGACGGTTTGTACCGCCGATCGAATTCCATGGTTTGGTGAAATCGATGAATCTGGAATGAGGCTGTCTGAGATGGGCCAGGCCGTGCAGGCAGCCTGGAATGCCATCCCCAGCCATTTCCCGGACGTACGTTTAGACGAATTCTGCGTGATGCCTGACCACGTCCACGGGCTGTTGGAAATTCATTCCGCGGCTGTCGTAGGGACGCAAAATTTTGCGTCCCTACGGCGGGCACCCGTACGACCGGGAAATGACAACAAATTCGGATCGCAATCCAGGAATTTGGCATCGATCGTCAGGGGGTTCAAAATAGGTGTGACGAAATCCGCACGGGCCATCGATCCGTTGTTCCGTTGGCAAAACCGGTATTGGGACCGGGTGGTACGCAATGGGGACAAATGCGACAGAATCAGGCACTACATCCGTGACAACCCTGTCGTCTGGTGTATACGCCACCGAACGGATTCCGCCAGCGATGCCTTCTAGACGTCTCCGTCCATGCGCAGCCACGCCCCGGCCTGTTCCTTCAGCCAGGATCGGTTGGCGGCGGCGACCTCGGGGCTGCTCGAGACCATGTTCAACACCCATCCTCCGCGCACCTGGAACCATTCCACGTGCGCCAAGACAGTGAGCCTTTTTCCATCGAATGGAGCAAAGCGGGTGACGAAATTCGCCTGCCTGGGATGGAAGTCGACTTCCGGAGAGGTGCGCACCCAGTTCTCCAGCGCACCGAAGTCGGTCACCACGAAGCGATCGCACACGGATTGTTGGACAGGGGGTGCCGGTTTTGTTTCCCGACAACAGGCCGTGTACGGTTTGCCGCTGCCACAAGGACATGGATCGTCGCGCTCGGTCATCTTTCATTCCTCATCGAGTGCCTGAACGGGAGGCCTCTGGTTCGGTTCCTACCACCGAAGGTCCAAGCTAGGATCTTGCCGCTGGCAATGGATTGGTCGGAGGGCGACCCACGAGAAAAGCCCCCCTGCCGCGATGGACAGGAGGGCCTTCGGGTCCGACACCCGCTCCATGAGGGCTGTTAGAACAGGAGGAGCGTCGGATTCTCCAAGAGGTTCTTGGCGGCCTGCAGATAGCGTGCGCCGTCCGAGCCGTCCACCACGCGGTGGTCGCCGGACAAGGTCAGGGTCATCACCAGGCCGGGCACGATCTGTCCGTCGGAGGACACCACGGGCTTCTTCAGGATGGCTCCCACCGCCACGATCACCGCCTGCGGGGGATTGACGATCGCCTGGAAGTGACTCACCCCGAACATCCCCAAATTGGAAACAGTGAGGGTGCCGCCCGTGAATTCCTCGGGCTTGAGCCCCTTGTCCTTGGCCCGCTTGCCCAGCTCCTTGGCTTCCATGGCCATCTGCTTGAGCGGCTTGAGGTCGGCGTCGCGGATGGTGGGCGTGATGAGCCCCGAAGGCAGGCTCACGGCAAAGGACAGGTGCACCGCGGCGTGGCGGATGATGGCATCGCCATCCCAGGAGGCGTTCACTTCCGGCACTTCCTTGGCGGCCAGTGCGGCGGCCTTCAGGACCAGGTCGTTGACCGTGATCTTGAGGCTGGAGCCTTGCGCGGCCAGTCCCGCGTTGAGCTTTTCGCGGAACTCCATCATGGGGCCGGCGTCGATCTCGATGGTGCTGTAGAAGTGGGGGATGGTGCTCTTGGATTCGGCTAGGCGCCGCGCGATGGTCTTGCGCATGTTGGAGAGCGGAACGCGCTCGTCGGCGGCGCGCGGCGCGGCCGCGGCGACCTGGGCCAATCCACCTTCCACCGCGGCGAGCTTGGCCCGCCCGTTCTTGCCTTCCAGCGCATCCTGCACGTCCTGGGCCGTGATGCGACCGCCGGGACCGGTTCCCTTGATGTCGTAGAGGGAAACTCCCTTCTGGGCGGCGAGCTTGCGGGCCAGAGGCGACGCGCGCAGGCGGCTTTCCAGCTCGCCCTGGGCGGCGGCATCGTCCATGGCCTGGGTTTCGATCACCGCACCGCGCGCGGCGTTCTTGAACTCGGCGGCCACCACGGGCTGGACAGGAGTTGTCGGGGCGGAAGGTTCGGAGGGAGGTGCCACGGGGGCGCGTTTCTCGTCGGCCGCCTTGGTCGCCGATTCCGCCTTGACCTTGGAGGACTGCAACGAGGTGTCGGTGGCCGCTTGGGCAAGAAGACCGGAGATGTCTTCGCCCGCCTTGCCCACGATGCAGATGGGTCCGCCCACCGGCACCACGCCGCCCGCCGCGACGGTCTGCTTCAGAAGCACGCCGTCCTCGAAGCACTCCACGTCCTGCGTGGCCTTGTCGGTCTCGATCTCGGCGATGAGGTCGCCGTTCTTCAATACGTCGCCCTCGTTCTTCAACCACTTGGTGAGGGTTCCCTCCACCATGGAGTCGGACATTCTGGGCATCAAAATTGCGTTAGCCATTATCCTAGCTCCCATAGTTGAGCGGGATGCAGCGCGCGCTGGACGTGCTGCGGATTGGTTTGGCGGGTGAGGAGCCGCACCCTTGTCCGGTGCGGCGACGAGACCGTACGAACCAAGACGCTGTGCGGACGGCGATGCGATGCGCCCGATTCGGCTGTGGGGGCTAGGATCATGCCACCACCTGCTTGACGGCCTCGATGATGCGGGCCACGTTGGGGATGCACTCGTCTTCCAGCGCCGACGAGAAGGGCATGGGAGCTTCCACCGAGGTCACGCGCAGGATGGGCGCGTCCAGGTGGTCGAAGCACGCGCGCCCCACCTCGGCGGCCACCTGCGCGGAGACGCCGCTGAAGGGCTTGGTCTCGTCCACGCACACGAGCCTGTGGGTCTTGCGCACCGAGGCGAACACGGTGGGCCAGTCCAGCGGCTTGATGGAGCGCAGGTCGATGATCTCGGCGCGGATGCCCATCTTGTGCAGTTCCTGCGCCGCCTCCAGCACCGTCCAGCAGCTACGCCCGTGGGTCACGATGGTGAGGTCGGTGCCTTCCTGCAGGATGTTGGCCTTGCCGATGGGAGTCAGGTACTCGCCTTCCGGCACTTCCGATTCCCGGCCGTACAGGGCCTCGTTCTCGATGACCAGGACCGGATTGTCGTCGCGGATGGCGCTCTTGAGGAGCCCCTTGGCGTCGGCGGCGAAGGCCGGAACCACCACCTTCAGGCCGGGGAAGGTCGCGTAGATGTTCTCCGGAGCGTGGCTGTGGGTGGCCCCGATCTGGTGGCCGCCGCCGGAGTTCCCGCGGAACACGACGGGGATCTTGATCTGGCCGCCGGACATGTAGCGGATCTGCGCGGCGTTGTTCACGATCTGGTCGAAGGCGACGAACGAGAACGAGAACGTCATGAACTCCACGATGGGGCGCAGTCCGTACATCGCCGACCCGATCGCCAGACCCGCGAACCCGGCCTCGGAGATGGGCGAATCGATCACGCGATCCGGCCCGAACTTGTCGAGCATTCCCTTGGAACACTTGTAGGCGCCGTTGTACTGGGCGACTTCCTCCCCGATCAGAAACACGCGGGAATCGCGCGTCATCTCCTCGGACATGGCATCGCGCACGGCATCCCTGTAGGCGATCTTGGCCATTTCGAATTCTCCTTACGCGTAGATGTCGGTGTAGATCTCGGACTGGGCCGGGTACGGCGAGGCCAGGGCCCATTCGTGGGCGTCCAGCACCTCCTTGCGCACCGCGTCCTCCAGCGCGTCCAGGTCCTTCTCCGAGACGACGCCCTCGGACAGGATCCGTCCACGCAGGATCTCCACCGGATCGTGCTTGCGGTATTCCTCCACCTCGTCCTTGGAGCGGTAGTACTGGGGATCGCTCATGGAATGGCCGCGGTAGCGGTAGGTCATGAGCTCCAGGATGGCCGGCAGGTTCTCGCGGCGGGCCCGTTCGGCGAGCGTCCACGACACCTGGCGCACCTGGTCGAAATCCATCGCCTCGGCGCGGACGCCCAGCATGTCGTAGCCCAGCGCGCGCTTGTAGAGCTCCACCGGAGCCGAGTGGCGTTCCACGGCCGTTCCCATGGAATACATGTTGTTCTCGATCACGTAGATCACCGGGATCTTCATGAGCTGCGCCAGGTTCAGCGATTCGTGGAAAGCGCCCTGGTTCACGGCCCCGTCGCCCATGTAGCAGACGCACACCTTGTGTTCGCCCAGGTACTTGGTGGCGAAGGCCAACCCCAAGCCCAGGGCGGTCTGGCCACCCACGATCCCGTGGCCGCCCCACATCTGCTTTTCCACGTTGAAGTAGTGCATGGAACCGCCCTTGCCCTTCACGATCCCCGTCGCGCGGCCGTAGAGCTCGGCGAAGGCGGGGCCGGGGCGGATGCCGCGCATCAGGCCATGGGCGTGGTCGCGGTAGGCGGTGATCACCGGATCGGCCTCGTTGATGGCGGCGAAGGTGCCGGCGGCCACGGCTTCCTGGCCGTTGTAGAGGTGGCAGAAGCCGCCGATCAGGCCGGTCTGGTAGCTCTGGTAGGAACGCTCCTCGAATTTCCGGGTGAGGAACATGAGCCTGTACCAGTGCAGGCGTTCCTCGCGGGAAAGCTCCGGGGCCTTGCCGTAGTCGGGCAGGGGCTGGGTGGTCGCCAGGACTCCAGCTCCGGTGGGAAGAGGTTTTTGAGTCATTGCTTCGGCTCTCCAAGAATGAGACTTAGTGTCAATATACCAACGTATCCGAGGCTCGGCCACTCTTCCTGGCAACTTCCTGGGAATGGATGCGCCCGGCCACCGTCATCACTCAGCGTTGTGCGCCGGGAAGCACTCGCTGGCTCGCGACTCCTCGGAAAAACCGCTCAGCGCCCGGCTGGCACCTGAACGCGCCGGGGGAATTCCCAGAGTGCCGTGCGGACACCTCTGGTGTCGTAGCGCGCGGCGAGGTAGCGCTCCTGGTCCTGGTATTCCAGGGAATAGCCGGCTTCCGTCCGTTCCAGGGTGGCCTTGGCATGTTCGGTCAGGGCCGATGCCGCCCCGATCGATTTGCCGTTGCTCGCGTATCGGATCCTGCGGCCCTTGGCATCCACCGAGGCGGTGGGCAATCCATCGGCTCCGATGGTCCACTCGCGTCCGCCAGACTTGCGGGTTCGGACCGACTTCAGCCAATCGTCCTTCAGGGGGCGGAGCGCGTTCTTCCCGCTGGCCAGGGACGCCTCCAACTTCGCGCTGAGCGCGGAACTGGAGGTTTGCTCCTTGGCCTTGGTGGAACTTCCGGACGCCGCCAACCGGTTTTCCACCAACGCACCCGACACCTCAACCCCGCCCGCCAGCTGCACGGTCAGGATGTCCTTGCCGTTGGGTCGGGGGCGGACCAAGGTATCGCGTCGGACCAGGGCCGGACCCGAGACCACCGAGGTTTCCACCGTGGGCAGCAACATGTTCGCCCATTCCTCCTGGGGCTCCAGCTTGTGCGCGGCCATCCATCGGGCGATCGCCAGCGCCTTGGTGTTCTCCACCACCGCGGCGAGTTCCGGATGCCGTTGGGCCAGCACGAAGTAGTTGGACTGGAACCATTGCGTGAAGAGGGCGGTCACGGTGTCGGCGTCGGCGATGTCCTCCAGTTCCTTTCCGTTGGCGATGCCCATCTGGCGGGCGTGGATCTTCACGCGCACCGAATCGATGCGCATGGCTTTTTCGGAACTGGTGACGAACACCGAATCGCACACGATCCACAACCGCGCCATCACCTTGTTCTCGCGCTCGATCCCCTTGGCGAACAGATCCGCGGTGATCTGCAGACGGCTTCGGTATCCCGGCAGCGGCGAGGCGATGTCGCGCACCTTGTCGCCTCCCGCACGCTCGTAGCCCAGCGCGTAGTACTTGAGGTCCATGTCGGCCTCGTACAGGTCGCGCCCGATGGCGAATGGCTTGAGGGCTTCTTCAGGGACGTATCGGGCGTTGTTTCCTTCGGCGAAGTTGTTGGGATTCTTGGGATCGAGGCTGAACTGGATCTTGTTGTCGCCGTAGGTCCTGACATACCAAATGGCCCACGCGACCGTCGGGGTCAGGTCGGTCTGGAACGCCGCGGCCTCCACGGAAATGGCCACCTTCCCGTCGCTCCCGACCAATGCACCCTTCAACGATCCGCCGCGCACCAGATCCTTGGGCACCTGCCGGTCCATCCGGGTGGTGTCGGCCACCGCGATGGCCGATCGCAAAGCCTCGCAGGTGGAATCGGACAGGCGCGACAACCGCTGGGCCTGCGCCTTGGGAAGGGTGGACACCTCCACCATGGACTGGATGGTGGACCGTCCCGTGGTGGGATCGGTGACCTGCATCCGCGGGGCTTCTTCCGCAACTGCGGCGGGAATCGCCAGCGCGATGCAAATCAAGGGCGGAACGGAACGGGTCTTCGTCATGGTCGTCCTTTCATTCCCCGGAAGCGTGTCTTCGCTTGGCGTGTCCTTACCCGCGTGTCCGCGAGCTTCACCCCACCACCGGACCCAGCCACTCCTCCAGGTTGCGGTAGAGCGAGGGAAGGTCGCCGGAATTGTCGATCACCAGCTGGGCGGGCGAGAGGTACAGCTCCTGGTCCTGCATGGCCGCCCTGCGGCGGGCTTCGGCCTCTTCAAGATGGTTTCTGTCCATCAGTCTGCGGATGCGCGATTCGTCGGGGGCGAACACGCCCACCACCAGGTCCAACCAGGAGACCATTTCCGGCCACCGGTAGAGGAGGGCCATTTCCAGGACCGCCTTGCCCCCCGCCTCGCGGAGAGTTTCCGTGCGCTTCTTGATGGCCTCGCGGGCGGCGGGATGGGTGATCGCCTCCAGGTCCTTGAGCTTTTGGGGATCGGCGAAGACCTCGCGGCCCAGAGCCGCCCGGTCGATGGCACCGTCGGCGCGCAGGACCGCGGTCCCGAACCGCGCCACCACCGGCTCCACCAGGATCTGTCCGGCGCCGTAGAGACGGTGGACCTCCTGGTCGGCGTCCACCAGCATCCATCCGCGCATGGACAACCACTTGGATACGGTGCTCTTGCCGGATGCGATGGCGCCAACGATCCCGATGGTGCGGATCTCCCCTCCAGATGCAACGGATCCTGTCATCCAGGCCTCCGGAACACCAGATGGATGCGCTCGCATCGGGCGGTGGCGGGACCCATGAGATCGTCCCAGGCTCCCACCCGTTCCATTCCGGCCAGACGCGACGCGCGGTCGAAATCCTTCACCGACCAGATCCGCTGCACGTGCTCTTCCACCGCAAGCCGGAACGAGCCGTCCCGCTGGGGCTGGAAGAAATGGAAATCGTTGTGCTGCAGCCGCGCCCCGGAGTCGTACCAGGAACGTCGTACCACGTGGGTGCCGGACAGGACCTCGTGGCTTGTGGACTCCTGGAAATGGCGGCGCGAATTGGTGGCCGTGGTGATGTCGGCCACCAGGAGCCCACCGGGAGAAAGCACCCGCGCGGCTTCCGCGAAGTAGCGGTCCAGATCCGACGGGAACAGGCAGTAGTTGATCGCGTCGTACAGGCAGAGGATGCTGTCGAAGGAGCCGTCGGCGAACGGAAGCTCGCGGAAGTCGCAGGCCACCCGCCGCGAGATGCGGATGGAACCCTGCTCGAGCATGGGAACGGAAAGGTCGGACGCCACCAGCCAGCGATCTTCGCGGTCCAGGTGGGGAACCATGCGGCACGTGCCCGCACCCGTCTCCAGGATCCGCGCGGGGGTGTGGCGATGGCGCTTCCAGATACGCTCCACGTACCGGGCCCAGGCAGCATGGTCCACATGCTCCATCACCTCGTCGTACCGGGCGGAAAGCGCCTGGTACGGGCGTTCCATCAGAGGCCGACCTTGGTGGCCAGCTCCGACGGCTTCATGCGACGGTCCACCGGCACCTGGGCCTTCCAGCGTTCCACCCACACCATCAGACGACGATTGGACAGATTCTGTGCAGCCAGCTGCGAGAGCCGGGTCCAGTCCTCCTCGGGAGACAATTTCCGCGATTGCAGCCGCTCGTCAACGCGCACCAGCAGAAGTCCTTCCGGAGTGGGAACGGGCTCACCCACCTTGCCGGTGGCGATGCCCGCGATAAGGTCGCGGAACTGGCCTTGCAGCTCGCCTTCCGGATACCAGCCCAGCACGCCCCCGAAGGACGCTGAGGCCTTCTCGGAGCTCCACACCCGGGCCATGGCGGCGAAATCGCCCCCGGCGTTGGCCACGCGGCGCAGCGAATCGGCGATCTCCTTGGCGTGGGCGGAATCCTTGGAATCCGGAAGCAGCGCGAACAGGATGTGCCGGGTGCGGAACTCCTGGTCGCGGCGCGACTGCAGCTCGATCACGTGCCATCCGAAACGCGAACGCACCGGAATCTGGGTGTAGCGCCCGGACTCAAGCGCCAGGGCCGCCTTCTCGTAGGCGGGGTCCAGCTCGCCGCGCTTCATGAAGCCGATGTCGCCGCCCTGGTTCTTGGAACCGGGGTCCTGGCTCAGCTCCTTGGCCAGCTGCGCGAAGTCGGCGCCCTTGCGGAGCCGCTCGATGGTCTCCTGCGCCTTGCGGAAGGCCTCGCGGTCGCGGGTGGAATCGGCGGCCACCTTGATGGTGATCTGGGAGAGCTTCACCTGGTCGGGAAGCATCGGCATGGAGTCCTTGTACTCGCGGAAGAAGGCAAGCACCTCCTCGCGGGCCGGTTCGCTCCTGGACACGTACTTGTCGCGCAGCTTCTCCTTCATGCGCTCCTCGCGCACCTGCTTGGCCAACCGGAAGCGGTACTGGCCCAACGTGAGCCCCGCCTTGTCCTTCAGGACCTTGGAGAACGACTCCATCCCACCGGCGCGCTCGGTCATCTCGGCGATCTTCTGTTCCACCCGTTGGGAGGCTTCCGATTCCGAGACCTCCAGGGATTCGGCCTTGGCCCGCACGAAGAGGATCTTGTCCTCGATCAGCTGCTCCAGCACCCGCTCGCAACGCGCGGCGGGAGTGATCTTGGCCAGCGCGGGATTCACGCTCACCTGGTAGCGCACGGCCTCGGCGACGTCCGAGACCAGGATCGGTTGGTCGGCGACCAGGGCGGCGACCCCGTCCGGAGGAGGAAGGCCCGCCGAGGCGAGGGCGGAAGCGATCAGGGCATGGAGGATCATGGCGTGGTTTCTTTGGCTGGAGACGCCGCGGAATCGGAACCCGGCAGCGCCTCGGTGATGATCTCGGTTCCCGAAAGGCGGGACAATTGCTTGAGCGCCTCGTCCAACCGACGCTTGCGCTCCTCTTCGGAGAGCTTGAGCCGGATCAGGTCGGACACGTCCTGGAAAGGTCGGACGGAACCCGCCTGGACCTTGGAAGAAAGGAGGAACAGTCCCGTACCGCCGCCTGGCAGGTCGATGGGCTCGCTGATCTCCCCTTCCTGGAGAGAAAAAAGCGCCTCGCCCAAGGCTCCTGGCAGTGCGGAACGCCGCCAGAAGCGCTGGGCTTCCAGGGCTTCCGCCGGGTCGGGGTTCAACCGCTGGGCTTCGGCCACGAAGGTGGCCGGAGTGAGCTTGTTCAACAGCGCTTGGGCGGCGGCCTGGTCGGCCAGCCGGATGCGGCGGAAGGTGATTTCCGGTTCCTCGCGCTGGAACTCGACCTGGTTGGCGTCGTAGTAGTTGCGCAAGGCGGACTCGGGAATTTCCGGCAAGGTGTCCAGAAGCCGATCGGTGACCACTTGTGCAAGGACTTCCTCCGTGCGTTCACGGATGATCCTGCGCACCTCGGGATCGTCCTGAAGCTCCATGCGACGCGCCTCGCGAGCCAGAAGACGCGTGCGCATCCAGCGACGCGCCAGGTCCAGGTACACCTCGCGATTGGCCTTGGAGGCCACGTCCACCGGCACCATCGCGGCCAACTGGTCGCGGGTGAGGACTTCCTTCCCCACGCGGGCGACCACCACTCCCTCTTCGCGCGCGCAGGAAGCGAGCACGACCAGCGCCAGGGCCGAAGCAAAAGGTCCAGGAATCCTCATAGTTGCGGGTAAGATAGGAAAGCGGCCATCCTCGACACTTCCTGCACCCAGGCCTCGCCGGCGTTGGGGCATGGGGCGACCCGGAAGGTGGCGCCTCCGGCTTCCCGGAACGTCTCGCCCAGGCCCATCCCGATCTCCTCCAGGGTCTCCAGGCAGTCGGCGACAAAGGACGGCGTGGCCACCACCAGATGCTTCACTCCCTCCCTGGCCAGCCTTCGGGCGGTCTCCTCCGTGGAGGGCCCGATCCAGGGGATCCGCCCCAGCCGCGACTGGAAGGACTCGGTCCAACGGTCCTCCGCCAGGCCAAGATGCGCGGCCAAGGCCTTGGAAGTGGCTCGGCACTGTGCCTTGTAGCACCCACCGCGTGCGCGGGAAGGATCGTCGCAGCAGTTTCCCCGCAGGCATCCCCCGGAGGGGTTCGCCTTGAGGATCTGGCGCTCGGGGAGGCCGTGGTAGGAAAGCAGCAGGTGGGAATCCGGTCCAAGAAGTGGCCGGATCCCGCAGGCCACGGACTCGATGAAGCCCGGCGAATCGTAGAAGGGCGGCACCAGCTCCAAGCGGGAGGCGGCCGACTCCTTTCCCAGTACCTGCCGCAGTCTGGCCACGGTGGATCCGGTGGTGGCCTCCGCGAACTGGGGGTACAGGGGAAGGACCACGATCCGCTCGCATCCGGCCTGGACCAGTTCCCGCAACCCCGCTTCCAGGGAAGGATCCCCGTAGCGCATGCCCGGGGCCACCCTCCAATCCGCACCCAGAGTCTCCCGCACCCCGGCGGCCAGCGCCCGCGTGTGCACCAGAAGCGGGGATCCCTCGGGGGTCCAGACCTTGGCATAGGCCCGGGCGCTGCGTGGCGCGCGCAACGGAGCGATCACCCCTCGCACCAGGAGCTGCCGCCAGAGCCAGGGGATGTCGATGACCCGTCCATCCGTCAGGAACTGTCGCAAATAGGCCTGCACCGCCCCCGTGGAAGGGTCCCGTGGCGATCCCAGATTGGAAAGAAGGAGTCCGTTGAGGGGCATCTGGCTTCGGGCAACATATATTCCCGCATACCATGCGTCGTTGGGGACTGGCATTTGCGATCACAGGTTTCGTGGTGGCCGTTCTCATGGTCATCTCCGTCCTGGTGTTCTGGAACGTCTACATCATCGGGGACTTCCAGACCATACGCCAGCTGGCAGGAACGCTGCAGATGGTCAAACCCGAGGTCGCGCCCCAGCACGACCCCACCTTCCGGTGGGTGGTCGTCATCATGGGATCCCTGTTCCTGGCCATCGTGCTGGTCGCGCTTTCTCTGTTCTTCACCTCCTACCTGGTCAACCGGCGCTACCGGCGGTTGCAGACCGACTGGCTGAACATGACCACCCACGAGCTCAAGCTTCCCACGGCCAACATCCACCTGTTCGCCCAGACCCTGCAACGGAAGGACCTGGAGGACTACGACCGCAACCGGTTCCTGGACCTGATCCTGCAGGAGACCCGTCGCCTGGACCAGCTCGTCTCGCGCATCCTGCAGGCCCGCCGCATCGAAGGGCGCATGCAGGAGATGCGGATGGACCGGACGGATCTGCGCCAATGGCTGCTGGAGTACGCGCGCAGGGGAGTCTCTCCGCGTTTTGTCCTGGAGGAGGGCCCCTACGCGGTGGTGCGCCTGGACAAGGCTTTGATGGAATCGGTGCTGGACAACCTCCTGGAGAACGCCACGAAATACGGCGACGGGACCTCACCGGTGGTGCGGATCTCGCGCCTGGGCTCCGAAACCCTGGAGGTCGCGGTGGTCGACAAGGGCTTGGGCGTTCCGCAGAAGTACCGCAAGAAGATCTTCCACCGGTTCTTCCGGATTCCCGGCAAGGAGCATCGCCGGCGCACCGGAACCGGGCTCGGACTCTTCATCGCCCAGTCGGCGGTCGCCATGATGGGCGGCTCCCTGGGCGTCCGCGACAACCCTTCAGGGAAAGGAAGCGTCTTTTGGTTTCGACTGCCGATCCACAAATGAGCGTTCCCAAGCGGATCCTGATCGTGGAGGACGACCTCCCGATGGCCGTGGGCTTGGAGTTCAACCTGCGCGCCGAGGGCTTTTCCGTGGAGCACCGCGCCGACGGCGAGTCCGGCCTGGAGCGCGCCCTGGAGGGGCGGTTGGACCTGGTGGTGCTGGACATGATGCTCCCCGGGATCTCGGGCATGGATGTCTTGGACGGAATCCGTCAGGTGGATCTGCGCACACCGGTGCTGATCCTCTCGGCCACCGCGAACTCGGAATCGGTGGTGCAGGGATTGCAGAAGGGCGCCGACGACTACCTGACCAAGCCCTTCGAGCTGGAGGTGCTCCTGGCGAGGATCCGAAGCCTCATGCGTTCGCGCGACTGGCTGTCCGCACCGATGCGCGACCAGGGATCGGAACCGGTCCGGCTGGGCGGAGGAGTCGTGGATTTCCGCGCAAGCCGGGTGACGGGCCCCAATGGCGAAGTCGACCTCTCCTTCAAGGAAGCGCAGCTTCTGCGCCACCTGATGGAGGCCGCCGGCCGCACGGTGACCCGCGACGAGCTCCTGCGGGAAGTCTGGGGCTACGGCGAGGGATTCCAAACCCGCACCATCGACAACTTCGTGGCCAACCTGCGCAAGAAGATCGAAGCGGACCCAAAGCGCCCCCTGCACATCCAGACCGTCCCCGGCGAGGGATACCGGTTCCAGGAATGATCGGGGTGGCCGCGGCACCTTCTTCCGGGGTCTTCCGTTGGGGCATCCTGGGTGCCGGACACATCGCCGGCAAATGGGCGCGCGATCTGGCGCACGTCCCCGATGCCCGATTGCAGGCCGTGTGGGCACGCGATCCCGAGAAAGCCCGGACGTTCCAGGTGGAGCACGGCGCGACGCGGCTCGCCTCGAGCATCGCGGATCTGCTGGGAAAAGGCGATCTGGATGCGGTCTATGTCGCCAGCCCCCATGGCCTGCATCGCGACCACGTGCTGGCCTGCCTGGAGGCGGGGATTCCCGTCCTGTGCGAGAAGGCCTTCACACTGGATGCCTGTCAGGCACTGGATCTGGCGAATGCCGCCCGCAGCCGGGGAGTCTTCCTCATGGAGGCTCTCTGGACCCGTTTCCTTCCGGGCTTCGAGGCGGCCTTGCGCTTGGCGCGATCGGGATCCATGGGGAAGCCTTTGACCGTGGAAGCGGACTTCGGCTTCGCGGCGCCCTACGCCCCCCACCGACGGTTGTGGAATCCGGCCATGGGTGGAGGCTCGCTCCTGGACATCGGACTGTATCCGCTCTTCTTCGCCATCGCTTTCCTGGGGAGGATCCGTTCCTTCCAGGCACGCTTGGAGCTTGCGCCAAACGGAGTGGACCATACCTTCCATGGAGCCTTGCTCCACGAAGGAGGTGGACGTTCCTCGTGTCTGTCCACATTCCAATCCCCAACTCCATGCCAGGCGAGGATCGTCCTGGAAGGTGGAGAAATTCGCTTTCCCTGGATGTTCCACACCCCGGTGGATGTGGAAGTCCTCCGAGGCGAGGATCGCGAATTCCTTCCCGGAAAGGTTTCCGGGAACGGGTACCAGTTCGAAACCATCCATGCCCAGGACTGCATCCGCCAGGGAGGTACGGAGAGCCCTCTGCATCCGTTGTCGGAAACCCTCGCGCTCATGGAACTTCTGGATTCCATCCGCCGCGAGGCGGCGAGAACCTAGGAACGCTCGACCGAAATTCCATCCAGCAGGAGTGAAACCACGTCCCGGTAGGCCTTTTCGGGCGTTGTTTCCAGTCGCTCCAAGGTGACCGGATTCAGGGTCGCCTGGACGATCGCCAAGTAGACCTCCGAGAGGAACGCCGGATTGATCTCCTTGCGGAAGGCTCCGGACTGGATTCCTTCCTCCACCAGTACACGGAAGCACTTGTGCACCAGGCCGGTCCGGAACCGATCCAGGAACTGGTAGGTCTCGGGGTCGGTCTTGTGGAGATCCTCGACGAATCCCGTTCCGAAGCGCCCGTACTGGCTGGCCGTGAATTCGACCACGGAAATCCACTTGTCACGGAACGTGCCCGCGTGCCGGAAAACGGCATCTTCAATGCCAGTTTCCACGTCCTTCTGCCAAGCCGCCAGGATGGATTTCAGGAGATCCCGTTTGCTCGGAAATACCTGGTAGAGGGTCTTCTTGCTCATCCCCAAGGCGGATGCGATCGCATCCATCGTGGTCTTGGAATACCCATCACGCAGAATGATTTCCGTCGATTTGGTGACGATTTTCTCACGAATGCGCACGCGATCCAAGGCGGGCTCCTTCCTCTGACGACGTGAACAGAGCGTACGATCCCACCGAACGTGTTTTCAACCAAAATCCTACCCGCGACTCGTGAGCCCACGGAAAACGGCTTACCGACGGATCCCTAACAAAACCCCTCCACAGTAGAAGCGGGCGGAGTCAGGCCTGGTCGATGGAAATCGTCTCCAGTTCGCGCAGGATCTCCATCACCACGCGCCCATGGTCGTCGTGGGAGTTGTCCACGGTGATCTGGGCCCAGCGCCGATACAGCGGTTCGCGTTCGATCAGAAGGTCTTCGACGGACTGGTCGGCCCGACGGACCACGCCGCGGGAATCCAGGTTCCGCAGACGTCTCTCCAGCGAGGAAAGCTGGCACTGCAGGTAGACCACCACGGCGTCCTTGCTCAGGTGCGCCATGGCAGGCTCCGAGTACACCACCGATCCTCCGGTTGCCACGACCCGGTTTTGCGGATCGTAGGCGAGGATGACCCTCTCCTCGATGGCCAGGAATCCCGGGATTCCGTCCGTGTCCAGGATTTCCTGGAGGCCACGACCGGTATCCGTTTGGATGACCAGGTCGGTATCCACGAAATCCCTGCGCAACTGTTTGGCCAGGAGAACGCCGACGGTGCTTTTTCCGGATCCCGGCATGCCGATGAGAACGATGGACTTCTTCATGGGTTGAATGCGAAAACGATAGAACCACTTCAACGTATCTTGGGTCAATGCGTCGTTCCTTGACCCTCCTTTTGGCACTCCAATCCCTTGCCTTGGCGAATCTGGGGGATTGGAGACTCTGGACTTCCGTCAATTCGGCCCGCAATTCCGTGGTTCGCGGCCAGACCGTGCTGACGGCCACGGGAGGTGGGGTGGTGGAGTGGTCCGCCGCCCGCACCAAGCAGCGCCTGTTCACCACCTTGGACGGGTTGCCCGAGCTCAACATCGTTTCGGTCCTTTCCGACGACGATGGAACGATCTGGGCGGTGGGATCCCGCGGCAGGCTAGGCCGCTTGGCACCCGGAGCTTCCACTTGGGAACCCGCAGGTTCGTACGAAGCCTCCGGCTGGACCTTCAAGACGGAAGCGACCACCCACTGGAAGGGATTCCTGATCCTGGCCGGGTCCAAGGGGCTCTCGCTGTTTTCCACCTCGGCCAGGGTGGCCATGGACAACATCTCCAGCATCAAGGGAAAGACCGTCGACTTTTCCTCGGTGCTGGTGATCAACGATACGCTGTGGGTGGCCACCAACAAAGGCACGGCGTACTGTGTTCCCGACCAAGCGGGGTGGGCCAAGGCGGGCACTCCCGGACATTATCTGACCGATCCCGCACGCTGGCACTGGATGAGCGAAGTCCCCGACCAGATGCTTTTCTCCAGTCCCACCACAGCGGTTGTACTCAACCAGATCCCGGGCTTCTGGGCCGATGGCGTCAAAATTCTTTCGGCGGATGGCCAGAAATTCACCTGGAAGGGAGGGGGGGCTCTGATTCCGGGAGCGAGACACGGAATCGAAGCTCCGGGTGGCGGGTTCATCGTGGCCTCCAACTATTTGGGCCCGATCCATGTGAATGCAGACGGTACCTGGAAACCCATGGAGATCGACGGAGCTTTTCCATTCGATCCACTTCCGTATTCCGTCTCCATGGATCCCAACGGAAACCTTTACGCCTTGGCGCAAAGGAATCTGGGCTTAACCGCGCTCGCCAAACGTCCTGCCGGGTCCTACAACTGGACCCTGGACACATTGCGGTTCCAGGTACCCGACTCCACCGGAAAGCCGGTTACCACTTTCCCTTGGTGGGACCGCGGGGAAACAAAAGGACGTTCCCGCATCGGACTCGACGTGGAGCCCGACGGACGAGCCTCCGTCGTTTCATGGATCTCAAGCGACCCTTCCCTGTCGGGAGTCTTCCTGTCTCGACAGTCCGGGAAATGGTCGATGGTCAGTTCCAGGACGGATACCTGCCTGATCGGACTGATCAATTCCGGAACAACGGACCTCGGGACGGTCCTGTACGGGGGACGATCCCGACCGAACGGGCTTTGGTTCTCGCAATTGGAACACGACGGCATCCCCTCCGCACAACCCTTTCCCATCCGCGTACACCACCTCCCCAAAGGATCGGATGGCCCGTTGCGTTGCTGGGACATTCCCAGTTCGTCGACCGAATTCCAGACGACCGACCTTCTTCCCGTCGGAGAAGATCTCTGGCTTGCCACAGACAAAGGCATCAAGCGATTGGAAGGCCTCCAGAGGAAACCCTCCGGCAGTGTCCTCGCCACTCCTTCCAGCCCGGTAGGGGCGGGAGCTGGCGCATTCCTGCGGTTGGAGAGATATCCATTGGGCGGCAAGGACTGGGTCCTTGCCGCGGGGCAGAACATCCTGGGATTGGCCGATCCGGCGACGGACTCCTTCTACGCCGCCACCAGCGGTACCGATCAATCCTATCTGTCCCTGGCCGTGGATTCCAAGATGCAGATCTGGGCGGCGGGAAATGCAGGGATCGACATCTTCCAGGCATCGCTCCAGCAGGACACCAACGGTACGGTCGCCCCGGTCTTCGAGAAAGTCCGGCGGATCACCCGCGTGGATGGACTGCCGGAGAACGAAATCGTCGACCTTCGCCTGGATTCGGCCTCCGGACGCGCCTTGATCTCCACCGAAAGCGCATTGATTCTGTGGGCCTCTCCCTTCCGCCCGGTCTCCAAGAAACTCGAGCCTGCCAAGGTCAAGATCTGGCCCAATCCCGTTCGACTTTCCCAGAACCGAGTCCTGTTCGTGGACGGAGTCTCCGAGCAAGCCGATTTCAGTCTGATCGCCCAGGACGGAACCCTGGTCTACCACCTGGCAAAAGGCAAACAGACCACGGGAATGTTCCAACTGGAGCTTCCCAGTTCGTCCGATCTCCGTCCAGGGTTGTATTTCTGGGCGGTCAAGGATGGCAACACCATTGCTCGAGGACCTCTGTTGATCGGATACTGAACCCTTTCAGCCTTTTCGGAAACCAAGTTGGTGCCATTGTCTTGCCCAATCGGCCAAAAACATCTTTCCGGGAGGAATCCTTGAGCAATGCGTTCATCATCCAGGCCCTGATCGACACCGTGGAAGCGATCCTACCGGAGTTCCTCGCCGATCCGGAGGATTTTCGCATCGCCGAGGGGAACATGGCCTTCTACATCCTGGACGCATCGGGCAATCTCCACGGACGGATGTTCGGGACGGATCGCGCCAAGCAGAGGTTGTCCGGTAAGGTGGCCTGGCACAAGGTGACTCAGGTCTGGCTCACGGGCAAACCCACGGGGACCTACGAACGTCTTGTCTACAACAATGAAGTCCCCTGGTGGGAATACGGAGTCCCCAAGGACGAGTTCATCGGTTGGGAGGGGGGAGTTCCAGCGCAACTCGAGGACGGTACCGTTCTCTCCCTGGCCCTGTCCGGTCTGCGGGGTGAACGGGATGTCGAGGTCCTCCGCAAGGCAACCGGGTTGGTGGGGGGAATTCGCCTGGTCGACTGAGTATCTTGGTTCCCATGAGCGAATGCCAGCCTACATCCGGTCGCAAACCCACCTGGATTCGCTCCAAGCTCCCTGGGGGTCCCGTCTACGCCGAAGTGCGTGGAATCGTGGACAACCACAAGCTGCACACCGTCTGCCAATCGGCCGAATGCCCGAACATGGGGGAATGCTGGGCGCGGGGTACGGCGACGTTCATGATCCTGGGCAACGTCTGTACCCGTGCCTGCGGTTTTTGCGCGGTGGCGACAGGACTGCCGACGGAACTGGACCTGGACGAGCCCAAGCGGGTTGCCGACGCGGTCGCTTTGATGAAGCTGCGCCATTGCGTGATCACCTCGGTCAACCGCGACGAGCTCAAGGACGGGGGCGCCTCCATCTGGGCGGAAACCATTCGTCGCGTCAAGGCGGTTGCACCGGAGCTGACCCTGGAAACCCTCACCGGGGATTTCAAGGGCAATCGAGACCTGCTCCTTTCCGTGCTGGAAGCGAAGCCGGACATCTACAACCACAACCTGGAAACCGTCGAGCGGATGAGTCGAGCGGTTCGACCCCAGGCATCCTACGACCGATCGCTGCGCGTTCTTTCCTGGGCGCGCGATGCGGGATTCGTGACCAAATCCGGAATGATGCTGGGAATCGGGGAGCGCAAACCGGAAATCGCCGAGAGCCTCAAGATGCTGCGGGATGCGGGAGTGCGGATCCTGACCCTGGGCCAATACCTCCAGCCGGGCAAGCAGTACCTTCCCGTGGACCGATGGGTCACTCCGGACGAATTCGCCGAGTGGAAACACTTCGCCCAGGACCTGGGATTCGAATCGGTCGCTTCCGGTCCCATGGTGCGCAGTTCCTACCACGCCGACGAGTCGGCCCGGATCATTCCCGGGTTGGAATCCACGACTCTGAAGCGCTGACCACATCCACTGGATCCGAAGTGATATGATGGGTCCATGCTGGATGCTCTACGATCGAGCGACGGGATCCCGGTCTTCGTAAGGAAGGTAGGCCTTCCTGCGCGATCGGCGATACATTAGGCCATGATTCATTTTCCACTAATGGAAGACGGCGTGATCGAGCAGGGAATTCCACGCCTGGGTGCTATCTTCATTGGCGGCCTCGATGGCGGTCAAGGAACCGATCCATCGTGAATCATCGAAACTTCCGCGCTGGACGCTGGCAGAGCCAGGGAGACTTCATGGACTCGCGACCGATCCTCCTGGTCGAAGACAATCCGGACGACGTTCTTCTGACGCAGAGGGCCTTTCGCAAGATGGGCATCCCCAACGAGATCGTGGCGGTCAACGATGGCGCCGCGGCCATCGAGGCCCTGAACTCGGCTCCCTTCGACAAATCCCTGCCTGCACTGATCCTGCTGGATCTGAAGCTGCCCAAGATCGACGGGATCGAGGTTCTCCGCAAGCTTCGCGAGGCGGGTCGCACACGGATCGTCCGCGTGGTGGTATTGACCTCCTCTCGGGAGGAAAAGGACATTCTCAGGTGCGCCGAGCTGGGGGCGAACTCCTACATCCGCAAACCCATCGATTTCGATGAATTCCTGCGTGCGGTCCAGAAGATCTCCGACTACTGGTTGACCTTGGACGAATCCATCCAGGAGGTGATCGAATGACATCGGTCCGCATCCTGATGGTCGAAGACAACGACGACGACGCCTTTTTGGTCCAACGGCATCTACGCCACGAAGGCCTGGATTTTCAATTGACCCGCGTCGATTCCTCGGAAACTTTCCGACAAAGGCTCAAGGAAGGTCCATGGGACATCATCCTTTCGGATTATTCCCTTCCCGGGTTTTCCGGGATCCGAGCCTTGGAAATCCTCCATTCCCTCGAGATCGAGACACCTTTCATCCTGGTTTCCGGAGCCGTCGGCGAACAGATGGCCGTGGAAGCCATGCGGGCCGGCGCCCAGGATTACATCCTCAAGGACAACTTGGCTCGGCTTGTTCCGGTCATCGAGCGCGAGCTCCTGGAATCGCGCGAGCGAAAGTCCTTCCGCCTCGCCGAAGCACGCAAACGCACCCTGGAAAACGCTTTCCAACAAGTTCTTTGGGGTACCGTCGCCGCCGTGGGAGAGGACTTCTTCCACTCCCTGGTCCAATCCCTGGCGAACTCCCTGGGTTTCGCTTCGGCCATGGTCGCCGAATATTCACAGGATGGGAAATTCGGTCATGTCCTGGCTTTCCATGGGTTGGAGGTTCCCTCCACGGATTTCCCGCTGGATGGAACCATGGCCCAACAGCTCCACCAGACAGGAAAGATTTCCCTGGTGCGCGCGGATTTCGATCGGTTCCTGGACACCCGTCCCCTTCTGAAGACGCGGTTGGAATCGATCATGGGCGTCCGTTTGGATTCCCGATCCGGCGATCCACAGGGGTTGCTCCTGGTGATGGACGACAAACCTCTGAGTGATCCCGGACTCGCCGAGGATCTCCTCAGCATCTTCGCAGCCCGAGCAGGTTCCGAATTGGACCGGCTGGATGCCGAGAAGAACCGCCGCAACATGGAATTGCAGCTCTACCAGAGCCAGAAATTGGAAGCGGTGGGGACTCTGGCCGGTGGCATCGCCCACGACATCAACAACATCCTCACCTCCATCTGGGGACATGCCCAGCTGTTGGAGATGTCCGCGTTGGAAGGAGCTTCCCGCGAGTCCGTGGATGGCATCCTCAAGGGTTGCCGTCGCGCACGCGATTTGGCGCGTCGCATCCTCCTGTTCGGACGCAAACAGGATGTGAACCTGGTTCCCCTGCAGCTTACCGACATCGTCCACGAGGTGAACGGCCTTTTGAAGGCCACAATTCCACCGAACATCCACCTCGAAGCCATCCTAGAACCCTCTTTGCCGAACATTCTGGGAGATGCCGGACAGTTGCATCAAGTCCTCCTCAATCTGTGCACCAACGCCATCCATGCGATGGCCAAGCGAGGAGGAGACCTTCGGATCCAATTGGCCGAAGAGAAGAGCATTGATCAGGGGATCATCGTCATGACGGTTTCCGATTCCGGAGATGGAATCCTTCCGGAGAACCTGTCCAGGATCTTCGAACCGTTCTTCACCACCAAGCCCACTGGGCAAGGAACAGGTCTTGGTCTTTCCGTGGTCCATGGGATCGTGGTGAACCACCAGGGGTCCATCGACGTCCAGAGCACCGTTGGTGTAGGCACCTCCTTCCAGCTACGCTTCCCCGTCGTGCAAACAGGTTTCGTGGAGAACGACACTTCTTCGGTCGAGCTGCTTCCACCCATCGAAGGTCGGAAGATTATGGTCGTCGACGACGAAGAAACAGTCTCGGAAGTCGTCCGCCAATTCCTGAACATCATCGGGTTCAAATCCGAGGTCTTCTCAGACCCGAGGGAAGCGTTGGAGACGTTTCGCGAACGACCGGCGGAATGGGAAGCCATCGTTTCGGATCTGACCATGCCGGAAATGACGGGCATGGAGCTGGCCATGGAAATCCACAAGGTGGATTCCACCATTCCATTCCTGTTGACCAGCGGCTTCGAATCGGAAAGCACCTCGGACGAAGCCCTGGTTCGGGAAATTTCCGATTTTCTGCCCAAGCCCTTCCAGCTTGAGGATCTCGAGCATGCTTTGCGGAAGGTGATTTCGCGTCGATGAGGTTTTCCCACCGCTCGGACAACCCCGCCAAGACGGCTTCCGAACTGGCCTTGGCCATGGAAACAGCAAAGCTCGAGGGACGAATCCGGTGTGATCTGTCCTTGACCGATCCCACGGGTTGGCAGGAGCGTTCCGTTCTCGAACGTCGTGCGTTGGCCCTGTTGGACCGGGAAGACGCGAGGTTCCATCGCCCCGATGCCCAAGGTTCGGCAATCGCGCGATCGGTCCTGGCTCGCACCTACGGAGGACTTCCGGAGGACTGGTTTCTCTGCGCTTCCACCAGCGAGGCCTACAGCGTCCTGTTCCAGCTGCTTTTGGACCCTGGAGACCGATTGGCTGTCTGTCGACCCAGCTATCCGTTGTTGGATGACCTCGCAAGACATCAGGGGCTCACCCTGGTGGATGCACCTCTCCGCTGGCACAATCGATCCTGGGCATTGGACATCGGCGTCCTCGAATCCCAACTCCGCAGAGGTGTCCGCTGTCTGGCCTTGATCCAACCGGGAAACCCAACGGGGTGGTGGTTGTCGGACGAGGAGAGGGAAAAGCTGGTGAAGCTGTGCCTTCGCCACGGATGCGTGGTCGTTTCCGACGAAGTGTTCGCCGACGACCTCCATGCGCCAGGATTCCGAAGCCTCCACGAGGAATCCAGAATCCCCTTGTTCGTGCTTGGAGGTCTGTCAAAGACCTTGGGGCTGCCACAGTTCAAACTTGGTTGGATCCGTGCCATTTCGCCGGATGAGGGATGGATGGCGGAAGCGAGGGAAAGGCTGTGTCGGATCAACGACAGTCTGCTTTCGGCTTCTACACCGGTGCAATTGGCCCTGGAGGATCTGCTTGGCTTGAAAAAGCCCCTTAGGGAGGCTCTGGAGGCTCGGTGCGAAGAGAACCTAGCCCGTCTCTGTTCGAGGTCCGCGAAAGGCTGGGAGACCCTCCAGGCGGGCGGTGGATGGTGCAGGATCCTTCGGCTGGAGGATTTTTCCGAAGAAGAGGTTTGCTTTCGACTTCTCGAGCGTGGTATGCTGGTTCAACCAGGGTATTTCTTTGATCTGCCCTGGGAGAGCCTCGTGGTTTCCTTGCTGTCCGAGCCGTGCCAGTTCCGGGAAGGTTTGGATGTTCTAGAGAATGTTCTAGAAGTATTAAGAACTTGATATTGAACTAGTTCGGTGGACTGACAGGGAAAACCGCATTTTGAGGCTCTGGAGGCTATCCACATGGGATGGATAAGCAAGGAAAACCGCACTTGTCCCCAGAGGTGACCACGAGGAAGGTTTTCCGTGGGACTGTGGATCCAGTGAATGTGGACAACTCGCAGGTTTTGCCGGTCTTATCCACATGAATGATGGGTTTTCCGTGGATATATCCACATTTGCGGAGTGGATACGAAAAACCCCCTCATCGGATGGAATGAGGGGGTTTGTCCCTGAAAAGGTGGTGGTTTCGTACGGAAAGTTCTCCGCGACTAGGAACCGCCACCCAATTGGAGTCGGTACAAGGCCTTCATCAGGGCGATGCGGGCACGATCGTAGTCGATGGTGTGGTCGGTCTGCTGCAGGCGTTGCTTCGCACGTTCCAGAGCCTTCTCCGCACGGATCCGGTCGATGGACTCCGGGGTTTCGGCGGAATCGGCGACGATCGTGAGTACGCCCTGGTCCACCCGGGCGATCCCTCCGGACAGGAAGAATTCCTTGCGGCTGGAATCGGCGAGGGTGATCTTCGCGATGCACGGTTGTACGGCGAAGACCGCATCGGCGTGACCGGGAAGGATGCCGACCTGTCCATCCACGATGCCCAGGACGACCTGTTCGGCTTCGCCCTTCCAGGCGATCTTTTCCGGATCGACGATGGTGGTGGGCAGTCTCACTTGGACTTCAACTCCTTGCCCTTCTCCACGGCCTCCTCGATGGTTCCCACGTAGAGGAACGCGCCTTCGGGAAGGTCGTCGTGCTTGCCTTCGAGGATCTCCTTGAAGGATCGCACCGTGTCGGCCACCTTGACGTACTTGCCGTGCATCCCGGTGAACTGTTCGGCCACGTGGAAGGGTTGCGACAGGAACCTCTGCACCTTGCGGGCGCGGTTCACCGTCAAGCGGTCTTCCTCGGACAGCTCGTCCATGCCCAGGATGGCGATGATGTCCTGGAGTTCCTTGTAGCGCTGCAGGAGCCTCTGCACGCCGCGGGCGACGTTGTAGTGCTCCTCGCCGACCACGTCCGGCGAAAGAAGGCGCGATCGGGAATCGAGCGGATCCACGGCCGGATAGATGCCCAGTTCGGAAATCTGTCGGGAAAGGTTGGTGGTGGCGTCCAGGTGGGTGAACGCGGTGGCGGGCGCCGGATCGGTGTAGTCGTCGGCGGGCACGTAGATCGCCTGGATCGAAGTGACCGATCCGTCCTTGGTGGAAGTGATGCGTTCCTGGAGCTCGCCCATTTCCGTTCCGAGGGTGGGCTGATATCCCACCGCGGACGGAATTCGTCCAAGGAGCGCCGACACTTCGGAGCCCGCCTGGGTGAAGCGGAAGATGTTGTCGATGAACAGCAGCACGTCCTGGTGCTGCGCGTCGCGGAAGTATTCCGCGATGGTGAGCGCGGTGAGCGCCACGCGGGCACGGGCACCGGGAGGCTCGTTCATCTGGCCGTACACGAGGGCGGTCTTGCCCAACACGCCCGCTTCCTCCATTTCGCCGTAGAGTGCGGTTCCTTCGCGGGTGCGCTCGCCGACACCGGCGAACACGGAGTATCCGCCGTGGTACTTGGCGATGTTGTTGATCAGCTCCTGGATGAGCACGGTCTTGCCCACGCCGGCGCCGCCGAACAGGCCGATCTTGCCGCCCTTGGCGTAGGGAGCCAGGAGGTCCACCACCTTGATGCCCGTCTCCAGGATCTCGGCGTGGGTGGACTGGCGGTCGAAGGTGGGTGGCTTGCGGTGGATGGGAAGCGAAATTCCGGATTCCACCGGACCCTTGCCGTCGATGGGCTGGCCCACGACGTTGATCACGCGGCCCAGGGTCTTGTCGCCAACGGGAGCCTGGATGAACTTGCCGGTGTCGCGGACTTCCATACCGCGCGAGAGACCGTCGGAGGAGTCCATCGCGATGGTGCGGACAACGTTGTCGCCCAGGTGGGAAGCCACCTCCAGCACGAGGTTGTCGGGCTCGTTCGAGATTCCCGGGTTGGAGCAGACCAGTGCCTGCAGGATGGGAGGAAGGCTCCCGTCCTCGAAGGCCACGTCGACGACGGGTCCCAGAACCTGGATGATCTTGCCCTTGAGGATGTTCGTGCTCATGTTGGCTGGGTTCCCTTTATCGGATGGATTCGGCGCCGGCGATGATCTCGACGAGTTCCGTCGTGATCTGGGCCTGGCGAGCCCGGTTCTTCTGGAGGGTGTACTTGTCGATCATTTCCTGTCCATTGCGCGTGGCGTTGTCCATGGCGGTCATGCGCGCTCCCTGTTCGCCCGCGGCGTTCTCCAGGAGGGCGTTTAGGACCAGGAAGCGGATCGACTGGGGGATCAGCTTGGACAGGACGATCGCCGGTGGCGGATCGAATAGGATCGGCTTGTTGGAAGACTTGGAGGCGTTCTGGACGGTGGGGAAGATCCTGATGGCCTGGGGAGTCTGGGTGAGCGCCGATTGGAATCGGTTGTTCACCACCCAGACCTCGTCGGTGCGACCTTCGAGGAAGTCCTTGATCAGACGGTCGGCGATGGGCCTGGCGTGCGCCAACGATGGCCTGGCCACGGCGTCCTGGTACCAATCGCCGACGGCGTCCCTGCCGTGGAGCTTGGACCTGAAAGCGTCCCAGCCGCGGCGTCCGGCGAAATGCACGGTGAACGGCGTGTTCGCGAGCCTTTCAGAAAGTTCGGTGAAACCGGTCCTTGAAGCGGTGACGGCATCCATTGGACGGATTCCGACAACCCTCTCGAAGGTCCGGATTAGGCCGTTGTTGAAGGCGCCGCACAGTCCCTTGTCGGAGGTGAACAGAACGATGGAGACGTGCTTGACCGGTCGCGGCGTGAGCCACAACGACGCCTCGTCGGGAAGTTCCTGCCCGGCCACCGCCGACTGGAGGTCGGCGAGCAACGTGGTCAGTTCGTGTCGATAGGGCCGCGTCCGCTCGATCGCCTCCTGGGCGCGACGAAGCTTGGACGCGGCGACCATCTTCATGGCCGCCGTGATCTTCTTCGTGTTCTGGAGGTTCTTGAGCTTGTTCGTCAGCTCCTTGATCGTTGGCAAAGGATGGTCTCCTCAGGCCTTGAACGCGGAGTTGAACGACTTGATGACCTCGTCCATTCGCTTCTTCAGTTCGTCGTCCAGCGACCTCTTGGCTTCGATGTCGGTCGCGAGCGTGGGATGCGAGGTGTTGAGGAAGTCCAGGAATTCCTTCTCCCAGCGGACAACGTCGTTGACGCTCACTTGGTCGATGAATCCGTTGGTGCCCGCGTAGATCGCCACGATCTGGGCGCCCACGGACATGGGAGCGAACTGCGGTTGTTTCAGGAGTTCGGTCATGCGCTGTCCACGGGCCAGCTGCTTCTGCGTCGCCGCGTCCAGATCGGAAGCGAATTGCGAGAAGGCGGCCAGTTCGCGGTACTGGGCCAGGGTCAGGCGAAGTGTTCCTGCCACCTGCTTCATGGCCTTGATCTGCGCGTCGCCACCCACGCGCGACACCGAGATGCCCGCGTTCATGGCAGGGCGCAAGCCCGCGTTGAACATGCCCGATTCCAGGAAGATCTGGCCGTCCGTGATGGAGATCACGTTGGTCGGGATGTAGGCGGAAACGTCGCCGGCCTGGGTCTCGATGATCGGAAGCGCCGTGAGCGATCCCGCACCGTTCTTGTCGGAAAGCTTGCAGGCGCGTTCCAGGAGACGGGAGTGCACGTAGAACACGTCGCCAGGGAACGCTTCGCGCCCCGGAGGACGACGCAGGAGAAGCGACATCTGGCGGTAGGCCTGGGCCTGCTTGGTGAGATCGTCGTAGATGATTAGCGCATGGCCGCCGTTGTCGCGGAAGAATTCCGCCATGGCGCAGCCCACGTAGGGAGCCAGGTATTGCAGTGGCGCGGGGGCGGCCGCACCGGCCACGATCACCGTGGTGTATTCCATGGCGCCGTGCTCGCGGAGCTTCTCCACCACCTGGGCGACGGTCGACTGCTTCTGGCCGACGGCCACGTAGAAGCACTTGACGTCCTTGCCCTTCTGGTTGATGATCGTGTCCAGGGCGATGGCCGTCTTGCCGGTACCGCGGTCGCCGATGATCAGTTCGCGTTGGCCGCGACCGATCGGCGTCATGGCGTCGATCACCTTGATGCCGGTCTGCAGCGGTTCGTGCACGTTCTTGCGCGCCATGATGCCGGGCGCCTTGACCTCGATGCGCTGGTGGGCTTCGGCCACGATTGCCGGTCCGCCGTCGATCGGGTTTCCAAGCGCGTCCACGACGCGTCCCAGGAGAGACTTGCCGGCGGGGACCGAAGCTTGGACCTTGGTGCGTCGCGCCACGTCGCCTTCCCGGATCGACTGGATGTCGCCCAGGAGCACCACGCCCACGTTGTCTTCTTCCAGGTTCAGCACCAGACCGTAGACGTTCTCCTTGCCTTCGAACTGGACGAGTTCGCCGGCTTCCACGGTGGGCAGGCCCTGCAAACGAGCGATGCCGTCGCCAACCGTGAGGACGATCCCCGTCTCGTGGCTTTCGATCGAAGGATTGAATCCTTCCAGCTGCTTTCGCAGGAGCGATGCGATTTCGTCGGGTCGGACTGTGTCGATCATGGTTTCCTTGTTGCTCTATGCCGAAAGTAGGGCGCGGCGTGCCTGGTTCAACTGGTTTGCGACGGATGCGTCCAGGACTTGGGATCCCAAACGGACGCGGAAACCGCCGAGGAGGGAAGAGTCGGTTTCCTGGGCGAGCTCCACGCGGGAACCGAAACCGGAAAGGGACTTCTCGAGGGTCTGGATCTGCTCGGTGCTCAGTGGCTTGACCGAGACCACGGTTCCATGGAGGATTCCCGCGCGCGCTTCCATCATGGATAGAAGCTCCCGGGAGATCTGGGAGATCTCTCCGAGCCTGCGACGCGAAGCAAGGAGGGATACCAGCCTTCCCAGCAGGGAGTCGCCCGAAGGCGAACCCAACGCGGCTAGAAGTGCCCGGGACCGGGTGGCGACAGGAATCGTCGCATCGCCCAGACGGGCGGCGAGCGAATCCGGAAGTTGGGACAGCGCGCGGAAGACGGGAAGGGCCCTGGAGGATTCGGCCGAATTCGACACGATCTCCAGGAGGGCCTTGGCGTATCGGGTGGAGGCCTTGGACATCAGCCCTTCGAAGCCTCCGAGACCATCCGCTGGGCGAACGCCTGGTCGGGAGTGTCCAGTTTCTGTCGCAGGATCTTCTCCGCGACGCCGACGGAAAGTTCCGCGGCGTAGCGGCTGAGTTCGGTGCGGGCCTGCTGTTGGGCCACCTGGATTTCCGACCTGGCTTCGTCCACGATCTTTTCCGCCGCCGCTTTCGCGTCGGCTTCCGAACTGGACTTGAACTTCGCGGCGTAGTCGCGTTGCTCGGAGATGATGCGCGAGGCTTCGCTGCGGGCTTCGTCCAGGATCTTCCTCTGTTCGGCTTCGATGTCCGCGGCCTTGGCCACGGCCTTGTCGGCCTGCTCGAGGGATTCCTTGAGCCTGCGCTCGCGATCGGCCACCGCCGACAGGATGGGTTTCCACGCGAACTTGTGCAGTAGCACGAGCAACGCGATGAACACCACCCAGACCCAGATCATGACCCCGGGATTGGGTGTCATGAGCTGGTTGGCGATTCCACCCCCGGCTTCAGCAGCCGTGTGAGCCTGGACCTCCTGCTCCATGGGTTACTTCAGGACGACAAGGAGGCAGATGACCGCGCCGAGCAGGGCGACGCCTTCGATCAGCGCCGCACCAAGGATCAGGTTGGCGCGCAGGTCGTCCTTGACCTCGGGCTGGCGAGCGATGGATTCGACGGTGGCTGCGGCAGCCTTGCCGATTCCCAATCCCGCGCCGATGGCGGCAAGCCCAGCTCCGATGGCGGCCAATCCGTATCCGATGTCCATTTGATTCTCCTGTTTGGTGGAAAGGTTTGAGGAACGATCAATGTTCCTGGTGCAGAGCGCCGCCGATGTACAGCGAGCTCAGGAAGGTGAACACGAATGCTTGCAGGAAGCAGACGGCCACCTTGATCACCAGGACGAAGAGAAGGAACGCAAGAGGAAGCGGTGCCATCAGGGCGATGGCCACACCGTCCGAAGCTCCACCCAGCGTGCTCTGGAGGGAGTGCGAGACCATGGGTGAAAGGATGGTGATCAGACCGGTGATCACCAGGATCATGATGTGACCGGCGGCCATGTTCGCGAACAGACGGATGGTCAGAGAGAACGCGCGGATGAACAGCGAGATGATTTCGATGGGAGCCAGGATGGGAAGCACCCAGAACGGGACTCCGCTGGGAATCAGGTTCTTCACGTAGTGGAAGGGACCGTTGCGCACCATGCCGGCGATGTTGAACACCACGAAGACCAACAGCGCCAAGGCCAAGGTCACCGAGATGTTCGCCGTGGCACCCGCGAAGAGGGGAACAAGTCCCATCAAGTTCAGGACCAGGATGAAGAAGAAGAACGAGGCGAGGAAGGGAACCCACTTGTCGCCTTCCTTCTTGCCGATGTTGGGGCGTGCGACCTCGTCGCGGATGTAGATCAGGAGGATCTCCACCATCTGTCCGATCGAGGAGACAGGGAGATACCCCGCTCGACGAGTCGCCGTACGGGCGAGGATGAAGGTGAAGACGGCTCCGATCAGAAGCATGAGGACATGCAACGTGAGAGGATGCGGAAGGTGGATTCCCAAACCAGGGAGGGGAGTCCACGTGTCGCCGTCTACGATGTGGTGGAGAATGAACTCAGCTAGGTTGCCAGAACTGCCGCTCAAAGTTCTTGGACTCCCTTGATGAAGAAGATCGTCTCGGAGACGAAAAGAATAAGAAAGAATCCCGTCCACATTGTGGCGAAAGCTTCCTTAGCCTCTGGGTTCATGACAATCCCCGTCACGAACAGGCCGACACCGGTGAAAAAATGTACGCCAAGAATCTTTAATCCGCTGGCAATTCTGGAGTGCTCGACCTGCAAGTGTTGTTTCCACAGGTGCCACCCTTGGATCGCATGAAGTCCAGAGGTGGCCGAAGCCCACCACAGCGCATGGATCTGAAGGTTGCCATCCCTCTGTAGACAATGCAGGGACATCCATCCTGCGCCAGCCAAGGACGGAATCGCCAGGCAGAGGAACCAGAGATGGAGTGTGCGGATTTTCATCGTCACATGGTGGACTCGGTTGGAGCCACGAGCGTCATGGGGCAGGTAACGTGATCGAAGCCAAGCGTACCAAGCAAGCGACAGCCGAAGATGGATCCAGAAGAGGGGATCATGGCTTGGTCAAACTACGAATCATGCGCCAAAGGGAGATGCACACTCCCAGGAGAGCACAGACCACAAGCAACGCAGGCGAATGGAATTTGGAGGAAAGCCAAGCGCCGATCAGTGTGGGCGCGAGAATCCACATGGCGATCTCTCCACCCAAGGAGAGCCACCGCATAGGATCAGTGCTTGCCACCTGCGATCTGGTTGGGTTGCATGTCGCACTTGCCTTGGAAGATGGCCCCTTCCTGGATGACCAGCTCCCGGGTGCGGATGTCGCCAACGAGCACAGCCTTGGTTTCCATGAGAACGCGATCGCTCGCGGTCACGTTGCCCGTGACCTTGCCACCGATCTTGATCGATGTCGCCTGGATCTCGCCTTCCACAACACCTTGGATATGGATCCGAACCTCGCCGGTCGCACGGATGGTTCCCTTCACCGTGCCTTCGACGGTCAGGTCGTTTTCCACGAGAAGCTCGCCGGACACGACGGTACCCGTGTTGATGTGCGCCCAGGTCTTGCTGTTGGAGGATTTTTCCGACATGGTCTAACGCATCATAGCAAACCATGGATCGATGGCAAGCTCGTGGATGGAAAGTGTCATGCGGAAGCGGGAGGAACTCTCCCCACCTTGGAGGCGGGACTTTCCGATGATTTCGCCTCGCCTCACAAGATCGCCGGCCTGGACTTCCAGTTCGCCGAGGTCGGAAAATGTCGCTTCCAATCCTTCCGGCAATGCGAGACGAATTCTCAAACCGCGCCTGGGAGTCCATCCGGATTCCAGCACGATTCCATCCGCGGGACTCCGGATGGTGCTCCCAGCTCGGCAAAAGACCGTTCTTTCTCGGTCGGGACCGGGAGCATCCAGAAGGAATGACAGCGCATCTTCGCCGCGGATTGGAGAGGAAAGAAAGGGAATGTGGGAAATTTCCTTCGAGAGGTTGCTGTGGGCAAGTTGGGTGCGCCTGACGGAAAGAACTTCCGAGAGGAATTTGGCACGCGCCTTTTCGTCGAAGATGCCTGAAGAAGATTCCTGGATTTCCTGGATCTGCGAGGAATCGGGATCGTCCAAGAACGCTTGGGTCAGGGCATTGAGAGCTTTCTCCCGCTCCTGGATCTTGGACAATTCCTCCTGGAGCGAGCCCACTTCCTTGAGTTGTTGTTTCAGGATCGCGTTTTCCTGGGCCATCATTTCCGCAGCCTGGAGCCTGATGGAAATGGTACCCAACCATGTCACGGTGATTCCCGCGATGATGACCAGGATCACGAACGAGATCACAAGGAACTTGAAGAAATACAGCGGAATGCCCAAGGTCCACGATTCACCAGTGATGTCTCTGAGAATCAGGAATCGGATTTTTTCCCGCTTGGAAGGCATCGATCAGATCCGCTCAAGTCCCAGGAGAATATCGGCCAACCGATTCAAGTCTTCCTTGGAGAGGAAATCAAATTTCAGGTAGCCTTTTCCTGATTCCTGCATTTCCATGTGAACACGCGTTCCCAGGCGCTTTTCCAAGTCTCGGATAAAGGCAACCTGGTTAGGGTCTTCCAGAGTGGGCTTCTTTTCCGGCTTCGCTTTCTCGGTCTTGGGCTTGGCTGGTTTGGAGGCTCCCGCTTCCAACTCCAAGGTCCTCACGCTCCATTCTTCCGATATGGCTCGTTTGGCCAAGGGCTCCTGGAGAGAATCTTCAAGTCCAGCCAAGACTCGAGCATGACCTGCCGACAAGGATCCATCCGAAACCATCGCCTGGACAGGCTGCACCAGCTTCAACAGTCGAAGGCTGTTGGAAATCGCTGGTCGACTTTTTCCCAATCGATCGGAAAGCTGTTCGTGGGTGTATCCGCAGGAATTGATCAATTCCTGATAGGCGAGCGATTCTTCGATGGCATTGAGTTGAACGCGCTGGATATTTTCCAGCAGCGCCACTTCCCTCATGTCGCGATCGGAAACCTGGTCGCGGATCAAAGCGGGAATGGAATCCTTACCTGCCAATTGGCTGGCGCGGAAGCGTCGTTCGCCTGCGATGATCTGGAAGATGTTGTTTTGACGGCGGACCAGGATGGGTTGGAAGACACCCTTTTCCCGAATCGATTGGGCAAGGTCTTCCAGTTCTTCCTGATTGAATTCCTTGCGTGGCTGGAACGGGTTTGGTTGGATCTGCGAGATGTGGAGGACTTCCACTCTGGATCCATCAGGTGGGGGAGTCCCAGGAAGGTCATCCTTGTGAGCAAGATTCTTTTCCTGGAAAATCGCTCCCAGCCCTTTACCCAAACCTCTGGGTCGATTCATTGCTTGATCCCCATGATTTCTTGCGCAAGCTTCATGTAGGCCACGGCTCCCGGTGTGGCGATGTCGTACAGAAGGATGGGCTTTCCGAAAGAAGGAGCTTCGGCGAGTTTGATTGTCCGAGGGATCACGGAATGGAACACCTTCTCCTGGAAGGAATTACGAACCTCTTCAACCACCTGCTTGGAGAGCACGGTGGAGCTTTGGTGCATGGTGAGCAAAGCGCCCTCGATTTGAAGGTCGGGGTTGAAAGATTGCTGGGTCAAGCGAATCGTGTTGAGCAATTCCGCCAAACCTTGGAGAGCGTAGTACTCGCATTGGATGGGAATCAACACGGACCGGGCTCCCACCAGGACGTTTAATGTGAGCAATCCAAGGGAAGGAGGAGCATCGATCAAGATGTAGTCGTAACGCTGCGCGATCATCTTCATGAACTCGCGGAGTCGTGTTTCACGTGAAACGGCGTTGACCAGTTCGATCTCGGCTCCGGCAAGATGATGGGTCGCCGGGACGATATCCAAAAACGGAAGCTGGGTCTTCATGATGTACCCAGCCGCACTCTCAGGCGTCCACGCTTCGTCTTCCAATAGCGCCTCATATAGGGTTGGTTCATCACCTACGGTGATCCCCACACCTTGTGTGGCATTGCCTTGAGGATCGGCATCAATCAACAGAGTCCGTCGCTCGGCCATGGAAAGAGCGGCAGAAAGGTTCACGGCAGTGGTCGTTTTTCCCACGCCGCCCTTCTGGTTGCAGATTGCGATGATTCGGGTCATGACTTTGCCTGCAGATGAGTAATGGGGGCAAGTACCAGATTCCTGGGTTGGTCCCCTGATGGAAGACGGTAGGGAACATAGGACAGGGGGTGGTACCCGTCAATTCTGTCAACGTGTTCAATGTGCTTGAACGTCAGGAAAACGCCGTTTTCCCGCAAGAAGGGGATGGCGCGTTTTGCATCCTCTGGGATTTTACCGACGGCACGAGATGAGACGATGTTGGCTTTAGATCGCAAGGTTGGTAAGGATGCGGCGGATTCGGCTTTTGATCCAACCACCTTCAAGTTGGAGAGTCCAAGTTGAAGCGCAGCCTCTTCCAGATGCTGGACGCGAAGACGTCGAGGCTCGATTGCGTAGAAGGTCCAGTCCGGCATGCAGATGGAAAGAGGCAGGATGGGAAATCCTGCTCCTGATCCCATGTCGATCCAAACTCCAGGTGATGATAGATGAAGTGTGTCTGCAAAAAGGAGAGGTGCAAGACTGTCGAGGATATGACGTTCCCATAGATGTTCGAGGTCACCTGGGCTCACAAGGTTCTGTGACTTGGCGGCATGAAGGATGAATTTTTTGAGCGCTTCCAAGTTCTCCAGGTATGGAGCTGGTGCAGAGGGAGTGGGTTCTGGATGTTTCACGTGGAACCAATCTGGTGCGAAAGTCAATGAACTGGATGACTGCCTAGGCTCAAGAAAATCATCACGAACTGTCCCTCGCCAAGTGTGAAGATGGGTGAAGGTTCTTGTTCTTGAAAAGAATCTTGTTGGAGCGTGCGTCTTTAGCAGTCGCTTCACTGATGGCGATGTTGGAGTGCGGTGTGATGGGGCGGAGTACTTCTAGAGGAAGCTGCAGCAGAAAAGCCCTCTCCCTGAATGCAGAATGGCAGATGTCCGTTGTCCATGATGGGGTGGAGTGTTCCCAACACTTGTTCGATCATGTTGATCTGACCGGCGTAAAACGCATGCGGCAACAAGATCGTCTTCGCTGTTTGCCAAACCAAAGCTGTAGTGATGTTGTTCTTCGCGACTCTCGAGCAAGTCTGCAGGAACCTATCGCACGTCTATGCTTGCCTAGATGTTTCACGTGAAACAAGGCGGCGATGAAAGAACCCGAAATGGAAGGCGGGGGACTGCTGGACCAAGGGAAGGAAGGCCTCATCCAAAGCTTCATGCCAGTGAGCGAAGGTGTGCGCCGACAGATCTTGGAGTAGGAGCCGGTACCGAGTGGAGCCAATAGGCTGAAGACAGCCCGTCCAAAGAGATGCTCCAGGAGTCAGCCAAAGCTGGGGCAGTGGCGTGACCAGTGTCGGTTTGTTGAGCCATTGGCCAGGTTGACCGCCAGTCGGTGGACGTTGGTCGGCAAGGAACGCGACCAAGCCGCCGCGGTGCATCTGCCGATAGGCACGAAGAACTGCATCGCGGTCATAGTAGACAGGAGTGCGATGGAAGGCACGAGCCCATTGGAGGATGCGTTGGCCCAAAGGGTGGTGCGCAGATCTAGCCACTCCGATTGTGTCCGGACGTAAATGATAGAGTAGGCCGGCCAGCCACTCCCAATTGCCGTGATGCATGGAAAGGAACAGCGTCGATTGCCCCATGGATGTCCAACGTGGATCCACGGAGGATGGGTCGGGGAGCTCCAGGAAATTCCATCCTCCCTGCCAGATCCAGCAAGCTTCCGAAAGAGCATTCATGAAGAGTGTGCGACAGAAGGAAGAGGGGAGTTCGCCCAGGACAGTGGACGCCAATCGATGGATGTCCTTCTCGCGAGGGATCGGAAGCGCACGACCCAAGGTGCGCACAAAAAAATGCTGGAGGCGCATCCGACGTGTCGGATGAAAGGCAAGATCGAGCGACAGCGTTGGGTATGAAAAGGAAGAGTTCAAAGCCACGGGACCGGAGGGTACCCACCACGGGTCGTCTGGAGAAAGTTCACCCAATCGCCTTCAGGGATTGTGGTTGCGGTTGCGTCATGCGGCCAGACATAGGTGCATGCTTGAAGAGGTGTGGAATTGCCGTCGAGTCGTACGGAACAGTCCACGCGAAGAAACAGTGATGAACCCGGGTCCAGTGGATCGAATCCCTCCAGCTCGTCGATGCGATCCAAGGCCGCGATCGGGAGTTCGTAGAGCTCGCCATGGACGATCCCCTCGCCCTGAATCAATCCTGGATAGTCTCCAAGATGGAGCAACGTGCCCTGTATGGTTGCCATCCCCAACATGGTTGCGCCACCTAGCCGAGGTGAGTTGGGTTGCCCGCTGCGGAGAGTGCCGTAGACAAACAGCCGACAAGTGGGCGTCCCGGGTGGAAGAGGATGGTCGTGGCTCATGGAGAAAGAAAATGGATCCAATGAGTTTCCGTAAAAAGGCTGAAAACGAAAAAGCCCGAGAGTTCCATTTGGACCTCCTCGGGCTTTTTGGACGAAACGACCGAAGCGACGAATCAGGCGATCTGGATTTGACGAGGACCGTGCTCGGGGCGAAGGTACAGGCGGATGTCCAGAATGCCGTTTTCGAACTTCGCTTCCAAACGATCCCGGTCGATGCTTTCGGCAAGCTGGAAATGCCTCTGGAATTTGCCGTATTGGATTTCGGAGTAGCGGTACCCTTGGCTTGATCCGGCTGGTGCGGCCTTTTCTCCCGAGATGGAAAGGGTCTGGTCCTTGAGCTCCACCTGAAGACTTTCCTTGGCGACTCCGGGTAGTTCGGCGCGAAGCTGGAAGCCATCCTCGACCTGCAGGACATCCACGGCAGGATTGAATGCGGACTTGGAAGGAGCCGAATCGAAGTCGCGGAACAGTTCGTCGAAAAGGTTGCGAGAGGGAGTGAGGGTGAACATGGGATGTCTCCAGTGTTTGGGTGTTGCAGAGTACCAGGTACTGCGCCTTTGCAGTACCGATGTCGTTCTCCAAGGAGTTTGGGAACACTCTCGATAGATCCAAGGTTCGTGCCAATCGCCCAGATGCACGTTCACGCAATCCATGCCTTAGAAAGGCGCCGGATTCGATTCAAAACCAAACGGATCGGTGTTTCGCTTGGATCATTTTGAATTGGGATATATGGATCCCTATTTATTGTGGTTGTGAATCCTTTGGGTTCGCCTTCGAAGTGGTACCTTAGCAGACACGAACTGTCGAGCCCGATCGGGTTCCATGTCGTTCCTCCCACCGCATGCGAGGCCAGATGCCCAAGACGATCCGAACTCTTCTGACGATCCTGTTGCTTCTGGTGTTGATGGCTGGTGTGTTGCTGCTGCTGTCCTGGTTCGTACCGGATTTGAGGGATTTGGCGAAGGACCTTGCCGACCAGAACGATCTGCCGTTTTGGGTGGCGGGGATGGTTGCCCCCATCGTCTATGTGTTCAGGCGATTCAGGGATGGAATCGGAAGCCTGTTCGCTTCCGGGGCGAGCCGGAAGGTGGACGCGATTTCCGATGCCCGGGATGATCTGCGCAAGGAGGTCGACGAACTTCTCCAGTGGCGGCGCGATACCCTGCGTCAGGAAATCCAATCCATGCAGGCCACGCGCGCGGAGATGGAATCCGTGCGCGCCCAATTGACGCAGGTGCAAAACGAGATCCAGGCGGTGAAGAGCCGTCCCTTGGGCGAATTGGCCAATGATGTCACCGACGACGAATTGAATCGCCCCTTGATGGGCGGAAAGGGAATCTGATGAAGCTCGCGACCATTGTGTTGGCGATATCGGCATTCGCCCAGGCGGGAAAGCTCGTGAAATTCCCTTCGACCGCTCCGGGGGTGTCATCGGATTCGGCCGCCGAATTCCAGATCCATCCGAAGGATCGGATCGTTCTCGGGGAATCCAGGGCGAATGCTTCCAAGCTCGCGATTGGCGACACGGTCCAGGTGGATACCACCGCCTACATGATTTCGCGTGGAACCAAGCGGATGGTGATCGCCAAACTCAAGCAGGATTCGATCCTGCTTGCCTTGTCCGAGCGTCAGAATTCCCTCCAGACCCGATTTGCGATGCTCGGCGATTCTCTTGACAGAAAATGGCAAAGAATCCACGCCACGGATACGATGGCGTTCTTCCGCCTGCATTCCTACTACCGTCGATCCGATTCCCTGCTGGACGAATCGATCAAGCTCAATCGCCATCTGATCCGACAGAGCTATCTGGCCAGCGGAATGGTGGGTGCGATCGGCGGTGGATTGGTTGGCGCGAGCTTCGACGGTTCGCAACCCACGACGACCATCCTCTATTCCATCGGTGGCGCGGCCGTCGGTGTGGTGGCCAATCGATTCTTCCTGAGGGGGAACCCATGAATCCGATCGTCCTGTCGATGCTGCAGTTCGCGGGGGCGGCGGTGGATTCCGCAGCGACGACCACCCAACGCTGCTGGGTGGCCAAGTGCGCGATTCCCAATCCCACCGTGGCTTCCGCGATCGTCTTCTGGTTGTTCCTCGCCTGGATGATCGGGGTGATCCTGTATTTCTGGTGGGCCATCCGCCATTACAATCTCAACTGGGGCTTGAGTCCCCAGGAGTGGAAGGTCCTGCACCCCGAAATCTACTGCGAGGACCAGAAGGAGATCGATCAGTACCTCCAACGGCGCGCCTCCCTGGAGCGGCGTACTGGAAAACCCATGGCCGAGCCTCAGAACAACCCGTATGAAAAGGATTCCTTCGGGCTCCCACCGGGAACGGTCCGTGGGACATTGGCCCTGACCGCTTTGGTGGGGTTCGTCCTGGTCCAGTCGCTTTCGATGGTCTCGCCGGACTCCTTGGATGGCCATTTCGAACAGATCAACACCGTCTTCAAGATGGTCATGGCGTTCTATTTCGGTTCGCGAGCGTTGGAGGTGATGGAAAAAAGTCGCAAGGGCGATACCTCCCCGATGAACCAGAACTCCAATTTCGACGCGAATGCCGCGGTGGTCGTTCGATGCCCGGCATTCCCGCCGGTCGTTCCTCCACCGATGGAACTCCCACCGGATGTGGTTGAGGATGGGCAAGGCATGCCTCCGCCTCCACCTCCCAATAAGGGCCCCAAACATTCCTGAGGAAGTGTTTGGGATGTGTAAATCCCAAGCTAGGTGGGGGAGTGATGGATGCTGAGCTGCGGCTTTAGACATCGCCGCAGTCGGATGCCTAGCGGATCGTGATCTTGGAAAGGTCGAACTTGGATGCGGGCGGGCGTGGATCCAACTCCTCCAGGATGGACACCATGTCTTCCATGAGAGCGAGATTCCTGGCCCATTTGCGATCGGCGGGAACGATCCGCCAGGGTGCCCAGGCGGTGGAGCATTTCTCGAAGACATCCTCGTAGGCGTCGTGGTATTCGCTCCAGAGTTCCCGGTCTTCCAGATCGGAGGGGTCGAATTTCCAATGCTTGGAAGGATCGGCCAATCGCTCCTCCAGTCGTTTCTTCTGCGTGTCGCGGCTGATGTGCAGGAAGTACTTCACCACCACGAAGCCTTCGTCGGTGAGCATCCGCTCGAAATCGTTCACATGTCCGAAGCGTCGTTTCCAGACCTCGTCGGGAACCAACCGCCGTACGCGCACGGCGAGGATGTCTTCGTAGTGGCTGCGGTTCCAGACCCCGATTTTCCCTCGCGAGGGTACCCGCTGATGCAGACGCCACAGGTAGTCGTGGGCGAGTTCCGCCGAAGTGGGGCTCTTGAAGCCGGTCACATCCACACCCGCCGGATCCACTCCGGTGAACAGGTTCCGCACCGCTCCATCCTTGCCACCGGTGTCCATGGCTTGGAACACCACCACCAAACCGCGACGTCCCTCGGCGTAGAATCGCTCCTGCAAGGACCGCAGCTTGGGGCGTAGTTCCTCGGTGCGGGCGATTCCCTGTTCCTTCGCCTCGGAGCTGCCCTCGGCATCGGTGGGGATGCGATCCAGCCGCACCTTCTTCCCCGGCTCGCAAACGATCACCTTGGTCTTCATGGATTGAAATTAATCCCAAGTCGTCCCGGGACAAGGAACGAACCGAGAGAGGTAACCATCGAACATCGCTTCGGCCCGTCAGTCGCTGACGCGGACCGGCAGATGAGTCAGTTTCTGTCTTTGTTCCGAGCTCTCGTGGATGCCCCGTTCAGGACATCGGAGGCAGGGAGAGTGCGTCGAATTCCCTGCCGGGGAACCGGATGTCCACCAAGGGGCGACCCTCGAGATCCACGGCGGAATGGGTGGAGGTGGACTGATCGAGGTCCTGCACCAGATGGGGGATGTGGATCCCGATCCGGGAGCCCAGATTCTGCGACGACAGGATTGCGCCGATGCGCTGGTCTCGTTGTGGGAATGGCTGGTCGGCCAGGATCGGGGACCAATCGGCTTCGGCCAAGCAACGCACCGCCGAGGCCTTGAACTTGATCGCCTGGGTGCCACGCAGACCGGGAGTCTGGAGGCCATGGGCGAGCCGTCGATGGATGCCCATCGGGGAATCCTGGGAAAGTTCCTTGGCATCGAAGAACGACACCAGCCATGTATCCGATGGCACTTCAAGCTCGGCCATGCGCTGGACCGCGTTCTTGCAGAGTTCCAGATCGTCCTCGAAGAACAGGAGATCCTTCCCGTGCACGGATTCCATGCGCAACAGCCGTCGCATGGATTCCAGGCCTCCGAGCTTTTCCCCCAGATGAACGACGGTCCAGCCGCGGTGTTTGATGGTTTCCAGCCAGGTCTCCAAACGCTTGGCGAAGTCCTGGCTTCCCTCCACGTAGAGGACCCTCTCCAACGGAGCTCCTCCCTCGGTATCGATTTGCGAGAGGGTATCCCCCAGGTAGAATGCCCCGGCCCGATCGCAGGTCAGGACTGCGATGCGTGGTGCCGTACGGAACCGATATCTGGAAGCGGGCATTTGCAAGACTTTCCGGACCCAAAACCCCGAGTCAAACCCCGGACCCCAACCCCTCCCCCCAACATAACCCCGCCCCATGCACCCTCGCACCCCGATTCCCAAACCCCACCAACAGGCACTCACCAAGGCCTGCTTCTTGCGCGACGGCCCAAACCAGGTTGCCGCCGCCCTTCGATACAACGGCTTCGCCGTCACACTTCGACAGGCTCAGTGCGGCGCTCAGGGACCGGCGGCTTTCAACATTTCGTCAATTCAGCCCCACCCCGCCATCCACTGCGCACCAGCCTCGTTCTTCCGCCCTGCCAGCCTACTGTGCATCGGCCCCGTTCTTCCGCCCCGCCATCCCACTGCGCACCAGCCCGATTCTGCCCGTCCCGATTCTTCGCAGCGAGCCGACAGGCGAGCGCAGCGAAGCAAACCCGACCAGACAGCATGGAAGAGATTCGAGCGAGCGGGATGCAGACGAAGCGACACGACCCCGACGGCGTACGCGCCGGTACGCCGAGGGGGAGGGGAGCGAGGTTGCGCCCGCGCAGCCGAATCTCACATGTGGACGGCTTTTCCGATGGCGACCGCTGTGGCGTCGGCGATCACTTCGCTCAGCGTTGGATGCGCGTGCATCGTTCCCATCACATCCTCCAGCGTCGCCTCCATGTTCATCGCCAGATTCAATTCCGCGATGAGCTCGGTGGCTTCCGACCCGATGATGTGCGCGCCCAGAAGCTCGTGGTTCTCCGCGCCGTAGAGGAGCTTCACGAATCCGTCGGTGTCGCCCGTACCCACGGCCTTGCCATTGGCGATGAAGGGGAACTTGCCCACCTTGTAGGCGATGCCTTGTTCCTTCAGCTTCTTCTCGGTTGCGCCGATCGATGCGACCTGCGGCTGGCAGTAGGTGCAGCCGGGAACCAGGTGGCTCTTGCGCGGCTCGCCGTTTCCGTACAGACCGTCGATGCACTGTCCCGCTTCCCAGCTGGCCTCGTGGGCGAGCCACGGCGGGCCGATCACGTCGCCGATCCCGTAGATCCCGGGGAGGGACGTTTCGTAGCGGTCGTTGGTGCGGATGTAGCCGCGATGCAAGTCCAGCTTGATGTCGGGTCCAAGGAGTCCGTCCATGCGGGCTTCCACGCCCACGGCCACAAGCACCTTCTCGAAGGTGTTCCCGCCCTTGGGACTCTTGCCTTCGAAGGTCGCCTCGGCACCGGCTTCGGTGACCTGGATGGAGTTGACCTTGGTGCCGGTGAGCACCTCGATGCCGTAGCTCTGGTACTTGCGTTCCAGCAGTTTGGAGGCTTCCTCGTCTTCCAGGGGAAGGATGTTGGGGAGGAATTCCACCAACGTGACCTTCGCGCCGAAGGCGTTGTAGAAGTAGGCGAACTCGACGCCGATGGCTCCGGCCCCGATGACGAGGATGGACTTGGGGCACTCGGAGAGTTCCAGAGCTTCGCGGCTGGTGATCACCGTCTTGCGATCCAGCTCGATGCCCGGCAGAGACCGGGGACGTGCGCCGGTGGCGATCACGATGTTCTCGCACTCCAGCTGGTCGGCGGGCTTGCCGTCCTTGTAGTTGACCTCGACCAGACCGGGGCGGGTGATGGTGCCGAGTCCCTTGAAGGCCTGGATCTTGTTCTTCTTGAACAGGTGGTCGATGCCCATCGCCATCTTGTCGGCGGCCTTGCGGGATTTGGCCACCACCTTGGCGAAGTCGAAACTCACCCCTTCGATCTTGAATCCGAAGTCTTCGGGGTGCTTGAGATGGTTGGCGAATTCGGCCTGCTTGAGGAGTGCCTTGGTGGGGATGCATCCCCAGTTCAGGCAGGTGCCACCCGCGCGTTCGACTTCCACCATCGCCACGGTCTTGCCGTACTGCGCGGCCTTGATCGCGGCCACGTATCCGGCAGGTCCCCCGCCAATCACCACCAGATCGAACTTCTGCGACATGTGAATCCTTCCTTGTCCGATGCATCCCTCGGGCTGTTGCCGGTCACTTCCGGCGCCAGAAGGGCTTCGAGTCCACCAATCTACAACAAAAAAGGAGATCGAGAAACCTTCGCATTCTCGCGCTGTGCAACGACCCGTGGCGATGTCTTCGAGCGTTCAGCGATCGGAATCTTCGTATTCGGAGTCGTCCTCTTGAAATGGTGTGGTTTTGACTCCCGGCTCGTCGAAGGATTCGTCGACGGTTCCAGGGGTGGTGGGCCAGAGGCCGTCCATGGTGAAGACAGACCAGCCCTTGCGCACCCAGGGAAGCGCGAACCTGACCAGCCACACCAGCCAAAGACCCAACGCGACCTTCCACATCCACACCGGCAGGGTGATGGCCCAGGCCGAGGGTAGGCTTCCGGCGGAGCGATCGAGCATCCAGGTCCAGGGTCGGGTGGTGGCGATGGGCTGGAAGTCCGGCGACCCGATCAAGGGCGATGCCACCAGACGGATCAGGGCGATGGCGACGACACCGGCCATGGCGATGATTCCCGCCTGGAGCAGGCGTCGCATCGGCGTGGGCCATGCGGTGGTATCCGCGCGTTCGCGCCAGACCAGGACCCAGACCAATCCCGCCAGGAACAGCCACAACGGGCTGGATCCCAGGTCTTGGATGGTGGAAACGGGAACCACCACGAGTGCGGCTTGAAGAATGCCCACCTTGGAATCGGACCATTTCCAAAGTCCCCAGGCCAATCCCAGGAGCAGCGGAAGGAATGCCCACCAGAGGCAGCGGACCCCTTCGCCCTCGCCTCCGGACAGGAGTACGAAGCGATTGGATGCCATCTTCAATTCGGTGGAGAAGTCCACACCACCCACGGAAAGTTCCACCCGGGGACTCCGCCCCAGGAACGGATTCTGTCCCGGGATCCGCCACGATACGGAGACCTGGCGGGTGTCTGTGGTCAGGGGGATGTTCAAGCGACCGTCCGGAAGCCTGGTCGGATTCTGGTCGATCCCGTTGCGGCGGATCCATTCCAGCTGGGCATCGGCCGGAATGCGGACCTGGATGTCGGAACCCTGGCTCAGAATCGGTTGGAATTCGAGGGTTCCCGAGGGATCCCGGGGGTCGGTGCTCTGGCTGAGTTTGGCTCCCAGGAGGGTGAGGTGCGGGCCCTTCGCGGCGGGCCAGGCCTTGGGGAAGAGCTTCAGTGTGTCGCCGGGAAAGGGCGTCCACACCAGTTCGCCGCGTTGGGTGACGGGCATTCCCTTGTGGAGGATCTGCAGTCGCGGATGCGCCTGGGCGTTCCAGGTTTCCGCCCAGGGGCCGGTTCTCGCCACCAGGACCAGAGAATCGTCGTGGCGAAGCTTGGTGTGGAATTCCGCGGATTTTTCTCCCGACGGAAGCACCCACCTTGCCTTGCCGGAATCGATCGCCTGGCCGTCGAGCGTGGACTCGCCGGGAAGCAACGGGTAGTCGATGGCGATGGCTCCTTCGAACTGGGTGCTGCGGACCAGGCGGGTGGCCACCGTCCACTCCCGCGAGAACTGGAACCGGCGTTCGATCCTCACGAAGGGCGACGCTCCCAGGTTGGACGCTCTCGGGTCGGGTGATTCGACCTCTTCGATGGCGGCGGCTCCCTTGGCCCGTGAGAGGTGCAGGGATCCCCTGCCGTCGTCCAGGCGGACCCAGCCGGCGGTGTTCACTTCCAGGACGCGCGGACGGACGGGAAAGGAGAACACGAGGTCCTTGCCGGAGGGGCGACCGACCATGGTCAAGGTGTGGGTTCCCTTGGTCACCACGGCGAACGGCGCGTTGCCGGAGCTTCCGAAGGAACATGTTGGACAGGAAATGTCTACAAGGGTCCAGTCTCCCTGTGGAAGCTGGAGGGTGGTGGTGGCCAGGGCCTGGAGGTTGCACTCAAGTCGGATGTCCGGACCTTGGGAGGCCACGGCGATCCGCGAGATGTCCGCGCACGATCCTTCGCAGTCGGGTGCGCGGGTCAGGGTTCCCTTGAGCTCCTCGAGCATTTCGGACGAAGGCATGGCTTGGGCGACGGCTGGCGCGGGGGCCAGCATCACGAGCAGGGCCAGCGCTCCGGCGACGGGAGTCGTCGAGGGAATAGACGGCACGCCCAACGACGAACGCCTGCGGACGATGTGGACCAGGAGCATCCAGCCCATCAGGATCCCCAGGAGGCGCACCGCCCGGACCACGTTGGTTCCCAGGGTCCAGATCCGGACCTTCGCATCGGCGGCCACCGGGTAGCCGCTTTCCAATCGGGCGGTCGTTCCGGAGAGGGAGGGAATGCCGGGTCCCGTTTGGATCACCCCATCCAGGAACGGATCGCGTTCGCGCTTGGCAGCGATGTCGGGCTTGACCTTGCGTCCTCTGTCCACAATGCCGACGCCACTGCGCGTGTCGCTACCCAGACCGATGCGCCCGCTGCGGGCCATCCGGTCCCCGTCGCCCAACGCGCCATGTTTGCGATCCCCTTTCTTCAGGCCGCCGCCACCGGCCAGGATGACGTCGATCATGTTGGTCGCGTTGGGATCCACGTCCTCGCCCAACAGTTGGTCGGAACTTTCCTCCATCCGGTCCATCACCGAGCTGCTCATGACCGAAGCCGGAGACGTTGGTGGATGGGAAATCGTTCGCGCTTCCGAGGACCCTGCGGGTGCGTCCGCGTATGCTTCCACGACGGCGGTCGTGTCGAGGCGGATATCCATCTCCTTGTTTTCGGCCATCGTCCCGATCCTTGGGATCCACGAGTTCCCCGAAGCCGGCGCCTCTTGCCGCGCCGAGGGGTGGGAGATCCGGATCCACTGCGCGCTGGAATCGGAAACGAGGCTCCAAGCGCTCCACGCCAATCCGATCACCACAAGTGGATTCAGAATCCGTCGAAAGAATTCCCTCTTGGGATCAGGAAGGCGGTCGGAGAGCGAGCGCAGGAAGAGGACGATCGCCAGGCCCATCCAGGCCGACGTGCCGACCAGATCGAACCGCCCCGCGGCCAGGAAGACCATCGCAAGAAGGGCGGCCATGCGGCCGACGGCCAGGTACAACAGGCCCACCAGGATGGCCGCGTAGACCAGTTCCGTCTCGCTCCAGAGGGATCTCCAGGTGGAGTATTCCTCGGCTCCGTCGATCCCCGTCAACGCCACGATCCACCAGCCGGCGGGCGCCTTCACATCCAGTCGCAGCTTTTCCAGACGGGTTGCCGTCCCCGATGCAGATGCCTGGCGCCAGGATCCGTCCGCGAATCTGCCCAGGACAGTCACGGACTGGGTGTAGTTGTACAGGTTGATGCCGGCTTCGTCGGAACCGATGGATGTGATCAAGGAGGGTCCACCGGGATAGGGCACCATACGTGACACATCCAGGGGTGCGCGCAGCGAGAATCGCGTGGGACGCCAGGAATCGAGCGCGTAGCGATCTTCCACGGTGGCGCCCGGTCCGTTTGCGTCCAGATGGAGGATGCGTTCCAGGGAAACCTTCATGGAATCTGGATGGATCGCGCCCTGGCGCACCACCTTGATTCGCAACGGGTGGCTGGAATCCAGGCTCCATGCGGGCAGGTTGCGCAGGCTTGCGTCCAGTCCGGCTTGGATGGGATTGACTGCCGGGGCCCCCTCGAAGGACAGTCCGCGCAGGTTCGCATTTTCCCGGAAGCTCCAGACTTCCTGGAATGGCCAGGGGTCGGGAGCTTTGTTCACTTCCAGAAGCGAAGGCGTTCCGGAAAGCAGGGATTTCACCACCACGTTCCAGGTTCCCGGCCTCAGAGTCAGTTCCAATCCTCCCTTGCCGTCGAGTCGACCCGCCAGGGAGGAGTTCAACTCCACGGCGCGAGAGTTCGCGGGGATCACGCCGGGCAGTTGGATCCGCCGTTCCTTTCCGCCCACCACCAGTTCCAGGGTGGTCACCAGTTCCATGGGAGAGCCGTCCTGGAGGAGGCGCTGAACGCGGATCTCCAGACTGGAGATGGTGTCCAGGGCATCTTCGTCGCCCTCGGAATCCTCCGAAAGCTGGGTTTCCAGCCACATCCTCGATTCCTCGACGTCGAAGGCGGCGGTCTTTCCATCCACGCTCAGCTGGCGGATGGCGATGTCGGCGGGCAGGGAAAGGGAAGCGGGGCGCTTCTTCCAGGTCAGTCGTCCCGTGATCGCGAAGGCTCCCGCGGGCCGTTCCACGAACGGCTGGTCTTCGTCGTCTCCCACGACGGGAATCGACAGGCCTCGGTCGCGAACCTCCACCGGCCAAGCGGCGCTGTCGCCGGGTAGTTGGACGCGTCCCGGACTGTAGCGTGTCCCCGACAAGGTGAAGGAGGCACCTTTCTTGTCGGCTTGGATGGAAAGCTTGGAGGTGGCGATGCAGACGCGGGAATCTTCCTCGTGGCCGGGACAGGCATCGTCGCCCAGATCCCGAAGCACCCAGGGAATCCAGGGTTTGAGTGGCTCGGAGACCAGCGAAAGATCGGCGTTGGGGGGGAGCGTGGGGCCGGCTTGGGAAGCCGTGGGGATTGCGATCGACAAAGCCATCCACAAGGCGGGGACACTCAGACGCGACATGGCAAGGACTCCTGATCGGATAAAGGGGGGGCTGCCATCAAATCTATAGCGGCTCCTGGGCTGCCATCGTACCGTTTATGAAGACACTTGGCTTTCCAACCGCGGACTTTGCCATCCAGAATCTGACGACACTCCGGCGGTCCCGATCGGATTGTTTGCAAAACGCGGGGGGATGATGTGGGTGCATGACGGGTGACCCGAAAACGCGGTTCCCAAAAACGAAAGAGACGCCCCGACGGGGCGTCTCCACGATTTTGTGAACCGTCGCGGCCGAATCAGCTGAGGGCGGCGATGTAGGCTTCGTACTTCTCGCGCAACACTTCGCGATTGCGGGCCTTCTTGATGCGCCGCAGGGCCTGGTCGCGCAACTGACGCACGCGTTCGTGGCTGATCTGGAGGCTTTCGCCCACTTCGCGCAGCGTTTGCGGCGTTTCGTGGTCGATGCCGAACAGCCCCTTGAGGACGTCCTTCTCGCGCTTGGGAAGCTCGTTGAGAAGCTCGTGCGCCATCAGCTCCACCGAATTGATCTCGGCGTCGTGCTCGGGATTGGCGGCGCGAGGATCGGCCAAGACTTCCTGGTAGGTGGTCTTGGTGTCGGCCTTCAGGGGGGCGTCGAAGGAAATGCCGGCTTCGCCCAATTGGATGAGCTCGCGGATTTCATCGGTCAGTTCTTCGCCCTTGCTCTTGTTCTTGAGGGCCTTGCGCACGCGCAGGTGCTGGTTGGCCGGCAGGCGGATCAGGCTTCCCTGCTCGTTGATGGCGCGCGTGATGTATGCCTTGATCCACCACACCGCGTAGGAGATGAACTTGAGCCCGCGGCTGTGATCGAAGCTCTCGATGGCGCGGATGAGGCCCATGGCACCTTCCGACACGAGGTCCGGAAGGGGGATGGGGCAGCCGCGGTACTGCAGGGCCACCTTGAGCACGAAACGCATGTTCGCGCGAATCAACATCTCCCGGGCCCGACGCGCATCCCGATCGTTGTAGTTGGGATCCTTGGGGTCCAGCTTCTTGAAGAGGAGCTGCTCAGCTTTTCTGTCGATGGGCTGAGTCTTGCGAATATCGTCCAGGTACCGTCGTAAGGTATCGTCCGAGCTATCCACGCTGCTTTTCTCCGTTCGCGAATGTTATGCCAACTCATTGATTCGGGAGGATTTGCAATCGTACCGAATGGGTTCGCGAGGGAATTTCGCTTCCAGCCCTTGTAAAGTCAATAGGGGTATGGATATTTTTTCACCCCCCCCGGAAAAAACATCTGGGAAGGAATGTCGCCGAGGCGATTCCTTCTCGACGCAACCGACACGCAGGAAACTTCGGCATTTCCATTGCTTGGTTCAAGTGGACATCCCGGAATGCCGATGAGACAATTGGCAGGGTCGACGAGGGAGTCCATACCATGAGCACATCGGGCATCAGTGTTGGAGGACTGGTTTCGGGCATCGATACCAATTCGCTGGTCGATCAGTTGGTGAGCCTGGAGCAGCAGAAGGTCGCGGCGGTCCAGAAGAAGCAGAGCCAGGCAAGCCTGAAGCTGACCACTCTTGGTACGGTGCAGAGCATGCTCTCCACTCTGTCCAGCAAGGCCACGGCGCTGTACAAGCAGTCGAACTTTTCCCTGTACAAGGCGAGTTCCACCAACGACAAGGTGGCGACCATTTCCGGTACCGGGTCGGGCATCCAGGGAAACATCGGTGTGAACGTGCAGCAGTTGGCCACCACCTGGAAGGTCGCGAGTTCCGCGAAGAATTCCCAGGTGACCGCGCTCGGAGTGGCGGGGACCCTGAACATTTCCAAGAACGCGGCTGCCCTGAAATCCGACGGGGCCACCTCCACCGTGTCGGTGAAGATCCTGGCCGGAGATACCCTCAAGGACATCGCCGCCAAGATCAACGCGGCCAGCGGTGCGGGAGTGACGGCCACGGTGGCGAACTTCGGCGGATCCGACAATCGCCTCCTGCTCAACGGGGTCGACCAGGGGTCCGATCCGTTCACCATCACCGAGGAGAGCGGTGGAACGGTGCTGTCCGGGCTGGGTCTGACCAGTTCCTCCACCGTCAAGGCCTCCAGTTTCCAATTGCGTCAGCAATCGGGGGGAGCGGCGACGGGTGCCACCAAGCTGGGCGAGCTGTACACCGGGTTGGGGTTGAACAACATCGACAACAGCACGGACAAGTTGTCCTTTTCCTGGAGCCGCGGGACGGCGAGCGGATCCAAGGCTTCCCTGGATGCTTCCACCATTTCCGGCAACCGCACGGCAAACCTGGCGGATGTCACCGTCGAGGAGCTTCGCGCCTACATGGCAGGCCAGATGGGCGCCACCGTGACCCTCAATTCCTCGGGAGAGCTGGTCGCCAAGGACTCCGGAGGGGGGGCTTTGGACTTCACCTGGGGAATGGCCGCTGGAAGCACAGGAACCATTCCCCTCGGAGGCGCGGAAAGTCGAACCAGCTGGAAGACGGTCCTGCAGGAGGGCCGCAGCGCCTTCTACACCATGAACGGCCTGGCCATCGCGTCCTCCTCCAACGAGGACTCCAACACCCTCACCGGGGCCACCATTTCCCTGCACGACGTTTCCGAGACCGCCACCGACGAGACCACCCTCTCCTTGAGCCGCGACAACGCCGGAATCCAGGCCAAGGTGACGGAGTTCCTGGACGCCTTCAATTCCTTGAACAAGTACGTGCGGGAGAAGTCATCCACGAAGGTGGAAAGCAAGACCGATTCCATGGGAATGACCAAGAACCAGGTCACCGTGGGCGAGCTGACCTTCGACTCCACCGTGAGGTCCATCGTCAGCCAGCTGCGCGATTCCTTGACCAAGCCCGTCGCGGGGCTTTCCGGCAAGACCAACTACGATTCCCTCGCCTCGGTGGGAATCGTGACCAACAAGGAGAACGGCTACCTGGAGGTGGATTCCACCAAGTTCCAGGCGGCATTGGCGGCGGACTTCGACGGGGTCACGCGGCTGTTCTCCAACAGTGGCTGGACCGACAACCCCAACGCCGTGGTGGGTGGCTGGACCAACGACACCAAGCCGGGCACCTATGCCCTCAGCCCTTCCACCGACGTGGTCGATGGCGTGGCCGGAAACCGGGTGGGGGACATCCTCTTCTCGCGGTCGGGCAATTCCAAGGGGCTGGGCGTCACGGTGGCTTCGAGCGTGGCGGGAACGGTCAACGCGACCTTCGTCCGCGGTGTCGCTGGCAACGTGGCCCAGTACATCGCCCAGGTCAACTCGATGATCGACGGCAGCCTGAAGGCCGACACCAATGCGGTCAAGAGCCAGATCGAGAGCTACAACAAGCAGATCAATTCCGTTCAGGAACGGGTGGACAGGTACCGGAGCAACCTGGTGTCCCAGTTCACCGGAATGGAGAAGGCCATGCTCAACCTCAAGAGCCAGAGCAGCGCGTTCATGGCTCAAATCGGATCCCTGGGTTAGGAAAAGACGGAACATGCAACCGAACGTCCACGACACCTACCGTTCCACCGCCATCCACACCGCCGACCGAGGCAAGCTCGTGGTGATGGTGTACGACCACTGCATCCAATGGTGCGAGAAGGCCCTCGAGGCCAATGGTGTGATCGCCGACCGCGCCCACGCGATCGGGAAGGTGCAAGCGGGAGTCACCGAACTGACCTGCGCTCTGGACTTCGAGGCGGGAGGCGACATCGCCAGGAACCTGTGGCGTCTCTACGACTTCATGGGGTGGACCTTGACCGAAAGCATCGTCAAGCAATCGGACAAGGGAGTCAGGGATGTGCTGAAGATCCTGACCGAACTCAGGTCGGCCTGGCAGGTGGCCGCCGAGGAGGTCCGCAAGAACCAGCCCCAGCTGGTGTCTGGTCAGAAGAAATCCTTCGCGCTGGTGGGCTGAAGCAATGATCGAGACCGACGAACTGGAAAGAATCCTGGAGGAGCTGGAAGCCACCTACGCTCCGTTTCGCGACGCGGGAGCCCAGTGGCGCGGCGATCCGGAAGGACTGGACGAAGTCGTCCGGCGACGGCAGGATGCATTGGAAGCGGCACAGCCTCTGGTGGAGCGCATCCAGGGGATCTGGAAGCGGTGGGAATCCAACTCGCCTTCGCCCCAGGAGCGTTCGAGGATCTTCGCCGCGCGCAACCGCATCGTGGAGATGGGCATGCAGGTTTCCAAGGCGGATGTGGCCCTGCAGGAGAAGGCTCGTCGCAAGAGCGAAACCCTGCGCCGCGATGCCGCCGACAGCGGCCGCAAGCACAAGGCCAGCAAGGCCTACATGGGCGGGCGCGTGGGTCTTTGACGGGATCCGTCAGGATCTGCCCCGAGTCGAAGCGCGTTCAAAGGAAAATGGAAGATGGCGGACCGTTCGGATCCGCCACCTGGGTGGCGCGCGGGGAAAGCGCTCCCGGGATCCGCCGACCTGCGGAGACAGGTCGGTTCCTGTCCTATTGCTTGTCCAGGGTGAACGTGTAGGTCACCGTCACGTTCCCTTTTTCGATCTGGTCGAACTTCATGCGTTTTGCCTTGTCCCGGATCTCCTCGTCGAGTTTCGCGGATCCCGTGTTGGAACTGACGAGGTTGATCGCGATGATGTCGCCTGAGGGCGCGATGGTGAACTTGAGCGTGATCTTCCCGCCCAGCTTGGGATTGTCGCGCAGGAACTTCTCGTAGGTGTAGCGGAAGCCGCCGATGTGTTGGCGGATCACCCGCAGGATGGATTCCGGGGAGCGCGAACCTGCTTCGCCCCCCAACTCCACATCGGTGGGTCTTGGGGGAGCGATGTTGCCGCGCACCATCGGCTTGGCGGAGGGCTCTCCCTTATTGCCCAGCCGTACTTCGCCAGAGCGCTTGGACGGAGACATCATCCGCCCTCCCATGCCACCGATTCCAGCGCTTCGGTCGCCATCACCGCCCGTACCGCGACCTCCGCGTCCATTCGTTTCCATGCGGCCTCCGCCACCGGCCAGGATCACGTCGATCATGTTGGCTTCGGACGGATCTGACGCTTCCCCGATCAGGCCGTCGGAACTTGTCTCGACCTTGTCCATGGTCGAGCTTCGCATCACCGAAGACGGAGACGACGGCGGCCAGACCATGGAGCGCGTTTCGGACGATCCTCCTTCCGAAGGGGATGTGGTGATCAGGTGGTCGGCGCCTCCGCCCAGGGCGGATTCCGTCACACCGTCGGGAAGCGGCACGGGCACGTCCACCTTCTCCTGCTTGCCACCTTTGTTGACCACCTGCTCGTCCACCGCGACAAACGAGGTGTAGCGCGACATGAGCCGGTAGCGGAGAGCCACCTGCGTAAGGGACTCGACGGAATCGGGGGACAGGTATTCCTCTCCCGATCCCTGCAGCTGTGCGATCCGTGCGCGTGCCCATAGGGATCCGATCTCGGGACGGGATTGCGACTTGCGGAAGTCCACAGGGACATCCATCGACACTGTCCGTCCGGAAACCTTCCCCTTGATGGTCAGGGTACCCGATCCCGCCCTCGCGTACTTTCCCGTGACCACAAGGCCGTCGCCGTCGAAAAGGTCCGGTACCGGATCGGGAAGGACCGCGGTGGCCTCAACGCCCTTCCATGCGAAGGTGATTCCCGTGAGAATCGGCCTGCGGATCTTGTTGTGGAAACGCGCCACGGCGGAATCCGGCTGTTCGTCCAGTGTGACGAATTCCGTGTGTCCCTTGCCGGCCTTGGAGAAGTCGGAAAGGAAACTGCGGTTCACCGAGCTTCCCACCCCGAAGGCGAATGCGCGGGAGTTCTCGTCCATCTGCTTGGCCACGTACTCGACGATCTCGCGCTCGTTTCCGATGTAGCCGTCGGTCATCATCGCGATGATCCGCAGGGATTTCTTGTCGACCGGTACCGCGAAGGCCGCTTGCAGTCCTTCCAGCATCATGGTGCCACCGTTGGCGTCCAGGGCGTCCACCCAGGCGATGCCTTCCTTGATGTTGGCCTTGGTGGCGGGCACCGGAGCCTTCGCGAAGAACTGCGCGGTGCTGGAGAACCCGACGATCTGGAACCGGTCGCGAGGCTCCATGTGTTCCAGTGAAGTGCGCATCGCCTTCTTCACCAGATCCAGCGGGGCACCGCCCATGGAGCCGGACTGGTCCACCAGGAATACGAGTTCCTTGGCGGTGGAGTTGTCGTCGCCGGGAATCGCGGGAGGCTGAAGTTCCACCAGGAAATGCCCGTTTTGCTCTTCTCCGTCGGCGAGGACCGTGGCCGAGCTCTGGTCCTGCCGCGTCTTCCAGCGCAGGACGAAGTCGCGCGTGGGCGGTACCCCGCCGGGCTTGAGGCTCACGGAGACCGGTCCGTGCCAGATCGATTCGGGATCGCGCTTTCCTTCCGTGCGCAGGCAGTGGGTGGGGCTTTCCAGGGCCTGGAGGGGGAATCCCGCGTCAACGGTCACGTTCATGGTCAATTTCTGCGGAGGTGCCATTCCCGAGGGAAGCCTCGGAGCGCCGATGCGACCCATGTCCGGCACCTTGCCTGGAGGACAGAAACGCGGACCCACCACGGTGGGAAAGGCGAATTCAGTCCATCCGTCGGCGTGGACCAGCGGGACCACCAGTTCGATGTCCACCCCGATGGTGTCGCCGGGCATGAGGTTGGCCACCGATTGCGTGAACACGTCGTCGCGTTCCTGCTCCAGAAGCGACGCCTGCTGGCCGCGGCGGGAGGCGTCTTCGTAGGTGCGGCGGGCATCCGCGCGGCGCTGGATCACGGCGCGCACCACGCGGTCCTTGGTGCGGATGGCCATGTCGCGCACGGCAGCCTTGTGGGGAAGCGGGAACAGGTACACGGCCTCGACGGGAACCTTGTTGCCGTTCCCGAACACCTGGTGGACCTTCACGTGGGCCACGGGTCCGGACACGCGGGTGGTGACGTCGATGGACTGGAGCGGGAACAGGTCCTGGATGGTGTCCGTACCCACGATGGGCGGGTCCAGCTTCCAGGCCAAAGGGCCCTCGGGTGGACATTGGTTGTCGTCGGTGGGTTGCGCGCTGGCCGCGGATCCCACGGAGATCGGATGTTTGCAGGCGCAAAGGCCGCAGATGGACAAAGCCAGCAGGGCCGCCGCTTGCAGGAAGCGTCGTTTGGACATTGGAGTGGACTCCGGAAAGAGGTTTGGAATTTTTGAATGGAGGTTGGACGGGAATTGGAAGGCTGCGGGCGGACCGAGGATCGCCGCCCGCAGCCTTTCTTGCGCGGAAACCGAATTCAGGGCACGTACACGCCCTTCAGAGCCACGTTGGGGAAGAGGTCGACGCCGTTGGTGCCGGGTATCGCGTCTCCGGTCATCTGCGTGCGGGTCTGGTCCATCAGCTGGGCGATCTTCTCCATGGGCACCGAGGGGGCGGCGTCCAGGGCCAAGCGCTGCTCGCCGGGGTGCTGCTTCTTGATCTCCACCAGCTTGGCGTGGAAGACCTTGAGCTGCTCGTCGGTGTAGCCATCCGATCCGGGGGTGGACATCGTGAAGGTGGGAGCCTCTCCCGGGGTGCGGCTGTTCAGGTAGAGCTTCAGGGTGTCTGGAGTCACCTGGGCCACCAGGTCGAACGGCGGCGGGAACACCGCCTTGTCGGGGGTGGCGATGGGCACGGGCAGCGAGGCCTTCACGGCGACCACGGCGGTGAAGCTCACGGAGAGCATCAGGAAGGGAATCAGGACGATCATGACGTCGAGGAAGGGAGTGAGGTTGAGCTCCTGCATATCCTCTTGGGTGACGGGCTTGCGAAACATGGCTGACTCCTGTGTTCGAGTTGGACGGTTTTTGTTGAGAGAGGGAGCAAAGGCCCGGTGGAAGCGAGGCTTTCGCCTCCATCGGGCCGGTTGGGTTCAGGCGGTCACTGGCGATCCAGCACGAAGGCGTAGGTGACGGTGACGTTGCCCTTGTCGATCTGGTCGAACTTCATCCGGCGCGCCTTCTCCTTGATGTCGCCATCGAGCTCGGTGTTGCCGGTGTTGGAGTTGACGATGCTGCAGGCCACGATGTCGCCGGAAGGTGCGATGGTGAACTTGATGGAGATCTTTCCGCCAAGGTTCGGATTGTCGCGCAGGTACTTCTCGTACGTGTACCGGAACCCTCCGATGTGCTGGCGGATCACCCGCAGGATGGATTCGGGAGAGCGGGTTCCCGCGTCGCCACCGATTTCGACGTCAGTGGGATTAGGAAGCGAGACGCGAGGCTTGCCCGCAGGACCGCCGATTTGCTGGCGTCCTGCCACCATTTTGCCCTTGCGGCCGCCGTCGCCGGAACCGATCCCGTTGCGTCCGCCGTTGCCCAGGCCGATGCCGCCGACTCCGGCCATCCGGTCGCCGTCGCCGCCCGCGCCACGTCCGCCGCGGTCGCCCTTCTGGAGGTGTCCGCCACCACCGGCGAGGATCACATCGATCATATTCGCCTCGTTGGCGTCCACGTCCTCGCCGAAGAGTCCGTCCGAAGCGGTGTTGACCTTGTCCATGACGGAATTCGCCATCACCCCTGCGGGGCTCTGCGGAGGCCACGCCTGGGTCGCCGACTCGGTCCGGCCTCCTTCCGGAGTTGCCTTGGGGACGTCCGTGCCGCGGTCTTCTGGCTCTTGAACCTCGGGCTTGGGCTCGGGCTCCTTCTCCTCGACCTTGGTGTCCTCCGGAACCAGATCGATGATCATGGCGATCTCCGGCTCCGTGGGCGGCTTGGGTGCACTCGTGCCCATCCATGCCAAGCCGGTCATGCCCAGCACGGCGAAGAAGGCGAAGCCCGCGAAGATTCCTGCGCGCATCGAACCGCGGCCCTGGCCCGGCTCGCGCCAGCCCAGCATCCGGGAGCGGGAAATCCGGGCCGTGGCGCGGGCCCACAGGTCAAGCCGGTGGGGGGTGTCTTCCGTCACGGTGAGGAAGCCGAATGGGGTCTCCAGGCTGGAGCTCTCGCGTAGCACGGCGGCCAGCGCCGGTGCGGGAGCGGGAAGGACCAGGTCGCAACGCGGATCCGATCCGATGGTGAGGGTTTCCGACCAGATGCCCCACATGCGTGTCTGGGCTTTGTGGTCTCTGAGGCTTACGGTGAAGTGTTTCATGGCACGGCTCCATTGAGGGCCCATTTCCGGCGACTTGGGCCGGAAAGGGCAAGACTTGGGCGGTCTTCCGGAGGGCGCTCCTCGGGAAGTTCGCGAATCGTTCCCCTGACGCACGTGGGCGTCAGGCGTGGCGTGCCGGCCCCTCCGTCCCGGAGGTCGGAGAGTTCGGTCTGTTGCGCACCTTCGACGGCTCCAGGCGATGGCCTGGGTGGGATCCCTGACCGACGGATTCCGTTCAGCGCGTGGAGAGCAGTGTCCATCGTCCTTCGAGGAAGGATCGTGGAGCCTGGGCTCGCCGACGGCGAAGGTCCATGGTCAGGGATCGCATGGCATGGCCACCTTGCGCCACAGGAGCGCTTCGGTGGGTGTCATGCGGTCGTGGTGCGGACGCTCAGTGCGGTGGAACGGGAGCGTCGGGCCAGGGAGCCTGGTAATGCTCCGGAGGCTGGCTGGTCCAGCGACGATCCGGAGAGGATTCCAGGTCGGATTCCCAGCTTGGCAGGTAGAAGCCGTCCGGAGACGGATTCTGGTGCAAGCCGTGGAAGGTGCCCGTGGGAACCAGGGCGATCATGCGTGGCGCTTCCTGCGATGCGGGAGCCACGGAAAGGATTTCGGAAACCGGCGACGCGGCGGCCTTGGCCATGGGCGCGTAGCTGGTGGAGTAGCTGGGTTCGGGAGCGGGCTCCACGGCACGGGCCACCATCTGCACCACCTGGCGTGCCGTCCGAGGCTCTTCCGAGCTGGATTGGCTACCCAGGAATGTGGCGGCGATGTGCGTGAGCCCGGCCAGGGTGAACGCGGCCACCAGGATCCGGGCGGGGCTGTTCGCCTCGCGAGGAAGTTCGGCGGCGACATGGAGTTCGGCTTCCTCGAAGCGCTTCTGGGCCCGGTTGACCAAGGCCTTGCGCAGGCGGGTTTCGTCTTCGATCCGCAACAGGAAGCTTCCGACCTGGACCGTGTCCGTGTCGGGGATGTCTTCCAGGCGCAGGGCGAAGGCGTCCACGGGAGGGGGAAGACGCACGGTGTTGGACCCATGCGAGCCTACCGTGAGGACTTCCGCCCTCACATGCCACTCTCGGGCGGTGCGCCCGTCGTGGAGTAGACTGACCTTCCAGTACCTCATGGCTAAACGATACGGCAAGTGTTGCCAGAAACGCAAGTCGATGGTGTCAGGATTCTGCAAGCTCCGGAAGATTTTTCCGGTTTTCCGGAGTATTCCACGCTGGAACGGCTCATCTACCTTTGGAGGTCATGCACTTGAAGATCAGGGGTCCGCAGCGGGTCGAAGGCGAAGTGGTGATTTCCGGGGCGAAGAACGCCGCTTCCAAGATGATGGTGGCATCCCTCTTGACCGACGAGCCCGTGATTCTCCACAACTTCCCCAAGATCGACGAGATCGAGATCGTCCGGGAACTGGTGGAAAAAGTGGGAGCCAAGGTGGAAGTGCGCGACCACACCCTTGTGCTTTCCACCCCGAAGATCCTCACCGAAGAGGTGGTGGGGCTGTCCAGGGCCAATCGGATATCCGTCCTGGCGCTTCCCGCCTTGCTCCACCGCAAAGGGCGTGCGGTCCTGCCCGTGCTGGGAGGGGACAAGATCGGTCCGCGGCCGGTGAATTACCACCTGGATGCCCTCCGGGCCATGGGAGTGAGGATCGACGAGAAGGGTTCCGCCTTCCTCGCCGAGGCACCCCACGGGCTTTGTGGAACCCATGTCCACCTGCCCTATCCCTCGGTGGGGGCCACCGAGAACATCCTGCTTGCCGGTGTGCTGGCCAAGGGACGTACCGTCATCGAGAACGCTGCCCTGGAGCCGGAAATCCTGGATCTGATCATGATGCTCCAGAACATGGGAGCGATCATCGAGCTAGGTACCGGGAGAACGATCTCCATCGACGGAGTGGAACGCCTCCACGGCGGCTCCCACGAGATCCTGCCCGACCGCATGGAGGCGGCCAGCTACGCGTGCATGGCCTTGGCCACCGGAGGGCGCATCTTCTGTCGCCACGCCCGCCAAGCCGACATGCTCACCTTCCTCAATGCGGTGCGGAGAGTCGGGGCCGACTACGAGGTGATGGGTGACGGGATCGTGTTCTTCCGCAAGGGACCCATGCGGGGGATCGACCTGGAAACGGACACCCACCCTGGTTTCATGACCGACTGGCAACAGCCGTTCACTCTGGTGCTCACCCAGTGCGAGGGCACCTCCGTGGTCCACGAAACCGTCTACGAGGACCGGTTCGGATACACCAAATCCCTCAACGAGCTGGGTGCGCGGATCACCGTCTTCGACAAATGCCTGGGCGAGCTTCCCTGCCGCTTCCGCAGTCGCCGGCATCCCCATTCGGCGATTGTCCAGGGGGCCACTCAGCTCAAGGCGGTGGGCAAGCCGCTGGATATTTTCGACATCCGTGCGGGAATCACGTTGGTGATCGCTGCCCTGTGCGCGGAGGGGGAATCCCATCTCAAGGGATTGGAACACCTGGACCGCGGCTACGAAAACCTGCTGGGAAAACTGCAGGGACTGGGGATCGATGTGGAGCGGGTTTGAATCTTTTTCAGGCCTTTTGACTGGCGGTCAAACGCCGACTAGATTCCTGGATTGTCCATTTCAATCGGAGTCATGCATGAGCCGCAACAAGGTCGCTTTCATCACCGGAGTTACCGGTCAGGACGGATCGTACCTGGCCGAATTCCTCCTGGAGAAAGGCTATGAAGTCCACGGCCTGAAGCGTCGTTCCAGCAGCTTCAACACCGGTCGCATCGACGGGATCTACGGAAACCCCAAGTTCAAGGCGCATTTCGGGGACCTTTCCGACAGCACCAACTTGGTTCGCCTGGTGCAGGAGATCCAGCCCAACGAGATCTACAACCTTGGCGCCATGAGTCACGTTGCCGTTTCCTTCGAAGAGCCGGAATACAGCGCCGACGTCGACGGCATCGGAACGCTCCGTCTTCTGGAAGCCATCCGTATCTGCGGGTTGGAGAAGAAGACCCGGTTCTACCAGGCTTCCACTTCCGAGTTGTTCGGCTTGGTGCAGGAAGTTCCACAACGGGAGACCACTCCCTTCTACCCCCGCAGCCCCTACGCGGTGGCCAAGCTCTACGCCTATTGGATCACGGTGAACTACCGCGAAGCCTACGGGATCTACGCCTGCAACGGAATCCTGTTCAACCACGAAAGCCCCCGCCGCGGCGAGACGTTCGTGACCCGCAAGATCACCCGTGGGATCGCCCGGATCAAGGAAGGCCTGGACAGCGTCCTGAAGCTGGGCAACATGGACAGCTTGCGCGACTGGGGCCATGCCCGCGACTACGTGGAAATGCAGTGGATGATGCTCCAGCAGGACCAGCCGGACGATTTCGTGATCGCCACGGGCAAGCAGATCTCCGTGCGTGCCTTCGTGGAGCTCACCTGCAAGCACGCCGGGATCCAGATCCGTTGGGAAGGATCCGGTGTGGACGAGAAGGGGATCGACGTCGCCACCGGCAAGGTGATCGTGGCCGTGGACCCTCGCTATTTCCGTCCGACCGAAGTGGAGACCCTCCTGGGCAGTCCCGAAAAGGCCAAGCTCAAGCTGGGCTGGGTCCCCAAGATCACCGTGGAGGAAATGGCCAAGGAGATGGTGGAATCCGACCTCGCCGAAGCCCGCCGCGAGAAGCGAAACACCTGATAGCTGATCGGGAGGGAGGCGTGTTCCTCCTTCCTTTCCCGTTGTTCTGTCGTCGCTCGCCTTTGTCGAATCCACAAGTATGGAGTTGCTCCATGATCTCCCGCGCGCGCCCGCACCGCTCCCTTGCGGGTGACCCGCGCCTCCTTCCCGAAGTGGTGCTCCCGATCCACGTTGTTGTGGTGGCAGTTCACCGCCTCCAGGTCGGTCTGGAAACCAGGAATGTCCGACATGGCGCGCAGCGCCTCCAGCACCGACTCCATCATCAGTTCGCGCTTGGCCTTCTGGATGAAGTAGGTCCCGATGTCCAAGTACGATCGCATCGCCAAGCGCTTCCGGGAGGAATCGCGGGATCGGCGGGATTTCCTCAAGGACGGGATCGCCACCCGCGGCCCCGTCTTCAACGACCTCATCGAACGCATCTAAGTCGTGGCTCTCCGCTCACGGGAACCCATCCTGCTGGGCGGCCCCACGGGTTCGGGCAAGTCCAAACTGGCGCGTCGGATCCACGAGCTGCGTCGGATGCGGGGGATGGTGCAGGGAGATTTCGTGGGGATCAACTGCGCCACGTTGGCCGGAGAAGGCGCCATGTCGGCGTTGTTCGGGCACGTGAAGGGTGCCTTCACGGGGGCGGCCACCGAACGCGCGGGCTATCTGAGATCAGCCCACGGCGGCATCCTGTTCCTGGACGAGATCGGCGAGCTGGGCATGGAGGAGCAGGCCATGCTCCTTCTGGCGCTGGAGGAGAAACGCTTCCGTCCGGTGGGTGCCGATCGGGAGGTGGAGAGCGATTTCCTGTTGATCGCCGGTTCCCACAGGGACTTGGGACAGGAAGTGTCCAATTGGCCCATGTCCTGGGCGTGTGCCGCCAGAGCACGAGCCTGGCCGAGGCTGGACGGAAGTTGTTCGCGGTCAGCCGCTCGAGGAAGGAGTCCGGGAACGATTCGGATCGCTTGCGCAAGTACCTCGCGCGATTCGGTCTGGATTGGTCGATCGCGCATTCCCGAGGAGCCATCCGCACCGATGGTATCTTGCCGCGGTGATCGATCAGGACGATTCCTCAAGGCACCATGCATCCCCACAGGGGAGTGTGAAGGCGGTGGTCTTCGATTTCGACGGGACCCTGGCCGACACCTTGCCGCGCACCATGCGCCTGTTTCCCGTGCTGGCGAAGGAATTCAAGTTTCCAGACGCGACACCCGACCAATTCCAGGCGCTCAGGTCGCTTTCCGCGGCGGAGATCCTGAGGCGTCTGGGCATTTCCTGGTGGAAGGCTCCTCTGGTCCTCTGGCGTGCCAGATCCTTATTGGTGCGGGATACCGAACCGATCGAAGCCTTTCCCGGCGTGGTCGACCTGCTGTGTGAACTGGATGCCCGGGGCGTGGAGTGGGGGATCCTGACCACGAACGGTTGGCCATTGGTGCGCGCCACCCTGAGGTCTTGGGGGGCTCCGGAGCCGGGCTGGCTGGAGGCGGGAGTGGGGCTGTCCGGAAAAACCCGTCGGTTGCGGAGATTGGCCGCGCGATTCGAGATTCCTACCGCGGAGATGATCATGGTGGGAGACGAGGTCCGCGACGTGGAGGCGGCCTGCAAGGCGGGAGCGGGAATGGTGGCGGTGGGTTGGGGATACAACACCGTCGAAGCCTTGGAAAAGGCGCAGGCTCCGACGGTGTGCACCAGCGTCGCGATGCTGCGCGATCGACTGCTGGGTGCGCAACCGGTGGAGTGAACCTACCTTGGCGGCAATGGATCAGACTGCCCTTCTGGAGTGTTGCCAAGCCGGATTCCCCGAAACCGTCCGTCGCCTGTCCCAACTCGTCGCCATTCCTTCCTGTTCCTTCGCGGGATACGATCGCTTGGAGCTGGAAAGGTCCGCCGAGGCCGTGGCAAAGTGGTTCACGGAGGTGGGGATGCCAGAGGTGGAGATCCTCCGCATCCCCGAGGTGGCTCCCTATGTGGTGGCTCGCGACCACCGGGCCGGGCCGGACAAACCCACGCTTCTCCTGTACGCCCACCACGACGTGCAGCCTCCCATGAGGGAATCTGTTTGGGTGTCGCCGGCCTTTTCGCCCACCATCCGCGACGGACGTCTGTACGGCAGGGGAGCGGCCGACGACAAGGCGGGAATCGCGCTCCATGTCGCCTCCATCGATGCATGGTACCGTTGCCACGGACACCTTCCCGTGAACGTCACCGTCCTGGTGGAGGGGGAAGAGGAAATCGGGTCCGACCACTTGGAAGCGTTCCTCGCCTCCCATCGCGATCTTCTGGCTGCCGACGCCGTTGTGATCGCGGATCTGGCCAACTACGACACGGGCATCCCCTCCCTCACGGTTTCCCTGCGGGGATTGGTGGCCGTGGAGTTGGAACTGCGCGGCCTGGAGAGGCCCCTGCATTCCGGCGTCTGGGGTGGCGTGGTGCCGGATGTGCTCCAGGCTTTCTGTCGGATTCTGTCGTCACTTTCCCGCGAGGACGGATCCATCGCCATCGAAGGCATCGAGGAGGGAATCGAGCCGGCAAACGCGCGGGAATTGGCCGACTGGGCCACCTTGCCCTTCGATCGCGCGAACTTCGCCCGCCAGGGGGGCATGCCAACGGAACTTGCTCCCACCGATTCCGTGGAGCTGGGAAGACGCCTCTGGCGCAGGCCGGCCCTTTCCATCAACGGGATCCAGGCGGGAACGGAAGGGAAGACGGGAAACGTCTTGATGGACAGGGCCTGGGCCAGGGTGGGGATCCGGATCGTTCCGGGAATGGATCCGCGTCGAACCATGGACCTCTTGAAGCGGCACCTCCAGGAACGCGTTCCCAAGGGAATGACCCTGGAGATCCACGAGGAGAGTCTGGCACCATCGTGGGGGACCACGACGGACCATCCCCTGTTCGCGATCGCCCGCCAAAGCCTGGAAATCGGCTACGGATGTCCGGCGGTGGAGGTCGGATGCGGAGCGAGCATCCCCTTCGTGGAGTCGGTGACCTCCGCCTTGGGAGGAGTGCCCGCATTGCTTGTGGGAGTGGAGGATCCTTGGTGCAATGCCCACTCGGAAAACGAGTCCGTGCATCTGGGCGACCTCCTGAAAGCCATCCAAAGCCAGGCAGATCTGTTTGGCAGGTTGAGCCTGGATGATCTCGGCAGATGATCGCGTGGTTGGCCCTTGCCATGGTTGGCGCGGCGAATCCGGGAGCGTCCTATCCCGCGCGATTGGATCTGCCCGATCAGCGACAATGGCGCGAAGCGATCGGTCGCATTTCCACCCGGACGGGGATTCCGTTGCCTCGCCAAGGTTGGCCACTGGGGGCCGGTGAGGTTCGACGTTTCCTGGACCAGGCCCTGGCGCGGGATCCGGAGGCCATCTCCCGTGCGGATTCGTCCGCTCTTGCCGATCTTCTCGGGGGGCCTCTGGAGCTCGCGAGTTGGTCGGGAAACGGGCCTTCGATGCTTTCCGTCCACGCGATGGCTTCCGGGGAATGGACGGCCACCGATTCCGCGCATGGCTCGAACGAACGCAAGGGAACGGTCGGGGGGCGGATCTACGGGGTCGTCGGTGGTGAAGTCCTCTATCTCAGCGATGCGTCGATCTTCACACGCTGGTCGGATGATTTCCGGTACTGGGACCGCTACGCCCTGGCCGACGGCGAGCCTTCGGGAGTTCCTTTCGACGATCCCAGCGAAGACAACAGGTACAAGAGCAACACGGGCGCGCGATACACCGCCTGGGCCCAATGGTCCAGGGATTGGGTCACCCTCAAGTATGGACGGGACCGGGTGCAGCACGGTCCCGGTGAATGGACGGGACTGACCACGCGCCTGAGCACGCCGCCCTACCAGATGCTGGAGACCCGTCTGTTCCCGTTCTCCTGGCTTTCCGTGCAGGCGAGCGTTCTGGAAGCTCGGGAGGGAGAGGTCGCCGGGGGTATATCCTTCCCGGGGGACCAGCGCAAGTGGGTCCATGTCCATCGTTTCGAGCTGCAGCCGGGGTGGGGATTGGCGGTGGCCTTCCAGAACCAGGTGCTCTACCGGGATTCGGGAGGCGTCAACCCGGCCTACCTGCTCCCGCTGGTGCCCATCTTCTTCTCGCAGGATCTGTCGGGAAACCGCGACAATTCGGCGATGCAATTCGACGCGACCTGGTCTTCTCCCTGGAGGGTCCGGCTTTGGGGCGCGTTGATGATCGACGACCTCAACAGCTTGACCGACATCGCAGGCGACAACTGGCTCAATCGCTGGGCACTGCTGTGTGGTGGCCAATGGATGGTGCCTTCCAGGAGGATCGATGGGGATCTGACGGTGGAGTACGGCCTCGTGCGCCCCTGGACCTACACGGGAGGTCGGGAGGAAGCGTTCACGTTCGCCCACTACGGATTGCCAATGGGGTCCGAACTGGGTCCGGATTCGCGAACCCTGCGCGCAAAGGCTGCGTGGCGGCCGATTCCATCTTTGGAATTGCGGCTCGAGGGCTCCCGGTTGTGGAAGGGGCTGGAGGAGAGGTCCAGGCTGGGCAGGGTTTTCGCGACGGGGGACGCCTCCGACACCCGGACGCTTTCCGGTCGGATCTGGGAAAGGTCACAGGTCGGGTTTGGATGTACCTGGAGAGTGCACCGGTCCTTCCAATGGGAGGGACGAGGAGAATGGACGCGGGATTCCTGGGAGGAAGAAGATGCCTCCAAGCATTGGACTGTGGGAATGTCGGGGGAATTCGATTGGTAGGCCAGCCGGAAGATAGGCTTTGGAATGATTCGGATTCACGGCGATGGTTTCCGTGAATCGGTGGAGGTGCAATTGAATCTATCTGCGATTCGGATGCGAAAGATGCGAAGCTGCTCCTGAATCGCTTCAGATAAAAAACAAGTCGCTTACCCTCCTTTTTGCTCCCGAAAATTGGAAAATAGCGCTTCATACAAGCTCATACCCACCGGATCGAATCGGCGTCGCAACCTGCAAGGAGTTTTCCGAAGATGAACAAGGACAGCCGCATTTTCGTGGCAGGCCATCGGGGGTTGGTCGGTGGGGCCATTGTTCGGAAGTTGCAGGCGGAAGGCTATTCGCGGATCGTCGTGCGGTCGCACGCGGAGTGCGATCTGGAGAACCAAGGCGCCGTGTTCAAGCTGTTCCTGGAAGAGAAGCCGGAGTACGTCTTCATGGCGGCTGCGAAGGTGGGAGGGATCTTGGCCAACCAGAGCTACCCGGTCGATTTCATCCGATCGAACCTGATGGTCCAGAACAACATCATCGACGCTTCGTTCTACTCGGGGGTGACCAAACTCCTGTTCTTGGGCAGCTCCTGCATCTATCCCAAGCTTTGCCCACAGCCCATCAAGGAAGAGTATCTGCTCACCGGAGCTTTGGAGCCGACCAACGAATGGTACGCCATCGCCAAGATCGCAGGGATCAAGACCTGCCAGGCCTACCGGGAACAGCATGGGCTCAACGCGATCTCGCTGATGCCAACGAATCTCTACGGACCCGGCGACAACTTCGATCTCGTGAGCAGCCATGTGCTGCCAGCCATGATCCGCAAGTTCCACGAGGCCAAGGAGGCTGGCCGATCGGAAGTCGTGATCTGGGGCACAGGGACTCCAAGACGCGAGTTCCTCCATGTGGACGACCTTGCAGATGCCTGCCTGTACTTGATGGACCGCTACGATTCCGGGGACATCGTCAATGTCGGTACCGGAGAGGATGTCACGATCCTTGAGCTCGCCCAGATCGTGAAGGAGGCGGTCGGTTTCCAGGGGGAAATTGTCTTGGACGCGAGCAAACCGGACGGAACGCCTCGGAAGTTGCTAGATGTTACTAAGCTACGGAGTATGGGTTGGATGCACTCGATCGGTTTGAGGGAGGGGATTCAGGGGACCTATCGCTGGTTTATCGAGAATCAATCTTCGATCCGGTGGTAATCCTGGCGAGTTTTGCGAAGATGCCAAACCAGACGACAAGGTCGTCAATGGTGTCCCATAGTTGACACTCCGCTCTTGCGGATCCAGCTTTAGGGGTCTATGAAGGCAGTCATCCTCGCGGGGGGGATGGGAACTCGGTTTTCCGAGGAGACCTCCGCGCGTCCCAAGCCCATGATCGAGGTCGGCGGCAAGCCCATCCTTTGGCATATCCTGAAGATCTATTCAGCTCATGGAATCAATGATTTCGTGATCTGTCTAGGATACAAGGGGTATAAGATCAAGGAATACTTCGCCAACTACTTCCTGCACATGTCCGATGTCACCTTCGACATGACGGAAAACCGCATGGAAGTGCATCAGAAGCATGCCGAACCGTGGAAGATCACCCTGGTGGACACCGGTGAGAAGACCATGACCGGCGGACGCATCAAGCGGATTCGGCCCTACGTGGAAAACGAGGATGCATTCTGTCTCACGTACGGGGATGGTGTAGCCAACGTCGACATCCGGAAGCTCGTGGATTTCCACAAGGCCCATGGATCGCTGGCCACCTTGACCGGAGTTCAGCCGCCGGGACGGTTCGGGGCACTCGGTCTGCGGGGGAGTTCGATTTCCGCGTTCCAGGAAAAGCCCCACGGCGATGGAGCCTGGATCAACGGCGGGTTTTTCGTTTGCTCTCCCAAGGTGATCGACCGGATTGCGGACGATACCACGGTCTGGGAGCGGGAACCCATGGAAAGCCTCGCTCGCGATGGACAGATCCATGCCTTCCTCCACGATGGATTCTGGCAACCCATGGATACGCTGCGTGACAAGGTCCTGCTTGAGGACCTTTGGCAGGCCGGGAACGCTCCCTGGAAGATTTGGTGATGTTCCGCGACGCCTACCGGGGGCGAAAAGTTCTGATCACGGGTCACACCGGCTTCAAGGGTTCCTGGATGGCCGAATGGCTCCTGGGTCTGGGGGCCAAAGTGGCGGGATACTCGCTGGCTCCAAACACCTCACCCAGCCATTTCGATCTGCTTGGACTCCAGGACCGACTCGAGCACGTCGTTGGTGATGTGCGGGACGGACAAGCCCTGGAACGCACCGTGCTGGAATTCCAGCCCGAGATCATCTTCCATTTGGCCGCCCAGCCGTTGGTCCGGTTATCCTACGCGCAACCCGCCATGACCTGGGAAACCAACGTCATGGGCACGGTGAACCTCCTCGAAGCCGTCCGCAAGAGTCCTTCGGTCAAGGCCTGCGTGGTGGTCACCAGCGACAAGTGCTACGAGAACCGCGAATGGCCCTGGGGCTACCGCGAAACCGAGGCGATGGGTGGGCACGATCCCTACAGCGCCTCCAAGGGCGCCGCGGAGCTGGTGGTCGCCTCCTACCGGCGAAGCTTCTTCAAGGATCCCTCGGGTTGCCGTCTGGCGTCGGGTCGCGCGGGCAACGTGATCGGGGGAGGCGATTGGTCGGCGGACCGCATCGTCACCGATTTCGTGAGATCGATCCTGGCCGACAAGCCGCTTTCGCTCCGCAACCCCAAGGCCACGCGGCCGTGGCAGCATGTTCTGGAGCCGCTGTCCGGTTATCTGGATCTGGGAAGCCGATTGCTGGCCGATGGCGGGGCAGGCTTCGCAGATGGCTGGAACTTCGGTCCCTCCGAGGATTCCGTGGTGCTGGTCCAGGACCTCGCCCGTCTCCTGGTGGGTGCGTGGAATCGCGGCGAGGTGGTGGTGGACACCACCGGCAACCATCCCCACGAAGCCGGGCTTCTCAAGCTCGATTGCAGCAAGGCGCGACAGGAACTGGGCTGGCATGGCGTATGGGGCGTCCAGGAAACCGTTCGGCGCGTGGTGGCCTGGTACAAGGAGCATTCCGAGGGTGGTGACATGGTTCTCCGCACCCGGGAACAGATTCAATCCTATGGCGACGAGGCGCGGCGGCAGAAATTGCCCTGGGCGACGGAGGAAAAGGCGTGACCAACCGCATCGATCAACTGCGACAAGAAATCCTGGAGAAGACCCGCGAGCTGGTCAGGTTGCGGGAAGGCAAGAAGGACTTCCAGGCCGGATCGAGCGTTGTTCCCTACGCGGGACGGGTCTACGACGAGGAAGAAGTCGCCGCGGGCGTATCCAGCATGCTCGACTTCTGGCTGACGCTCGGCCCCGAAGGGGCGGCCATGGAAAAGGAGCTCGCCCAATTCCTGGGAGTGCGCAACTGCCTTCTTGTCAATTCCGGTTCCTCCGCGAACCTGATCGCTTTCAGCGCCCTGACTTCGCACAAGCTCAAGGAAAGACGGATCCTGCCCGGCGACGAGGTGATCACGGCCGCCGCGGGATTTCCCACCACCGTGGCTCCCATCGTGCAGAATGGAGCGGTTCCGGTGTTCGTCGACGTCGATCCGTTGACCACCAACGGCCGCGCCGACCAGCTTGAAGCCGCCTATGTTCCGGGGAAGACCAAGGCCGTGTTCTTCGCGCACACCCTGGGGAATCCCTTCGATCTTTCCGAGGTCAAACGGTTCTGCGACGAGAAGGGTCTTTGGCTGATCGAGGACAACTGCGACGCGCTCGGCTCCAAGTACGATGGAAAGTGGACCGGGACCTTCGGCGACCTTTCCACCCAGAGCTTCTATCCCCCCCACCACCTGACCATGGGCGAAGGTGGATCCGTGAACATCGTCTCCAAGGCGATCCTCAAGACCTGCGCGGAGTCGTTCCGCGATTGGGGGCGGGACTGCTGGTGCCCCTCGGGGAAGGACGACACCTGCTGCAAGCGATTCGACTGGCAGTTGGGGGATCTCCCGAAGGGCTACGACCACAAGTACATCTACAGCCACCTGGGCTACAACGTGAAGCCCCTGGATCCCCAGGCCGCCATCGGTCGCGTACAGCTCAGGAAGCTTCCGGCGTTCATCGCCGCCCGAGTCCGCAACTGGGAATTCCTCCGCCGCCAGCTGGTTGGAATGGAAGATGTCATCGATTTCATGTTGCCAACCCATGCCACGGGGTGGACTCCCTCAGGATTCACCTGGGCCGCGGGAAGGCCTGTGGTGGAGCCATCCTGGTTCGGGTTCATGATGCTCGTGAAGCCCAATGCGAAGTTCAGCCGCACGGACCTGGCTCGGGCGCTGGACCAGGCGAAAGTCGGAAACCGAATGCTCTTCGGTGGCAACCTCGTCCGCCAGCCGGCTTTCGTCCAGCTTCGCCACGACAGCCAAGGAAAGGCCTTCCGCGTGGTCGGGGATCTCGCCGGTTCCGATCGCATCATGAACGAGGCGGTCTTCGTGGGCACCTATCCCGGCTTGGACGAGGAGAAGCTGTCCTACATCGCCGAAGTGATCAAAAAGGTGGCGGGCCTCTGAGCCCGGGAAGGAAGCTTCGCTTCGGTCTCCCGATTGCCGACCTCGATCTTGCTGTCGCGATCGTCGGGGAGCATTGGAAGCGATTGGACGGCATGGACCTCTTCTTCACGGGGGGGACGGGGTTCGTCGGATCCTGGATGAATGCGGTGCTTCTCCATGCCGTCGACCTTGGATCGCTCGAGGTTCGTTTGCGCCTGTTGACCCGCGATCCCGACCGGATCCGGAAGGATCAGCCGCAGATCGCGGCGCATCGATGCGTGAAGCTCGTGCGGGGAGATGTCCTGGGCGATGGTTGGGACTGCGAAGGAGCCAGCCATCTGGTCGCCGGGGCGACCGAGGCAAGCGCCGCACTGATCAAGGAACGACCGCGACTGATGCTGGAATCCATCGTCGACGGAACGCGTCGCACTCTGGACCAGGTGGAGAAGGCAGGAACCGCTCGCGTCCTGTTCCTCAGTTCGGGAGCGGCGGCCGGTCCGCAACCTCCCGGGTTGGAAAGGGTCCGCGAAGAGCAGTACTTCGGATTGGATCCATTCTCTCCGAGGATCGTCTACGCGGAAGGGAAGCGTTTGGCGGAACTGCTCCTGACACTGCATCGACAGGCGTCGTTCTCGTTCACCTCTTCCCGCATGTGGGCTTTCGTCGGCCCTCTCCTGCCGATGGACACCCATTTTGCCGTGGGCAATTTCCTGCTCGACGCGCTTTCCGGACGAAAGATCCGGATCCTGGGAGACGGCACGACGATCCGATCCTACCAGTATGCGGCGGAAATGGCCGCATGGAACTGGGTCTTGCTCGCCTCCGGAAGGAACGCGACCGCCTACAATGTCGGATCCGATCGCGCCGTGACGACGAGGGAACTGGCATCCCTTTGCTCGGGACTCGCGGGTGGCGCCGGATTCGAGGTGCTCGGAACGCCCGATGCGTCGCGGCGGACGGATGTCTACGTACCCGAAGTGAGTCGAATGAAGGACGAGTTCGATCTCGTGAACCAGGTCGATCTGGAAGCCTCGATCTCAAGAACGCTCGAATGGTGCAAGGAAAGGCAAGACTGATGCGCGTCTCCGATTACATCGCTAGAACCTTGGAGCAGGCTGGGATAGGCCATGTCTACATGGTCACGGGTGGTGGTGCGATGCACCTCAACGACGCGTTCGGGCGCACGGGCATGAAGGTGGTCTGCTGCCACCACGAGCAGACCTGCTCGATCGCGGCCGAAGCCCATGCGAGGATCTCCAACAGTCCCGTCGCGGTGAACGTCACCTCGGGTCCTGGAGGGACCAACGCCATCACCGGTGTATACGGAGCCTTCGTGGATTCCGTGCCCATGGTCGTCGTCAGCGGCAACGTGAAATGGGAAACCCTGGCGCGTTCCACCCAGCTGCCGCTGCGCGCCTTGGGAGACCAGGAAATCGACATCATCAAGGTGGTCGAATCCATCACGAAGTATTCGGTGTGCGTCAACGATCCGCAGACGATCCGATACCATCTCGAGAAGGCTTTGCACGCGGCCAAGGAGGGACGGCCAGGTCCGGTGTGGCTCGACATCCCCATGAACATCCAGGGTGCGCAGATCGATCCTGCGACCCTGTCCGGCTATGCGGCTCCCAAGGCGCAGGTTGGACTCGGAGGCTCCGAGCTTGGGGGAGTCTGCAGGACGATCGTGGAAAGGCTTCGCACCGCGAAGCGACCTGTCATCCTCGCCAGCGCCGGCGTTTGGCGCGCCGGTGCCGCGCGGAGCCTTGTGGCTTTCGCTGAGAAGTTCGGGATTCCGGTGACCACGGCCTGGAATTCCCACGATCTGATCTGGAACGACCACCCCCTCTACGCTGGCCGTCCTGGGATCATGGGGGAAAGGGCCGGCAATTTCGCGGTCCAGAACGCGGATCTGCTGATTTCGGTCGGATGCCGGCTCAGCATCCGCCAGGTCAGCTACGATTGGAAGCAGTTCGCCAAGCACGCTTGGAAAGTCGTTGTGGACGTGGATGCCGCCGAACTGGCCAAACCCACCATTTCACCGGATCTTCCGGTCCATGCGGATGCGGGAGCTTTCCTGTCGGCGATGCTCGAACAGGATTGGACGGAACACGATCGATTCGCGGAATGGGCTGCGTGGTGTCTCGAGCGCCGCCGTCGCTATCCGGTCGTGCAGGACAAGCATCGGCGACTCGAGGGTCCCATCAACCCGTATGGATTCCTCGAGCAGTTGTTTGGCCAGCTCGAGGAGGAGGAGACGGTGGTCTGCGGCAATGGAACCGCCTGCGTGGCGACGTTCCAGGCGGCCCATGTCAAGAAGGGACAGAGGTTGTTCCACAATTCGGGCTCGGCTCCGATGGGGTACGATCTTCCTGCGAGCATCGGCGCATGGTTCGCGATCAAGGACCGCAGGCGGAGGCTCGTCTGCATCACCGGTGATGGAAGCCTCCAGATGAACCTGCAGGAATTGCAGACGATCCGGACCCACAAGATTCCGTTGAAGCTCTTCGTGATCAACAACAACGGGTACCATTCCATCCGACAGACGCAGATGAACTACTTCGCCGATTCCACGGTCGGTTTCGAGCCTTCCAATGGGGTCGAGCTGCCGGATCATCGGGCCATTTCCGAGGCCTATGGCATGAGGTACACCAGGATCGATCGCTACGGAGAAGCTGCGGCGGCGATCGCTGGGGTCCTTGGATCGGAAACATCCGAATTCTGCGAAATCTTCGTGGATCCACAGCAGAACTTCGAACCGAAACTCGCCTCCAAGAAGCTGGATGACGGCAGGATGGTCTCCTCGCCGCTCGAAGACATGTACCCGTTCTTGTCCGAATCCGAGCTCGACGAGAACATGGTCGCACGAAAGGACAAAGCATGAACAGTCTTGAGAAGATCATGGTCGAGCACCTGATCGAGATGAAGGAAAACCACTCCGTCACCGCAGTGAAGCTCGAGTTCGAGGCCGAGGGAACCCGCATGGAGGAGGCGATGCGCCTCAAGGAGATCGCATCCAAGGCGGGTCTCGATCTTGTGGTGAAGATCGGCGGATGCGAGGCGATGAAGGACATGTACGAAGCGGCTTCGCTGGGAACCAAGTACATGGTCGCACCGATGGTCGAATCGCCCTTCGCGTTGAGCAAGTACGTCGAGGCGGTGAATACAGCGTTCTCGGTCGACCAGCGCGACGACATGGAATTCTTCATCAACATCGAGACGGTGACGGCCGTCGAGAAGTTCGATGCGATGCTCGAGACCGAGGAGATCAAGCAGTTGACGGGAATCGTGATCGGCCGTCACGACCTCGTCTCGTCGATGGGCATCCCTCTCGACCAGATCAACGGGGAGCGAGTCCTGGGGATCTGCATGGATGTGGCACGCAGGGCCAAGCATAAGGGCCTCAAGGTCGTCGTCGGCGGAGCGGTTTCCGCCCAGTCCCGTGATTTCTTCCATTCCTTCCCGAAGGGACACCTCGACAAGTTCGAGACGCGCAAGATCGTCTTCGGATGCCCTGGAGCCCTGGAGAACGGTCCGGAATCCTACCTCAAGGCCGTTGAATTCGAGATCAACTGGCTGAAGAACAAGAAGCTGTACTATGGCAACATCCACAAGGAAGGCGAGAACCGCCTGGCCGTGATGGAGGCGCGTTACAACGCATCCATCCAGAAACTGCGTGCTGGTGGATGAGATCCAGAGCCTTCTTCGCAGGAAGAAGGCCGTATTCCTGGATCTCGACGGCGTCGTCTACGCCGGCGAGGCTTTGATCCCTGGCGCCGATCGGGCTGTGGCCTGGCTGCGTCGCGAGGGGATCCAGTTGCGGTTTTTGTCCAACAATTCGCTGAAGCATCCTCGCTCCATCGCGAGCAAGCTCGAACGGCTTGGCATTCCGTGTCCCGTGGATCACGTCCTGACTTCGGGAATGCTGGCTTGTCGTGCGCTGCGGAACCTTCTCGGTGAACATGCGAACGTCGCGGTGGTCGGTACGGAAGAACTGAAGATGATCGCCGTCGAGGCGGGACTCGTTCCGACGGACGACGCCAAGTGCCCAGCCGTGCTTGTCGGCATGAACCCGGATTTCCACTATGGACATGTCGTGCTCGCCTCACGAGCCATCCGCTCCGGGGCCGCGTTCTTCGCGTGCAATCGCGATGGCATGTTCATGGGCTCGGGTGGCGAGTTCTTCCCGGGATGCGGCGCGATGGTCGGCGCCATCGAGGGCGCGACAGGCGTCGCACCTCTGCGTTGTTTCGGCAAGCCCGATCCGGGCATGCTGGAGGAATCCATGCTGTGCGGAAATTGGAACGTGGATGAATGCCTCATGGTCGGTGACACGTGGGGTTCCGATATCGTGATGGCAAAATCCGCGGGGATGGATTGGATCCACATCAACAGCGAGGATGTCGCGGTGCGGTCCTGCGATGGGCCGGTCCTGAACCGTCTGGGCGAAATTTGTCCCGCACTGGGAGCCCGGACCAGATGAGCTCCACGGAGCATGGAATCGGCCTGCTGATCAAGCCATTGATCTTGATCCTGAAGCGTGTCGGAATCGACCAGGCCGTATTCTACACGGCGGGCGCCAAGCTCTTCCAGGCGATGGTTCAATTCGCCGTCCTTGGTGCCTTGGCCAAGAATCTCTCTCCCTACGAGCAGGGATACTACTACACCTTCCAAAGCGTCCTGGCTCTGCAGATCTTCTTCGAATTGGGAATGACGAGTGTACTGATCCAGGCCACAAGCCACGAGGCGGCACCGTTGGATCTGGCGGGAGGGGAGCGGGTGCCGGAATCCTCCGAAGCGGGACGTCGGCTTGCCAGCCTGCTCCATTACCTGGTGAGATGGTATTTGACCGCTTCGGTCCTCTTCTTCGTGTGCGTCTTGATCGTTGGAGTGGTCTTCTTCGAGAAGAGTCAGGGAGGCCTTCAAATGCAGCAGTGGGTAGGAGCTTGGCTTCTTTCCACGCTGATGACTGCCGTCTCCATGGTTTTCCAGGCGATTGTGGCCTTTTCGGAAGGAATCGGGAGAATCAGCCTTGCCGCCAAGGTTCGGGCTGTCCAAGGAGTCTGCACCGTCCTGACCTTGTTTGTGGCGATGACGTTTGGGTTGGGTTTGTATTCTCCTGGGGCGGCATTGTTCGTCGGGTTGTTCGCTGGTGGAGCTATGCTTTGGAAAGCGAACAAGAATGTTCTACTTGAAATCTGGCGTCAAATGGATCCTGATTTGAAGATTCATTGGACCAAGGACTTGTGGGGCTTCCAGTGGAGAATGGCGTTGAGTTGGGTCTCGGGATATCTGATTTTCCAATTCTCTACTCCAGTGGTGTTCAAGCTGCTGGGGTCTGTTGAAGCCGGAAAATACGGGATTACCCAGCAAGTTGTGAATGGTATTTCAGCTCTTTCGATGGCGTGGGCTACCACTCGCCAAGCTCGATGGGGGCGATGGATTGCAATGAACGATAGATTTGCGCTGGACGCTGATTTTCGGGCAACGTTGAAACGGACATTTGCTGTGAATGCATTGCTCGCAGTTGTGTTTGTTGGTGTCATGGAGATTGGGCGGTGGTTTTTTCCGATATACACGGATAGATTCGCGCCCTTGTCGGTTACCATCGTCCTACTGAGTTGTGGTGCGGCCAACCAGATCATTTTCACCCAGGCTACCTACCTCCGCGCGCATAAACAAGAACCCTTCTTATGGGTTTCCATCGCGGGCGCAGTATTGGTTGGGGTTGGTTCCTTTGTTTTTGCACACATGGGCATTCTTGCCGTAGCGACGGTCTACCTTTTTTCCACGCTCGTGGTAGGACTGGGGGCGGGAACCTGGATTTTTGTTTCTAAAAAGCGAGAATGGCAACGTGCCCACGATCTAATCAGAGAGAACGCCTTATGTTGACCATTGCCATGCCGACGTACAATCGGACGCAGAAAGCCCTTGCTAGAATTGAGGAGGCTGTCGAGCAAATTGGAAGTCGCAAGGATGTGCAAATTCTTGTTCTTGATAATCAATCGCCAGAGGATGTGGAGCTGGCCTATCGAGAGAAACATCCAGATGCTCCAGGTTATATTTCCTTTCGAAAAAATCGCGTCAATATTGGTGGGAACGGAAATATTGCCAGATGCTTCGAGTACTGCGAAACCGAATGGATGTGGCTGATTTCTGATGATGACAAATTGAAAGCGAATGCCGTCGATACGATCTTTTCTGCGATTCAACGCAATAGCAATTCGATATGGATCAATTTCAAGGATCCTGAATGGCTTGGAGATAGGCGGTACGAGGAAGAACGTTACCACGGGGTAAATGATCTTTGCAAGCTGGATCATTTTGGCAATGCATTATTGATTTCAAATTCGGTGTTCAATATCGGCTGTTGTCGGAAATCAGTTTGGCTTGGAATTCAATATGCATTCACAAATGCGCCACATCTCGCCATCGCTTGGTCTGCGATCGGAAAAAGTGGTGATTGGGTGTTGTCTCCGGCTTCTGTCGTCCATCGGACCATTCCTGAAAAAGGAGATACCTTCCAACACCTTGTTGTTGCACTGGGATTGTTGCATATCGGAGAGCTTCCAGTACTGAATGCGAACAAGATGCGGTTTGTGAAGCATTTTGCCAGGATCAACGACGATTTCTTCTCTCCCAAACCACTCTTTATCAATGCGTTGCGGGCGTGGAAGTTGGGGGTCAGCGAAAGGCCTTTCCGCAGAATGAAGTCAGGATGGCAACTTCTTGGAAGTCCTCTCTCGCCTGGCTGGCTTTTCTACTTGGTGTTATCTGCCTTCCCGTCCATCGTTTCCTCATTGCCGTTCATTCGCGCCAAAATGGATCTGAGCAGTCTTCAGCGTCAGATTGCGCGGGGGTGATTGAATGCCAGGGAAAATCAGCTTTTTGACCTTAAACAAAGGTTATGGCGGGGCAGAGAAGATGTTCCGCTATTTAGCTGACTCGTATTCCGCCAAATACCCCGATGACGTTCTCAAACTGATTGAAATCGACTTGAGGCGGGTGTCGATTTTCCATGTGGTCCGCATCCTTTGGAGTTTGCGAGGCTCGCTGGTATTTTGGAATTGCAGCGTTTTGGGAATCCACTGGTATTTCCTGTTGATTGCTAAGATGTTTGGGGCAAGGATTGCTCTATATCCTCATTTGGTTGTTGACCATCGCCTTCTAGAGTCGAAATTTGCAAAGATACGGAATGCCCAGATGATGGCTTCGTTGCGCCTTGTGGATTACGTGGTCAGTATCTCAGAAGGCAATGATGAAAGAATTCGCAATATTCATCGAAAAACAAAACTTGTTCCCGTGCGCAATTTCGTTGAATCGGAAAACCTTGAAGCGTTTCATGGTGGACTGAATTATCGACGAGTGGCAGTGATTGGCCGGATCCAAGAAAAGCACAAAGGGCAAGTGGCTTTATTGAAAGCGCTCAAGCCGATTCTTGGTAAGGGATCATTTTGTATTGACTTTTTTGGCTCTGGACCCGACGAAGAATCTTTGAAGAGCTGCATAGAATCGCTGGGTTTGGGTGAATGCTGTGTTTTGCACGGGTGGAAAACGGAGCCTGAGATCTACAAGAATGATTTTGGAATCGTTATCAATTACTCGAGATGGGAGGGGCTTTCTTTAGGGCTGCTGGAGGCGATTTTTCATAATCGCATTGTTGTTGGAAACGACATCCTCGGCAATCGTGAATTGCTCGATCAAAACCGTCTATTTAAAAACGAGGATGAGCTGGTCCAACTGATGGTGGATTTACAGAAAACTCCAGAAGACGCACTTATTCTTGAAGCGAACGCCAAGAAACATGAAATCCAACGCAAATACTCGAAAAATTTATCGCTGAGTCACCTTCATGAGTTCACAACGTCCAGATGCTAGAGCAAGCGAAAGAATATGTTCAAAGGTTTGATTTTTCGCTAGCCGAAAAGTGGTTGTGGCTTGGCCTAAGAAGCCTGTATTTGGCATCTATTACTTTTTCGGTAATCAATTTTTCGGTGTCTGGAAGTTCCGTCTATTTTTACATGTTCGTGCCCTTTGTGGACTTGCCGTTCATAAAGTGGATTTATGGTAAAAAATGGAAGGCGAATACAACCGCTTGGGTATTTTTTCTGGTTGCGCTTTCGATGTTTCAGATTTTCAATGGATCCTTTTTGAAGGACATGATCAGGCCTGTATGGCTTTTCGTTCTCGTTTTTTACGCTATTTTCCTGTATCGTGAACAATATAAAGCGTTCCGTCTTCTTTACGTTTTTTGCAGCATAAGTGTTTTGTTTGGCGTTATCCAGCTTTTCTCTGTATTCGTTGGTGTGGAGGAGTATTTCTTTCCAACATCGATTGGGAAGATGATTTGGGGTGAATATGCTATTCTGGCGCGAAGTGGATTCGAAGATGGGGTGATTTTTCCTTACCGGATAGCGGGATTGAGCAAGGAGCCCGGTTTCCTGTCTTCGCTTTTGCTTGTGGTGACTGTTGTCCTCTTGAAAGATGGCCAATTAGCCAGACGGCAGAAGAAATTGTTCCTGGCGATTTTGATTGGCGGGATTCTTCTTTCTTTCTCAAAGATCACATTGGTGTTTTTGGGTCCAACTGTTGCTGCGTATTTTGTGAAGCGTTGGATTTTTCCAATACAAAAGATTCCATTGATTGTTGGGGCGGCATTTTTTTCCCTTGTCCTGATGGTCGGATCAAGGGCGCTTTATGAAGATTATGGGTTGATAAAAATATCCTATCTCGCGCCTTGGTATGTGGAGACGTATTTGCATCGTACCATTGGATACTATCTCCTGAACAGGATGGATGCCGATGTAATTCTGGGTTCCTTTTTCTTTGGAGGGATCACGCAGAATCTTCCTGCGGTACTCCACATTGCGCCCTTTCTGGCGAACCTGCAGTTTGTTGACTGGAAGCCGGAAGTCGTCTTTTTCTCATCCTGTTTGATGTATGTGGCATTTCAATACGGGATTCTGTTCTTGTTCGGCTACATCGGGATGCTGCGTTCGCTCAAAGTGAACATGTTTGATTTCCTCGTTTTTATCCTCGCGATTTCTAGTGTGAATCCATTCGCTTTCGAAAACTTTGTTGTTCTCGGCTACCTTATTCTTGTTCCAAGGCTCAAGAAGGAAAACTCATGGAAACAAATCGCGCAGCCAGAGGAAAGGTCGTACTTGACTGCTCCAGGATCTCTTCTCAAAGGAGTGGGTTAGGGCGGTTTGCGGACCTTGCCTACCATGCGTTGGTCCATGGGGGGTACCAAGTGTCCACTGTGGGACACCAGAAGGCCCTTGGGTTTCCAGTGGATCATCAAATACCGGACGTTCTACTGGGAAAAGCGGCAGTATCAATTCTAAAGCCGATTCGTTGGTATATCTATGCCCGATTCCATTTTCCCGTGGAAACGTCTACACGAATGCTTTCGGTGATGCAAAATGTGGTCACACGAACGAAAGAGCAAGTCGTTACAGTCCATGATCTTCGCCCAATGTTCTTTCCAGATAATCCTTTGCAAGGTGTTTATTGGAAATACATTCTTCCATACACTTTGAAAAAGACAAAATCAATCATTACCGTTTCGGAGACTTCGAAGCAGAAGATTTGTGCGGCTTTTCGAATCGACGCCCAGAAAGTTCATGTAGTTCACAATGCATTCGAACCAAAGGCTCGAGATAATGGCCGATGTGAAAAGAAGCCAAGATTGCTTTGCGTTGGGTGCAATTGGAAGCATAAAAACATTCATGAGCTGCTTCAAAATCATGCGCTTTGGGCGGAACGCTATGAATTAGATGTAGTGGCTGCGGATACCAAATATGTGCGATCTCTGAAAGAGATGGCCCAAAACTATGGAATTTCCTCTCGGGTCCACTTTCATTCGGACGTCTCAGATTCTCAATTGGAATCCATGTACCGGTCTGCCAAGGCGTTGGTGTATCCATCGATCGATGAGGGTTTTGGTATTCCCCCGCTGGAGGCGATGTCATTTGGCACACCAGTGATTGCCTCAAATATCCCAGTGTTCAGGGAAATCTTTGGCGATGCCCCTATTTTCATCGAAATCGGAGACAATCAGTCATGGGCGGGTGCGTTCAAAACCCTGGAGAACTCAGAAGCTTATGAAGCTCGGGTTCAGGCTGGATCTGAAGTGGTGTCTCGGTACCCCAGATCCAGGACTTTTCAGGAGCTCAATGATGCTCTTGCCAAGATCTGGCCAGACTAGAACGCGTCAGTTTGATTTGATTTGAGCCTTCGTCAGGGTTCTGAAGGCCATTAAAAACCCGCAAGAGCCAAACAGTCCTGCAAACAAGCCGAAAACAAGTAAAAGCTTTTTTTGGGGCTTGCTTGCTTTTGCAGGATAATTTGCTGGATCAAGGATCATCATGGGTGGAGCTGCCTTGGCTTGCTCCAGAAGTTGCATTTCATATTCTTTTCTCGCTAATAGGTATTTTTGCTCCTTGGCCTGCTTTTCCATTTCAAATTTTGCAATTTTGAGCATTTGGTCAGGAAGGATGATTGAGCGATTGCGATCCTTATACCAAGTCAGGGCTCCAGCGGCAGAATCCCATTCGCTTTTTGCTTGGGAGACTGCAATTCCCAAGCGGTTGATGATGACATTCGTCCTTTCAATCCTGATCAGCCTTATCTCCTCTTGGCCGATTTTAAGGATTGAGCTTAGCAGCTGCTGAGCAAGCCATGGCGATTTGGCTTCTGCTTTGACTTCCAAAATGCCGCCAACGCCGCTTTCTTTGGAGTCGACCTTGATGCTTTTTGAAAGGTTTTTTATGGCGACTTCTAGTTTTATGGGGTTTGACGTGTCAATATCGAGCGCTTGATAAACAGGTGTCATTTTAGACGACGAATCAGATTCTGCTATTTCTGTACGGATCAATTTCTTGATCACGGTTCTCGATGTGAGAAGACTCTGATACAAGTCGACATCACCACTGTTTCCGAGTTTTTTCCCCATTAATGCCGAAGCGGCGCCAAGCTGATCCAGGTTTTGCGATTGAACTGGTAATAACAGTGCCGAGGACATGAATACAGGGGTTGCCAAGACGAATGCATACAAGCCGGCAAGTGAGAGGCCGCCGATAGCAGATGCAGCAATTTTCCACCGATGATGGTTGAGAAATTTCAGCAGGTCTAGGAGGTCGATCTCGCCGGCCTCTTCAGTCTTCACTTCCTGGTTCATTTCCGGAAATGTAGGGAAATCAGAGAGACATCGACGAGGGAATCCTCCGCTCCCGAAGAAGCGGAAGCTTGGTCGCCGACGCGTGCATCGAGGCTTCATGGACAAGAAGCGTGTCTTCTCGTGTCTCCACATTTCACTCCGGTCGCCGCAGCTTTCTGCAGATCGGCCAGACCACTCCAAGGTGGCAAGGGGAGGCTCAAGGTCAAATGGTGGAAGGATATGCCATCGAGGAGCCATGGGCCTCCGGTATATGCTGGACGCGCATTTCCGTGGATTTGGGCAAAGCGCATTGCCCTGCGGAGTTTCCTTTGATTCAGTCCTGTGTGGAGGCCTCGGCTTGCCGCGATCTCTGTGTGAGTTCTGTAGAAAGGCCGACTGAATGCGCTTTTTGGGGGCTGGGGTGATGGAAAGCGTTGTCCGCTGGCTGGGCGAATTCCGCATGGATTCTATATTTTTCCGGTGAGCGAACTAATTGCGGAAGAAGGTCGCCGAGCAATGGCGACGCGAGACAGGAATGTGCATCCCCCATCGGTTGCGGAGACCTCGGGTCCTCGCGTGGGGTTGATTGTTCCCGCCTTGAATGCCGAACGGAACTTCAAGACCTTCCTGCCTGCGATCATCGCTGCCAAGCCTTCCTTCCATCGGCTTCTCCTCATCGACAGCAGCTCGAACGATCGAACTCGGGAGATGGCCAAGGACGCGGGATTCGAAGTGGTCACCATCCCCAGGTCGGAATTCGACCATGGTGGAACGCGGCAACGTGGAGTGGAGATCCTCTCCGACTGCGACATCATCGTCTGCATGACCCAGGATGCGGTCCTAGCGGATGCGCAGGCGATTGCGCATTTGGTCGCGCCGTTCAGGGATCCCGAGATCGGTGCAACCTACGGGCGGCAACTTCCCCGCATCGGCGCGGGACTCCTCGAAGCGTATTCGAGGAATTTCGGGTACTCGGACAAGTCCTTCGTCAAATCCTGGCCGCAGTCGAAATACATGGGAATCATGGCCGGCGCCGTCTCCAACTCATTCGCGGCCTATCGCCGGAAGGACCTGATGGCTGTGGGAGGTTTCCCGTCGAATCTGGTCTGCACCGAAGACGTGTACGTCGGCTTCAAGCTCATCCTCTCGCAGAAGAAGATCGCCTACGTCGCCGAGAGCGCCGTGTACCACTCCCACGACTACGGCGTGATGGATGAGTTCCATCGCTACTTCGACATCGGCGCCTTCTATTGCGCCTTCGAGCCTTGGATCCTGAAGACAGCCGGTACCGCCGAAGGTCGGGGCCTGCTGTTCTTGAAGCACCAGCTCAAGGCGCTCATGTTCAAGGAGCCCTGGCTATTCCCCAAGTGCATCCTATCGACCATCACCAAGTATCTGGGGTATCGGCTGGGTGCTAGGTGGAAGCTTTTCCCCTTGCGGATGCGTGTGTGGCTTGGGATGAACAAGGCCTTTTGGCAACGTTCGGAATTGATGATCGATCGACCGACTCCGGTCTCGACCCACTGAAGGTCCGAAACAAGGCCGGGACTCTGGTTGGTGTCCCGCGACGCGAAGAAACAGCGCTTCCTCCCCCTTAGGAATGGAAGCCTCCGGGCGTCGTTTCCTCCTCATTCGACGCATCGCACCCCATAGATCCAGCGCTCGGGCACAAGGGTGGTGCAGAGGGAATCCCGTGGCGTCCTGCAGGGCTCGCCCTCCCGACACCAGATGGAGCCGTTGCCAACCAGGTCGAACAGTCCCGACTTCCAGGGTCGGAACTGGCCTGGAACCTGGGGCCATTGTCTGCAACGATGTTCCCGGTCTCCGATGCCAAGGACTTCACGCGGAGAGTCGACCTGCCCAAGCGATTGGCGCAAAACCTGCCGCCATTGCTGCTGGGTGGGAAGCCGGCCGCCGCGATAGGCGCAATACGCTTGGGCTTGGGTGAAATCCAGACCACCTTGGACGGATTCCGGCCATTTTGCTCGTGAACACCAGACCCTGGCAGCACCCGTGTCGAGTGGACGTTCCCATTTCACGGGGGAGCACTTGCGCGCCGCCACGCAGGAATCGTACTGGGCCACGGTTGCCATCAGACGATCCACTGCGATGGGGCCGATGCTGTCCAGCTGCAGGCTTGCCCTTCCTTGGCGTAGAGGCGGAGCGGGAAGGGCGGAGAAGGGAAGCGTCGACTCGGAATGCACCGAAAGCGGCGGGGTCAGGGGTCTGGGAAGGCCCTTGGCCACCGGGTTGGGATTGCCGTCTTCCGGAAGAGACATCCTCGAGTGGCCACGGGGTTCCTGGAAGATTTCCCTGGTACCGTCCTGCGTGAAACGGGCGGAGGTGGGATGGTCGAATTGGTAGACCCAACCCCACGGATGCTCCAGGCGATCGAATCGTTCCACCGTCGTCCAGACCAAGCTCGTGTCGGCGATCCTGCCGTCCGGACCCAGCCGGAAACGAGCGGATTCCAATCCAACCCGCCGCCCCTTCCATGAGGTGGGGTAGGGCGATTCCAGGCGTTTGAAGATCCGGGGACCCTGAGGTTGGGCGGCATAGGACACGAGAAGGCTGGATTGCTCGTTGGATGCCATCAGGACGGAATTTCCGGCGAGGTCCTCCCAACCGAATCCATCGAAGCGGTCGACGGGAATCGTCCAGTACAATGTGGCCGACCAATTGGTATCGGGAAGCGTCCGCGCGAAGCGATCCTGCGTGGGATTGACGACAGCCTCGACGGGGATCGAATCGGTTCCCATGCGATCGCGGAGAGGCTTCGGGAACATCCATTTCCCGCGGATCCGATATCCATAGCCGCGATTCTCCAGCTTCCAGATCCTGTCAGGAACCAGCGATCCCCAGGCCTGTGTGTTGGCGAAGGAGATGGTTCGCGCCGGTCGTTCCAATTCCAGACAGGCGCCCGAGCGAGCCAGCAGTACGGGAATGGGATGCACCGGGAAGGTGTCGGCGGGAGAACAGACGATGGCCTCGACGCCGGACAGGATCCTTGCACGAGTGCCGTCGGGGAATCGGATGTGCCCGGCCGGACCGGAGTCGCCGGCAACGAGTTCCACCACGGGCAGATCGCGGACACGGATCCTGTGGAGGCGATTGCGCGGGAGGGCGCGCAGCACTCCTTCGATGCCACCAATCAGGAAGGAATCGCGCACGGCCGAATCGAAGACCGGGACGGGGCGGTCGCGTTCGTCCAGCAGCCCCGCGATCCCGATCCCCTTGGGCTCGAAGGTCGATGTCCAGAGGGGGCCGTCCTCGAGCCGTTCGTTCCAACGGATCCGGACGTTTCCTTTCCACAGCATTCCCTTGTCGTCGCAACGGTGGAGCATCGATTCTGAAAGGAACTCGCTCGGGGAAACGGCGACCAATCTGACGGATTCCGTCGAAATCGCGGCGCCTGTCGAGTCGCACCATCCGCCGAGGGTGAGCGCGCCATTCGGACGATGCGCGACCAGGACCGGGCTCGAGAAGCGCGGAACGTTCCCTTCCACCCGTGCGATGCCTTTCCATGCCAGATCCAATTCCGGGGAGATAGGCCATCGTCCGTCGGGTTCCAGCGTCGTCTCCAGTAGCCTGCGGTCCAGCGACAGCACCGCCTTGGCGAACTTGCGGGGTTGGGAACGCGCGGGATCGTGCTGGACGCCGATTGCTTCCAGCCGGTTTCCGACCAACCAGAGGGTGTCGATCTTCAACGCCGAGGTACTGTTGGGGAACGGAATGCGCGTGCGGGGAAAGGATCCCTTCCAGCGGATGGGACCGCGCAGAAGGAACCGTTCCGGCTTGAGGGAGAGCCCGGTGCGCAGTCGAAGCCAGATGGAATCCTGGTCGACGGAGACCGTGCTGTCCCGGGAAAGCGAAAGTTCGCGGGCTTCCAGCCAGCCGCAGGAGGAATCCAGGGCGGCGGCGGTATCGAGTTGGACCAGCAAGGGTGAATGGGCGGGTGCGCGCAGGGACAGGTCCGATACCAGTTTTCCGTTGCGCCAGGAGATGGGGCCGTAGACGGTGTCCACCACCTTCCTGCCTTCGCCGGGAATCGGTTCCAACCACTGGATGGAAATGTCGCGTCCACCGCGTTTCATCCGGATGTAGAAGTCGCGCGCGGTCCACCGGACACCGCGGAAGGACACGGATTGGACGGGGGCGAGTGGAACCAACGAATCCTTCGAAGCGAGGTAACCGGGAAACAACCGCAATTCACCGAATCGCGTGATGGCCGTCGGGGTGGAGGTGTCCACGGGCATGGCCAGGAAGGAGCAGGAAAGGATGCCGGCGAGGAGAAGCATGCATCAAAAGCTAGCCCTGTCCGTGCCCTTGGCGAGGGAAGAGGGGTTAGCCACTTTGTCGGCTATGGCTTCCAGTTTCTTTGCCTTGTTCGACGACATCGCCACCCTCCTGGACGATGTGGCGGTCCTATCCAAGGTGGCCGCCCGCCAGACCACCGGAGTGATCGGCGACGATCTGGCACTCAACGCCAAGCAGGTGGCGGGTGTGCGGGCCGAACGCGAATTGCCCGTGGTCTGGGCGGTGGCCAAGGGGTCCTTGGTGAACAAGGCGATCTTGGTTCCGGTGGCCATCCTCCTGAGCGTATTCGTTCCGTGGCTGGTCCATCCCCTCCTGATGATCGGTGGGACCTACCTCTGCTTCGAGGGAGTGGAAAAACTCCTCCATGCCAGGACCGCCAAGCGTCGCCCCGAGGATATCCTCGCCGCGGAGGGAACCCGGGATCCGGTGGACCCGGTGTCCTTGGAACGGGAGAAGATCAAGGGCGCGATCCGTACGGATTTCGTCTTGTCTGCGGAGATCATGGTCATCGCGCTGGGTTCGGTGTCGGAAGTGGCGCTACTGACACGGATCCTGGTGATGGCGGTGATCGCGCTGGTCATGACCGGCGGCGTGTACGGCGTGGTGGCCCTGATCGTCAAACTCGACGACATGGGGCTCTACCTGGCGGAGCGGTCGGGGAGCGTGGTCCTTTCGAAGCTGGGAAGCGGATTGGTCGCCACCGCGCCGTTGCTCATGAAGGTCCTCTCCGTGGCGGGAACCATCGCCATGTTCCTGGTGGGAGGGGGGATCCTGGCCCACAACATCGGGCCCGTCCACCATCTGGTGGAGGTTGTGCGCAACCTGGCGGGTGGAACGGTCGGAAGCCTCCTGGGGAGCCTCCTGGAGGGTCTCACCGGGATCCTGGCCGGAGCCTTGGTGCTCGCTTGCGTGGCCTTGGTGGCGAAGATCCGCGGCAAATCCGCCCACTGATCTTCTCCCGCAGGACGCGACTTGATGGAGCGAGGCCCTCGCCTCAGTGCCGCTTGCGGTGGCCGGAGCGCTTCTTCTTCTTCCAGGGGCGGTGCCAGGGGCGATCGGCCAGTGCGTCCTGGTCGGCTTCGGTGAAGGCGGTCATGTCCGAATCCGATACGGCGGTGGCGGGGACCGGCGGACGAGCGAATTCGTCCGCATGGCGCGACCAGTAGTGCAGCAGGGTGGCGGCGGTCCAGGAAGCGTTCAACACGTGCTTGCCGGCGTTCACGGTCATGACGGCAATGGCGATGCCGGAATCCGGTTCGCCTTCCATCCGGGCGTATCCGGCGAACCATTCGTAGTGTCCTTCCGGGTCGGTCCCATCCAGGGATCCGGTCTTGCCGCCGATCTCGAATCCTTCCCGCGATTCCAAAGGCCAGGCCTTGGAAAAGCCGCCGCGCGCGGTGCCCGAGTCGACGGTTAGGGAAAAGAGCGAACTCAGGCCGGTGTAGAGCGGAGATTCCGGAAACACCGTGGCTTCGCAGGTGGAATCGATCCGTGGTGCGTCCCAGGCGGGGGGACGGAGGATGCCGTCGTGGCCGAATTTGCGCACGATCATGGCCGCGTGGACAGGGGAGATGAACGTGGTGCGGATGAATCCGCTGGAGAGTTCCGCCAGGTTGAAGGTGTCTGAAGGCTTGGCCATCACCCCGGCCGGAACACCGTTGCCCAGCCCTTGGGACCGGTTGAATCCAAGGGAGTCGGCCCAGCGCAGGATGGTCCCCTCACCCAGCTTGCTGGCACCCAGCTGTCCGAAGATGGGGTTGATCGAAAAGGCGAAGGCCTTGGCCAAGGTGACCTCGGTCCCGTTGGCGGGCGCCCGCACCTGGCTCTTGTACAGGGTATGGGGTTTGCCGCGGAAGACCAGTTCATGCTCCGGCGGGATTCCGGATTCCAAGGCGGCCGCCGAGGTGAGGATCTTGGCGAGCGAGGCCATGGGGTATTTGGGAGAGGTGGCCAGCATCAGGTCGGATCCCACCGGATCCTCGCTGCGCCGGGAGGCGATGAACAAGGGCCTTGCCGTGCGCAGGTCCAATCCGACGACGATGGTGAGCTCGGTGGGATGGCGACGCAGCAGATCGCGGGCGAACGCCTGGAAGCGGGGGTCCACCTTCGCCACGAAAGGAAGTTTTCCGGGAGAGTCGACCTTTGGCCTGCAGTCGCGCAGTTCGACGGGCACAGGCGCGGCGACCTCCGAACCGCCGCACCGGGCCAAGGTGGCGATTCCCGCGACGGCCAAGGCCACGGTGAGGGCTATGCTGGAAAGAAGGGCGGTGCGGCCGTGCTTGGGGGGTCCGGGAACCGGGGGGCGTTCCCAGGGCAGGTACTTGGCGGATGGGCTCAATCCGGCGTTCCTCCCGCCAAGCGCGACAATTCCTGGAAGTAGGTGGGAAACGTCTTGGCGGTGCAGTCGGGGTCCAGGATGGTGACCCCCACGCCATGTGCGGCCAGGGAAAAGGCCATTGCCATGCGGTGGTCGTCGTAGGTCTCGATCTCGACGTTCTCGACGAGCTTGGTGGGCGGTGTCACCCGGATCCAGTCCGGACCTTCCTCGACGGTGGCGCCCAGCTTGCGCAATTGGTCGCGCACGGCCACCACGCGTTCGGTCTCCTTGACCCGCCACGACCCGATCCCGCGGATGGCGGTGGGGCCCTCGGCGAAGAGAGCCAAGGTGGCCAGCGTCATGGCGGCATCCGGCATGTCGATCATGTCGATGTCGATTCCCCGCAGAGGGCCGTGCGACGGGGCCGCGCACTCGATCCAGTCGGGTCCCTTGGTCACCGTGGCTCCCATCTTCGAAAGGACGTCGGCGAAGGCGGCGTCGCCCTGCACGGAACGTTCCCCGCAGCCCAGGACGCGCACCTCGCCTCCCAAAGCTCCCCAGCCCAGGAAGTAGCTCGCCGAGCTCGCGTCCCCTTCCACCTGGATGGTTCCGGGAGCCTGGTAGGTGGTCGGCTGCACGGAAAACAGCCGATATCCGTCCCGCTGGACCCGCACTCCGAAGAGCTCCATGAGCCGCAGGGTGATCTCGATGTAGGGCTTGGAGATGAGGTCGCCTTCCACCTCGATCTCCAGAGGCTCCGGCGAAAGGGGTGCGGCCATCAGAAGGCCGGTGAGGAATTGGCTGGAGGTGGAGCCCTTGATGCGGGTGCGACCGCCGCGGAAGCCGCGGGAGCGGATGCGAAGCGGAGGGAAGCCGGGGTTTCCGAGATACTCGATGGAACCGCCTTCGGCCAGCACGGGGCGCAGTCCTTCCACCAGATCGCCGATGGGCCTCTCGCGCATGCGGGCGACTCCATCCAGCACGAATTCGCCTTGGGCCGCGCACAGGGCGGCGGCCAGCGGTCGCATGGCCGTCCCCGCGTTGCCCAGGTTCAACGAGGTTTCGGGAGATCGGAAACCCGCCCCTCCGATGCCGGTGACGGCAAGCGGCGAGGAAGGATCCTTGGGGTTGGCATGGACCAGCGTCACGCCAAGTTCAAGCAACGCACCATGCATGGCGCGGATGTCGTCGGAATCCAGCAGATCCACCAGCGTCGTCGTTCCCCGGGAAAGTGCGGAAAGCAGCAGGTAGCGGTTGGAAAGGCTTTTGGAGCCGGGCAGCCGGACCTTTCCGGTCAGGGTGGGCATCTTTGGCAAAGTCAGGCGGCGCATGTGGCTTGGAAGTTTACTCACCCGGGTGCGGGGTTTAGGAGCGGCATGGAATCTTTCCTTTGCCCGCCTTTCGCGGCCCGTGGACACCGGGCGGAATGAGAAGCGGAGTTCGAGGTCTTCTGTCCGCAAGTTTCGATGCTAGATTTTTGCCACCATGAGCACAGAAACCGCCTCTTCCGCATCGACTGGCAACCACACGGAGTGGATGGCCAAGAAAATCCACTCTTTCGTGGGCGTGGTTCCGCTGGGTGTCTACGTCACCCTGCACCTGTCCCGCAACCTCGCGACGGTGCTGGGCGCCGACGAGTTCGACAAGGCCGTGGCCAGCACCTGGTCGCACCCGATTAACTACGCGTGGGTGGTCCTCCTTGTGTACCTGCCGCTGGTGTTCCACGCCATCTACGGCGTCCTCCTGATGGCTCGCAGCGAGAAGACCAACGTCTTCAAGCACTTCAACCTGGAAAACGTGCGCTACTTCTTCCAGCGCCTGTCCGGTTTGGGTGTGCTCGGCTTCCTCTGCGCCCACATCTTCCTGACCCGCGTGCACGTGATCATGGGTTGGCTCCAGGGACCCGGCCCCACCGCGAGCCCCACCGGTCAAGTCACCTACGGCTACTTCGCCACCCACATGACCGACTTCTCCAAGCCCACCATGATCGTGTACGCTCTCGGTGTGCTGGGAACCGTCTACCACCTGGCCAACGGTCTGTCCACTTTCTGCATCAGCTGGGGCATCACCACCGGCAAGAACGCCATCCGCCGCGCGGAAATCGCCGCCTTGGTCTTTGGCATCCTGCTTCTGGCCCTGGGCTACGCGACCATCGCGGGCTTCTTCATGCACGATTTCACCGAGTTCGTGACCCCCGGAGGCCCCATGGCTCCGGACGGCTTCCTCGGCAAGATGATGCACTGATCCGCCGCTAGGATCCAATCGCACGAAGCCCGGTACTGCCGGGCTTTTTTGTTTCCGGTCCGCTTCTGGTCGCGTGATCGGGTGGAGTGCTAATTTGGAGCGACCATGGCCAAAGACTGCTCCTTCGATGTCGTTTCCAAGATCGATCCCCAGGAAGTGCGCAACGCCGTCGACCAGGCGCGGCGCGAGGTTTCCACCCGATTCGACTTCAAGGGTTCCAAGTGCGAGATCGACTTCGACGCCGACAAGCTCAAGTTGACCGCCGACGACGAGCCCAAGCTGGAGCAGCTCAAGGATGTCCTGGACAACAAGCTGATCAAGCGAGGGGTGAGCACCAAGGGTCTGGAATGGGGCAAGATCCAGGCGGCCGGTCACATGACCGTGCGTCAGGAGGCCACCTTGAAGGCGGGCATTCCGCAGGTCGACGGCAAGAAGATGGCCGCGGCCATCAAGGACTCCAAGATCAAGGTCCAGGCCTCCATCCTGGGGGACCACCTGCGCGTGACGGGCAAATCCAAGGACGATTTGCAGGAGGCCATGGCCTTGTTGCGCAAGGGGGACTGGTCGGTGGACCTGCAATTCACGAATTTCCAGGGATGAACGCAACTGCCCTGGTGCTTGCCGGCCTGGCGAATCTGTTCGCCTCGCCTCTGGACCTTCCTCTGGGGGGATCCGATTTCAAGTTGCTGAAGGCACCGGCCGGCCCGGTTTCGCAGGCCTTTTCCCAAGGTGGCGTTTCCCGGAGCGACCTGGCCGGGAATCCCGCGGTGGATTCGGTGTCCTCCACCTGGATCGGCATCGGCTGGATGGAGTCGTACACCAAGTTCGAAGGTTCGGGACAGGAAGCGGTCTGGCAGGCCCCCATGGGCAGATGGTCTTTCCTGGGGCATGCGCGGTACGAGGGATTCGACGGATTGGAAGGGCGATCGGAAACGGATCGGCCCACTGGCGACTATTCCGCCTACACCTGGGCCCTGGAAGGAGGCGCTTCGGTGCGTCTTCCTTGGCAGGGTTGGCAGCTGGGAGCCATGCTGGGCGGAGGCATGGAAGCGGTGTCCAATGCCAGCGCCTATGCGGGCTGGGGCTCGATGGGGTTGCGAGTCGCCGAGCCATCCCGGCCTTGGGCCTTTGGGGTCGTGGCGTCCAATCTCGGATTGGCCGGATCGGACCGATCCTGGGTGGACCTTCCCGCGGTGATCCAAGGAGGAGGAAGCTGGGCCTTCCGGTTGGAGCGGTGGACGCTGGTTCCCATGGCGGATGTCCGTTGGGTTGCCGACGAAGACATCGTGTTTCCCGTCGCTTTCGAGGCGCGCTGGGAAGGAGCTCGATTGCGCACCGGCTTTCCGGTGGGAAGACCCGAAGCCGCGCCCTCCTTCGGTGCCGGCTGGACCTCCGATTCCTGGGCGATCGATCTGGGCCTGGGCTGGCACACGGCGCTCGGCCTGGCGCCTTCGGGCCGCCTATCTCTGTGCCTGTGAACCTAGAACCCGCAATAGCCTAGGGCGTATCGCATCCCAGATCGCACCACATCTTGGCTCGTACGGGCTCGTCGCCGCACCTGACAGGGGTGCGCCTTCTCGCCCGCCAAGCCAATCTGCAGCGCGTTCTGGGCGCGCTACATCCCATCCTATCGCGGGCTCTAGGCTGAACGACTTACGACGTTCCTGAATTAACTTGGAAGGCCTATGAAAATCCTTGTCACCGGCGGAGCCGGCTTCATCGGTTGCAACTTCGTCAAGCTCGTGTTGGCTGAAAAGCCCGACTGGAGCGTCATCAATCTGGACTTGCTGACGTACGCGGGCAATCGCGAGAGCCTGCGCGCGGAGGAGTCCACTTCGCGCTACCAGTTCGTGCACGGCAACATTTGCGACGCCGCTCTGGTGGACAGCCTGGTGGCCAAGGTGGACGCGGTGGTCCACTTCGCGGCGGAAAGCCACAACGACAATTCCCTCCACGATCCGTCCCCGTTTCTGCAGACCAACCTGATCGGCACCTACACGCTGCTGGAAGCCGTCCGCAAGCACGGGAAGCGCTACCACCACATCTCCACCGACGAAGTCTACGGGGATCTGGAGCTGGACGACCCGGACAAGTTCCACGAGACCACTCCCTACAATCCCTCCAGCCCCTATTCCAGCACCAAGGCCGGCTCCGACATGCTGGTGCGCGCCTGGGTCCGTTCGTTCAAGGTGCAGGCCACCATCTCCAACTGCTCCAACAACTACGGCTCCTACCAGCACGTGGAGAAGTTCATCCCCCGCCAGATCACCAACCTGATCGACGGGATCAAGCCCAAGCTCTACGGCAAGGGGGAGAACGTCCGCGACTGGATCCACGTGGAAGACCACAACCGCGCGGTGTTGGAGATCCTCGCCAAGGGGAAGATCGGCGAAACCTACCTGATCGGTGCCAACGGCGAAAAGAACAACAAGGAAGTGATCGAGCTCATCTTGGAACTGATGGGCCACGATCCCAAGGACTACGAGCACGTCTCCGACCGCCCCGGCCACGACATGCGCTACGCCATCGATGCCACCAAGCTCCGTACCGAGCTGGGCTGGAAGCCGCGCTACACCGCCTTCCGCGATGGCTTGAAGGCCACCATCGACTGGTACAAGGCCAACGAGTCCTGGTGGCGCCCGGCCAAGGACGCCACCGAAAAGAAGTACGCCAAGCTGGGCCGCTAGGTTTCGCCAGCAAGGAATGTCCAAGGCGTCCGGGCGAACACCGCTCGGGCGCCTTTGTGTTTGCGCTCCGATTAGCGGTTCGCGGAGGCGGCCTTCGCGGAATCCTCCCGCCAGCGGCGCAAGCTGTCGCGATTGTGGCGGATGCGGAACACGGCGGTGTCGGGGAAGAAGGTGATCGCGATATCGCCCCTGATTTGTTCGAAGATCCTGGTTTTGGAGCGCAGGACGATATCGAGGACCACACGGTGGGAATCCAGGTACACGCCGCTGTCGTTGCTGGGAATGGTCAGGCTGGCGATGGTCCCGGCGCAGAAGAGAAGCTCCGCGTCCCGCTTGCTCCCCAGGTCGAACGCGGCGAACCCCGCCGAGGCGCGGATCGCTTCCTCCACCGTGGCGTCGCAGCGGATGTGAAGCTTCTCGGAGATGTTTTGCCGGATCGAGGTCAGGGTGGTGGCTCCCATGTCCATCGAATCGAGCCTGGATGTGTCCAGGGGGAGGTAGGATTCCATGGACGGGGGGGCTTGGTTTCCTTGGGTCAGGTCCACGTAGTGGAATCGCCGCAGGACCGGCTCCACGTTGGTTCTGTGATAGGACTGAGCCACCCAGGCATAACCAAAACGCACCAGCAGATACAGGCACGCGAGAGTGCATCCAAGCGCGGTGAATAGTGCAGTACGAGTGGAAGTGAATCGCCGGAAGAACAACGGGGCCAATCCCAGCGACAGGACAGGCGAAACCATCGCGAAGAAAGTGGGAATTTCAAATTCGCGTACCCGCAAGAACAAGGCGACCCGCAAGATGGCGAAGAAGATCAACTGCAGGAGTGCTGCGGTCCCCAGATAACGCACCATGCCAGGCACGAAGCCCAACCGACGCTTCCAGCTTGGGCCAGGGGTGTTCGTGGAAACACTGGGGGAAGAATAGGGGTCGCTCATGGTCCCAAAGGGTAGTTTTGCGCTCCAATTCCGACCTCAATCCGGACCTTGCCATCTTCTATCTTTGCCCGTCGTTCCAATGTTTCCGTAACCGCCAATCGCGAGCAAAGTGAGGTCTTCGATGTCGATCCATCCTTTCATGGGCCACGTTCCGGTGTTGGGCAAGGGAGCCTGGATCGCACCTGGAGCCCATGTGGCGGGCCGCGTCACCTTGGGCGAGGACGTGTCCATCTGGTACAACGTCGTGCTGCGCGCCGACATCAACACCATCGTGATCGGAGCCCGCTCCAACATCCAGGACAATGCGGTGATCCATCTGGCCGACAACTACGGCGTGGAACTGGGCGAGGACGTGGTGGTGGGCCATTCGGCGATCATCCACGCGTGCAAGGTGGGCAACAACGTTCTGGTGGGCATGGGATCCATCGTGATGGACGGGGCGGAGATCGGCGACGATTGCGTGATCGCGGCGGGCGCTCTGGTGGCACCTGGAAAGCGGATCCCCGCCGGGTCGATGGTGATGGGGACTCCCGGCAAGGTGGTCCGCGAAACCACCCAGGCCGAACGCGACTCCAACCGCGCGATGGCCCGCAAGTACATGCAGATAAAGGACGCCTTCCGTGGGGTCGCCGAGTACAAGATCTGAACCTATCCGGATCTGTGGATCCTGAAGGTCGCGGCTTCTCGGTTTTAGGATACATTGGTCAAGAATGAAGCTGCCAGGGAAGTGGACTCGACGCAGGACCGTGGCGGTGACGCTGGGCTCCCTCCTGTGCCTTGCCTTCCTGGGGCCTGACCTTTGGGTGCTGCATCAGGGAAGCCGGTGGATGATTCCCTTCGATTCCGTCCAGGCTCCCGAAATCGTGGTGGTGCCTGGTGCCTCCGTGTTGCGCAACGGCAAACCAAGTCCGGTGTTGCGCCAACGTGTCCAGGAGGCGCTGTGGGTGGCTCGTCGCTGGCCCGAGGCGAGGTTGGTGCTTTCCGGAACCGCCGATGGAGGATACGACGAACCTCTGGCGATGAGGAGATACCTGAAGGAACACGGGATCGATACCGCGCGGCTGGTTCTGGATCGGGAGGGGTTGAGTACCCGGGATGCCTTCCTCAACCTGGGGAAACCCTCGGGGCGGATCCTGGTGGTGAGCCAGGAATGGCATCTGCCGAGGTCGCTCTGGCTGGCTCGGGAGCTGGGCTGGGAGGCTTGGGGAGTGGTGGCGGGGCGGGACGCGGCGGCGGGATGGGGGAACCATTTGCGCGAACATGCGGGCAGAGCCGCAAATTTCTGGCAGATGGCCTGGCGCAAGGCGACCTCCAAGGTTGTATCGTTAGCGCGAAGCAGCCGATGAACACCATCCTTCCAGCAGGAACTCGGGTCAAGACTCGATACGCGTTTCTCGTCAATCCCGTTTCCGGCAGCGGACGGGGACGGGACGTGCATGAACAGTTGCCGGCGAGCCTCCAGAGCTTGGGCGTCCCCTTGGACGAGGTGGTCATCGAGAAGACCACACCCGGGGACGTGCCGGCCCAGGCCAGGCGACTTCTGGGCGGTTGTTCGCGGCTGGTGGTCGCCGGCGGGGATGGAACCATCGGTCAAGCCCTCGAGGGGCTCCGCCACAGCGGGCGTATGGATGCGGCGTTGGGCGTGGTGCCGTTGGGAACCGGCAATGATCTGGCGCGGGAACTGGACCTCCTGAAGGTGTTCCAGAGACAAGGTCTGTCCGGACTTCTGGCTCTGCTTCTGGAGGACCGGATCCGTCCGTTGGACCTCTGGGACGTGGATGGTCGGGCGGTCATGGTCAATTACCTGTCGTTTGGAGTGGATGGTTGGATCACCGAGGTGTTCGGGCATTCCAGGAATCTGTCCGAAGGCGCACACAGCACCGCGGGCAACAAGCTGCGCTACGTGCGCGCGGGGATCGGAAGCTTGGCGCGCCACCTGCCCGCCGACTTTTCCTTCCGGGCCACCCTCGCCGACGGCTCCATCCTGGAACGCTCCCTGGGAGGACGTCGCGCCTTCGTCGCGCTCAACATCGCCTCCTATGCTTCCGGGCTCCTGCACCCGATGGGGACCCGCTGCGACGATGGGCTCCTCACCCTGTTCACTTTCCCGCGTCTGTGGTCCTATCCGGCCCTGCTTTCCACCGCCATGGTCCCTTCCGTCCAACGATGGGTCCTGCGGCGCATGCCCCATTGGCACGCTTCCCGTCTGGAGGTCGCCTGGGATGGGCGCAACGCCCTGCAGGTGGACGGAGAGGGACGCCGGGACCTCATGGATCGGAAACGCCTGGAGGTCGTCCATTGGGGACGCGTACAGGTGCTCTCCGGGGCGGGAAGACGGTGATCGCCGTGGCCAACGGCCAAAGATCGATGGAGGTCGGCGACCTCCAGGCGGTCTGCTCCCTGGATGCGGTCTGCCAGGGAAGTCCATGGACCAAGGGGCAGTTCCGCGACGAAATGGATCGAGGCGAAGATGGATTCTGTCGGGTCGTTGACGCCATGTCGGGGGAGCTTGCGGCCTACCTGTGCGCATGGCTTGCCGCCGACGAGCTATCCATCGGGACCATCGGGGTGGCTCCCGCTTTCCGAAGGCTCGGTCTGGCACGGAGCCTGATCCTGGCCGCCCACCGTTGGGCCACCGCACGCGGAGGCGCGATCGCCCACCTGGAGGTGAGGGCGGGGAATCTCGCGGCCATCGGTCTGTACGAGGGATTGGGCTATCGCAGGGTGGGACTCCGCCGCGGCTACTATTCCGACAACGGCGAGGATGCCTTGCTGCTTCTGGCCGACTTGCCCACCGGAGAGTGGCTTTGACTCTGGCACCCCTGGAAACGGCCTCGCTTCTGTGGGGGCTGGTGGGGATGGCCTCGGCCATCCTCGTTTATCGCGTGGGAGGGCGCGTGCGCCGTTCCAAGAAACATCTGGAATGGGTGTTCGACCATGTGGATCCCATGGTGGTGGTGGACGCCAACCTCCGGATCCTGCGGGCCAACGTACCCTTCGCGGACATTTCGGGAAAGCCCATCCACACCCTGTTGGACAAACCCTTGTCGGAATCCGTCCCGGTACTGGACATCCTTTCCGAATCCCTGCGCGCGGGCATCCTGGAGGGGAAGGAAGTCTCCGCCGCCGAGATCGAATGGAACGACCGCGTCCTGGAAGCGCAGATCTTCGGTCTGGCCCGGTCTCGAGGCCTGCGGTCGGAGGGGATCCTGCGTCTGCGCGACATCACCGCCCTGGCCCACGCCCGCAAGCTCCTGGTGGATCGCAACGTGGCGCTGGCCGATCTCACGGACGCCCTGCAATCCGAGCTGGAGATGGCCCGGGAGATCCAGCAGGCCTTGCTTCCCAACGAGATGCCCCGCGTTCCGGGCGTGGAGTTCCACGTGAGGTACCTGCCTTCGCGGCCCGTGGGTGGCGATCTGTACGACCTTTGTCTGCTGGACGATTCCCATCTGGCCATCTTCATGGCCGACGTGGCCGGGCACGGGCTTCCTGCGGCCTTCGAAGCCGCACTGGTGCGCATGAGCTTCCTGAACCACGCCCAGGCCGGTGTGGACACCGCCGTGATCTTCGGCGCGATGAACCGCGACCTGCGGCGCAGCCTGATCCTGGGCCACTACGTGACGGCCTTCGTGGGAGTCCTCGACCTGGAAACCCTGCGCCTGCGTTTCTGCAGGGCGAGCCATCCGCGTCCGGTGCTTCTCCGCGAGGGCCAGCCCCGACGGACGCTGGGAGGCAAGGGGCTCTTCCTGGGGATCGTGGACGAAGGTGGCTACGTGGAGGAGGAGATCCAGCTGGCCCCGGGCGACCGGCTGTGCATGTTCACGGACGGCTACTACGAGACGGCCAACCGCGCGGGCCACCGTCTGGGCTACGAGGCGTTCGTCGACCGTCTTCCCGCGGCCCTTTCCATCTGCCCCTTGGACGAATTGGGCCGGGTGGAGCTGGACTATCCCGGCCAGGAGGAGGGAGGGCGCGAGGACGACCGCACCTTCCTGGCGCTGGACATCCGATCGCTGCGCGATCCGGTGTTGCCGGTGCTCCGGAGGATGCCCCGCAAGGACCCTCCCGAGATCCGCTGGTTCTCCACCGCCCACGAAGGGTGGGAGCTGGTGGAACGATTGAGGCGGAATCTGTCCGATCTGGGTTGGGAGTCACGCGACATCCGGCGGGTGCAACTGGTGGCCTCGGAGCTTTGCGTCAACGCCGTGCTCCACGGGCTGAAGGACAGGCCCCAGGCGAAGGCGTGCTGCGCGTGGTCGGCATCCCCCAAGGAATGCCTGTTTTCCGTCCACGACGGAGGCCCCGGATTCGATCCGGCGAGCCTCCCCGATCCGCGCGATCCGGATCGGTTGGGCCTGGACCACGGGCGAGGGGTCTTCCTGGTCCGACGCATCGCCCAGGAGGTCCAGTTCGACGACGGTGGAAGCACCGTGACGGTGAGATTGGAATCCCAGCCGCCGGCGGGTGCATGAGAGGTCGAACGCGCGTGATCGCCCTCGTGGCGGTGGCCATGGGAGCCTGGACGCTGGCGAGTCTCTGGAGGGTGGGTCTGCGGATAGAGGGGCCTCCCGCGAAGGTCCGCTACGCCTTCGTGTTGGACGGGCAGGGTCCCAACGGCGTGCGGGTCCGGCATGCTTTGGAGCTTCTGCACTCCGGGCGGGTGGATACCGTCGTCGTGTCCGGTTCGCCGGTGGGGATCGATGTCCACTACTCCACGGTATGGATCCACGATCTCGAGTTGGATTCGGCCGAGCGGTCGCGGATCGTGGAACTGCGGTCGCGATCCATGTCCACCCAGGACGAGGCGCGGTTGGCCGACTCGGTGTTCGCCGCCTTGGGGCAGGATTCCGTGGTGGTGGTCACCTCCGATTTCCACGCCTGGCGCGCGGCTTCGGTCTTCCGGACGGTCACGCGCGGTCGGGTGGCCTATGGATGGAGTCCCGCGACGGATCCTTTCTGGGCGATGGGCCTGTTCGACCGCGGTGCGGCCAAGATGCGCGCCGAGGAATGGACCAAGCGGCTCACCTGGACCCTGGTGGAGAGCTGGCTGGCCAGGAAGGATCCGGTTCCCGTCGCGAAAATGGTCCGCGGCAGCGAGGTGGGCCGGTTCCCGCCACCCCACCGGAGATAGACAGGGTCTGGTAGGCTCGATTCCATCCCGGTTCCCCAAGATTGTTATCATCCATGTCAGGATGATCACGAAAGTTGAAATCGGTTCCTATCGGATTTTGGGTGATGTGGAAGCGCAACTGCAGCCGCTCACCTTGATCGTGGGTCCCAACGGATGCGGGAAGTCGACGTTCCTTGCTGCACTAGAGCGTGCATCCAAACCCTCATCTGAAACCTCTCTGATTCCTCATGTGTGGCTCGAAGTTGTTGATCAAGAACGAGTGGCAAAATCAAATCCATCAGATCGAATTCCTGGAGATATGCTGCCAAAAACAGTCTTGCGACTTCGGTTTTCCATGGCCGCCCTGCGCGAAAAGAGTCAAGGCCTGGATTCCTCCGATGGATTCGAGCCGGATGGAAAGAATCTGTCGCGGATCATTGCGGATTACAAGCTCAACGACACAGCGAAGTTGGATGTCATACTTGAACATTTGCGGGAAGTGGTTCCCTCGATCAAGGAAATCAAGATCCGCCTTGAGCAAGGTTATTTCCGGCTGATTTTCGACACGATTGCGACAAAAAATATCCCTATCGAGCACATGAGCGACGGAACCGTTTTCGCCCTTGGGCTGCTGACCGCCTTGTCGTTCGTGGGCGACTCCAGTGCCCTGGTCCTGATCGACGACATCGACCAGGGATTGCACCCTTTGGCGCAGAAGGAACTGGTGGGAATCGTGCGGCGCATCCAGGCCTCCAATCCCCAGTTGCAGATCGTGGCGACCACGCATTCCCCCTACCTTCTGGCCTGCGTGCAACCCCAGGAAGTCCTGTGCATGCACATCGGCGACGATGGCCTGTCGCGGATGGCGCCCTTGACCTCCCACCCGGATTTCGACCGCTGGAAAAGCGACATGAACCCCGGAGAATTCTGGAGCCTCTTTGGCGACAAGTGGGTGGCCGAGAGCAAGACGGCAGCCTGATGGCCTTGTTTCTGGTGTGCGAGGGGCCCGAGGACGACCGACGCCTGAAAGCGATGCTGACAGCGGTCTTGATGAAGTCCGTGGATTGGCTGGAGTCCGACCATCTCCAATTCAGAGGAGCGGAGGAAGGCTTCACGTATCTTCGCCAAGCTTCGGTGAACGAAACCCACCGCCGCCTGTTTCCCAACAAGTTCGGTGTTTCCGCGCTGGGATCGTTCGGTACAGATCCTGCCGCTCCCTACGCGCACAGCGCACGGAAGGCATTGCAGATCCTTGAAAAGGTCTCGGATTTCCCCGACGACGGTTTCGTCCTGGTCTGCGACGAGGATCTTCGTGGAAAAAATCGGATACGGGGACTGTGTCAAGCCCGTGATCGTTCGTCGCTCGCATCGCGTACGGTGGTGGGGGCACCGGATCCGTCTCTTGAAGCCTGGGTGCTCTGCGGGTTCGATCCCCAGGACCAGACCGAGGAGCGCATCCTGGAAGGGCAAGCGAGGGACCTCCAGTTTGATCCAACAAAGGAGCCTCAACGACTGCGGTCGAAGGCGGTAGGCGATTCCAGGGACATCAAACATGTCCTGAACAGCTTGGTACAGGATGATGGAAATCGCGAAGACCAGGCGGTCTCGAACCTGACCAGGATTCGGCGGTTCGGGCGGGAATGCGGAGCCGTCGCATTCCTGGAAGAATGCCAAAGTCGGCTTCCTCCGCTTTTTGGTGCGCACTACGGTTGATGAATAATCATGGACGCCAACGTGCCACAAGTGCAGGCTGGTCGTGTTAGAATGGAAAGACGCTCGAAAGGAGCCACACATGTCTGGGCACTGGGAAAAGAAGAGCCACAAGCGGGATTGGAAGAGCGAACTCCTGGAGGTGGTCCATTCCGAGGGGTACGAGCCATCCACCTTCCGCGAGTTGCGCCACCTGCTGAACGTCCCCAAGGACCAGAACGGTGCCTTGCAGGACGCGGTGGCGAGCCTCCTGGAATTGGGGCGCATCCGCGTGGGATCGCGCGACCGCATCCACGCCGTGCGCGAGAGGCCCACCCGCCAGCAGCGCAACGACGAGCGCAACCGCGAACGCGACCTCAATCGCGAGCCCCGGCGCGTGGCCAAGAACGGGGGACTGCCCCAGCGCCACGAGAACGCTCCCGTGCGCACCTCCGAATGGACCGGTCCGTCGTGGAAGCAGGTCCAGAAACTGTTCGCCGACGCCCATGAACTTCCCGGGCCATTCGCCGCCGTGGTGCGCGAAGCCGTCGCCAAGTTCGGGGAGCCCACCGACGACGATACCCGTGGGCGCGAGGATTGCCGTGGGGACGAGGTCTGCACGATCGACCCCTGGAACGCCCACGACCACGACGACGCCGTGGCAGTGGAGAACCTTCCCCAGGGCGGCTGGCGCCTCGACGTGCACATCGCCGACGTCTCGCACTACGTGACGGAGGCGAGCCCCATCGACAAGCAGGCCATCAAGCGCTCCTTCACCACCTATCTGCCCTGGACGGCCGTCACCATGCTGCCGCAGACCCTTGCGGGCAACCTGTGTTCCCTGCTGGAGGGCAAGGACCGGTTGGCCCTCTCCTGCCGCATGGAGATCGCTCCCGACGGCGAGATCCGTGATTTCCGCTTCTTCGAATCCGTGGTCCGGGTGAGACGGTTCCTGTCCTACGAACAGGCGCAGGAGCTGGCCGACAAGGGCGATGCGGCGCTCCAGCGTTTGAAGGCGTGTTCGGAGACCATGCTGGAACGTCGCAAGAAGGAAAACCTGCTGGAGTTCGATCTGCCCGAGCCCAAGGTCGTCTTCGACGACAAGGGAGAGCCCGTCGACGCCCGCGTCGAGGACCGCCTGCCGTCGCACCGGTGGATCGAGGAAGCCATGCTCGCGGCCAACCGCTGCTGCGCGAGGCTTCTGGACGACAAGTCCCTTCCCGGTCTCTACCGCGTTCACGAACCGCCCGAGCAGGAATCGCTCCTGCAGATCTCCAACTGGGCCACCAGCCTGGAGCTGCCCAAGTGGACGCCTTCGCGACGCGACGAGGTCGAGGAGAACAACCTCCGCCCGCGCGTGCAGCAGTGGCTGGGTGCCATCCTCGCCAGCGGCGCCATTCCCACGGGACTCCAGGGGAAGATCATCCGCTCCATGAAGAAGGCCCGCTACAGCCCCGACTGCCGCGGCCACTTCGCCCTCGGATGGCTCCACTACGCCCACTACACCAGCCCCATCCGCCGCTATCCGGACCTCTGGACCCACCGCGTGATCAAGGAACACCTGCGTTCCCAGCAGGTGCCCGCGCGCTGGAGCCCATCGGTGCGCAAACTCGCCAGCCACGTCAGCGGGCGCGAGGACTCGGTGGTGAAGGCCGAACGTTCGGGCAACAAGTGCTGCGCCGCCTGGATCCTGCGCGAACGTCTGGGCGAGGAGTTCACCGCCACCGTCACGGGGGTTGAGGCCGTGGGGCTGTTCGTGCAGATCAGCTCTCCCTGGGCCGAGGGAATGGTGCACGTGCGGCGCATGACCGACGATTTCTACGAGTACAACGAGGAACGCATGGAGCTGTGCGGTCGGCGCTCCGGCAAGGAGTACCGCCTGGGCGACGTCATCCAGGTCCGGCTGGCGCAGGCCGATCCCGTCCAGGGATGGGTGGATTTCGAGCCCATCCTCCTGGACGAGGAAGGGTTGCCGATTCCTGTCAGGCCGGGTGCATCCAGGAGGATGGACATCTCCAAGGGGAAGATCGAGCACGCGCAAGGGAGACGCTCTCCCAAGCCGGGCAAGAGCGGGACTTCCAAGGGCAAGGGGAAGGGCAAGGGACAGCGGTAGGCCCCTCGCGGGGGCCCCTTGTCCCTGGACACCGTCGGATCAGTCCTTGCCGTCGATCAAGGACTGGATGCGCCTTCCCAGGGAGCACATGAGAAGCGAGCAGCAGACGTATCCCATCACCTGGATGGTTGGATTGGCCTGGTAGGGGAAGTTGTAGGTCCAGAATTCCCGATGGAGCATGAAGGCTTCCTGGGGAATTCCCAGTGCCGAATACAGCGCCGAGTCCAGGACGATCCGGGCCAGTGCGGGCTTGCGGAACTTCGTGGATAGCTTGTCCGAGATGGCCATGGCGAACAGCGCGATGGTTCCCCAGCCGGTGAGCACCAGGAAGGGAATGTCCCTGAACACGGTGGGTCCCATCGCCTTGGAGTAGTTCCAGCAGAACTCGAAGGAAAATTCGTTGAAGATCCCGAAGATCAATCCGCCCAGGAAATAGCCCGGCAACCAGCGGCCGGCGAACCAGCGGGAGGAAATCAGCAAGGTGAGCGAGATCAGGTAGAACAGGACGGTGAGCATGGCGGGTCTCCTCGGAGGTGGCGCGGGTCGCGCGTCCATAAACCTAGATCCCGCAATAGGACCGGGCGCGCTGGCCACCATCTCGCTCGCACCTGGACTTTTCGCCTCCCTCCCCCGCACCCTCCAGGTGCGCCGTCGGTCGGACGAAAAGCCCAGGCATCAAACGATCTGGCGACCATCACATCCCTCTCTATCGCAGGATCTAGGATAAATCATAGCGCTACCCAGTGCCGCTGTGGTGGTGGATTGCGATACCGACAGGCAATGGAGTGGAGAGGGAGAGCCCGGATTCGGGGATGAGACGTGTAGTTCGGAGTGTGATCTAGATCACAGACAAGGCCCCCTGTGGCGCGATACATTCCGCGTACACCATGCACGTTCCTACGTTTTCCAACCAAACATCATCTTGGAGATTCCCCATGCCCCGGCTTCGCTGGCTCCCACGTTTGCGCACCGCCCTCCCCTTGGCGGCGCTGGCCGCGCTACTCTCCTGCCAGAACACCACCATCGTGGAAGACGATCCTCCCCCACAGACCGGAGGGGAGCACGACGTGCAGTTTTCCGTGGCCGACAGCAGCTCCCTGCCCGACAGCCTGTGGTACCGCTCCCCCTTGGATTCCGGGACCCACTCCTTCTATGTGGTGCCCAGAGGGCCTGGGGTGCGGTTCTTGCCGGTATTGCACATCCTGGATGATCGGGACACCCTCTCCATCCATATCTTCCGGCTGGATCTGCACTTGGGGATGATCCAGGCGGTCAACAGGGACTACATGACCTTGCGAGGGGTGCGCACCGTGCGCACCGCCTCAGATTCGCTGGCCTGGTCGATCTTTCGCGCCTACGATAGCCTACGCAAGGCCAGCCCCGCCGACTTCCAGGACACTTCCGCGATCGGAATGCGCGAGGCATTCCAGAAGCTGGTGGCCAAGCTCGTGTTCCAGGGGCATCCCGCCACCCTCGGTTACAGGAAGCTGGCGCCGTTGGGTCTGGATACCGCCAAGATCAATCGTCAGATTCTGACGCTCGCTGCCAGCTCGGGCCAGACCCTCGGCGAAATCGTCCGCCGCTGGAGCCTGCCGTTGGATTACGCCACGGCCACCTCGGTGTTCAAGACCCTTGGGCTGGATTCGGCGAGCCTGAACCCCTTCCGGCTGGAGACGGCGCTTGCGTTGGATACCCTCCACCTCGGCGAGTCTCCGGCGGGATTGACAGGCAAGATCCGCGGTAAGAAGGGGATCGCAAGCGTGAAGTTCGCCATCGAGAGCGATTCCGGCGACCGCACGGATCGGTTTGTTCTGGCCGACCTCCCCGATCCCAAGAGCCATCCCGAAGTGCTGGACTTCGCGGGGCATCCCACCATCCAGCCGCGAACGGGAGCCGTCCAAGGGAAGTACACCCTGCGCGTGAAGGTCACGGATAGCCTCTCCAACGAACAGACCTATTCCACGACCTTCATGGTGGCCGGAGCCTTGGATCACAGCGGCCCCAGCCTCGCGGTCCTGTCACCCGCCAACTCGGTGGTGCGCGATTTCAACGATTCGCAGCTGGTGGTGAAGGTGGAAGCCAAGGACGGATCGGGAGTCCAATGGGTGAAGATCGGAGGCGCGGAGGCCAAGAAGGGGTCCGATGACACCTGGACCTTGGAGATGGTGGTTCCCGTGAGCGCCACGAGTGTCGCGGTCGGAATCCAGGCCAAGGACGGCGCGGGCAACACGAGCGATGCGCAGATTTCGATCCGCCGCAACGAGGCTCCCAAGCCGACGGCGCCCCGATTGATCCTGGTGGGTCCCTCCAATGGGACTCTGGTCCCGTTCGACTCCACCGGTGTGTGGGTGGAATGGAAGGCCGAGACGGATTTTGGAAAGATCGAAGCGGTGACGATCAACGGACTGGCAGCTCTTTTGGAAGGCGGGATCTGGCGGGCCAGGGTTTCGCTGAGTCCCGACGGCAAGCTCGTGAACCTTCCGGTGCGGGCGCAGAGCTCGGTGGGTCTGAGTGTGACGGAATTCGTCTCGGTGGGCCGCAAGGCCGACAGCGCAGGTCCCGTGGTGCGCTGGAACGTTCCGACCCAGGATCACCGGGTGGCCTACGACGTCAAGACCTTGGAGGTGAAGGTGGGGGCGGCGGATCCTTCCGCCGTGGACTCGGTGCGGATCGCGGGCAAGAAGCCGGACACCGCCGGGGGGCTGTGGGTGGCCACGGTGGATCTGGCGAACCCGGGCGAAATCACCCGCATCCACGTGAAGGCCTGGGACCACTTGGGGAACGCCACCGACTCGGTTTTGCTGGTGTCGCGCGACCCCATTCCCGGCCAGCTTCCGCCCAGCCTTTCCTGGAAGAGTCCGGAGAAGGCTTCCGGAACGACGGTTCCGTTTGCGCAGGACAAGTTCCTGGTGCAGGTGGTCCTGACGGACATTTCGGGGATCGACGCCTCCAGCGTGGAGATCAACGGTGTCGTGGCCAAGGCGGTGAACGATTCGGTGTGGGAGCTTTCGGTGGATCTTCCACCCAACGGCCAGGCCCAGACGATCACCGTGGTGGCCAAGAACAAGCGTGGCGTGTCGGTCTCGGGATTCCGGTCGGTGGCGCGCGCCAAGGACGAGGAAAAGCCCACGTCCACCCGCGTGGCGGGCACCCAGGACCGGAGCGTGGTGTTCGACACGGTCTCCGTGGAGGTGGGCTGGACGGCCAAGGACAACGACCGGATCGCCCAAGCCTGGATCCAGGACAGCCTTGTGAATGCGGATGCCTCCGGCTACCACCGGCGCGTGGCGCTGGGCCTGGGCACGCAGTGGATCAAATTCCGCGCGGTGGACCCGGCGGGGAACGAGGTCCGCGACAGCGTGAACGTGGAGCGCCGGATGGACACAGTGAAAGCGGTGACGTTTTCCGACACCAACGGCAAGCTCCGCTCGGGCAGCTTCTGGGTGAAGCTCTCGTGCGCCACTCCTGGCGCCACCATCCGCTACACGCTGGACGGCTCGGAGCCCAAATCCACCTCGCCCATCTACGGCGACAGCCTCAAGATCGACACGACCATCACCCTGAAGGCACGAGGCTTCGCGACCAGCCGTGTGGACGGACCGGTCGGGAGCCAAGGGTACCAGCTGGCGGTGCCGGTGAAGGTGGCGGGGGGAGCTGCCCATGCGCTCGTTCTGCTGAGCGATGGATCTCTTTGGGGATTTGGCAGCAATGTCCGCGGGGAGCTCGGCTCCGAAAAGCCTTTCTTCGTGGATTCGCCGATGAAGATCGCCGACAGTGTGGAATCGATCGCAGCGGGAAACAATGTCTCCATGTGGGTGAAGACGGACAACACGCTTTGGGTGCTCGGATCCAACGACTCCGGTGCATTGGGCGATGGCTCGCTCGAGGACCAGGGAGCACCGGTCCAGATCATGCGGGGAGTCGCCAAGGTAGTCGCGACGGTCGATCGGTCGACCCTGATCTTGAAATTGGATGGAACTCTGCTCGGTGTCGGCAGCAACGAATTGGGTCAACTTGGAATCGGAACCAGGAAGTCCATCCGCATTCCCGCCATCATCGCCTCCGATGTGGTGGAAATGGGAGGTGGTTGGGGGCACAACCAGTTTTTGACCAAGGATGGGAGCTTGTGGTCCATGGGTGTTCCTGCGAACGGGCGCCTTGGCGACGGACGCGAGGGGTTGCCCGGCGACGATTCTTGCAGGACCCGTCCCTACAAAATCATGGAAAAGGTGAAGATCCTCGCGCCAGGCTATGGAGATGCGAATCTGGTCGGGCGTGAGGATGGTTCCCTATGGTGTTTCGGTTGGGGAATCACCGGGAAGATGGGAACGGGGAACACCTCCGACGTGTTGGTACCAACGCAAGTTCCGCTCCAGGGCAAGGTGAAACAGATATCCATCGGAGGTGGTCATTCGATCGTCCTTACCGAAGATGGCATCGCATGGGGTGCTGGCCAGAACAACTTCGACCAGCTGGACCAACTTCCAGCCCCTCAATACTCGATGAAGCAGTTGGCGACGGGCATCTCGGCGGTTGCTACGGGGGACCTGTCCACGTATCTGATCGATGTTTCGGGGGCGATGTGGTCGATGGGTTCCAACCGTTTTGGACAGTTGGGAATCGGATCCAACGACCAGACCGTGAAGAAGTCTCGGGTTCGATTCTAGGCGCCCGAACGCAACCGCTGGTTGGTCCAGGAACCGCCCTCGCGGTGGATGTCCACGCCGCGACACGGACCCGACCGCGTCGCATCCGCATTCCCTCCCATCCCGCTATTCGCGGGATGGGAACCGAAACCCTCCCATCCCGCATTTAGCGTGATGGGAACCCTGGAGACGCCGAGAGGTGAGCGGGGCGAGAATGCGCCCTCTGAATTCGTCCAGGAACCGTCCTCGCGGTGGATGTCCACGCCGCGACGCGGACCCGACCGCGTCGCTTCGCACCCCTCCCATCCTGCATTTAGCAGGATGGGAACCCTGGGGACGCCGAGGGTCCGAGGAGCAAGTGGGCGCCGCCGCAAGGGCGGTTCCTCAGAATTTGCGGCGCATTCTCGCTGGAAGGATCCCCATCAGATCCCTGTACTTGGCCACCGTCCGCCGTGCCACGTGCAGGCCCTTCTCCTCCAGCACGTCGACGATCTTCTGGTCGGAGAGGGGATCGGCGGGGTCCTCCTCCTCGATGAGCTTGCGGATGGCCTCGCGGGCCTCCACCGAGCTGATCTCGGAGCCGTCCTCCTGGGTGACCGACGCCGAGAAGAACGACTTCAGCTCGAACACTCCGTGCGGGGTCTGCACGTACTTCTCGTTGGTGACGCGGCTGACGGTGGAGATGTGCATCTTCACCTTGTCGGCGATGTCCTGGAGCACCAGGGGCTTGAGGTGGCCGGGTCCCTCCTCGAAGAACTCCATCTGGGATTCGAGGATGGCGTGCATCACCTTGAGCATGGTGGACTTGCGCTGCTCGATGGAACGCAGGAGCCAGGTGGCCGAGTTCAGCTTGTCGCGGACGTACTTCTTCTCGTCGGTGGAGGCGCGCGATCCGCGGCGGACCAGGTCCTGGTAGGAGCGGCTGACGCGCAGCGAAGGCACGGTCTTGTCGTTGAAGGAGACTTGCCAGATTCCGTCAAGGCCGAGCTCCACCACCAGGTCGGGGACCACCGGCGGGGCCTGGGGGCTGGACAATTGCCGTCCGGGGCGTGGCTCCAGCTGGCCGATCTCCTTGATCGCCGCCTGGATCTCCTCCGGGGTGCTGTCCAGACGACGTGCGATGGTGGGCACCTTCAGCTTCTGCAGGAGCCCGAAGCAGTCGTGGATGATTTTCCAGGCGATGGTGTCCCGCTGCCCCAGACGCGAGAGCTGCACCAGCAGGCATTCGCGCAGATCGCGCGAGCCGATGCCGGGCGGATCCAGCCGCTGCAGCACGGAGAGGGCCTCCTCCCAGGTGGACTCGTCGATCCCCAGCTTGCTCTGGGCTTCCTCCTGGGCGACTTCCAGGAAGCCGTTCTCGTTGAGGTTCCCGATCAGCCATTCGATGGTCGGCCGCAACGCGGGATCGAACTTCTTCTCGTCCAGCTGCGCCAGGAGGGTTTCCTCCATGCTGGCCTGGTGCACGGGCACGCGTTCCAGCCGTTCGTCGGGGCTGGAGCGTTCCTCGGTCATGCGTCCGCCGGGGTCGAAACCATCGTCGAAGTACGCCTCCCAGTCGATCTCGGCCGGGTTGTCCTGGGTGCTTGCGGAGACCTGCTCCTCGCGCGACTCGGGTTCCTCTCCGGAGGCCTCCTCGGCATCCTGGCGCTCCTCGCGTTCGTCCCGTTCCTCGGTGGTTTCCGGACCATCGGCTCGTTCGCCGTCCACCAGCTCCGGTTCGGGGCCGTCGTCCAGTTCCAGGACGGGGTTGGTCTCCATCTCCTGCTTGACGAGCATCTCCAGCTCCAGGGCGGAAACCTGAAGGAGCTTCAGGGATTGGATCATCTGCGGCGAGAGCTTCTGCTCCATCCGCATGTCCATGGAAAGACCGAAACCTAGGTTCATCAGACGTTGTCTCGAAGGAGCCGAAGGGCGAGTTCGGGATGGAAGCGGAAGACGTCGGCGGGCTGGTCGCACGACCACTTGAGGAGGAACGATCCCGTGGAGACTTCCACGGTGCGGTTCCACACGCCGCCTCGGAAGAAGGGAAGAGGATCCACGAAGCCTTCCACGTCGGCCTGGATCTCGATGCGCGAACCTCCCGGACGGACTTCGTGGAGAAGTCCCGCCGGGCATTGCCACAGGTCCCTGGCCGGTTCCCCTTCGCGGAAGAGGATGCGCGATTGCAGGACCATCTCCCGGAGCACGGGGGGGTCCATCTGCCGGACCAGTTCCTTGAGTCGGGCGTTGGTGTCCCGCAGGCGTTCCACCAGCTTCAGGTTCAGGGTGCGGGCCAATTCGGGAAAATCGTGGAACACCGATTCGAACGCGTGGCCTTCCACGCGGACCACCACCGATCCGCCCGCCGAGCGGATGGAGGCGGAGCGCCTCCCGTCCAGCTGGTGGCTCATCTCGCCGAAGGGGACCATCTGGTCCGATTCTGGGGAGTTGGTCAGCACCTTCAGGACATGCTTTGCCCCTCCGGAGACCTCCTGCTCCACCACGAGCGATCCTTCTTCCAGGAAGAAGACGGAATCGTCCGGGTCTCCTTCGTGGAGCACAAGCTCGCCATCCCGGCACCGCAGCCGCCGGATCCAATCGGGATAGGCCTTGGCGAGCTTGGCCAAGGCGTGATTTCGTGGAATGGGGTCCTCGTGGAGCTCTGGCATCAAGCACAAGGATAGCACTGGCCTGAGCCAAAAAACCGCACTGAAATCGATCCGGCGCGACTTTTGTAGACGACGAATTCGGAGATTAAATTGAACCGTTTCAGCTCGCCTGGCGACTCTTTCCGACGGGATCTTTGCCAGCGGATGGTGGATCATGTCGAGGGGGCGGGTTGCCCAGGAGGATGCGATGAACCGATGGTGGGCCAAAGGGCTGGGTCTGGTGATGGGGATGGTGGTCGGAGCGCAGGCTCTGACCCCGGTGGAAGATCATGGCGCACTCCGGGTCCAGGGGGCTCGGATCGTGGATGCCAAGGGTCAGCCCACCCAGTTGGTGGGAATGAGCTTGTTCTGGTCGGGGTGGGCGTCCACCTTCTACAACCGCCGCACGGTGCACTGGCTGGCCTACGATTGGAAGATTTCCGTGATCCGCATCGCCATGGGAGTGGAAGGCAACGGGATGTACCTGGATCCCAGCAACGGCGCCATCAAGAACATGAGGATGGTGGATTCGGTGATCCAGGCTTCGGTGGACCTGGGGATCTACGTGGTCGTGGACTGGCACGACCACAACGCTCCCGACCACCAGGCCCAGTCCATCGACTTCTTCCAGAAGGTCGCGCGCAAGTGGGGCCAAACCCCCAACGTGATCTACGAGATCTACAACGAACCGCATGGAGTCATGGCTCCCGACGCCAACGGAAACGGGGCGGAAGAAGCCTGGGATTGGGATGAACAGATCAAGCCCTACTCCCAGGCCGTGGTGGATTCCATCCGCGCGATCGATCCCGACAACCTGATCCTGATCGGCAACGAAAACTGGGATCAGAATCCCTCCGGTGCGGCCGCCAATCCGGTGGTGGGCAAGAACCTCGCCTACACGCTGCATTTCTACGCTGGATCTCATGTGGTGAACATGACCAACGCTCCGGCCAAGGCCTCGACGGGCGCCTACACGAGCGGTCGCAACACCTTGTCCAAGGCGACAGCCCTTTTCCTGTCGGAGTGGGGAACCACCAACGCCGACGGCGGCGGTGGCGCCGACAAGAGCCTGTACTTGGACAAGGCCAAGGAATGGCTCGATTGGGCCAAGACCAACTACATCAGCTGGTGCAACTGGTCGGTGGTGAACAAGTCGGAATCGTCCGCGGCGCTCATCCCTACCGCCAATCCGCTGGGTGGATGGAACGATACCGACCTCACCCCTTCGGGCACATGGGTCCGCGCGCAGATCCTGGAGGCGAACGCGAAGTACAGCTTCCCCGAACCACTTCCGGTTCCGCCGCGCGTTCCGGACACCACGGTCGTTCCGGGACGCATCGAGGCGGAAGGATTTCTCAGCTACAACGGAGTGCAGTTCGAAACGTCCATGGACGGCGATGGAACCGACAACATGGGGTGGATCGAACCGGGTGACGGTGCCGACTACGTGGTGAACGTGAAGGAGGATGGCCGCTACAACCTGCACGTGCGGGCGGCCAGCGCCAATGCGGGAGGGGATTTCGTCCTCAAGGACGCCGCCGGGGTGGAGCTCAAGCGCGTGGCCATCGTGGGGACGGGAGATTGGCAGAAATGGGAATCGTTCTCGGACACCACGGGAGTGGATCTGAAGGCCGGAACCCAGGTCCTCAAGGTGGTCTTCGAGGGGGTTGGCACCAAGAGCCTGTTCAACCTCAATTGGTTCGAGCTCAACCATGAAAGCGTTCCGTTGCGCTCCAAGGCTTCGTGGAAAAGGGCCGCCACGGTCCACGTGGTGGAGGGGCGCATCCGCATCCAGGATGCGCAGGGCTTCCACCAGGTCGCATTGCGCGATCCATCCGGACGTGTCCTGGCCAGGATGGAGATCCGCGACGGACAGGCCGAGGTCCGGGTGGGGGAGTCTTCCGGACTCCTGATGGCCGACCTCACCGGGCCTGGTCGGCGCGAGCTGCATACCGTGGTGCGAGCCCGCTGAGGCGGATCGCATCCGCTGGCGAGGGACGCGCGAGAATGCAATTTGAACGCATGTCCGCCTACGACCGACTGATCGCCTACCTGAAGGAAACAGACCATCTCGGAGCCGCTTCGCGGCTCCTGCAGTGGGACCAGGAGACGGGCATGCCCCCCAAGGGCGAGACCGTCCGCGCCGAGATGCAAGCCACCTTCGCGCGGCTTCTGCACGAGAAGACCGTCTCCCCGGTTCTTTCCGATCTGCTGGAGGCCTCGCGCCAGGAAGCGACGGATTCCGATCGTTCGCGCCAGCTGGAACTGGTGGGCCGGAGCGTGGAGCGTTCCCGCAAGGTGCCGGCGTCCCTCGTGGAAGAACTGGCCTCGGCCACCAGCCTGGGACAGCAGGTCTGGGCCCGTGCCAGGAAGACATCGGACTTCGAGACGTTCCTCCCCCATCTGGAGAGGGTCGTGGAACTGCGCCGCCAGGAGGGCTCGTGCATCGCCCCGGAAGGGGGCACCCCCTACGACGGGCTGCTGTCCGACTACGAACGGGGTTTGCGGACGGACGACTGGACCAAGCTGTTCGCCCAATTGGAAGCCGAGCTTCCGGCCCTGGCCGCCGAGGCCATCGAACGCGGTGCTTCCCGGCAGGAGGGGTTGGGTCGGTTGGACGCCTTCCGGGGCCCCTTCCCCGCCGAACTCCAGATGGACCTTTGCCGGAAACTGGCCGCGGCCATCGGCTACGACTTCGAGGGGGGGCGGTTGGATCTGTCCGCCCACCCGTTCTCCGAGACCGTGCATCTGGGGGACAGCCGCATCACCACGCGGGTTTCGTCGGACGACCTGGGCGGCGCGGTCTTCTCCACCCTGCACGAGACCGGCCATGCCCTCTACGAGCAGGGGCTCCCCGAGGCCCTGGTCGGGACCCCGTTGGGGAGCTTCGCCTCCATGGCCGTCCACGAGAGCCAGTCGCGGCTGTGGGAGAACATCGTGGGCAGGTCGGACGGTTTCTGGCAGGACCAGTGGAACGTGGTGTCTGGGGTCTTCCCCAAGCTGGGAGTGGTCGGTCCGGAGCGTTGGGCGGAGCGGTCGCGGTGGGTGCGGCGCACCCTGGTACGCACCGAATCGGACGAAGTCACCTACAACCTCCACGTGCTTGTGCGGTTCCGTCTGGAGAAGGCCATGATCCAGGGAGACCTCGCCGCGCGTGACCTGCCGGGCGAATGGAACCGCGCCTACCGCGACCTTCTGGGGGTGGAACCCGCCAACCACGCCGAAGGCTGCATGCAGGACGTCCATTGGAGCGCGGGGATGTTCGGGTACTTCCCCACCTACACGCTGGGAAACCTCCTGTCGGCCCAGCTCCATTCCGCCGCCCAGTCCCAGGGGCGCACATCCAGCCGAGCGGACCTCCTGGCCTGGCTGCGCGAGAACATCCACGTGCACGGTTCGCGTTGGGAAACACCCGAGCTCATCCGGCGCGCCACCGGCAAGGAGCCTTCGGCATCGGACTTCCTGGCCTACCTCAGGGGACGGTATCTGGGAGGGTGATTTGGCTTGGATTGCAGGAATGTTCCCTGCCATCGTCCTGCTGAGCCAACTGGTGGGGGGCAGGCCATGCACCAGGAGGCCCGCGCCGAACTCATGTACCGTCCGGAAGTCCAGACGAATTCCGATGAAGCCGTCGTGCGGATCGACCCGGAGGCCAAGCTCAGCCTGGCATCGCTCGAATCCGAGGTGCAGTGAGAGGGGTGGTCCAGCCAGAATCGTTGGCAAGACCACCCACGGCACCACCGAGATGTGCCTGGGAGTGCTCTCTGGCTACTATGTTTTCCAAGAGTTCTTCCCTTTGAGCGGTTCCCCATCGCCCCCATGGCGGATGTTCGTGCCCTCGCCTCCTCAGAAGGAGTCCAGCTTGTTCCAATCCACGGCCCTCCAATCTCGTCGCGTCGCACCTGGAACACACCCATGAAGTGGCTCACGCGCATGGTTCCCGGCCACATGCCGGACGGATCGCCCATCGTTTCCGTGCTCGCCAAAGCTTCGTGGTCGCTGGTGCATGACGACCATCCACTGCCCGACGATCCCGTGGATTGGGTGGAGGCGGATGTCCACTGGGACACGAACAACCCCGCCACCGAGCCCACCCAGTTCGAGAACGAACTGGTGCCCTGGAAGCCCTGCACGGACGTGATCGTGATCGGCAACGCCTGGGCCCCTCGCGGCAAGCAGGGGAAGTACTTCGATGCGGGCATCCAGATCGGGGCGTTCCGCAAGGTGGTGCGGGTGTTCGGGAACCGGAAGATCGTGCCCAAGACCTTCGGGTTCGAATTCTCCGAACCGGAACTCTTCGAGACCATGCCCTTGCACTTCGGGAAGGCCTATGGAGGGCGGTTCCAGTCGTCCAAGACCCAGGCCGAGATGGTCTATCCACGCAACCCCGTGGGGACGGGATTCCTGGTGGATCCCACCCTGGAGGAGATCTTCAGGACCAAGCTCCCCAACCTGGAAAACCCCGCCCATGTGCTGACCCCGGACAACCTGGTGCTCAAATCCCTGGACCAGTGGCCCCAGATGCCCCAGCCCTGGGCCTTGGGCTACACCAGCCGGAACTTCCATCCCCGGGTGACCTATGCCGGTCTGCCGCCGGACATCGCGCCGGGTGCGGAAATCGCCCGGTTGCAGATGCGGGCGGAATCCGACGGCATGGCGGGCAACACGCCCACGCCGGTGCTGAATCCGGAATTCCACTGCGGTGCACCGGAAGGTCTGAAGCTTCCCCATCTGAAGGGCGACGAGGAGGTGGCGCTTGGGTATCTGGATCCCGACCACCCGATCTTCAAGTTCCCCCTGCCCGGCAAACGGCCCATGGTCTGGATGGACGTGGGGATGGGTCGCGAATGGATGGACACGGTGCTCCAGAGCGTGATCATCACCAAGGGGAACGACCAGCTGTCCATGATCTGGCGGGGGTCGTGCCGCTACGACGGCCCCGACTCCATGACCCAATGGACCAAGCTCGCCATCGGGGCGGAGGACTGACATGCCCAAGCTCAACGGCCAATTGGGGACTCCCCTGGACGCCACCATGTCGTCCATCCTGCTTGCGTGCCGCTGGAACCTGTCGGAGGCGATGGCCGGCGGCGAAGCCGTGATGACCGTCTTGACCGGATACGTGGGGGAAGGCTGTCCCTTCACCTTCAAGATCCACGCCGAGGACGGCTCGGTGGTGACCACCATCCAGGGAAAAGCCACGGCCAATTGCTGCGCGGCCCGCTGGAAGATCCCCGCCAAGACCAAGGGCAAGCACTTCTTCATGGCGGAAGCCAGCTCCGTGGGGATCACCGGCCGTTCGGACACGCTCTTGGTGCGCGACCAGGTGGCGCTGGGGCCGGTGGAGATCGTCGATTCCAAGGGCAAGGCCATGCAGAAGGTCCCGCTTGGGCAAGCAACGCACTGGAAAGCCAAGATGCCGGGAATTCCCGATGGCACGCAGTTTTCCTGGACCATCGTCTGCCACCAGGACGCCGCGCATCGCACGGTGGTGGCCAGCGGCAAGGGAGAGGTCCAGCAAGGTGCTGGCGAGGTGGTCTGGGAAAGCCAGTACCCCTTCCGTCAGGAGTACAAGAAATCCGGAGAGGAACTGAAGCAAACCTCGGAGACGTACAAGGACGCCCATTTCCAGGCGACCTTCAGCTGCATGGGCTCGAGCTCGAAGAGTCCGGAACTGCAGGCGAAAACGAGCCTGGGCGCTCGCTTCCTGGGCGGATCCGGCAAGCGGAAGATCACTTTGCCAGATGGAGCGACTAAGGAACTCGTGTTGGACGATCAGGGGAAAGCAGGCGATCCGGGGGAGCTCCCGATCGGAACGTCGCAATTGGAAGACCCTACCGACGGCTTGGCCAAGTAGGCAGGGAAAGGAACCTCCATGAAAACAAGTCTCCAGCACGCAAACGACAACGACTTCCTCGAGTTCGTGCTTTTGTTCAACCACGACCTTGCCGAGCTGAAGAAGATGCCGGAAGAGATCGTGGTCCGTTCCAATTTCACCTCGATCTCGTTCATGGCGGCGATGGCCTACGGACCTCCTCCGGTCTATCCAGATTGCGACGATCTCCTCGTCTTTTCAACCTCCGAGATCAAAGAAGCATCGGGATTCGCCTATGTCCTTTGCAGGGTCCCCTGGAAGAAGAAATTCGAATCCTTGGAGATCGGCTACCGCCCGAAGGGGGCGGACAAGAACGTGTTCATTACCATCACAGGTCCTCTTCCGGCGGATTTTTCCACAATCGCCTACGTTCCCGCATCGAGCAAGGCTGCCGCCTTGCCAAAATCCGTCTCATTTCCGACTTGTCATTCGGGCAGGGGCAAGTGGTCGGTGGCGCACGCCTTCGCGAAACCGGCCAGCTATCCCCTGATCTATCTCTGGCGCGGAGAAATTCCTGGCCACTTCGAGATGCACAGCCACGTGATGAGCAACCATTGCGCTCCGCTGCCAGGCATCTGGGAAAAGAGTGGAGTCACCACCTTTCTTGAGCCTTCCTACGACACGCAGGATTATTTGGCGGGTTGGTGGTTTGTCATGGGCGAGGCGGGCGATATCGGCAAGCAGTCCACTCCAGCCATTGGCGACGCCTTCGCAAGCCAGATGGCTGCCGGCAATTTCAAGTCGATCTTCCCGTTCTTGTCGGACTCCCACACCGCCAGCGCGACCCTGATGCCCATGGACATGGAATACATGCACTTCCTGGGATATTTCGGGATTCCCATCACTAGGAGGGAATACAAGAAGACCTGGTACTGTTGGAACAAAAAATGGAAGCGTTTCACCAACAACGTCCCCCAGGTCATCTCGACCATGCCCCCGATGGGGATGGGCATGGGGATGCCGATCGGAATGGGGATGGGAACCGTCACGATTCCGGTGGATTCGCCGACCCCGAGCTCCTCCCATCAGGAAACCTGGTGCTACATGTCTTCGCAGGACGCGAAGGCGTACGTGCCCTGGTCGGTGCAGTTGCAGGACCACGCCGAGGTATGGACGCGAAGCCGTGGCAACAGCAAGATCGCCTCGATGCCCTTCTTCCACTTCGAGCCGCGTCGGCATGTGAATACAAGCGTTTTCCCTACCGAGAAGAGTCGATTGGAACTGAGCATGATGTTCGCGGTCCAGTCCCAGACCTGGAACCGGTCCAGCAAGTTCTTCGGGTACAAACTCTATACGGCCATGGGATGGGCGCCCAACGACCCTTATCTGAAGTCCGTGCTCAAACCCTTCTATGACCAGTGCGAAGCCGCCGACATCCCCATCCTGAACCACTGCACCCCGGTTGGATTCTACTCGCACGATCGAAAGTTCTACCACGAGCTGCTCACCGAGCAGAACATGATCAAGGCCGCGCCAGTCTTGGACGCCGACGGTTGGCCGGACAGCTTCCCGTTTTCGGTACCGGGGCCGGATGGCAAATTCCTGGTGGACAAGCAGGGCAATCGGCGGGCTCCGGAAACGGGCCCGGAAAGCAATTGGTGGTTCACCCAGAACTACGTGTCTCCCAACGCCTGGAAGCCGGTGGTGGAGCGGCACAAGAAATTGCGACTTTGCCTCGCGCACTTCGGCGATTCGGCACATCTCGATTCCGATGGATGGGGTGAAAGAAAGGTGCGGGAACCGAAATCGACTCGACACGAATTGACAATCCAGTTCAACGGAGCGAAGATCGATCGGGCCAATTCCCACTGGTTTCTCGCCGATCTGATCGATCTCGTGCAGCCGGACAACAGGGTGTTCATCGACCTGAGCTACGTCATGCTGAATTCCCGCAATGCGGCGAAGTTCCAGGAATTGTTCGACTGGGCGCGAAAGAACAAACCTGTGCTGCTGGAGCGGGTGATGTGGGGAACCGATTGGCCGCTGTTGGGCAACGAGTCGATGGTGAAAAACTACAAGTGGACCAAGGAGAACATCCTGCACCGGTACGCAAGGGCGTTCAAGGAGCAGATTCCCCAGATGCCAGCGGATTTTTTCGTGAGGGTTTGCTTTTTGAACCCGATACAATACATCGGCCTCAAGAAGGTCGCATCCCTCGTGGGAGGCGGCGCCTGGCCTTGGCTTGGAGATATTCCCGACGCGATCTTCACGGACTTCCAAGGAGACAAGCTCGAGTGCCTGTACAAGAATGACAAGAAGATCAAAACCAAGATGTCGTAGTTCGCGATGGGCGAGGATCCTTTTCGGCGTCCTTGCCTGCGTGTTCTCCGGATGCTCGAAAGGCCCGACCATGCAAGACGATCTTTTCCGATACCGACAGATTGACGACATCCACCCGGAAACGCAGGTGTTCGCGGCGGGTCTTGGTCCTGACGATTTCCACGCCATGCCCAGCGACCACCAGGATATACAGAAATTGTCATTGAAGGATGCCCAGATCCTGGAAGAGCGGGTCCACATCGAGGGTTGGCGTTTTGATTCGGACTACAAGATCTCACTGTCTTCGAATGGGGCGTATCTGTTCGAACTCATGGGACTTGCCTTGATCGACATGGACAAATCGTCCGTCGTTCACGAACAGATCTTGGCAGAGGAGCGCGGCACTCTGGCGACCACCGGAGTGCTGGCAAGCGAGCCCGGCACGGGGAACCTGGTGGTGGCGGTTCGCCTTGCCCCATCGGTGGATCCATCCTTGAATTCGGTGGAAATCCGCAGATACACCCCCAGCCTTTCCCATTCCACCCTGCTGAAGCTTCCGGTCGATGTGGAAATGATTCCTTTTCCGGATGGATTCGCGATCCTTCCTTCCGAACAGTCAAGTTCTGACAGCGTCGAAGCAGGTTACCGGGTTTTCGACCTTCATGCTCAGCCTGCCGGCGGGGCACTGGGGGAATGCCTCAACGCGATGCTGGCCAATGGAGCAAGAATCGTCGCGCCTTCCCGTTCCAAATGGCTGGAGAACACCTTGTGGTGCCAAGGCGTCGCCCGACCTTGGGCTCTCTTCAGCCATCCGGCCTACCCAGGTGGCCCCTCCAGCCTGACCTCCGTGCTGACCATCGGGTCTCCGCCCAAGGCCAAGGGGGTGGCCTTCGAGACCAAGCGACCGGTTGCGGAGCGCATTGATGAACTCGTGGTGCCGCCCAAGCACGATTTCTTTTTCGCCAGCGTCCAGGAAGGCGAGGATTCCACGCTGCTCTGGCTCGGGGTCGTGCGTCGAATCGAAGGCCAATTCGTTGCTCAAACCTACCGGGTTCGGCCATTCGAGAAAATCCACAACCTGACCATTTCGCGGGATGGATCCACAATTCTCTTTGCCACAATCCACGAAGACCAATGGGCGATCACCGCCGCCAAGGTGGAAGACATCCTCACCGACATCAACCGTCGTTACCCCGAAGCCAAGCTCAGCTTGGCCGCGCTCGCATCCGAGGTGAAGTGATGGGAAAACCCGCCGCAAGACTCACTGACATGACCGCCCGCGAGGGTGGTTGGGTTGGTGTTGCGTGTCTTGAAGGCGGGATTTGTGCAGGTTTGGATTGGGAAATGGTCTCGAATCGACTGACCTCATTGGGGTGGATTGTTCAAACACTCCTTGCTTTTGGGGTGCTGATGGCTCCCCTCTCAAGTTGCGCGATGAGGGTGCCCGTGGAAAACCGAGCGGCATTTAGGGTGGCAAGGTTTCATAATTACAATATCGAGGGGCAACACCTGATTCCAGGCACCACCATGGAATCTTTCCAGGTTTCGGTCCCGAGTGGAGAGGCCTTTGACCAGTTCGAGATACGCGACGGGCATCTATATAGGTATTCGATTTCGTTGAAAGATTATGGGATTGGCACCAGCCACTTTGTATACCCATTGGACGATGGGTTTTTTCTTTCTCAGCGAGCGGGGGTTTACGCATTTTCAAGCGATGGATCAAAAATGATTTGGGAAGGACCCAATGGCGTATTCGAGCCATCGGGAGGTTTTTACAGGGGGAAAAACGGAGAGCTGTTCGTAACAGGAGTTGGGCGAGGGCGTCAGTCTACTTTCGAAATATTTAGGATGTCGAGCGATCTGAAAATGGAGCGAACCCTAATTGTTCCGGGCTCGTTCAGATCGCACTCCATTTGGACATTAGCCACAAAAGATGGCATTCTAACCTATTGGTCTGGCCCTCTAGGTAAAGTCCAAAATATGTCACAATTCTTCACTTGGGATGGGGAGGAAAAAAATCACCCGATAGCCACAGCACTGAATGTTTTAGCGGCAAGCCAGATTCAGATATCAGGCTCTACAAGCAGCAGAATGTACCCTTTCGGTCCTGTCTTGAGCCAGACCAAGGATGCATGGGGAGTTTTGCCCGGTTTGACGGTGGGCCGATTCCCAGGCTCGGATCTCTTCTTGCTGAGTGCCTTGAATGATTCCGCGCATCTCCAGCCCATTGTCCTGGAGCCGAAAGCTCTGCACCTGAAGAACGACGTGAGCTTCCTTTTGGCTCACCCAAGCTTGAATCTTGCCTTGATCGGGATCAAGAGGCGGGATGAAACCAGCCTGTACCTAATTCACGTCAAGGCCGGCGAAAAGTTCTACAACCCGACCGTCTATCGGCTTGCTCCGTTTGCAGAAGTGCAATGGCCGGTACTTTCGCACAACGGAAACGTGCTTGCCTTCGCCATGCGGGAGCATGGCGTCGCAAAAATTGTCATGGCCCGCCTGGAAGATATCTTCTCCGACATCAACCGCCGTTACCCCGAGGCCAAGCTCAGCTTGGCCGCGCTCGAATCCGAGGTGAAGTGATGGGAAAACCCGCCGCAAGACTCACTGACATGACCGCCCACGGAGGCACCGTGGTTGGCCCTGGTGTGCCCACGGTGCTGATCGGCAAGATGCCCGCGGCCACCATGGGAGACCAGCACGTGTGCCCTATGGTGACTCCGGGGGTGCCGCCCATCCCCCACGTGGGAGGTCCCATCATTCTGGGGAGCATGGGTGTGTTGGTGGGCAAAAAACCCGCCGCGCGATTGGGCGACATGGCCATCTGCGTGGGTCCGCCTTCGCAGATCGTGTTGGGGTGCTTCACCGTGATGATCGGAGAAGTGGGCAGCGGTTCCCAAGCCGGGAGCGCGGGTGCCGCGGCCGCGGCCGCCACCAGTGCGCCCAAGGGTCCCAAGGCCATCGAGCCGGTCAAACTGGAAAAGGAATCGAAGTCGCCCACGGAATCCCACCAGATCCAGGCGGTGGTCAAGGACAAGGGGGGGCGTCCCATCCTGGGGGTCCCGTACAAGATCGAGGATCCCGACGGACAGATCCTGCGCGGATCCACCCCGGCGGACGGCAGGATCGTGCACGGAGGCTACTCCAAGAAGGGATCCTACAAGCTCACGCTCCTGGCCACCGGCGAAGTGAAAAGCTCGGCCAAGCCCATCGAGATCGGCACCGAGACCACCTTCAGCTGCAAGACCGACGCGGAAGACGGAGTTGCGGGCGAACTGTACGTGAGCCTGGTCGCCGACGACCACTCCCGGTTCTTCATGGGGACGATTCCTGTCAAGGTTTCCGGCGGCAAGGTGGAAGGGAAGTGGACGCTGGACGAGGAACGCTGGAAGTCGCTCTTCGAGGTGGGCGACGCCTCCTACCACGCCGTGGAGGTGGTGGCGCAGATCGATGGGGCCTTGGGGATCTCGCCGCAGATCCCTCTGGACACCGCCTTCAAGATCGAGATGACCGACCACGAAGGCAAGGCCATGCCCAACCACACCATCGAAGTGCGCCAGCCCAACGGGCAGATCCACAAGGTGAAAACGGATTCTGCCGGAAAGATCAAGGTCAAGGCGGGCGCGGGCGGCGCGGCCAAGTTCGGAAGCCACCCTCCCGAGGAGGAGGACGCATGAGCGGGGAGAAGAAGGGAGCCGACCCGAAGGGGAGGAAGACGCCCACCAAGCTCGAAAAACTCGAAGCCGAGTTGGAGAGCTACTTCAAGTCGTGGGTTCCGATCCTGGAGCCGCTCAACCCGTTTCGGATCACGCCGGTGGCCAAGAAGCCCGTGGAGCCCGAGCCGGGTCTGTTTTCCGGGTTCAAGTCCATCACCAAGGGGAATTCGGGGCTTGCGGTGGAAGAGCTCCGCATCCGTCTGGCCGGGTTCGGCGGGATCCTGCCGGGGACGGAATTCGACGATGCGCTGCTGGGAGCGGTCAAGCGATTCGAGAAGGATGTGATGGGCCGGGGAGCCACGGGGAAGGTCGACATGGACTTCGCGAAGGCCCTGGACGCCTTCGCGGCCGCCCACCCCATCTCCTTCACCAAGAAGCTCCGCTGCCCGTGCGGGACTTGCGATGGGTTCGGCAAGGGGCGCTGCAAGGACGAATACACCTCCAAGTACGCGGCCACCAAGAACGAAGCGGGGCACAAGTACGAATACCCCGGGATCCACCGGTCGCTTCTGTGGGCCAGCCGCGCGCTCATCCATTACGGGTCGGTGATCCACAAGGACAAGATCCGGTTCTCCGCCTTCTCCAGCGGCTACCGCTGCCACGACGACAACAAGCTGCACGTGGACCCCAAGACCAAGAAGGCGCGATCCTCCACCAACCACATGGGCAAGGCCGTGGATCTCAACTTCGAGAGCAAGGTGGGCGACAAGTGGGTGCGCGATCCTGCCAAGGCGCAGACTTCCACAGACGCCGACGCCATGCGCGAGATCGCCAAGGAAAAGCTGGGCGCCCAGGTGAGCTGGAACTCCAACGACAAGTTCGCCCTGGAGCCGGGTGGCAAGGGGGCCGGCCACGCGCCCACGTGGGTGCACATGGACGTGCGCACCTGGAACCGCGAGGCGTTGGACGATCGCTACTTCGCGAAGAACCTGGTGGACCTGGACGGCACGCCCATGGCCACGCTTCTGGTGCGGCCGGGGAGCTACGAATGAGCAAGAAATCGACCACCCAGAAGAAGCCCAAGGTGATTTCCGGCGTCCCCGAGAAGGTCACCCACGTGCCTCCGCTGACCATCAAGAAGCTCGCCGACAAGCTCGTGGAGATCGAGAAGAAGGAAGGCTACCAGATGGCGCTGGTGGCCGTGGAATGCTTGAACTACCAGGAGATCTGCAAGCTGGCCTGCGAGAAGGGCAAGGACAACGATCCGCACCTGATGCCCAGCCGCTTCATGATCCTCTACGGCGCTTCCGACGAGGGCCTGAAGAAGAAAAAGAACCTCGACAAATTCCCGCACGAACTCCATGACGACATCGACGAGGAGATGAGTGTGGAGAGGCTCCGCTACTACCTGGGCCTGATGGGCTACTACCAGGGCCCCTGGCGCCACCTGGAAGAAGACCAGGACGAAGACGACGACCCCGATGCCGACGAGCACGACATCTCGGCTACGCTGCAGGGCGATTTGTTCGGGGCGTTGTGCAATTACATCCAGGAGGCGCAGGAGCCGTTCTTGAAGGAAGTCGCCGGCGGGACCTATACGGCAAAGGCGGATGAATCCTTCTCCGAACTGGCGGGACGTTACGGAATCCGGAATTGGCGGATCCTTTGGGAAATGAACAAGGGAGCCACTGGAGTCACGTGCGATGTGATCAAGGAAGGTGCGGAGCTCAAACTTCCGGATTCCACCAAGATTTCCATCCGCGAATGGATGCTCAAGAACAAATGGGATGATCAGTATCTGGCCGATAAGGGTTACCAGTATCCGGCTAAGGTGTTGAGCTATACCTTAATGGATATAGAAGGAGGGGTGCGTAAATTCGAAAAAGCCAAGGCGTTCCAGATCTATCTCAAGCACCCTCGGATTGAATTGCTGGTAGAAGCAGAATTGAAGGCCGGTGATGAAGTTGATTTCTTGATTCCAGATTCTCCCGACCTTGCGGTATGGTTGGAAGGGGAAAATCTCATGTTCTCAGATTCTGTGGATTGCCGTTTTGAAGACTACGTCGCACAATTCGATCCAAGGCTGGAGCAACAACAAGCCATGCAGCCCAAGGACAAGGATGCCGTGGTGGATGACCTCTACGGGCCACCAAGCGAAGAGGATGACAGCTGGTTCCACCTTCCGGATTTCAAGCTCCCGAGCTTTGATCTTCCCAAGATTCCTTCGCTGGATCTGCCAAATTTCCAGCGTCCGGACCTTCCGAAAATTCCAGATGTGCCCTCTATTCCAAGCGCACCAAGCGCGCCTAAAATTCCTGAGGGACTAAAGGTCCCCAAAAAGCTGTTTTAAGAGGATATGAATTCAAATGGGAATCGAAGATAAAGCAAAAGGTGTTGAAGGAAAATCTCAGGCTATCAAGCCGATTGAAATTGGATGGAAGTCAATGTACATCGGGTGGGGATGTGCAGATCCGGACGCACATGAACGGGGGGCGCCTATTGTATTGCCATTGCCATTTGTTGATTTTTCAACTGACAAAGAATTCACGGCAAGCCACGCATTAACTGATTATAACACGGAAAAAAAAGAAAATCCAAAGCATCGAAAATTAGAGGTAGGACACGAGGAAAATTTTTTTGCCAGAGTTTTGAAGGAGAAAAACTTCGCCAAGCTTGAAAAGGAGGCATTGGTAGAGCTGGCTGAAGAAAATGACGATGCTTCGGAGGAGGTAAGCGAATCCCACAAAGATCCGGTAGGGATTGTTGTCACCGAAATTTCGCAGTGGGTGTGCATCCGAATTGACAGGGAGGAAAAAGACCCGCCAGCGCAGATCCATCTTTGGGGTTTTTTACAGCCCAGAGGGTTTAATGGAGAGACTCCTATGAGTCTTTCTGAATACAATCCCTTTTCTGGTTCTGCTGTTCAACGCGACGAGGAAGACCACTTAACAGGATGCTGAATTTCTCCCGTTCTCATTGCGAAATGACAGATATTGTCGTATCTTGAGGTATGCGCGGTAGAATCAATGCCCAATCGAGATTGTTTGCCTACGTGGACCTGGAGGAAC